>VYLE01000102.1_pt1 | contig 78094 bp, 80 predicted proteins | sample 5114391 | NCBI WGS metagenome assembly VYLE01 (sample SAMN12291771, study PRJNA351875) | freshwater metagenome | isolation source: freshwater lake | place: USA: Michigan, Kent Lake | collected 2013-08-15 | reverse complement strand
GGCGCTGCGCGAGGCGCAGATGGCCGAGCGCGAGGCCGAACGCGCGGCGGGCGAGGCGCGGGAGGCGCGGGCGCGGGCCGAGGCACGGATGGATGCCGCGCGCGAGACGGTGGCCTATGCCAGCGAGCGCATCTTCGAAGAGACAGAGAGCACGCCGGAGCAGTTGTTGGACACGTTGAAGGCAGACCCGGAGAAGATGCCGGATGCCGAAACGCTGGACACCGAGGTGAACCGGTTGAAGCGGCAGCGCGAGGCGCTGGGGGCGGTGAACCTGCGCGCCGAAGAGGATGCCAAGGCGGTGGCGGAGGAATACGACACGCTGGTGACCGAGAAGGTCGATCTGGAAGAGGCGATCAAGAAGCTGCGCGCCGGGATTGCGGGGTTGAACCGCGAGGGGCGCGAGCGGCTGCTGACGGCTTTTGAGCAGGTGAATGCCAATTTCTCCACCCTGTTCACCCATCTCTTCGGCGGGGGCGAGGCGCGGCTGGTGCTGGTGGAGTCGGACGACCCTCTGGAGGCGGGGCTGGAGATCATGTGCCAGCCGCCGGGGAAGAAGCTGGCCACCCTGTCGCTTTTGTCGGGCGGCGAGCAGACGCTGACGGCGCTGGCGCTGATCTTCGGGGTGTTTCTGGCGAACCCCGCGCCGATCTGCGTGCTGGACGAGGTGGATGCGCCCTTGGATGATGCCAACGTAACGCGCTTCTGCGACCTATTGGACGAGATGGCGCGGCGCACGGATACGCGGTTCCTGATCATCACCCACCACGCGGTGACGATGGCGCGGATGGATCGGCTGTTCGGGGTGACGATGCAGGAGCAGGGTGTGAGCCAGCTTGTGTCGGTCGATCTGAAGAAGGCCGAGGCATTGGTTGCGTGATGGGGGTCGCGTGACAGGGCTGGAGGAGGCGCTGGTCGCGGCGGGCTTCGTGGGTGTGGAGCGGGCGGGGGACGTGGTCTTTGCCCGGGACGGGGCAGAAGCGCCGGAATTCACGGTGGAGGCGGAGCGCTGCCTGTTGCGCTTTCCGGTGCGGGCGGGCGAGGCGGATCGGACAGCTTGGATGAGGGCGCATCCGGCCGGGCGGCTGGAGATTCACGAGGGTGAGACGCGGCTGGTGATGGTGCTGCCTGAGGGGGCCGATCTGGCCGAGGCGCTGGCCGTCTGGCGCGGGTTGGTGCGGGCCTGCGCGAGGGCTGCGGTGGGCTGGCGGCGGCGCGAGCGACCCTTGCACGGGATGTGATCCCTAAGATTTTATTCATCCTCGCCTTCTAGGGTTTCCGCATCGCAATCCTTTGCGATGATCGGAGGTGATAAGGCTGAAGATAGAGGCCTATCGAAAATGGATGGTGATCATCGCGGCGGGAACGCTGCTGGTTTCCATCCTGCGCCTTTGGATCGGGTGATAGGCCCGTGAAAAAGGAAACCCGGCGCAGCAGCAACTGCGCCGGGTTCTTTATCAGATGATGAGTCTGAAGATCGCCTATCGAGACCCAAAGATGTGCTGTCTGGCGTTCCCTGTAAAGACCCACCCTGTGGTTTGGTTAATGGGCGGTTGCCGGGTTGCGGCGCGCGGGCTGCGGCACGGCCTGTGACCTGTTGGAGGCCCTCTATCCCCATCCCGAGCCTTCCCCTGTCGCATGTCGGAAATGGGATTGCGGCGGGGCGTGGCTGCGGGGCAGGGTGGCGGCGTAGGTCGGAGGGGTGGATATGCGCGATCCAGTGGTGCAGCGGTTCATCGAGGCGTCGGAGGTGGCAGTGATGGCGGCGGCGGAGCCGGGATCGCCTGCCGAGGCCGTGGCGCGCGAGGTCTTCGGGCGGTGTCGCGCACGGGTCGGACGGGCGCAGGAGGTGCCGCCCGCCATGCTGCCAGTCTGCGGTTGGCTGGAAGAGGCGCTGGACAGCGCGACGGAGGGGCCGCGCCGGGCGGTGGCCGATGCGCTTGAGGCGATGGTGGACAAGCTGGAATGGGAGCGGCGGGATGCGGCCGATCCGGCCAATCGCAGCTTTTATGATGGCCATGCGAATGCGCTGATCCTTGGCCCCGGCGGGTATGAGGAGCGGGATGATCTTTGGGTGGGCGTCACGCTGATGGCGCCGGGAGTGACCTATGTGGATCACAAGCATCCGCCTGCGGAGGTCTATCTGTCGCTGGCCCCCGGCGAGTGGTGGAATGCCGAGATGGACTGGACCGATCCGGGGATGGAGCGGCTGATCTACAACCCGCCGGGCATCCTGCATGCGATGCGGTCGGGGGATCGGCCTTTCCTCGCGCTGTGGTATCTGCCGCTTTAGAGCGCGTCGAGCAGGGCGCGTGTGGGCCAGGCATCGGCGGGCAGGCCGAGGCGGGCCTGTTCCTTTTGCACGGCGCTGCGGGTGGCGGCCCCGAGGATGCCGTCGATGGCGCCCACGTCATGGCCGAGGGCGGCGAGTTTTTCCTGCAGCACCTTCATCTCATCCCCTGACAGGGCCGGGTCGGGATTGCCCGCGCGGTAGGGATCTGCCCCCATCAGGCGGGTGGCGAAATAGGCGGCGGTGGTGACGTAGACGAAGCTTTTGTTCCACTCGAACAGGGTGCGGAAGTTCGGATAGGCGAGGAAGGCAGGGCCGTTCCTGCCTTGCGGCAGCAGGATGGAGGCGGGCAGGCCATTGGGGACCACGCCGTCGCGCAGTTGCACGCCCATGGCGGCCCATTGTTCGGCGGGAAGTTCGGTTTCCAGCCCGGTGAGGGACCAGTCGAAGGTTTCCGGCAGGATCACCTCTTGCAGCCAAGGTTGGCCCGCCTGCCAGCCGTGATGCTGCAGCATGCGCGCGCCGGAGAGGAGGGCATCGGGGACGGAGGTCTTGAGCGTGATGAGCCCGTCGCCATCGCCATCCACCCCGCGGGCGAGGATGTCGCCCGGCAGCATCTGGACCATGCCGATCTCGCCCGCCCAAGCGCCGGTGGTGTTCAGGTCAAACTCGCCCAAGCGGTGCATTTCGAGGGCGGCGAAGACCTGCGGCTGGAACAACTCGGGGCGGCGGCAGTCATGCGCGAGGGTGACGAGGGCGCGGCGGGTTTCGAAATCGCCCTGCACCGCGCCATAATCCGTCTCGAACGCCCAGAAGGCGAGGAGGATGCCGCGCGAGACGCCGTATTCCTGTTCCGCCCGGGCGAAGATCGCATCCCACTGGTCGGACAGGGTGCGGCCCCGGGTGAGGCGGTCCTTGGAGATCAGGCTTTGCGAGAAGTCGAGAAAGCTTTTGCGAAAGACGCCTTGGGAACGGTCGGCCTTGAGCACGCGAGGATCGGGGGAGAGGCCTGCGAAGAAGGCATCCGCCGTTTCGGGGGGGATGCCGCGCGCGGTGGCCTCGGCCTTCATCGCGCGGGTCCAGTTGGCGAACTCGCCGCCGCAGGGGACATCTGCCATCGCGGGGGTGGCGAGGGCGGCGATCAGGGCGGCGATGAGGGCGGGGCGCATGGTTTTCTCCGTTGACCCGGTCAGGGTAGGCGGGTGGCACTGGGCGCGCAATCGTGCGGCGATCAGAAGAGCGCGATGACGGCGGTGAGGGCCAGCATCGCCCCCCATGCCCGCCAGAGGGCGGAGACGGCGGCATCGATCTGGTCCGGGCCGGGGTCGCGGCGGCCTTCCGGCCAGACCCAAGGGTAATCGCGCATCTCGCCGTGATAGGCGCGGGGGCCGGAGAGGGCGGTGTTAAGGATCACGGCCATGGCCGCCTCGGGCCAGCCCGCATTAGGCGAGCGGTGGAGAGGCGCGTCGCGCAGGATCGGGCGCGGATCGGTCCAGCCATGGGTGAGGGCGAGGAGGAGGGCGGTCAGGCGCGCGGGGATCAGGTTCAGCAGATCGTCGAAGCGGGCGGCGGCCCAGCCGAATTCCTCATGCCTTGGGGTGCGGTGGCCGATCATGCTGTCGGCGGTGTTGGTGATCTTGTAGAGCATCAGGCCCGGCAGGCCTGCGATGAGGAACCAGAAGGCGGGGGCGATGACGCCGTCCGACAGGTTTTCGGCCGCGCTTTCGATGGCGGCGCGCGAGATCGCGGGATCGTCGAGCGTGGCTGTGTCACGGCCCACGATCATGGACACGGCGCGGCGGCCCCCTTCGGTGGAGAGGCGCAGCGCATCGGCCACGGCCTGCACATGCTGCACAAGCGATTTCTGGGCCAGTAGGATGGCAGCGGCGATGACTTCGAGGATGCCGAAATCGGGGATTTCGTGGATGAGCCAGCCGAGGGTGATCGCCGCTAGGCCGAGGGCGGCCATGGTGGCGGTGCCCTTGAGGCGTTTCTTCGCGCCTTTGTTGAAACGCTGGTCCATCCAGCCGATGGCGCGGCCCATGAGGACGGCTGGGTGGGGGAAGCGGTCCCAGAGCCATTTGGGTTCGCCCAAGGCCGCGTCGAGGAGGAGGGCGGGGAGGAGGAGGGTCGCGCTCATGTCAGGGCATGCTCCAGCCGGGACCAGCCGTCGCCGTCGGGCAGGCCGAGGCGCAGCCAGCGGGTGGAATAGGGGAAGATGCGCGACAGGATGTGGTGGCGGGCGAGGCGGTCCTGCCATGCGGCGGCATCGGGCGTGTCATAGAGGCGGAAGAGGGTGGTGCCGCCGAGGGCGGTGAGGCCAGCGGATACCATGAGGGCGTCGAGGCGCTGGGCGTCTGTTGCGAGGCGGGCGCGGGTGGTTGCGGCCCATGCGGGATCGTTCAGCGCGGCGGTGGCGATGGCCAGCGTCGGGCCGGGGACGGCCCAAGGGCCGATCATGGGTTTCAGGCGGTCGATGAGGGCCGGGTCGCCGATGGCGAAACCGAGGCGGGCCCCGGCGAGGCCCCAGAACTTGCCAAAGCTTTTCAGGATCAGCGTGCCGGGGCGGGTGGCGTCGCCCATATGGGTGGCGTCGGGCGTGACGTCACAGAAGCTTTCATCGATCACGCGGAAGGGGCTTTGGGGCGCGGGGTGAAGGCGGCCATCGGGGTTGTTGGGATGGACGATGACGGTGGCCTCGGTTGCGTCATCGGTCACGGTCCAGCCGCAGGCGCGGAAGGCGCGGGCGTGTTCGTTGTAGGTGGGCGCGGGGATGGCGACTTGCCCCGGCGGCAAGAGCGCGGGGATGCGGGCGATGAGGGCCGAGGCGCCGGGGGCGGCGATGACGGCGGCGCCGTCGGGGATGGCCCAGAAGCGGCGGGCGGCCTGTTCCAGCGCGGCGAAGGCTTTGCTGTCGGGCAGGGCGGTCCATGCGTCGGGGGGCAAGGTGGGGACGGGGTAGGGGCGCGGATTGATGCCGGTGGAGAGGTCGAGCCAATCGGCGCGCGCGCCGCCCCAGTGGGCGCAGGCGGCATCGATGCCGCCGCCGTGGTCGGGGTCTGCGATTCGCGTCTTTGGCCTGTCCATGCGGGGCAAGAACCCGATTGCGCGGTGCAAGTCCACCGCGCTTTCGCGGGACGGGCGGCGGGCTTCGGGGCGATTTCCGGCGGAAAAGCGGGGCTTGCGGCTTTTGCGCCACGCTTCGTTAACATCACGGTCATGTCTTTCCGTTTCCTTGATTTGGCCCGGATGCGGATCAGACTTATTCCCAAGGAGGACGCCGCGATGTTCGAATTCCTGTCGCAAGAGATCCGGGAGGGGCTGGAGGCCGCGCGCAAGCGGGACCTCAAGCGCAAATCGCGGCTGCGGGCGCAGGTGGGCGGGGCGGTTTTCCCGGTGCTGCGTTTCTGGGATGAGGGCTTTGCGCTGGATGCCAAGCTGACGCCGCATCTGCGGGGGCTGGTCGATGTCTATGACGGGGCCAACCACATCTTTCAGTGCCTGATCATCGCCTCGGTCGAGGAGAACGGCGAACTGATCTGCGAATTCAAGCGGTCCACCGCCGTGCTGGACCGGCCTGCGCTGGATTACTGGCGCGACGAGAATGCGCCCGTGGGTTACTTGCCGCGCGCCTGAAGGCTGGCTTCGACGCGGAAGCCGGGGGGGATGCTGTCCTGCCCGTTGAGGATCAGGTCGGCCATGGTGGCGGCGACCTTGGGGGCCATGCCGAAGCCGATCTTGAAGCCGCCATTGGCGATGTAATGGCCGGGTCTGCCGGGCCATTCCCCCAGCATGGGCGCGCGGGAACGGGCGCGGGGGCGGATGCCCGCCCAGCGGTCGAGGATTTTCGCGTCGCTGAGGATCGGCAGGGCGGCACGGGCGCGGGCGAGGATGTCGTCAAGCTGGGCGTCGGTTTCCGTCGGGTCGGTCCAGTCGTTTTCGGAGGTGGAGCCGATGGCGGTGGTGCCATCTGCATGGGGGACGATGTGGAGTTGGTCGGCGAAAAGCTGTGGCAGGTCGCGGGCGTCGTGGTCGAGGAGCAGGGCCTGACCCTTGACCCCCGCGCCGACGGGTTGGTTCAGCGCCTCGTTCAGGGCGAGAAGGCCGGGATAGCCGGTGGCCCAAAGGGTGGGGCCTTCGGGTTCGGTGGTGCCGAGGGTCACTTCGACCCCTGTGGCACGCAGCGCGGCGGTCAGGGCGGCGGCGGCGCGGCGGGGATGCAGTCGGGCGGTGAGCGTGTCGTGGATGAGGAAGCCAGTCGGGCTGTGCGGTTCCCAAGCCGCGCCGGTGGCGGGGATGACGCGCCATTGGGCGCGGCCCTGCCAGAGCGTTTCGGATTCCGCGATCCGGGCGCGGGCATTGGCCAGTGCGCGATCGTCCGCGATGGGTTGCAGGCGGCCTGACTGAAGATAGCCGGGATCGGTGCCGCCGGTGGTGGCCACCTCGGCCCACCAAGAGGGGGCCATGAGGAGGCTTTCCAGTTGGAACTGCTTTTTGTTGTTCCAGTTTTCCGGCACATGCGGGGCCAGCGCGCCGACGAGCCCGCCGGAGGAGCCTGCGCCGATGCGGTGGCGTTCGATCAGCCGGACGCGGGCGCCGCGACGGGCCGCTTCCCAGGCGCAGGCGAGGCCGAAGATGCCGCCCCCCATCACCGTCAGATCGACCCTTGCCATTCCGTCTGCCCTTGCCCATGGTCCGCCGCGATTTCCGGATTTAGGGCATATGTGCGGCGGGGAACAGGGAGCGGAGGGTCTGGACTGGCGCGAGGGGATCGTGCCCGTGTCGCGCCGCTTCGATGACCCCTACTTTTCCTTGGCTGACGGGCTGGCGGAAACGCGGCATGTGTTTCTAGAGGGGAATGGTCTGCCGGGTCGGCTGCGGGATGGGTTCCATGTGGCGGAACTGGGATTCGGAACCGGGCTGAACCTGCTGGCGCTGTGGTTGGCGTGGCAGGGGGCGGGCGCGCCGGGGGGGCTGCGGTTCACGTCCTTTGAGGCCTATCCCTTGAGGGCAGAGGAGATGGCGCGGGCCTTGGCGGCATTCCCCGAGGCGGCGGCGGTGGCGCGGCCGTTCCTTGCGCAATGGGGCGCGGGCGCGCGGGTGATCGATCTGCCGGGGCTGCGGGCGGAGGTGGTGATCGGCGATGCGCGCGAGACGCTGCCCGCCTGGGGTGGCGTCGCGGACGCGTGGTTTCTGGACGGGTTTTCGCCCGCGAAGAACCCCGAACTGTGGTCTGACGACCTGATGGCGGCGGTGGCGGCGCATACCGCGCAGGGTGGAACATTCGCCACTTATACGGCGGCGGGGCATGTGCGGCGGGCGCTGGCGGCGGCGGGATTTGCGGTCGAACGGCGGCCGGGGCATGGAAGGAAGCGGCACATGACGGCGGGGCATCTGGCGGAGCGGCGGGAATGAGCCGCAACCGCAGGGCGGGCATCTGGCTGATGATCGCCGCCGTGGCGGCCTTTGCCGCGCAGGACGGGTTTTCGCGCCATCTGGCCAGCGAATACAACACGCTGATGATCGTGATGGTGCGCTATTGGGTCTTTGCGGGCTTTGTGCTGTTCCTTGCGATGCGGCGGCCCGAAGGGTTTCGCGCCGCGGTGGTGACGAAGCGGCCCTTCACCCACGGCCTGCGTGGCACGCTGTTGGTGGCGGAGGTCTGCCTGATCGTCTGGGGCTATACGCTGATCGGGCTGATCGAGAGCCATGCGGTGTTTGCCATCTGCCCGCTGCTGATCGCGGCGCTGTCGGGGCCGCTGCTGGGGGAAAAGGTCGGCTGGCAGCGCTGGGCGGCGATCGGCGCGGGGATGGTGGGGGTGCTGATCATCCTGCGGCCCACGTCGGGGGTGTTTTCATGGCCTGCGCTTCTGCCCTTCGCGGCGGCGCTGATGTTTGCGCTGTATTCGATCCTGACCCGCAAGACGGCGCGGGATGAGCCGGTGTTTGCGGGCTTTTTCTGGGCGGGGGTGATCGGGGCGGGGTTCATGACCCTGCTGGGCCTGCCGAATTGGGAACCCGTGGCGGGCGTCGATTTGGCCTTTTTGGCCGTCTATTGCGCGCTGGCGATCCTGTCGCATTGGCTGCTGACGAAATGCTATGAGATGGCAGAGGCGAATGTGGTGCAGCCCTATGCCTATCTGCAGATCGTGTTCGTCACGATCATCGGCATATTGGTCTATGACGAGGTGCTGGCCCCGGCTGTGGCCTTGGGGACGGCGGTGGTTGTGGCGGCGGGGCTTTATGCGCTGCTGCAGGAAAGAGGCAGGAAGGTCGCGGGATGAGCGGGCAGGCGACGGCGCAGAACACGCGGCTGGGCATCTGGCTGATGGTGGCGACGACGGTCGTCTTTTCGGTGCAGGACGGCATCTCGCGCCATCTGGCGGAGGCTTACAACGTCTACATGGTGGTGATGATCCGCTTTTGGTTCTTTGCCGTCTTCGTGATGCTGCTGGCGGCGCGGGACAAAGGGGGGATCGGGGCTGCGGTGAAGTCGCAATTCCCGTGGTTGCAGGTGGCGCGGGGGTTGCTGCTGGTGACCGAGGTCTGCGTGATGGTCATTGCCTTCGTCAAGCTGGGGCTGGTGGAAAGCCATGCGGTGTTCACCTGCTATCCGCTGCTGATCGCGGCGCTGTCGGGGCCCTTGCTGGGGGAGAAGGTGGGGTGGCGGCGCTGGACGGCGATCTTGATCGGGTTCGTGGGCGTGCTGATCATCCTGCAGCCGGGCTATGCCGTGTTTTCGCCTTGGGCGCTGGTGCCGCTGCTGTCGGCCTTTCTATTCGCCGTCTACGGGCTGCTGACGCGCTATGTGGCGCGGGGGGACAGCGCGGCGGTGTCGTTCTTCTGGACGGGCACGGTGGGGGCGGCGGCGATGACGCTGGTCGGCATGTGGTTCTGGGAGCCGATGACGGGCGCGGATTGGGGCTGGATGCTGACGCTGTGCTGCACGGCCTGCCTTGGGCATTGGCTGCTGATCAAGGCTTTTGCGGTGGCCGAGGCGTCGGCGATCCAGCCCTTTGCCTATCTGCAACTGGTCTGGGCATCGGGGATCGGGCTGTTCCTGTTCGGCGAGGATCTGCGGACCAATGTCGCCATCGGCGCGGGGCTGGTGGTGGCGGCGGGGGTCTTCACCCTTTGGCGGCAGCGGGTGAAGGCGCAGCAGGGCGAGGCCTAGGGCGCGGCGCGGCGGGCGAGGCGGTCGATCAGCCGGGCGCGCGCCTCGGGCAGGGGGCGGCCGTTCAGCATCGGGCCCAATTCGCGGTTCAGGAAATGACCCGTCAGGGCGAGGGCCTCGGCAATCTCGCGTGCAGAGGCGGGGCCTTGGCCCAAGAGGACGGGGGGCAGGGGGAGCAAGCGGCTGGCCCAGTCGCCCGCACCTTGGCGGCTGACGGCGCGGCCGGTTTTGGGGGAGACATAGGCGAGGTCGTCGCGTGATCCGGTGACGGCGCAGGTGGCGAGGTCGAGGCCGAAGCCGATCTCCTCCAAAAGCAGCAGTTCCCAGCGCAGATAGGCGGGCGGCCAGTCGAGACCTGCGTCGAGTGCGTCGAGAAGCGGCAGGGTGGCTGCGTGCAGGAGGGGATGGGGTTCGCGTTCGGCCAGGGCCACGCGCAGCATGGCGCAGACGGCGTTGAGGCCTGCAAGCGCCAGCGGATCGGAGAGGAGTGCGGCACGGGCGCGGAGGGGTTCGACGGTGAAGATGCCCAAGTGATCATCCAGCCGCGCGCGCCATGTCACCTGCACCTGAGCGCCGGGTTGCAGGAGGGGGGCGATGCGGCGGGACGTGCCGCCGCGCACGACCCCGGCATGGCGGCCATGATTGCTTGTGAAGACCTCGATGATCGCCGCGCTTTCGCCGTGGGGTCTGACCGACAGGAGCGCGCCTTCGTCCCGCCATTCCATGGGGGCGACTATCTTCGCAAGGTCGGGCAAGGGCAAGTCAGTCGGCAAGCCCCGGCTGATCGAGCAGCGTGCGTCCCTGCCTGTCTTCCACCTCGATCACCCAGAGGTCGGGGTCGCGGTCGCGCTGGCGGCGGAGGGTGGCGTCCACCTCGGCCTCCGGTCCTTCGGCCAGCGTCACCCAGACGCGCGCGCCCGTCATCAGGTCATAGCTGCGCTGCACCGCCTTGGCCTGCCCGTCCAGCGTGGCGCATTTCACGATCACCGCGCCGGCGGTCGCATCGCCTTTGGCGGTGACATAGACCGGGATATCGGCCAGCCGGAGGCGGGTGAGGTAGGCGGACACCCAAAGGTCGGTGGTAACGCGCAAACCCTGCCTCCATTTTCTGTCTGAAAAAATCCTCGGGTGGGTCCGGGAGGGCAGACAGCCCTCCCGGGGTCGCCGCTCGCGGGTCAGTCGCCGTCCTTGAAATCCAGCCCCATTTCCGAATAGCGCTCGGCCTCTTCAAGCCAGTTCGGGCGGACCTTGACGGTCAGGAACAGGTGGACGGGGCGGTCGAGGAAGGTGGCGATCTCGGCCCTTGCCTGCTGGCCGATGGCCTTGATCGTTTCGCCCTTGGCGCCCAGAAGGATGCCCTTGTGGCCGTCGCGGGCGACATAGACCACCTGATCGATACGGGTGGAGCCGTCGGGACGATCCTCCCATTTCTCGGTCTCGACCGTCAGCTGGTAGGGCAGTTCCTCATGCAGGCGGAGGGTCAGCTTTTCGCGCGTCATCTCGGCCGCGATCATGCGCATGGGCAGGTCTGCGATCTGATCCTCGGGATAGAACCACGGGCCTGCGGGGATCTCGGCCGCCAGCCATTCGCGCAGGTCATCCACGCCATAGCCGCGTTCGGCGCTGATGAGGAAGGTCTTGGCGAAGGGGAAGGCCTCGTTGAGCCGGGCGGTCAGGGCGAGGAGGGTTTCGGCCTTGACCTTGTCGATCTTGTTCACGGCCAGCGCCACGGTGGCGGTGGAGGGGATCTTGTCCTTGAGGTTGTCGATGATGGCCTGCACGCCGTCGGTCAGGCCGCGATGCGCCTCGACCAGAAGGACGATGATATCGGCATCGGCGGCCCCGCCCCATGCGGCGGCGACCATCGCGCGGTCAAGGCGGCGGCGGGGGCGGAAGAGGCCGGGCGTATCGACGAAGACGATCTGGGACTGCCCTTCCATGCAGACGCCCCGGATACGGGCGCGGGTGGTCTGCACCTTGTGGGTGACGATGGAGACCTTGGCCCCAACCATCCGGTTCAGAAGGGTGGATTTCCCGGCATTGGGTTCGCCGATCAGGGCGACGAAGCCGGCGCGGGTTTCGGTATCGGTCATTCCTGTTGCTCCATGCGCGCCAGAAGGGCGCGGGCGGCGGCTTGTTCGGCGGCGCGTTTGCCCGTGGCGGTGCCGGGGGCGGTTTCGCCTGTGGCGAGGCGGGCCTCGACGGTGAAGACGGGCTGGTGGTCTGGGCCGCTGCGGGCGGTTTCGGTATAGCTGGGGGGCGGCAGGCCACGAGCCTGCGCCCATTCCTGCAAGGTGGATTTCGGATCGCGGGTGTCGGCCTTGGCTGCGCTGGCGATGCGGTCGCCCCAGAGGCGCAGAACGGTGTCGCGGGCGGCATCAAAGCCTGCATCCAGATAGATCGCGGCGATCACCGCCTCGAGCGCGTCGCCCAAGAGCGCCTCTTTCCGCCGCCCGCCCGAGAGCATTTCGGAGCGGCCGAGTTTCAGCACATCGCCAAGGCCCACTTCGCGGGCAATCTCGGCGCAGGTTTCCTGCCGGACGAGGGCGTTGAAGCGGGGGGCCAATTGGCCTTCGGCGGCGCTGCCGTCCTGTTGGAACAGCGCGGTGGCGATGGAGAGGCCGAGGACGCGGTCGCCCAGAAACTCCAACCTCTCGTTCGAAGGCCTTGTGGGCGAGGACAGCGAGGCATGGGTGACGGCGCGCGCCAGAAGCTCGGGTCGGCGGAAGTCGTGCCCGATGCGGGTGGCGAAGGCGGCAAGGTCTGCCGCCAGCTTGACGCGCTGGCCGCTCACTCGACCGCCTTAAAGAAGCGGTCGGCGCGCCATGTCCAGAAGAAGAGCATGGAACGCCCGGCGGAGGAGAAGATGATCCGGTCGGCGCGGCCGATCAGGTTTTCGGCGGGCACGAAGCCCACGCCGCCGACGGCCTGACCGAAGCGGCTGTCTTGGCTGTTGTCGCGGTTGTCGCCAAGGAAGAAGTAATGGCCTGCGGGCACGGTGAAGACATCGGTGTTGTCGGCAAAGCCTGCCTCGTCGATGTTCAGGACATTGTGCTGACGCCCGCCGGGAAGCGTTTCGGTGTAGCGCGACGAGGTGCAGATGCCGCCTTCGCCCACGGGGCCGTTCTCGCAGCGCGGCAACTGGCCCATCGGGCCCTGCTTTTCATAGATTTCCTCGAAGGTGCCGGCATCGGTCTGGGGGACCATCTCGCCGTTGAGGAAGAGGATGCCGTTCTGCATCTGCACGGTGTCGCCCGGCAGGCCGACGAGGCGCTTGATGAAATCGGTGCCGTTCACCGGGTGGCGGAAGACCACCACATCGCCGCGTTCGGGTTCGCCTGCGAAGAGGCGGCCCGAGATGGGGCAGGCCGAGAACGGACAGGAATAGCGGGAATAGCCATAGGCCATCTTGTTGACGAAGAGGAAGTCGCCGATCAGCAGCGTGTCCTTCATGGAGCCGGAGGGAATCCAGAAGGGTTGGAAGAACAGGGTGCGGAAGGCCCCTGCGATGACCAGCGCCCAGATCACGGTCTTGATCGTTTCGACGATGCCGCTTTCGCTTTTGGCCTTGCTGCCTGCCATGGGTCCACTCTGCTTCATGTTTCCCGCCTTTGCGGGTCGGGGTTCATTGCGCGTTGGGCGCGGGGGAGTCAAGTTCTGCGGGCGCGCGGAGGGGGCGGGCCTCGATCACGACGAAGGCCTGCGCCCATGGGTGGTCGTCGGTCAGGGTGACGTGGATAACGGCCTCGTGACCCGCTGGCGTCATATCGCGGAGCCGTTCGGCGGCCCAGCCGGTGACATGCATCACGGGCTGGCCGGAGCGGAGGTTGGTCACCGCCATGTCCTTCCACGAGATGCCCATGCGCAGCCCGGTGCCAAGCGCCTTGGAACAGGCCTCTTTCGCGGCCCAGCGTTTGGCGTAAGTTGCGGCGATGGCGCGGGGGCGGCCTTCGGCCTTGCGCTGTTCGCGTTCGGTGAAGACACGCTCTTTGAAGCGGTCGCCGAAGCGGGCGAGCGTCGCCTCGATCCGTTCGATATTGGCGAGATCGGTGCCGATGCCGAGGATCATGCGGTCAGGCCTGCCCTTCGCGCGCGGCGTCCATGCGGCGGCGCATTTCCTCGATGGCCGGGCCGAGGCCGCGGAAGATCGCCTCGCCGATCAGGAAATGGCCGATGTTAAGCTCCATCACCTCGGGCATGGCGGCGATGGGGGCCACGTTGTCATAGGTCAGGCCGTGGCCGGCATGGACTTCGAGGCCGAGGGCATGAGCGAGCTTGGCGCCGCGGCGGAGGCCTTCGAGTTCTTCGGCGGCGGCTTCGTCATGGCCGTCGGCGAGGAGTTCGGAATAGTGGCCCGTGTGCAATTCCACCACCGCCGCGCCGATCTTGGCGGAGGCTTCGATCTGGCGGGGGTCGTGGCCGATGAACATGGAAACGCGGCAGCCCGCCTCGCGCAGGGGGGCGATGTAATCGGCAAGACGATTGTCGTCGCCTGCGACGTCAAGCCCGCCTTCGGTGGTGCGTTCCTCGCGCTTTTCCGGGACGAGGCAGACGGCGTGGGGTTTGTGGCGGAGCGCGATGGCCTGCATTTCCGCCGTCGCGGCGCATTCGAAGTTGAGCGGGATGGAGAGGCCTGCGACCAGCGCCTCGATATCGGCGTCGCGGATGTGGCGGCGGTCTTCGCGCAGGTGGGCGGTGATGCCGTCTGCGCCCGCCGCTTCGGCCAGCAAAGCCGCGCGGAGTGGTTCGGGCCATGTGGAGCCGCGGGCGTTGCGGACGGTGGCGACGTGGTCGATGTTCACGCCGAGACGGAGGCGCCCGAGGGGTTTCATGGCCGTGGCCTTTCTCTTGATCGCGTTCGTGGTCGAGTCGGAGGGAGATTAGGCCGGACCGGAGGCGTCGTCATCCCCCGGACCGCGGGACGCATCGCCGCGATGCGTGAGCTTGGCGGCGGCGGCGGCGATTGCTTCGCGCAATTTGTGGCGGCGCTCGTTGCGTTCCTTGGATTTCGCGGCGCGGGCCTTCTGATAGGCGGTCACCAGCGGGATGGTGAGCCAGTAGAAGACGAGCGAGAGCAAAAGGCCGGGTCCGAGCGCGCCGAGGAAATAGGGCAGGTAAATCTCGTGCCAGAACTGGGCGAGGCCGTCCCATTGTGTGTGTTCGGGGCCGAACAGGGCCTTGACGTTGAACCACAGATCGGAGCCGGCATTGGCGAAGGCCCCGCCGATGTATTCAGGCGACAGGGGCTTCTGGATGCCGAGCATCCAGTGGCCCAGTGTCATGGCGAGGACGGCGAAGAAGGGCGTGGTGATCGGGTTGGTGTTGAAGGTGGCCAGAAGGCCGGCCAGCAGATTGCCCTTCACCAAGCGACAGGCGAGCCATGCGGCGATGAACTGCATCCCCGGCAGGGGCAGGAAACCGACCACGGAGCCCGCGAAGACCCCGCGCGCGATGCGGTGCGGGCTGTCGGGCAGGCGGCGCATGCGGTGCAGGACATATTGGGTGGCGCGCCTGAAGCCGCCTTGGGGATAGACCATCTCGCGGGTCCATCCCCAGAGGGAACGAGGATTGCGCCGCTTGAAAACCAAGTCTCTCTCCCAATGGCCCGGTCAGGGCTTTCGCGTCATATCGCGGTGACGTGAAATCTGGGCGACATCGGTCTCGGCCTCCAGCGCGGTCATGACCATGTGCAGATGTTCGACATCGCGAAGGTCCACATCGACGATGAGTCGATAATAGTCCGGCTTGCGGTCTGTAAACCTCAGGTCGGAGATATTGGCCTTCTGTTCGCCGATCAAGGTGCAGATGCGCCCCAGTACCCCGGCATCGTTCGATATGGTTATCTCGAGGCTGACGGTGTGGACGGCGGCATGGCGGCCGGAATGCCAGTGCAGATCGACCCAGCGGCCGGGCTGTTCTTCGAATTCCTCTAGGGCCGGGCAGTCGATGGCGTGGACCACCACGCCCTGCCCGCGATAGGTGATGCCGACGATGCGTTCGCCGGGCACCGGCTGGCAGCAGGGGGCGCGGCGGAAGGATTGGTCATCCGAGAGGCCCACGACGGGGCGGGAGGCATCTACCTCGTCATCCTGCGCGCGGGCGAGTTCGGGGTAGAGGGTTTCGATGACGCGGCGGGCCGTGATCTCGGCGCTGCCGAGACGGGCGAGGAGGTCGGTTTCATCGGCCAGCCCCAGCATCTTTGCCGCTGTGCGCAGCGCCTTGTCGGTGGCCTTCTTGCCCACGTGATCGAAGGCCGCTCGGGCCAGTTCCTGACCGAGCTTGACGAAGCGACCGCGGTCTTCTTCGCGCAAGCTTTTGCGGATGGCGGCCTTGGCCCGGCCCGTGGTGACGATGTCGATCCAGCTTGCTTGCGGGCGCTGGCCTTCGGCGGTGATGATCTCGACGCTTTGGCCGTTTTTCAGCCGGGTCCAGAGGGGGACGCGGATGCCGTCCACCTTGGCCGAGACGCAGGAATTGCCGATGCGGGTGTGGATGGCATAGGCGTAGTCGAGGGGGGTGGCCCCGCGCGGCAACTGCACCACGTCGCCCTTGGGCGTGAAGCAGAAGACCTGATCGGAGTACATCTCCATCTTCACATGTTCGAGGAATTCGTCGTGATCCTCGGCATCGAAGCGTTCGGTGAGGGTGGCGATCCACTTGGCCGGATCGACGGCGAAGGGGTTCTGGGCGCGGACACCTTCGCGGTAGGACCAATGGGCGGCGACGCCTGCCTCGGCCACTTCGTGCATTTCTCGGGTGCGAATCTGGACTTCGACGCGCTTGCCGTCGCGGCCCGAGACGGTGGTGTGGATCGAGCGGTAGCCGTTCGATTTGGGCTGGCTGATGTAATCCTTGAACCGGCCCGGCACGGCGCGCCAGCGTTGGTGGATCACACCGAGGATGCGGTAGCAGTCGGCAACCGACCCGCAGATGACGCGGAAACCGTAGATGTCGGAGAGGCGGGAGAAGGCGAGGTCCTTTTCCTGCATCTTGCGCCAGATGGAATAGGGTTTCTTGGCGCGGCCATAGACATCGGCCTCGATCTGGACCTTTTCGAGTTCGTTGCGGATGTCGGCGGTGATCTTGTGGACGACATCGCCCGCCTCGCGCTGGAGCGTGATGAAGCGGCGGATGATGGAATTGCGCGCCTCGGGGTTGAGGACGCGGAAGGCGAGGTCTTCGAGTTCCTCGCGCATCCATTGCATGCCCATGCGGCCAGCAAGGGGGGCGAAGATTTCCATCGTCTCGCGCGCCTTCTGGGCCTGCTTTTCCGGCTTCATCGATTTGATCGTCCGCATGTTGTGCAGACGGTCGGCCAGTTTCACGAGGATGACGCGCAGGTCCTTGGACATGGCCATGAAGAGCTTGCGGAAGTTTTCCGCCTGCTGGCTTTGCGCAGAAGACAGTTGGAGGTTGGTGAGTTTGGTGACGCCATCGACAAGTTCGGCCACCTCTTCGCCGAACATCTGGGTGATGTCGGTATAGGTGGAGCGGGTGTCTTCGATGGTGTCGTGCAGAAGGGCGGTGATGATCGTGGCGTCATCCAGCCGCTGTTCAGTCAGGATGGCTGCGACGGCGACGGGATGGGTGAAATAGGGTTCGCCCGATTTGCGGAACTGGCCGTCATGCATCTGTTTTCCGTAGGCATAGGCCTTGCGGATCAGATCGGCATTGGTGCGCGGGTTGTAGTTCCGGACGAGGGCGATGAGGTCTTCGACGTCGATCATCACCGCCCCGCTGGACGGGCCTGAGCCCGGATCAGTTGTCGCCTTGCGCTTCCATCAGGGCACGCAGCAGCTTTTCCTCGGACATATCGTCCTGCATCGGGCGGTCGATCTCGCCCGACATCAGAAGCGCCATCTGGTCTTCTTCGGGTTCGTCGACTTCGATCTGGGTCTGGTGCGATTCGATCATGCGTTCGCGCAGAACCTCGGCCGACTGGGTTTCCTCAGCGATCTCGCGCAGGGCGACGACGGGGTTCTTGTCGTTGTCACGGTCGATCGTCAGCGGGGAACCGGCGGCGATCTCGCGGGCGCGGTGCGCGGCGAGCATCACCAGTTCGAAGCGGTTCGGCACCTTGTCAACGCAATCTTCGACCGTCACGCGGGCCATGGGCGACTCCAGTTCGGATGGGGGGCATGGAAGCGCCTATCTAGTCGCATCAAACTGGCTTGACAAGCGCTGAATCTGGGAGAAGCGGCCGGACTTCGGCGCGGTCGGTGGCGGGCAAGTCGGCCAGCATGGCGGCGACGGTTCGGCCGGTGACGGGATGGGTCCATTCCGGGGCAACGTCGTGCAGCGGCACGAGGACAAAGGCGCGGTCCTGCAGGCGGGGATGGGGCAGGATCAGGCGGTCGGGCGTTTCGCGGCGCTGGAGGGCGGGGTCGAGGTCGCGCCAGAGGGCGAAGGTGGCCGGATCGGGGGCAATGGCGGACCCGAAGGCGATGAGGTCGAGGTCCAGCGTGCGCATGCCCCAGCGGGTGTCGCGGCGACGGCCGAAGCGGGCCTCTACTTCATGCAATAGGGCGAGGGTGCGGGCGGCATCCCATCCGGATGGAATAGAGGCGGCTGCGGCGGCGTTCACATAATCAGGCCCTGCCCCGGCGGGAAAGCAGGGCGTGGCATAGAGGGGGCTAAGATGAAGTGTTGAAAGACCTTCCTGACGCAAGGCATCGGCCGCCATTAGCAGGGTCTGCGCAGGTGGTGCGTCCTTGCACGGCAAGTTCGCGCCGAGGGCGATCAGGAGCACTTCGTCAATAATGATCAATCTGGTAGCCTTTCGTATAGCCGAACTTGAATGGATTCATCTTTTCCGAGTAACGTGGCTGTGTTCACCGGTCGTTTTCTTTTTCCGCTGTAGACCACTCGCAGAAAATCTTCCGGCGTGCAGTTTTTTTGAGGGGAACCCATAATGTTTTACAAGGACGAACGGCTTGCGCTGTTCATCGACGGATCGAACCTTTACGCAGCGGCCAAGGCGCTTGGTTTCGATATAGACTACAAGCTTCTGCGGCAGGAGTTCATGCGCCGGGGGAAGCTGTTGCGGGCCTTCTACTACACGGCGCTTCTGGAGAATGATGATTATTCCCCGATCCGTCCGCTGGTGGACTGGCTGCATTACAACGGCTTCACCATGGTGACGAAACCGGCCAAGGAATACACCGACAGCCAAGGGCGGCGGAAGGTCAAGGGGAACATGGATATCGAGCTGACGGTCGATGCCATGGAACTTGCGCCGCGCGTGGATCATATCGTTCTGTTCTCGGGCGACGGGGATTTTCGCCCGCTGGTGGAAAGTCTGCAGCGGCAGGGGGTGCGGGTGTCGGTCGTGTCGACCATCCGCAGCCAGCCGCCGATGATCGCGGACGAACTGCGTCGGCAGGCGGACAATTTCATCGAACTGGACGAGTTGCGCGAAGTCATCGGTCGGCCGCCGCGGGAACCGCGCCCGGCCGAACGTGAAGAGGCCATTGTCGACGTCAAGTGACTGGGAACGTGGCCATGGAAGGCGAGGCGGGGGAGGCAGAGGCCCCCGTCGCCGCTGCCGAGCGGGCGGGTGGCAAACCTGACCGGGTGATCCACTACACCCAAGATTATGACGATGCGCTGGTCTGGGAACGGGCCTCGCCCCCCCATCGCAAGCGGGACAAGGTGGCGCTGTTTGCGGCTTTGTTCGCGGGGCTGGGCCTGCTGCAGATGCTGGGCGGCGTGATGAAGGACCTGACGCTTCTGCATTCGGCGCCGACGGCGGCGCTGCTGATGGCGGCGCCCTTTGCGCTTGTGATCCTGTTGCAGCGGCGCGACCTGCGGCAGCGGGCACAGCGGCGGGCCGATCAGCGGACGGGCGCGCGGTTGGAGATCTGGGGCGACCGGCTGGTGGAGTACCGCGACGACCGGAAGGAGCCGCTGGCCTTTGGCGCGCTGTCGCTGCGCGAGGTGCGCGAGACGGCGGGGCATGTCTTCCTGTCCACCGGGCAGGACGTGATGATCGTCCCGACGCGGGCCTTTCTGAGCCCGGAGGCCAAATCCGCCTTCGCGGCCGAGTGGCAGGCGAAGATTGACTGACCCGCGGCGCGGGCAGCCCTTGCGGTGCCGCGCGCGGCGCGCCATCTGCGCGGGATGATCTTTGGTTCCGCCCTGCTTGGATTGTTCCTTGCCGCCTTCGTGGCCGCGACACCCGTCCCCTTTCAATCCGAGATCATCTTTGGCGGCATGGTCGCGGCGGAACCGGAGCGGTTCTGGCTTATCCTGACAGTGGCTTCGGTGGGCAACGTGCTGGGGTCTTGCGTGAATTACGCCATCGGGCGGGGGCTGGCCGGGCTGACCCTGCCGCCACGGTTCCGGATTCCCGAGGCGGCGATGCTGCGGGCGGAGGGGTGGTTCCGGCGCTGGGGCGTGTGGTCGCTGCTGCTGTCGTGGCTGCCCTTGGGGGATGTACTGACGGTGGTGGCGGGGGCGTTGAAGACTCCGGTCTGGCTATTTGCGGTGCTGGTCACCATCGCCAAGACGGGGCGCTATCTGGTGTTGGGGCTGATCGTGATGGGGGTGATCGGATGAGCGCGGGCGCCTTCGGTTCGCGGTTTACCGGGGCGGGGTTTCGGCCTATTTCTGCCGTGACGGCCCGAAAGGAAGCGCGATGACCCTGCCCCCTCTGACCCTGTATCTTGCCGCGCCGCGCGGGTTCTGCGCCGGTGTGGACCGGGCGATCAAGATCGTCGAGATGGCGATCGAGAAATGGGGGGCGCCGGTCTATGTGCGCCATGAGATCGTGCACAACAAGTTCGTGGTGGACGGGTTGCGCGCCAAAGGGGCGGTCTTTGTCGAGGAATTGGACGAGTGCCCCTTGGACCGACCTGTGGTGTTTTCCGCCCATGGCGTGCCCAAGGCCGTGCCCGCCGAAGCGGCGCGGCGCGAGATGATCGCGGTGGATGCGACATGCCCGCTGGTGACCAAGGTGCATAACGAGGCGGCCCGGCATCACGAGAACGGGTTGCAGATGATCATGATCGGCCATGCGGGGCATCCTGAGACGGTGGGGACCATGGGGCAATTGCCGGAGGGCGAGGTGCTGCTGGTCGAGACGGTGGAGGATGTGGCGACCCTGACGGTGCGCGATCCCGGCAAGCTGGCCTTCATCACGCAGACGACGCTGTCGGTGGATGATACCGCCGATATCGCGGCGGCGCTGAAGGCGCGTTTCCCGGCGATTTTGGCGCCCGCGCATGATGACATCTGCTATGCGACGACCAACCGCCAGATGGCGGTGAAGGCGATGGCGGGGAAGATTGACGCGCTCTTGGTGATCGGGGCGCCGAATTCTTCGAATTCCAAGCGGCTGGTGGAGGTGGGGGCCAATGCGGGCTGTGCTTACGCCCAATTGATCCAGCGGGCAGTGGATATCGATTGGCGCGCGCTGGAGGGTATCCGCAGCATCGGGATCACGGCGGGGGCGAGTGCGCCGGAGGTTCTGGTCAATGAGGTGATCGACGCTTTCCGCGCGCGGTTCGCGACCACGGTGGAGATGGTCGAGACGGCGGTGGAGAATGTGGAATTCAAGGTGCCGCGCATCCTGCGGGAACCTGCGTGAGCGATTGGGTGGCTTTTGAGGGGGTGGTGGAGCCTGTCGAATGGGGCAAGGCCACCTACACGATCCTGCGGCTGCCCGACGCAGCGGTCGCGGCGCTGGGGGCGGCGAAGCGGGTCGAGGGCGAGATTGCCGAGCATTGGGTGAACCTTGCGCTTTCGCGTGCGCCGGTGGTGGAGGGGGTCTTCCTTTGGGCTGGGGCGTCGCTGCTGGAGCGGACGGGGATCGTGCCGGGAGAACTTTTGGAGGTGCGGCTGCGGCCTGTGCCGGATGATCAGGTGGACACGCCAGAGGATGTGGCCCTTGCGCTGCGGGCGGCGGAGATGACGGCGGTGTGGGAGGGGCTGACGGCTGGCAAGCGGCGCGGGATGCTGTATCAGATCGGCACCGCGAAGACCGCGCCCACGCGGGCCAAGCGCATAGATGCGATGATCCAGAGCCTGAGATGACAGCAATCCCTCGTTCCGCCCTGATCCTTGGCCTTGCCGGGCTGATCCCGTTCCTTTGGGGGGCGGCGAATGTGCTGTTCCCGGCGACGGTAGGCTGGGGCGGGCAATGGATGCCGCCCATGTTCATGGGGAGTTACGTGATCCTCACTTACGGGGTGGTGATCCTGTCCTTCATGTCGGGAGTGCTGTGGGGTTTTGCCACCAAGGCCAAGGGGCAGGCGGCGGCGGTGGGGTATGGGCTGTCGGTGATCCCTGCGCTCTGGGCCTTTTTCATGGTGAATGGCGCGCCGGGGGATGCGGCGGTGAACCTGTTCGCGGGCTTTGCGGGGCTTTTGATGCTGGACTATGCCTTTGCGCGGCAGGGATTGGCGCCTGTGTGGTGGATGAGGTTGCGGGTGCTGCTGACAGCGGTGGTTCTGGGCTGTCTTTCGGTGCCGATCCTGCTGGCGTGATCTTTTGCGGAGGCGGTGCAGGGGGCGTTCCGCCCCCTCGTCGCTTCGCTCCTCACCCCCTGAGAGTATTTTTTGCCAAGATGAAGCATGGCGTTGCGTTGACGGTCTAGGCGACGCTGCCTAAACGGGGTGAAAAGGAGCCGCCGATGCCAGAGCTTTTCGCCTATACCGACGGGGCCTGTTCGGGCAATCCGGGGCCCGGAGGGTGGGGTGTGTTGCTGATCGCGCGCGAGGGTGGTGAGGTGGTGAAAGAGCGCGAGCTTTCGGGGGGCGAGGCGCTGACCACGAACAACCGGATGGAGTTGCTGGCCGCGATTTCGGCGCTGGAGACGCTGGCGAAACCGTCGGAAATCACGGTCGTCACCGACAGCGCCTATGTGAAGAACGGCGTGACGGAATGGATCCACGGTTGGAAGCGGAACGGCTGGCGCACGGCGGGCAAGGACCCGGTGAAGAATGCGGAGCTGTGGCAGCGGCTGGATCAGGCGCAGGCGCGGCACAAGGTGCAGTGGCGCTGGATCAAGGGCCATGCGGGGCATGAGGAGAATGAGCGGGCGGATGCGCTGGCCCGCGCCGGGATGGCGCCGTTCAAGCCTGCGAAGGTGAAGGACGCATGATCGCGCCGGGGCTGGAGATACCGGCTGCGGCGATCTTGCCGGTGCTGGATTATGCATCGGTCGCGGTCTTTGCCCTGACCGGCGCGCTTGTGGCGAGCCGGTCGCAGTTGGACATCGTGGGGTTCATCTTCATCGCTTGCTTGACCGCAGTGGGCGGCGGGACCCTGCGCGATGTGATCCTCGGGCGGCCGCCTGTCTGGATCGGGGACCCAGCGCTGCTGGCGGTGGCGGCTTTGGCGGCGGTGCTGGTGTTCTTCGGGGCGCATCTTCTGGAAAGCCGGTATCGGGCGATCGAATGGCTGGATGCCTTCGCCTTGGCTGTGGCGGTTCCGGCGGGGGTGGGCGTGGCCTTTGCCGAAGGGTTGGGCTGGCCTGTGGTGCTGGTGATGGGGATGGTGACCGGCTGCATGGGCGGGTTGATGCGCGATGTGGTCTGCAACGAGGTGCCGCTGGTGTTGAAGCAGGGCGAGCTTTACGTGACCTGTGCCTTTTGCGGGGCGGGGGTGGCGGTGCTGCTCGCGGTGGTTGGGGCCGAGCTGTGGCAGGCGCTGCTGGCCTGCGCGGTGGTGACGCTGGTCTTGCGGGCGGGAAGCCTTGGTTTCGGCTGGCGGCTGCCGGTCTACAGGCCGATGCCGCCGCGACCGGGATCGCCCAAGCGATAGGGCTTGATCAGAGGGCGGGACTGGCGCAGGTTGGTTAGGCGAATGATCGTTCAGGATTTGCCATGGCCCGACCGCGTTCCATCCCCGATGCTGTGATCTATGAGGCTGTTCTCGACCTGCTGGAAGAGCGGGGCGCGGCGGCGGTGTCCTTTGGGGCCGTGTCGGAGGTGGTGGGGTTGGCGCCGCCTTCGCTGGTGCAGCGCTATGGCGACCGGGAGGGGATGCTGCGCGCGGCATTGGCGCATGGTTGGGATCGGGTTGCGGTGGCGACCGAGGTGGCCGAGGGGGCGGAGGAGAGCGCGCAGGGGTTCCTGAAGGCGCTGGGGGCGGCGGTGCGGGCGTCACTGGTCTGGGCCTCGTTGGGCGAGGTGGACGCGGCGGAGCGGGCGGCGGCGTGGCGCGCAGGAGTGGAGTCGGCGGTGGCACGCAAGGCCGGATGCAAGGCCGAGGCGGCGGCGATGATCTTTGCCGCGTGGCAGGGGCGGATGCTGTGGGCGGCGGCGGGAGGGCCGGGGTTCCGGCTGCGCGATGTGGTGAAGCGGATCGGCTAGCGCAACCTTTCAGCGCGAGACGTATTTCTGCCAGAGCCAGATCAGGACCATGGCACCGATCACCGCGCCGACGAAGGCAGCGAGCCAGCCCGTGACCGAGACGAGGAAGCGCAGGATCCCCCAGCCGACCAGCGCGCCGCCAATGCCGATGGCGATGGTGGTGGGCACATCCGTCCTGACCTGCATGAAACGGGTGGCGAGAAAGCCTGCGGCGGCGCCGATCACGATGAGGATGAGGAAGGGCATGGGTGCCTCCGTTCTGTGGGCCGAGTGTGGCGCAGACGGGGCCGTCCGTCCAGACGTCAGTCCAGACGGGCGGGTAGGGCAAAGCCGTTGAGGAAATCCTGCGGGGATTGTGCCTTTTTCCCTTCGCGCTGGGCGAGGGTGATGTCCACGGCATCGGTACCGCAAGCGATGGTGAGGCCGTGCAGGACTGTGCCGGGGGGGCCGTCGCCTTTGGCAAGGCGGGAGCGGAGGAGTTTGATGCGTTCCGTGCCACCCAGGCACCAGGCGCCGGGAAAGGGCGAGAGGGCGCGGATCTGGCGGTCGACCTGTGCTGCGGGGAGGGACCAGTCGATGCGGGATTCCGCCTTGTCGATCTTGGTGGCGTAGGTGATGCCCTCGGAGGGTTGGGGTTCGGGGGTGAGGTCCGGCAGGTGGTCGAGCGCGTCGAGGATCAGCCGCGCGCCCATCTGCGATAGGCGGTCGTGCAGGTCTTGGGTGGTGTCCTCGGGCCCGATGGGGGTGGCTTCGCGCATCAGGACGGGGCCGGTGTCGAGGCCTGCTTCCATTTGCATGATGCAGATGCCGGTTTCCACATCGCCCGACATGATGGCGCGGTGGATGGGGGCCGCACCGCGCCAGCGGGGCAGGAGCGAGGCGTGGATGTTGAGGCAGCCGCGACGGGGCGCGTCGAGGATGGCTTGCGGCAGGATCAGGCCATAGGCGACGACGACGGCCACATCGGCATCCAGCGCGGCGAAGGCGGCCTGTTCATCGGGAGATTTCAGGCTGACGGGATGGCGGACGGGCAGGCCGAGCGTTTCGGCGGCGGCATGGACAGGGGTGGGGCGAAGGTCCTTGCCCCGACCGGCGGGGCGAGGGGGTTGGGTGTAGACGGTGACGATGTCATGGCGGGCCGCGAGGGCCTGCAGCACGGGGACCGAAAAATCGGGCGTGCCCATGAAGACGATCCTCACCCGCGCCTCCGCAGCTTTTCCGCCTTGGCGATGAGCATCTTGCGTTTGAGGGGCGAGAGGTGGTCGAAATACATCTTTCCCGCAAGGTGGTCGATCTGGTGCTGGACCGAGGTCGCCCAGAGATGGACGAAGTCGCGGTCTTCGACCTCGCCCTTTTCGTTCAGGAAGCGGACGGTTACGGCGCGGGGGCGTTCGATCACCGCCGAGACGCCGGGGAGATTGGGCGAGGCTTCCTCATGCGTGCGGGGCTGGACCGAGGCATGGAGGATTTCGGGGTTCGCCATGCGGATGGCCTGCCCGCGTTCGTCGGAGCAATCCACCACGGCGAGGCGGAGGGGGATGCCGATCTGCACGGCGGCAAGGCCGTAGCCGGGCATGGCATCCATCGTGTCGATCATGTCGGTCCAGATCGCGCGGATTTCGTCGGTGATCGCCGCGACCGTGGCGGCGGGTGCTTTCAGCACCGGATGCGGCCAAGGCAGGCAGGGGCGGACGGTCATCCGCCCTCTCGCGCGCGTTCGCGTTTCAGTTTCTCCATCTTGCGGGTGATGAGCTGGCGTTTCAGCGGGCCCAGATAGTCGATGAAGAGCTTGCCGTTGAGATGGTCAATCTCGTGCTGCACGCAGGTGGCCCAGAGGCCTGCGAATTGTTCTTCTTGCGGTTTGCCGTCGAGACCCATCCAGCGGACGCGCACCTCGGCGGGACGCTGCACATCGGCATATTGGTCGGGGATCGAGAGGCAGCCTTCCTCGTAGGTCGAAAGCTCTTCGGAGGACCATGTGATTTCGGGGTTGAAGAGGACGAGGGGGCGGGGCTTTTCATTCTCGCCCTTCACGCAATCCATGACGACGAGGCGGCGGGTGATGCCGATCTGCGGCGCGGCGAGGCCGATGCCGGGGGCATCATACATGGTCTGCAGCATGTCTTCGGCCAGTTTGCCCATGTCGGGCGTGATCTCGGCGACAGGTTCGCAGAGTTTCTTGAGGCGCGGGTCGGGATGGATCAGGATGGGGCGGATCATGTGGGTTGGATAGCGGAAAAGGCCCCGTGGGTGCAATGGCGGGACGGGGGTGACGGGTTCGGCAGTTTTGGCGGACTTTTCGTCCAAAATCGAAATTGGTATTGGAAATTTGTTCCATCATGAATCCATATTCTGGAACATTGTATCGGCATCAATTTCCTGATTGGAACGTATGTTCTGCCTTGCTATTCCTGCCACAGGCAGCTTGGACAGAGGGCGGACATGGACTTTGACACCCCGATCAACCGCATCGGCACCCATTGCGTGAAATGGGACATGATGGAGAAGTTCTACGGCGTTCCAGCCGAGGGCGGGTTGGCGATGTGGGTGGCGGATATGGAGTTCCGTCCCCCGGCCATCGTCCAGCAGGCGGTGGAGCGGATGGCCGCGCATGGGGTCTACGGCTATTTCGGCGATGACCGCGCCTATCTGGAGGCGATCCAGTGGTGGATGAAGACGCGGCACGGCTGGGACGTGGCGGCGGGGGATATCTTCACCACGCATGGGCTGGTGAACGGGACGGGGCTGTGCCTTGAGGCCTTTACCGCGCCGGGGGATGGGGTCGTGTTGACGACGCCCGTCTACCACGCCTTTGCCCGCACGATCAAAGCGGCGGGGCGCGAGGTGCGGGAATGTCCGCTGACGTTGACCGATGGGCGTTATGAGATGGATTTCGACGCTTGGGACGGGTTGATGACGGGGCGGGAGCGCATGTTCATGCTCTGCTCGCCGCACAATCCGGGCGGGCGGGTCTGGACGGCGGCGGAGTTGCGCGGTGTGGCAGCGTTTTGCCAGCGGCATGATCTGATTCTGGTGTCGGACGAGATCCATCACGATCTGGTTTTTCCGGGGCAGCGGCATGTGCCAATGCCCTTGGCTGCGCCAGAGATCGCGGACCGGCTGGTCATGATGACGGCGACGACCAAGACCTTCAACATCGCGGGCAGCCATACGGGTAATGTGATCATCGCCGACCCCGTGTTGAAGGCGAAGTTCGCGGCCAAGATCATGGCCTTGGGCATTTCGGGGAACAGTTTCGGGATGCATATGGCGACGGCAGCCTATACGCCCGAGGGGGCGGCATGGGTGGATGCGCTGATGGCCTATCTGGAGGGGAACCGGCAGGTGTTCGACGCGGGGATGGCGGGTATCCCGGGACTGCGGTCCATGCCGCTGGAGGCGACCTATCTGGCGTGGCTGGATTTTTCCGGCACGGGGATGGAGGCGAAGGAATTCATCACGCGGGTGGAGAAAGAGGCGCGGATCGCCACCAACCACGGCGCGAGCTTCGGCACGGGCGGCGAGAGTTTCCTGCGGTTCAACATCGCGGCCCCGCGGGCGATGGTGGTGGAGGCGGTGGAGCGCATGCAGGCGGCGTTCCGCGATCTGCAATAGCGGTTATTGAGCGGTGCCGCGTTCGCGGCATTCCTTTGCCCTTCCGCCGGGGACTTCGCCCCGTCGGAAGGGGTGGGGGACTGCCGCCCCCGCGGCCGCTGCGCGCCCGCCCCCCCGGGAGTATTTTTGCCAAGATGAAGGGGCTTAGCCTGTGGGTTGCTGGCCGCCCGTGGCTTCGGTGACCCGGTCGGCGGCGGCGCGGACGAGGGTGCCGAGGCGGGCGGCATCCGAGAGGCCCATGCGGAAGGCGGGGCCGCTGACCGAGAGGCCCGCGACGGGTTCGCCATGGGCGTTGAAGATGGGGGCTGCGACGCAGCGCATGCCTTCGGCGCGTTCCTGGTCGTCGATGGCGAAGCCGCGGTCGCGGGTGCGGGCCAGATCGCGCAGAAGGGCGGTTTCTGAGGTATTCGTCAGGGAGGTGAAGCGTTCGAGGCCCTTGCGGGCGAGGATGCCTTTCACCTTGTCCTCCGGATACCAGGCCAGCAGCGCCTTGCCGATGCCGGAGACATGCATGGGGGCCATGGTGCCGGGGGGAAAGAAGGCGCGAATGGCCTGATGGGTTTCGACTTGGCTGAGGAAAAGGACTTCGTCGCCTACCTCTACCCCCAGATTGGCGGTTTCGCCTGTCTCGCGCATGAGCCCGTCCATCGCGGCGCGGGCGCGTTCCACGACCTTTGTCCGGCGTAGGAAGGCCGAGCCGACGCGGAAGGCGCCGGGGCCGATATGCCAGACCTGCGCGGGGTCTTCGGATTCGACCATGCCATGGGCTTGCAGGGTGACGAGGGCGCGAAAGACGGTGGCGACCGCCTGACCGGAGGTTTCGGCAAGTTCTGAAAGCGTCAGGCCGGGATGGGCCGCAAGCAGGGAAAGAAGTCCCAGCGCACGGTCGAGCGCCTGAACGGTGTTCTGGTCGGTCTTGTCGTGAAAGGCCTTGGGTCGGCCGCGGGGTTTCGTGGGCATGAAGAAGCGTCCGGTTCACATGAAAAAGCGCAAGCTTTTGATTTTATGAGGGGATGATTGGATTTCAAGGCAATGAAAAATGTTTTCGAAAAAATTGTGTGATGGGTTTGCGGGGGGTAGCTTGCGCCTATCCCCAACCGAGGTGGCCGATATGTCCTTTCAGAATCCCGTCTTCATTCCTGGTCCGACCAATATCCCCGAGGCGATCCGCAAAGCCTGCGACATGCCGACGCTGGATCATCGTTCGGCCGCCTTCGGCAAGCTGTTCCGGCCTGCGGTGGCGGGTGTGCGGCGGGTGCTGGGGATGGCGGGGGGCGAGGTGATCATCCTTCCGTCGACCGGGACGGGCGGCTGGGAGGCCGCGATCACCAACACGCTTTCGCCGGGGGATCGGGTTCTGGCCGCGCGGTTCGGGATGTTCAGCCATCGCTGGATCGATCTGTGCCAGCGGCATGGGCTGGAGGTGGAGATCATCGAGACGCCTTGGGGGCAGGGCGCGCCCGTGGCGGCGATCGAGGCGGCGCTGCGGGCGGACAAGGCAGGCCGGATCAAGGCGGTGCTGGCCACGCATAACGAGACGGCGACGGGGGTGCGTTCGGATATCGCCGGGATACGGCGCGCCATGGATGCGGCGGGGCATGGGGCGATGCTGTTTGTGGATGGCGTGTCGTCGATCGGGTCGATGCCCTTTGACATGGCCGGATGGGGTGTCGATATCGCCGTGGCGGGCAGCCAGAAGGGATTCATGCTGCCGGCAGGTCTGGCGATCCTTGGGGTGTCCGACAAGGCGCTGGCGGCGATGGAGGGGGCGACGCTTCCCCGGACCTTCTTTGATTTCCGCGACATGCTTAAAAGCTATGCGGGCGGTGGCTATCCTTACACGCCTTCGGTGGGGTTGATTGCTGGTCTCGCGAAATCCGTCGAGATACTGGAGGAGGAGGGGCTGGATCAGGTCTATGCCCGCCATGCGCGGTTGGCGGAAGGGGTTCGGCGTGCGGTGGCGGCATGGGGGATGCGGCCCTGCGCGGCATCAAGCGATCTGTATTCCGATACGGTGACGGCGGTGGTGGTTCCTCCGGGCTGCAACGGCACGGACCTCGTGAAACTGGCGGCGGAGAAATACGGCGTGGCCTTCGGGGTGGGGCTGGGCGAGGTGGCGGGGAAGGTGTTCCGCATCGGGCATCTTGGGATGCTGACGGATGTGATGGTGCTGGGCGGGCTGGCCACGGCCGAGATGTGCATGGCCGATCTGGGCTGGGGTGTTCGGCTGGGATCGGGCGTGGCGGCGGCGGCGGAATTCTATCGGGGGTCGGCGGTGCCGATGGCCATAGCGGCGGAGTGATGGAACCGGCGGGACCGGGGGCCAGCCCCCGGACCCCCGGGATGTTTTCAGACAGAAGATGGAGGCGGCGTTGCGCGACATGGTGGAGATGGTGATACCGACCTATGAGGATGTGCTGGCGGCCCATGCGCGGATCGAGCCGCATGTCCACCGCACGCCGGTATTGACGTCGTCCTTCCTGAACGAACTGACCGGGGCGGAGCTGTTCTTCAAATGCGAGAATTTCCAGAAGGCCGGGGCGTTCAAGGTGCGGGGGGCGTCGAATGCCGTCTTTGGCCTGCGCGAGGATCAACTGGAGCGCGGGGTGGCCACGCATTCCAGCGGGAACCATGCGTTGAGCCTGTCTTATGCGGCGGGGCGGCGGGGGATCCCATGCACAGTGGTGATGCCGCGGACGGCGCCGCAGGCCAAGAAGGATGCCGTGCGGGGCTATGGCGGGGTGATCGTGGAATGCGAGCCGTCCACCAGCAGCCGCGAGGCGGTCTTTGCCGAGGTGCAGGCGCAGACGGGGGCGGATTTCGTTCATCCCTACAACGACCCGCGCGTGATCGCGGGGCAGGGGACATGTTCGCGCGAGTTGATGGAGCAGGTGGAGGGGCTGGACGCGGTCGTTGCACCCATCGGAGGCGGCGGGATGATCTCGGGCACCTGCCTGACGCTGTCCGCCATCGCGCCGGAAGTGGAGATTTACGCCGCCGAGCCGGTGAATGCCGATGATGCGGCGCGCAGTTTCCGGGCGGGCCATATCATCGCGGATGATGCGCCGGATACGGTGGCCGACGGGTTGAAGGTGCCGCTGAAGGAGCTGACTTGGCATTTCGTGAAAACCTACGCGACCGATGTCCTGACCGCGACGGAGGAGGAGATCGTGGAGGCGATGAAGCTGCACTGGAAGCGGATGAAGATCGTGATCGAGGCCAGCTGTTCCGTACCTCTGGCGGTGATCCTGAAGAACTCGGATCGGTTCCGGGGCAAGCGGGTCGGGGTGATCCTGACCGGTGGGAATGTGGATCTGGACAGGCTGCCTTGGATGAAGGGGTGAGGATATGAACGCGCCGGTGAAACTCGACGGGTTGGAAGTGGGCTATGATATCCCCGCGCTGCCGGGGATGGATGAGGCGGATATCCAGACGCCCTGCCTTGTGCTGGATCTGGATGCGCTGGAGCGCAACATCGCGAAGATGGGGCGGTTCGCGCAGGAGATGGGCGTGCGGCACCGCGTGCATGGCAAGATGCACAAATCGGTGGATGTGGCCCTGCTGCAGGAACGGCTGGGCGGATCGGTGGGCGTCTGCTGCCAGAAGGTGAGCGAGGCGGAGGTCTTTGCGCGGGGCGGGATCAAGGATGTGCTGGTCAGCAATCAGGTGCGCGATCCGGCCAAGATCGACCGTTTGGCGCGCATTCCCAAGCTGGGCGCGCGGGCGATCTGCTGCGTGGATGATCCGGCCAATGTGGCGGACCTGTCGGCGGCTGCGGTGAGGCACGGGACAACGGTGGAATGTCTGGTGGAGATCGACTGCGGCGCGGGGCGCTGTGGCGTGACGACGACGCCTGCGGTGGTGGCGCTGGCCAAGGCCATCGACGCGGCGCCGGGGCTGAAATTCGCGGGCATTCAGGCCTATCAGGGCGCGATGCAGCACATGGACAGGTATGAGGACCGCAAGGCCAAGATCGACATCGCGGTCGCAATGGTGCGCGATGCGGTGGAGGCGTTGAAGGCCGAGGGGCTGGAGTGTGACATCGTCGGCGGTGGCGGCACGGGGTCCTACTATTTCGAAGGCAATTCTGGGGTCTATAACGAGCTGCAATGCGGATCCTACGCCTTCATGGATGCGGATTACGGGCGCATTCTGGACAAGGACGGCAAGCGCATCGATCAGGGGGAATGGGAAAACGCGCTGTTCATCCTGACCTCGGTCATGAGCCATGCGAAGGCGGACCGGGCGATCTGCGATGCGGGGCTGAAGGCGCAGTCGGTGGACAGCGGGCTGCCGGTGATCTTTGGGCGGACGGATGTGAAATACATCAAGTGCAGCGACGAGCACGGGGTGATCGACGATCCGGCAGGCGTGTTGAAGGTGAACGACAAGCTGCGGCTGGTGCCGGGGCATTGCGACCCGACCTGCAATGTCCATGACTGGTATGTGGGCGTCCGGAACGGGAAGGTTGAGGTGGTCTGGCCCGTCTCGGCGCGCGGGAAGGCCTACTGAACCACGTCCGACACTGAGAAACAGGGGGGTGCGGGGGGAGCGTGGCTCCCCCCGCCTGCCCGGTCGAAGCCTTTTGCTGACAAGGATGCCCTATGCTGATCGTTCCCGAGGCGCTGATTGCCGACCTCGTCTCGCCCGAGGATGCTTATGCGGCGGTGGCGGCCACCTTTGCCGCGATGGCGCGGGGGGAGGCTTACAACTTTCCCGTGGTGCGTGAGGCGCTGGGGGAGGGGCGGCAATACGGGTTCAAGTCCGGGCTGGACCGGGCGGGGGGGATGCTGGGCGTGAAGGCGGGGGGGTATTTCCCCGGCAACGCGGGCCGCGGGATCACCAACCACCAATCGACGGTCTATCTGTTCGATCCGGAAAGTGGGCGGCCCACGGCGATGGTCGGTGGCAATCTGCTGACGGCTCTGCGGACGGCGGCGGCTTCGGCCTTGTCCATCGACCGGCTGGCACGGGCGGAGGCGCGCGTGCTGGGCATTGTGGGGGCGGGGCATCAGGCAGGGTTCCAACTGCGCGCGGCAGCGCGGGTGCGGGATTGGGAGCGGGTGATCGCGTGGAACCTGCATCCCGAGATGCTGCCCAAGCTGGCAGCGGTGGCGGAGGACGTGGGCCTTCCCTTCGAGGCGGTGGGGTTGGAGCGGATGGTGGAGGCTGACGCGATCATCACCATCACCTCTTCGCCCGCAGCGTCGCTGATAGCGGCGCATGTGGGGCCGGGCACCCATCTGGCCTGCATGGGGACGGACACCAAGGGCAAGCAGGAGGTGGAGGTGGCGCTTGTTGCGAAGGCGCGGCTTTACACCGATGAGGTGGCGCAGGCAGTCAGCATCGGCGAGGCGCAGCATGCCGTGGCGGCAGGGCTGGTGGCGGCAGAGAGGATAACTCCGCTGGGGGCCGTGCTGACCGGGGCGGATGCGGGGCGGCGGTCTGAGGCGGAGATCACGCTGTTCGACGGCACGGGCGTCGGGTTGCAGGATCTGGCGGTGGCGGGTGTGGCCGTGCAGCGCGCGCGGGAGCGCGGGCTGGGTGTGGAGGTCGCGGTCTGACCTTGGCGTAGGATGGGCAATACTGCCCATCCTGCGGTTTTGATCATATTTCGTTTCAGGCATTGAACCCCTTGCGGGGCCATGGTCTGACTGGCGCATCGGGCGGGGAGGCTTGGTCACATGCGCGTCTTCATCAACGGGTTCGGGCGGATCGGGCGGTCGGTGCTTCGCGCGGCCTTGCAGACACCTGCGCGATGGCCGGGGCTGGAGATCGTCGGGATCAACGACATCGCCGGAGCGGAGATGTGCGCCTATCTCTTTGAATATGACAGCGTCTTCGGACCGTGGCGCGGGGCCGTGGCCTTGGAACCCGGCGCGTTGGTGGTGGATGGGCAGGCGATCCCGCTGCACCAGACGCCGGATATTTCGACCCTCGCTCTGGCAGGGGTGGATGTGGTGATGGAATGCACGGGCCGCGCCGATGCGCGGGAGGTGGCGGAGCGGGGCCTGCGCGCGGGCGCTGCCCGGGTGCTGGTGTCGGGGCCGTCGAAGGCGGCGGATGTCACCGTGGTGCTGGGGGCGAATGAAGGGGTGTTGGGTGGGCAGGCGATCGTGTCCAATGCGTCTTGCACGACCAATGCGCTGGCGCCGCTTGCGCGGCTGATTGATGACAATTGGGGTGTGGTGACGGGATCGATGACGACGATCCATTGCTACACGGGCAGCCAGCCCACGGTGGATGCGCCCGCAGCGGATTATCCACGGTCGCGCGCGGCGGCGCTGTCGATGGTGCCGACGACGACCTCGGCCAGCCGCTTGCTGGATGTGGTACTGCCGCAGATCGCGGGGCGGATCGAGGGGTCTGCAGTGCGGGTGCCCACGGCATCCGTTTCTTGCGTCGATCTTTCGGTGATGACGGCGCGGAAGGTGACGGCGGAGGACGTGAACGCGGCGCTGCGGGCGGCGGGGGGCGTGATCGGGGCAACGGATCGGCCGCTCGTGTCCACCGATCTGAGGGCGCGGCCCGAGAGCATCGTCATGGCCTGCCCGGAGACGCGGGTCACCGCCGGGGGGATGCTGCGGGTCTTCGGCTGGTATGACAACGAATGGGGCTTTTCCAACCGCATGCTGGATGTGGCGCGGTTGATGGGGTGATCGCTTCAGGCGATCACGGTCCATGGCGCGGGATAGCGATGTTCCTCAAGGTTCGGGGTGGTGCCGATCCTGTCCACCACGGCGAAAAGGCCGGGGAGGTGGAGGGGTGTCAGCACGCCATGCCATGTGCCGCGATGCAGGTTGATGCCTTGCGCGCCGTCGGTGAGAAAGGCGCGGGGGGTGTGGGCGGGGCTTTCGGCGACGATGACGAGGAAGGGATCGGCGGTCATGGGGAGGAAGGCTTGGCTGCCGTCGGGATGGCGTTCGATCAGGTCGAAGCGGTAGGGAAGCGCGCGCGCCACAGCCTTGAAGATCGAGAGGCCTGCGCGGCCATCTGCGCCAAAGTCGAGCAGGGCGCGATCATGGTGACGACGGCAGAGGCCAGCATTGATGAGGCGGAAGTCGCCCGTGGCCTCTAGCACATCGCCGAAAGGGGCGAAGGCGGCAGCGGTGAGGGGTTCGGTGCGGATCGTGGTCATGTCGCGCCTTGTGGCTGGTGTCGGACCGGGGGTTTTGCACCCCCGGACCCCCGCAGGATATTTTTCGACAGAAGATGAGGGCTGTCGGTTTGTCTGCCGTCACCGGGGCGGGCCGAAGGCACCCGGTCCACGCAGTTTGGCGTGGCGATTGACATCCTTGTAAAGGAGATAGCGGAAGGGACCCGGTCCCGCCGCATAGCAGGCTTGCGGGCAGAAGGCGCGCAGCCACATGAAATCGCCGGCCTCCACCTCCACCCAGTCGGTGTTGAGTTTGTAGACGGCCTTGCCTTCAAGGACGAAGAGCCCGTGTTCCATGACATGGGTTTCCTCGAAGGGGATCACGCCGCCGGGCTGGAACGTGACGATGTTCACATGGGCGTCGTGGCGCAGGTCGGCGGGATCGGCGAAGCGGGTGGTGGCCCAGCGCCCCTGCGTGTCGGGCATCGGGATCGGGGCGAGGTCGCGTTCGTTGATGAGGATCGGGTCGGGCGCGGGCAGGCCCGGGGCGGGTTCGTAGAGTTTGCGCAGCCAGTGGAAGCGGGTGGGTTCGGACCCTTCGGCCAGCAGTTTCCACGGGGTGGCAGGGGGGATGTAGGCGTAGGAGCCTGCCTCCACCTCTTGTGCCTGATCGCCGATGGTGAGGGTGGCGAGGCCGTGGGTGAAGAAGAGCCAGTGTTCTGCGCCCGTTTCCGGATCGGGCGCGTCGGAGCCGCCGCCGGGGGCGACCTCCATCACATATTGGCTGAAGGTTTCGGAAAAGCCTGTCATGGGCCGGGCGATCAGCCAGAGGCGGGTCTGCGTCCAGCCGGGAAGGTAGGAGGTGACGATGTCGGAGAAGACGCCTTTGGGCAGGAATGCATAGGCCGTGGTGAAGATGGCGCGGCCGGTCATCAGGCTGGTCTGCGGGGGCAGGCCGCCTGTCGGGGCGTAGTATCCGGTCATGGCAGGATGTCCTTGAGGCGAAGCTCGGCGATGCGTTCGACCTGTAAGCAGGCGGTGGTGAATTCGGTCGCGGTGTCGTTGCCGATGCGGGTGGCGAAGGCCTGCAGGATGGAGGCCTTGCTGTTGTCGCGCACGGCGATGATGAAGGGGAAGCCGTGCTTGGCGACGTAGTCGGTGTTGAGCCGCTGGAAGGTGGCGCGTTCGTCATCTGTCAGCGCGTCAAGCGCGGCGCTGGCCTGTTCCGCGGTGGATTCGGGGGTGAGGCGTTTGGCGGCGGCGAGTTTGCCGGCAAGATCGGGATGCGCGCGCAGCACGGCGAGGCGCTGGTCGGGTGTGGCACTGCGGAAGATGCGGGCGAGCGCATTGTGCAGGCCCGTGGCGCAGTCATGCGCGGGGCCGAGTTCGAGCGACCATGCCCCTTCGGCGATCCATGGCGAATGTTCGAAGATGCCGCCGAAACGTGCGACGAAACGGTCCTTGGTCATCTGCGAGGGGCGTTCGATGCGGCGGTGGGGGTGGGTGGCGGCCCAGTGGCGCGCGATGTCGATGCGGCGGGCGAACCATACGCCGTCATGGGCGGCGGCATGGTCGAGGAAGCGGATCAGGCCCGCGATCTTGCCCGGGCGGCCGATCAGGCGGCAATGCAGGCCGATGGAGAACATCTTGGCGCGGCCCGCCTGACCTTCGGCATAGAGCGTGTCGAAACTGTCGCGAAGGTAGGTGAAGAACTGTTCGCCCTCGATATAGCCCGGCGCGGTGGCAAAGCGCATGTCGTTGGCCTCGAGCGTGTAGGGGATGACGAGTTGGTCGCGGTCGCCGAGTTCCAGCCAATAGGGCAGGTCGTCATCATAGGTGTCGGAAATCCAGTCGAGGCGGGCGGTTTCCGCCGTAAGGCGCACGGTGTTCATGGAGCAGCGGCCCGTGTACCAGCCGAGCGGGGCTTCGCCTGTGACTTCTTCGTGGAGGCGGAAGGATTCCGCGATCTGGGCGCGTTCGACATCCTCGGGCATGTCGCGGTGATCGACCCATTTCAGGCCATGTGAGGCGATCTCCCACCCGGCCGCCTGCATCGCGGCGACCTGTTCGGGGTTGCGGGCGAGGGCCGAGGTGACGCCATAGATGGTGACGGGAAGGTTGCGGTCGGTGAAGAGGCGGTGGAGCCGCCAGAACCCCGCGCGTGCGCCGTAGTCGTAAAGGGATTCCATATTCCAGTGGCGCAGTCCCGGCCAAGGCTGGGCGCCTGCGATGTCGGACAGAAAGGCTTCGGACTGGGCGTCGCCGTGCAGGAGGTTGTTTTCGCCCCCCTCTTCGTAATTGAGGACGAGGGAGATGGCGATCTTGGCGCCCCCCGGCCAACGGGCATCTGGCGGGGTGGGGCCGTGGCCCCGGAAATCGCGCGGGTAGCGGTTCACGGTGATGATCCCGGTTTGGGCAGTGTTGCGGACAGCTTAGGCGGGAAGGGCGGCGGGGTTTATCAAAAAATGCCAGAAAGACCTATCCGGGTGCGATCCTGTCGCGCAAAGCGGCAGGTTGGCGTTAGGATGGGCGGGCAAGGCAGGAGGATCGCATGAGCGGTGGACGGTTGACGACCCATGTTCTGGACACAGGCCGCGGCAAGCCTGCGGCGGGGGTGAAGATCGCGCTTTACCGGGTGAGCGGGAATTCCCATCGCAAGATCGCCGAGACGGTGACGAATGCCGATGGGCGGACGGATGCGCCGATGCTGACGGGGAAGGACTTTGCCGAGGGGACCTATGAGTTGGTCTTCTTTGCCGGGGAGTATCTGCGCGCGACGGGGCAGGCGGGGGAGGGGGTGCTGTTTCTGGACCAAATCCCGATCCGGTTCGGCGTGCCGGATGCGGGGCAGCATTACCATGTGCCGCTGCTGATTTCGCCCTTCGCCTATTCGACCTATCGCGGGTCCTGAGCCAGCGGGTCGAGCCAGTCGATGCCCGTATGGGCGTAGAGGTCTGGGGTAAGGGTGGCGAGTCTTGCCCCGTTGGCGCGCGCGATGGCCGCGTTCTGGGCGCAGGCCATGGGAATGCGGATGCCCGCGCGGCTGCTGCGCGCGAGGATCGCGGCAAGGTCGCGGGCGGCGGCGCTGTCGAGCGGCAGGACACGGCCTGCGAAATCTTCGCCCACCATCGCGTCGATCTGGGCGATGCTGCGCTGACGCTTTCCTTCCGGCAGACGGGCGGCGGCGGCGAGAAGCTCTGCCTCGGTCACGGTGGAGATGTGGAGGAGCGCGGCGGGATGGCGCGCGAACCAGCGGAAGAGGCGCGGGTCGGGATCGGGCGCCATGAGCGAAGACAGGATCGGCGTATCGAGCAGGATCATCGTCAGGCCCGGTCGAGGAGCGGCAGCGCCTCGCCCAGATCGGCGAAGCGGGCAGCGATGGCGGCGCCCAGATCGGCGCGGGGATCGACGGCGCCCACGGCGAGACGGAGGATGTCGCGGGCCTCTTCCTCCATCGAGCGGCCATGGGTGGCGGCGCGCAGCTTGAGCCGGGCCTTCACGTCGTCTTCGAGGTTGCGGATGATGATGCTTGCCATAGTGGCCGGATTCCCCCTGTCGCGCTGACGGGGATAACGGCTGATATCGTCGATATCTTAGGCTGGCATAGCTTTGCGGCGCTGGACCCCGCCTGCAGCGGTAGCGATGCGCAGGAGGCGGCGGCGGTCGCGGGCAAGGGCGGCGTCGATGAGGCCTGACAGGAGGCCGCGTTCCTTGAGATACGGGCCAAGGCGGGAATGGGTTAGGCCGGGAAAGAGCAAGTGGTCTGTTCCCGGCTGCTGTGGGAAGCCCAAGGCCTGATCGCGGTCATCGTCGAGGGCGTGGAAAAGGACCGTCCAAGGACCTTTGGTCAAGGGAGGGGGGCCGGGATCGGTAAGGCGGGCTGTCCATGCGGACCAGCGGGGATCGTGCAGGTGGGATTGCGGGCCGATGGCGAGGATCGCGTCGAAGGGCACAAGGGCGGCGGCGCGTAGGGCCATGACCGCACCCATGGAAGAGCCGATGGCGAGGTGGCGCCGGGCGGGGCCAGCGGCGGCAAGGGCACGGTGGAGGATCACCGGGAAGGCGGGGTCAAGGCCCCAGCTGCGGGAAGCATCCATGAAGTAAAGCGCGCGGCGGCCCTTTGCGCTGCTGGAGGCCACGAATTCGGGTGAGGGCGGGCGGGTCGGATCGTGGCCGATGCTGGCGAAGGCAAGGATGAGGTCGGGGCCTGCGCCATCGGCCATGTCCACGCGCCACGGGGGCGCGTCGATCAGGGTCGTCAGGGTCATGGGGTGGCGAGGGCGGGCAGTCCGGCCATGCGCGCGGCCATGTCCGCCTTGATGCGGGTGACGATGTAATCGGTGAAGAGCCGCACCTTTGGGTCCTTGAGCCTGCGGTGCTGCGACAGGACGGAAAGCTGCGTGGGCAGCGGCGGTGTGGCGGTGGCGACGGGGATGAGGGTGCCGTCCTTTAGATGTTCGGCCACCTCGAAGATCGGTTTCAGCACGACCCCGTGGCCGTCCAGCGCCCAGCCCGTCAGCACATCGCCATCATCGGATTCGTAGGGGCCTGCGATTTCGAAGCGGCGCGGGCCTTCGGGGGTTTGCAGCGTCCACTGGAATTCCTTCGCGCCGGGGAAGCGGAGGTTGAGGCAATCATGCCGGTCCTGCACCAGCGCCGCGCCATCGGCGGGCATGCCGCGCCGGGCGACATAGGCGGGGGCGGCGCAGAGGATGCGGGGGCATTCGGCGATGAGACGGACTTTGAGGGTGGAATCCTCGAGCAGCCCAAGGTGGAAGGCGATATCGAGCCCTTCGGCGGTGACGTCGATAACCCGATCCGAGAGGCGCAGGCGCAGGTCGATCTGGGGGTAGAGGTCCTTGAAGGCCGGGACATGGGGCGCGATGAACCGCCGCCCGATGCCCAAGGGGGCCGCGATGAAAAGCGTGCCGCGCGGGTTCTGGGTCACGTCCATCACGGCGGCCTCTGCCTCGTCGATCGTGTCCAGCACGCGGCGGGCGCCGTCATAGAAGATCCGGCCGTTTTCGGTGGGTTGTAGACTGCGGGTGGTGCGGTTGAAGAGGCGGACGCCGAGATGCTTTTCCAGTTCCGAGATGCGGGCAGAGGCGACGGCGGGCGAGCAGCGTTGGTCGCGGGCGGCCGCACTCATGCTGCCCAATTCGTAGACACGCACGAACATTCTGATGTTGTTCACATAGGACATGGCCGCCGCGCCCCATTCTTTGCCGCGATTTGAAAGTGATTGGGCATTTGAAGGATTAACAGGCGAATGTGGGGCGGTATAGCCTTTCGGAAAACGGACAAAGGGACGCGCGCCGATGGAAGGCATCTATGACTGGGTCGTGCTGTGGGAATGGGTGGAGATCGCGGCGCGCTGGACGCATGTGATCACGGCCATCGCATGGATCGGGTCATCCTTCTATTTCATCGCGCTGGACCTTGGGCTGCGGAAGGCCCCCGGCATGCCGGAATTGGCGCATGGCGAGGAATGGCAGGTCCATGGCGGCGGATTCTATCACATCCAGAAATACCTTGTGGCCCCTGAACGGCTGCCTGAGCATCTGACCTGGTTCAAGTGGGAGAGCTATGCCACATGGCTTTCGGGTTTCGCCATGCTGGTGCTGGTCTATTACCTTGGCGCGGACCTGTATCTGATCGATCCGACGGTGATGGAATTGCAGGTCTGGCAGGCCGTGGCGATTTCGCTCGCTTCGCTGGCCTTCGGCTGGGCGGTCTATACGACGCTGTGCCGGGTCTTCGTGAATGCCAATCAGACCGTGCTGATGGTGGCGTTGTTCGTAGTGCTGGTGGCGATGTCCTGGGGATATGCGCAGGTGTTTTCGGGGCGGGCGGCGCTGCTGCATCTGGGGGCCTTCACCGCGACGATCATGTCGGCCAACGTGTTCATGGTGATCATCCCGAACCAGAAGATCGTGGTGGCCGATCTGAAGGCGGGGCGGGTGCCGGACCCGAAATACGGCAAGATCGCCAAGCAGCGTAGCACGCATAACAACTACCTGACTCTGCCCGTGCTGTTTCTGATGCTGTCGAACCATTACCCCTTGGTCTTTGCGACGGAGTGGAACTGGCTGATCGCATCGCTGGTCTTCCTGATGGGGGTGACGATCCGGCACTGGTTCAACACGCGGCATGCGCGCAAGGGGAGCCCGCATTGGACTTGGGCCGCGACGGCGGTGCTGTTCCTGATCATCGCGTGGCTGTCGACTGCGCCGATGAATAGTGTGGCAGCGGAGGAGGAGGGGGCGGAGATGTCGGGTGCGGCACTCACCTATGCCTCGGCCAGCGGGTTTGAGGATGTGGTTGGCATCGTGCAGGGGCGCTGTGCCATGTGCCATGCGGCGGAACCGGTCTGGGAGGGGATGTATTGGCCGCCGAAGGGGGTGGTATTGGAGACGCCCGCGCAGATCGCGCAGGAGGCACGGCGCATCTATCTGCAGGCGGGGGTGTCACATGCCATGCCGCCGGGGAACCTGAGCTACATGGAGCCTACGGAACGGGCGGCTATCGTGCAGTGGTTCAGCAGTGCCGGTGTCGGCGGCATTGACGGCTAGTCGCGGGTGAAGCGCCAGACGGTGTGCTGGCGGTAGTCCTGCCCCGGTTCCAGCGTGATGGTGGGAAAGCCCGGATGGTTGGGCGCGTCGGGCCAGTTCTGCGCCTCGATCGCGAAACCTTCATATGCGCTGCGTCCCGGGCGGAAGGCGTTGCGCCCGTCATAGACCTGCAGCCCCGGTTCGGTGGTTGAGACGACAAGGCCGATCCCGGTTTGCCCGGTCAGGCGAAGGGCTTCGCGTAACGGGCCGGGGGCGGTGCCGAGGACATAGCAATTGTCGAAGACATCGACGCCCGGTTCGATGCGGCGGGCTTTTCTGAAATCCATCGCCGTGCCGTCGACCGCGCGCATTTCGCCCGTCGGGGTGAAGTCTGGGGTGGTGGGCAGGAAGTGATCGGCGGCGATCATCAGACGGTGACCCGCCCATGTGGGGGTGCCGTCGAGGTTCCAGTAGCTGTGATTGGCGAAGTTCACGGGGGTGGCGCGGTCGGTGGAGGCATGGACATGAAGATTCAGACTGGCCCCGTCGACATGCCAAAGGGCAGTGATGCGGCGGTTGCCGGGAAAGCCCCCTTCGCCATCGGGCAGGTCGAGTTCAAGGCGGAGGCTGTCTTCGGTGACCTCGGCCAGACGCCAGACCTTCAGATGCGTGCCTGCGCTGCCGGAATGAAGGCAATGCTTGCCGTCCTGATTGGCCTCGAACCGCAACTCCTGCCCTGCGATGGTGGCGCTGGCATTGGTGAAGCGGTTGACCACAGGGCCGATCAGCGAGCCGTGATAGCACATGCCGCCTTCGTAATCCGACAGACGGTCGGAGCCGAGGGTGAGGTTACGCGCCGCCCCTTCAAGCCACACGCCCTGCAGAACCGCGCCCCATGTGAGGATCGACACGGTCAGCCCGTCACGACCGATGGTGATGCGCTGCACCCCTTCGCCCCGCGCGGTTCTTCCGAAGGGCGTGATGCCCAGTTGCCGATCCGCCATGCGATCCCCCCTTGCCGTCTGCAAGTGGTGACTTCGGACGGCGCGTGGGTCAAGGCGTCAGGAGGTCTGAACGCAATCGACCATTGTCTCGGCCAAGGATCGGAGAAGGCCGGCATAGGCCCCCGGCCCGGGGTCCTGCAGCGACCCGTTCGGATCGAGGGCGCCGCCGATGCGCGCGCCGGTGCCTTCTGCCAGTTGTTCGACGAGGGCGGGATCATGCTGCGCTTCGGGGAAGAGGCAGACGGGGGTGCCAGCGGCCACGCCGTCGCGCAGTTCGGCAAGGCGTGCCGCCCCCGGGGCCGTGGCATCGCCCAAGGCGATGGAGCCGAAGATATCAAGGCCGTAATGGGCGGCGAGATAGCCGTAGGCATCGTGATAGACGACGATGGGTTTTCCCTGCAGGGGTGCGAGGGTGGTGGCGAGTTCGGCGTCGAGGGCGGCGATTTCGGCGGCGGCGGTCTGCGCATTGGCCGTGTAGGTTGCGGCGTTGGCGGGATCGAGCTTGCCAAGCTCGGCGGCGATGGCCGTCAGCCAGAGTTGCGCATTGGCCGGGTCGAGCCAGGCGTGGGGATCCAGGCCGTCATGGCTGTGGCCGTGATCGTGGTCATGGGAGGCTTCGGCGGTTTCCTCATGTCCGTGGTCGTGGCCATGGTCATGCGCGGCATCGGCGGTTTCTTCATGCCCGTGGTCGTGACCATGATCGTGGCCGTGGTCATCAGCGGCGGCTTTCTCTTCGGCGCCATGGTCGTGCCCGTGGTCATGGCCGGCATGGGCGCCGTCTTCGGAGAATTCGCGGGTTTCCGTGCCCGGCACGGTGAGAAGGCCGAGGCGGGCGGAACCTTCGCCGAGGCCTTCCAAAGCGCGGTCGAGCCACGGGGTGAGTTCGGGGCCGATCCAGACGACGAGATCGGCCTCGGCCAGACCGGCGGCCTGCGAGGGGCGCAGTTGGAAATCATGTTCCGACGCCCCGCGTTCCAGCAGAAGTTCCGGCGTGCCCAGATCGCCCATCACCTGCGCGACGAGGGAATGCACAGGGTGGATGTCGGTGACGACGCGCGGCACTTCGGCCAGGGCGGGAAGGGCGGTGGCGAGGGTGGCAAAGGCGGAGGAGATGATATAACGCATCGGGATGGCCCTTCCTGTGCAGTGTTGTGGGGCCTATGTATGTTATAAGATAACATGTCAAGAGGCCCCCATGGCGCATGAGCATGATCATTCCGAGGCCTGCCCCGGCTGCGCTGCGCCGCCGCAGGTGGCCTTTGCGCGCCATGACCACAGCCATTGCGCAGGCGATGTGCTGGCGCGGGCCGAGGCGCTTGCTGCTGCGCAGGGCGCACGGCTGACGCCGGTCCGGCGGCGGGTGCTTGAAATCTTGCTGGAGGAACATCGCGCGCTGGGAGCCTATGACGTGCTGCAGCGGCTGGCGGCGGAGGGGTTCGGGAACCAGCCGCCGGTGGCCTATCGCGCCTTGGATTTTCTGGTGGAGAACGGGCTGGCGCATCGCATCCGCCGTCTGAACGCCTTTGCCGCCTGCATGCATCCGGGCGAGGATCATGCGCCGGTTTTCCTGATTTGCCGCGAGTGCAACCATGTGGCCGAGGCCCCTGCGGCCCCGGTGCGTGCGGCGTTGGAGACGGTGGCGGCGGGGCTGGGTTTCACGGTGGAGCGGTCGAATATCGAGGCGCTGGGCCTGTGCCCGGCCTGCCGGGAGGCCTGAGCATGGGCGCGCTGATCGGGGCGGAACGGCTGTCGGTGACGCTGGAGGCGCAGCCGGTGCTGACAGATGTCAGCCTGTCGGTGCAGCCGGGCGAGATCGTGACGATCCTTGGTCCCAACGGATCGGGGAAGTCGACGCTGCTGCGGGCGCTGCTGGGCATTGTTCCGGCGAGCGGGGGGCGGGTCACGCAGCGGCCGGGGCTGGTGGTGGGCTATGTGCCGCAGCGGTTGGCCGTGGATCGGACCATGCCGATGACGGTGCGGCGGTTCCTGTCGCTGCCGCGCCGGGTGGGGGATGCAGAGGCGGCGGCGGCGCTGATCCGCGTCGGCCTGCCCGAGGTGGCGGGGCGGCAGATGGCCGATCTGTCGGGGGGGCAGTTCCAGCGGGTGCTACTGGCACGGGCGCTGCTGTCGAAGCCGGATATCCTGATTCTGGATGAGCCGACGCAAGGGCTGGACCAGCCCGGTGAGGCGGCCTTTTATCGGCTGATCGAAGAGGTGCGACGCGAGACGGGCGTGGCGGTGTTGATGGTGAGCCATGACCTGCATGTCGTCATGGCCGCCTCGGACCGGGTGATCTGCCTGAACGGTCATATCTGCTGCGAGGGGACGCCGCGCGTGGTGTCCACCGCGCCGGAATACCGCGCGCTGTTCGGGCTGGGCACGCAGGGGGCGCTGGCGCTTTATCAGCATGTGCATGACCACAGCCATGATGGCGGGCATGACCATGCCCATCACGATCATCACCACCACAACCATGATCACCACCATGCTTGACGATTTCCTGATCCGCGCGGCGCTGGCCGGGGTGGGGCTGTCGCTGGCGACGGGGCCGCTGGGGTCTTTCGTGGTCTGGCGGCGGATGGCCTATTTCGGGGATGCGACGTCGCATGCGGCGATCTTTGGGGTGGCGCTGGCGCTGGCCACCGATCTGCCGGTGACCTTTGGCACGCTGGTGGTTGCGCTGGCCATGGCCTTCACGGTGGCCACTCTGGCGGCGCGGGGCTGGGCGATGGACACGACGCTGGGGGTTTTGGCGCATTCGGCGCTGGCCTTCGGGTTGGTGGCGGTCAGTTTCGTGCCCGGCGCACGGACGGACCTGTCGGCATGGCTGTTCGGGGATATCCTTGCCGTGACGCGTGGTGATCTGGCGCTGGTCTGGGGGGGGGCGGCGGTGGTGCTGGGCCTGCTGGTCTGGCGGTGGCAGGGGCTTCTCACCTCGACCCTGAATGAGGATCTGGCCCATGCCTCGGGCCTGAATCCAGGGCGGGAGCGATTGGTGCTGACATTGGCGCTGGCCGTGGTCGTGGCCGTGGCGATCAAGGTTGTGGGGGCACTGCTGATCGCCGCGATGCTGATCATCCCGGCGGCGGCGGCACGGGGGTTGGCACGGACGCCCGAGGCGATGGCGGCCATCGCGGTGGTAATCGGGGCCGGATCGGCGATCGCGGGGCTGCAACTGTCGCTCTGGCAGGATACGCCGGCAGGGCCGTCGATCATCGCGGCGGCGGCGGTGCTGTTTGCGCTGTCGGCGATGTTCGGAAGGGTGGGGCGTCGATAGGCCTGCCATTCCGCGCAGGTCGCGGATTTTACAGCCATGTCGCTTTTGTCTGCCAAGGGTCGGGTTGACTTGCCCTGTTCCTGCGCGTTCGGGCAGATAAGGGGCAAAACATCCTTCCGCGGAGTCGCCCCATGAAGACCCATGTCAAAGCCCTTGTCGTCGGCGGCGGTGCCGTCGGGAACGGCATCGCCTATCACCTTGCCAAGGCAGGCTGGGACACGATGCTGGTGGAGCGGGACGAGCTGACCGCAGGCTCCACTTGGCACGCGGCGGGGCTGCTGCCCTTGTTCAACATGAGCTATGCGACCACGCATATCCACAAATACAGCGTCGATTTCTACAAGGGGCTGGAGGCCGAGACGGGGCTGAACCCCGGCTTCTACGTGGTTGGCAACCTGCGGATGGCCCAGCGGCAGGAGCGGATGGATGAATACATGCTCTATTCGTCCGTCGCCGAGACGGCTGGGGTCTATCACGAATTCCTGACGCCGAAAGAGATCAAGGATCGCTGGCCGCTGGTGCGGACTGAGGATTTGGTGGGCGCGCTCTATCATCCGCAGGACGGATACATCAACCCGGCGGATGTGACGCAGGCGATGGCAAAGGGCGCGCGCCAGCTGGGCGCGACGATCGAGCGGAAGATTCAGGTCGACGGCTATCGCTGGACGGGCAGTGAGTGGATCGTGTCGGTCACCAAGATGGAGGATCGGGGCGGCAATCTGGTGCCGACGGAAGAGAAGTACGACATCCATGCCGAGCATGTGGTGACGGCGACGGGCAACCACGCACAGCGGACGGCGCGGCTTTTGGGGATCAAGATCCCGGCCATTCCGGTGGAGCATCAGTACATCGTCACCGAACCGGACCCGGCGCTGGTGGAATGGCGCAAGACCAATCCGCAGCACCCTGTGCTGCGCGACGCCGATGCCAAGTGGTATGTGCGCGAAGAACGGGGCGGCTGGATCCTTGGGCCCTATGAGCGGAACGCCCCTGCGCGGTTCCTCTATGACGTGCCGCAGTCGTTCCGGGCGGACCTCTTCCCGCTGGATCTGGAGCGGATCGAGGCGGAATACATGTCGATGATCCACCGCTTGCCCAGTTCGGAAACCGTGGGTCTGAAAGACGATTACAACGGTCCGATCTGCTATACGCCGGACGGCAACCCGCTGGTCGGGCCGGTGCCGGGCCTGCGCAACATGTGGATCGCGGAAGGCTTCAGCTTTGGCATCACGGCGGCGGGTGGGACGGGCTACTACCTTGCCCAGATGATGACCGAAGGCGAGGCCGAGATCGACATGGCGAGCCTTGACCCCAAGCGCTACGGCAACTGGATGACCACCGAATATGCTGCGCGCAAGAATGAGGAATGCTATGAGCATGTCTTCATCCTGCATCACCCGGATGAAGAGCGTGAGGCTTGCCGCCCGCTGCGCACCGCGCCGAACTATGACGCCCAGATCGCGATGGGCGCGCAGATGGGGCAGGTGAACGGCTGGGAACGCCCGAACTACTATGGTCCCAAGGATGCGCCCGCCACCTTCGACCATGACGGGCGGTCCTTCCGGCGCGGAACGTGGTGGCCCTTTGCGGAGGCCGAGGCGCAGGCCGTCCGCACCACGGCGGGGATCATCGATGCCACCGCCTTCACCAAGCACCTGCTGCGCGGGGCGGGGGCCACGGCCTTCCTTGACTGGTTCACCTGCAACAAGCTGCCGAATGTGGGCCGGATTAACCTGACCTATGCACTGACCGATCATGGCACCACGCGGACGGAATACACCATCGTCCGGCTGAAGGAGAATGAGTATTACCTCATTTCGGCGGGTGCATGGACGGCCTATGACGCCGATTTCCTGATCAAGTCCGCCGAAGACTGGATGGCGCAGGGCGGCGGCCATATCGATATCCATGACATCACCACGCAATGGGGTGTCTTTGCGCTGGCAGGTCCCAACAGCCGCGCGATCCTGAAGGAGATCGTCAAGGACGCTGATCCTGAGACGGTGCTGGGCAACAAGCGCTTTCCTTGGCTGAGCTATCGCGACATCGAACTGGGCATGTGCCCGGTCCGCGCGGTGCGCGTGGCCTATACGGGCGAGTTGGGCTGGGAACTGCATCATCCGGTGGAAATGGGGCGGTACCTGTGGAACCTGATCTGGTCGGTGGGCGAGAAGCACGGGTTGAAGCCTGTGGGCGCGCGGGCGCAGAACTGGCTGCGGCAGGAGAAATCCTATCGCGCCTTCGGGAACGAGTTGGGGCGCGATGCGACGCCCCTTGAGGCGGCGCTGGATCGGTTCGTGGACCTGTCGAAGGAGTTCCGGGGCAAGGCGAAAATGCTGGAGACAGGCATCCGCAGCAAATGCGTGACGCTGCTGATCGACGGTCCTTCTGACACCGATCCGTGGGGGAAGGAGGCGCTTCTTCTGAACGGCGAGAAGGTGGGGCGTCTGACGTCGGGCGGATGGTCGGTGGCCTTTGGCAAGCAGATCGGCATGGGCTATGTGCGGCCCGATCTGGCGGCAGTGGGGACGAAGCTGAAGGTCAAAATCCTGCGGCAGGAATGGGATGCCGTGGTGACCGAGGACAGCCCCTTCGACCCGAAGAACGAACGTATCCGCATCGACGGCTAAGGTCGCTGGCGGCGCGAAGGCAAGGGGGCATCGGACGCGGGTCCGGTGCCCTTTGTCTTTGCGGGCGCGCGTTCCATCCGTTTGACGGGGTGGTCGCATCCCTTCGCTTCGGGGCCTGCGCTAACGACTTTGCGCGGCCGGCCGTTCTGGAGGCATCGGAGATATCATCCATCGCGTTTCGACGGATATGGAAAGGGACGGACCATGGCAGCGACGGCGGAAACGGGTAAGGCAGGCAAGGCGGATGCGTCGCTGGCGGCGATGACCGATAGCATCGGGGTTCTGCAGACCCTTGACCACCTGACCAACCCCGTGATGCTGGCCGATCCCGACATGATCGTGCGCTTCGTGAACGAAGCGGGCTATCAGATGTTCGAAGCCATCGAAGAGGACATCCGCCAGGACCTGCCGCATTTCACCGCACGCGATGTGGTGGGCAAGTCGATCGACTTCTTTCACAAGAACCCGTCCTACCAGCGCGGGATCATGACGGATCTGGCCGCGCCACATGATGGCAAGTTCACCATCGGCGGACGCAAGCTGTCCTTCCGTGCGATCCCACATCGGGACGCTTCGGGCCATCTGGTTGGGATGTTGGTGGAATGGCAGGACCGGACCGTCATTGCCGAGAACGAGGCGCAGGTGGCGGGACTCGTGTCGGCGCTGGGAAAAATGGCCAAGGCGCATGAGGACGGGTTCATCCATGACTACATGGATAGCAGCGGGTTCAACGCAAATTTCGCGGCTGCGGTTTCCGCAGTGAACAAGATGGTGCAGGACCACATCGCCACAAAGCGCAAGATCATTGCCTGTGCCGAGGCCTATGCAGAAGGCCGCTTCGACTACGTGCTGGAACGGTTCAGCGGGGATCGCGGTTTCATTAACGAGGCGATGGACGCTATCGCCGAAAGCTTCCGCCGGACGATCAAGGAGATTCAGGCGATGTCGCAGGACATCGTGGATGGCCGTCTGGACCGGGATATCCGGCCGCAGGACTTCCCGGGCGATTTCCGGCTGGTCGCGGAGGCCTTTGAGCGGGCCTATGATGCCCTGAACGGGACTTTCGCGCAGATCGGGACGCAGGTGCAGCAGGTTTCCGCGACGGTCGGGCAGATCGCGTCGAGCGCGCAGATGCTGGCCGACAATTCGCAGGTGCAGAGCACGTCGGTGGATGAAATCTCGGCCTCTGCGGAAGAGACGGATGCGCAGGTGCGGGCCAATGCCTCGGCTGCGAATTTGGCGAGCCATCGCGCGGGGTCGGCCTCGACCGCGACGCGCGAAGGGCAGGAAAAGGTGGGCGGCATGGTGCAGGCCATGGAGGCGATCCGCACCTCTTCGGACGATATCGCGAAGATCATCAAGGTGATCGACGAGATCGCCTTCCAGACCAACCTGCTGGCGCTGAACGCTGCGGTGGAGGCGGCGCGGGCGGGCCAATATGGCCGTGGCTTTGCCGTCGTGGCGCAGGAAGTACGCAATCTGGCCGGGCGTTCGGCCCGAGCGGCACGAGAGAGCAGCGAGTTGATCGAGGATGCAGCGCAGCGCGTGGCTTCGGGTGTGTCCATCGCGGATGAAACGCAGCGCGCCTTTGCCCGGATCGCGCATGACATTTCCGAAGTGGAATCGCTGGTTGGCAGCATCGCCTCGTCGGGCGACGAGCAATCGCGGGCGGTGGCGCAAATCACCACGGCCATCGGCGAGGTGGCCAATACCGCGACGACCACCAGCAGTCAGGCAGAACAGCTGGCCGCCGGGGCGGCGGAGCTGCAATCTTCGTCCGAGGCGATGCGGAAGGCGATCGATCACTTCCGTCTGCGGCCGGGCGCAAAGACCGGGGGCAAGCTGGACCTGAGCGGGGTTCCTGCCGGGCTGATGAGCCAGATCAACGCGATGCTGGCCAGCCGGGGGATCGCGGCGGAGTGACGGTCACGGATGGCGGTTGGCCGCCAGCCATGCCGCCCACTGGGCCGCGTTGCCGTCGAAGACATTGATATCCAGCTCTCCGGCGATGCCGGGGACGAGGCCGGTCGAGGTGTATTGCCAAAAGCTCCAATGCCGCCCGCCATAGACTTCGTCGGGATGGGCGGCGACGGAGCGCAGCCAGAACGGATAGGGGCCGACGCGCCACATCTCGTTCTCGCGGTAGAAATCCACGGTGGAATAGATGATGGGGCGCTGGCTGTAATGCGCCTGAACGATGTCGAGGAAGATCTTCGCCTCGGATCGGATCACGTCGGGCGCGCGGCGGATGGTGCAGGTGGGTGAGAAGGGCGTCCATTCCATGTCGAGCACGGGCGGCAGGGCACCGGGGCTGCGCGGAACGTTGCGGATGAAGAAGGCGGCCTGTTCGGCAGCAGGTCGGCAGTGGTAGAAGAAGTGATAGGCCCCGCGCGGCACACCAGCGCGCGCCGCGCCGCGCCAGTTCTGGCGGAACATCGGATCAACCAGATCGCCGCCTTCGGTGGCCTTGATGAAGGCGAAGTTGACGCCACTGGCGCGCGCCTTTGGCCAGTCGATGGAGGTTTGGAAGCGGGCCACGTCGATGCCGTGGACTTCGTGCCTCTCTGGGCCGTTGCCTCCGAAGCTGACTGGCTTTGCATCGCCGAAGTTCGGGCGGATCACGGCGGCAGGATCCTGCGGCGCAACGCGCAGGCCGCCGGTGGAGACCGTGGGCGACGGAGCCGGGCCCGAAGCGACGCAGGCAGTCAGCACAAGGGCGAGGGCGAGGGCAAGCGCGGTGCGGATCATGCTATGATGCTGACCGATCCGGGGCGGGCTGTCACCGCCGAAAATGCCACCCTGCGCTGCGCCGCCTATTCCGCAGCGATGGCAGGGGCGGCAAGCTCGTCCCAGCAGGCCAGCGCATGGGCGGCATACATCAGCGCCGGACCGCCGCCCATCTGGATGGACATGGCCAGCACATCCCCCAACTCGTCACGCGAGGCGCCGGATTTCATCAGAGCTTCGATATGGAAGTTGATGCAGGGTTCGCAGCGCTGGCTGATGGCGATGGCGAGCGCGATGTATTCCTTTTCCTTGAAGGACAGCGGGCCATTCTCTTTGACCGCCTTGGACAAGGTGCCGAATCCTGCGGCTGCATCTGGGATCAACTTGTTCATCGCGCGGATTTCACCCCGCATATCGGCGATCTTGGATTTGTAGCTCATGGCGCGGCCCTTTCCTTTGGGCCGAGGGTTAGGGGCAGGGTAAGGCCTGCGCCTTGATCTGGGTCAAAACATTCGATTTTGTGAATGTTTATCCAAGACGGGCTGGGTCCAGCGCGGCAACCAGTCCGGAGGACAGGGCGGTAGCGCGGCCGCCGATCAGATCGGCGGCAAGGCGGCTGGCGGCGGGGCAGGTCTGGAAGCCATAGCCGCCTTGGCCTGCCAGCCAGAAAAAGGACGGGTCGCGCGCATCGCGCCCGATCACCAGCACCCGGTCGGGCGAGAAGGTGCGCAGGCCCGCCCAGTTGGAGATCAGACGGGTGACGGGTTCGGTGACCATCTCTTCGTAACGAGCAAGACCCTCGGCCAGCACCATGTCGTCGGCCCAAGCGTCATGCGGGATTTGCGGGTCTTCTTCGGCGGGCGAGACGATCAGGGCGCCCGCGTCAGGTTTGGCATACCACGCCTCGCCCGCGCCGAAGAGCATGGGCCATTTGCTGATATCAAGGCCGCCGGGGGCGGGGATGCGCGCCATGGAGCGGCGGTTGGGGGTAAAGCCCAGCGGGCGGAGGCCGGCCATCGTGGCGACCTCATCCACCCACGCGCCTGCGGCATTGATGAGAAGTCTGCCGGTAAATTCGCCTGCGGCGGTGGTGACGGTCCAGCCTGCGTCGCCCTTGGCGATGGCGGTGACGCGGGCGCCCGTCACGATCTGCGCACCACGCGACTTTGCCTCGCGCGCAAAGCCCTGCAGCAGAAGGTCGGTATCGATGTCCCAGGCGTGGTCGGCATAGGCGGCCATCGCCACGCTGTCTGGGTTCAGGATCGGGACGATGGCGCGCGCCTCGTCAAACGTGCAGCGGGTCATCTGCATGTCGCGGACTTCGGTGTCGAAGTCGTCTTTCTGGTCCGGCTTGGCCACGATCATCAGGCCACGGGGGGAAAGCACGTTTTCGGCAGCCCTGAAATGGTCTTCGGAGGCGAGCGACAGTTCCACAACGGCGGGCGCGCCGTAGCGCGGTTCATAAAGCGCGGCAGAGCGGCCGGAGGCATGATGGGCGAGGGCCGATTCCGCCTCGATCACCGTGACGGAGCCCAGTTCGGACAGGCGGGCTGCGGCGGAGATGCCGGCGATGCCGCCGCCGATGATGAGGAAATCGGTCATGCTTCTTCCAGTCGGTCGGTGGCCGGGGGGGGCGCGGGGTAAAGCGCCGAGAGGCGCGCGCGCAGGTCGGGTGTCATGGGGAAGTCCGCCGCGGCGAGGGAGGGGGTGATCTGATCCATGCTGCGCGCCGATATCAGCGGTATCACGGGCGTGATCGGGCAGGACATGACCCAGGCCACGGCGAGCGTGGCGGGGTGGGTGCCTGCCTCGGCGGCGATCTCGGCAAGGCCTTTGGCGGCGGCGTGCATCGCCTCGGGCGCGTAGCGGGCGGCGTAGCGGCTGTCCTCAGCCAGACGCCCCGCGCCGCCTGCGGCGTATTTCCCGGTCAGAAGCCCACCGCCCAAGGGGGAATAGGCATGGACGGCAATCTGCTGGTCGGCGCACATCGGCAAAAGTTCCACCTCTGCCTGCCGTTTGACGAGGTTGAACATCGGCTGGATCACATCCACCCGGCTGCCATAGCGGGCGAGGATGGCTTGCGCCTTCATCACCTGCCACGCGGCGAAATTCGACAGGCCGATGCGGGCGATGCGGCCTGTCTGCTGCCATTCGACGAAGAGGGCGAGGGTTTCCTCTAGCGGCGTGCCGGGATCGAAGCGGTGAAGGTAGAGAAGATCGACACCCTCGACGCCAAGGCGGCGGAGGCTTTCTTCGAATTGTTGGGTGAGATTGGCGCGACCTGTGCCGCCGTCATAGCCCACCTTGGTGGCGATGGAGATGGCGTCGCCCTTGGCGAACCCGCCGAGCAGGCGTTCGGATTGCCCGTTGGTGTAGACATGGGCGGTGTCGAAATGGGTGATCCCTGCGGCACGGCAGGCTTCATAGAGCGCGCGCGAGGCGACGGGATCGGCGCGGCCGCCGAATTGCATGCAGCCGAAGGCGAGGGGAGAGGACGGTGTCATGGCGGCGAAACTGCCATGACGCAGGACGGAAGGAAAGCCGGGGACCGCCGCATTTCCCGCGGTCCCCGACGGTCTCAGCCCTGATGGGTTTCCTTCAGCTTGTCGATCCCCAGCGTCTTGAGTGCCAGGGTTTCGTAGAAGGGTTCGGACACGCCCTTCCTGAGCTTGTGCAGGAAGTACTTCTCGAAGCCGACCTTCGCCATATGCACCCATTTGCCCGACGAGGACCAGTTCACGTTGCGGGGCGGAATCTGGGGTTGGGCCACGAAGGCGATGCCTCCATCCCCGAAATCGGCAAGGCAGACGGCGTTCCATGTGCCGACCTGATCGGGTTCCTTGCCGCGCACGATGTTGCCGATGTTGTGGGCGGTGGCGGTGACCATGGATTCGATCATGAAGCCAGTCTTCGGGACACCCACGGGAACAGGGGTCGGCCCCATCGGCGGGATGGCGACGCAGACGCCGACGGCGAAGATGTTGGGATATCTCGGGTTCTGCTGGTGGCGGTCCACGATGGTGAAGCCGCGCGGGTTGGACAGGCCTTCGATGCCCGCGACGGGCTTGATGCCCCGGAAGGCGGGCAGCATCATGGAAAAGGCGAAGGGCAGTTCTTTTTCACCCTTGGAAGTACCGTCATCGGTGATCTCTTCCACCGTCATCTTGCCCTGTTCGACCTTTTTCACGCGTGTGGAGGTCATCCACTTGATGTGCTTGGCGCGCATCTCGGATTCTAACAGGCCCTTGGTATCGCCCACCCCGTCAAGGCCGAGATGCCCGATATAGGGTTCTGGCGTGACGAAGGTCATCGGCACGCGGTCGCGCACCTTGGCACGGCGCAGCGCGGTTTCGAGGATGAAGAGGAATTCATAGGCCGGGCCAAAGCAGCTTGCCCCCTGCGCCGCGCCGATGATGACGGGGCCGGGGTTCTTGACCAGCTCGTCGAAGACGAGCTTGGCCTTTTCGGCATGGTCGATATGGCAGACCGATTGGGTGAAACCGCCATGGGGGCCGAAGCCTTCGATCTCGTCAAAGGCGAGTTCCGGGCCGGTGGCGATGACGAGATAGTCGTAGGAGACGGACTCGCCGTTCACAAGCGTGATGCGGTGCTCTTCGGGGTGCAACTTTTCCGCGGCGACAGGGATGAAGTTGATCCCTTTCTTGGCCATGGTCGGCGCAAGATCTACGGTGATATCTTCCCGGTCGCGCCAGCCGACGGCGATCCACGGGTTCGAGGGAACGAAGTGATAGGTCGGGTCCTTGGTGACCACGGTGACCGTGTCTTCTTTGCGCAGTTGATCCTTCAACTCGTAGGCCATGATGGCCCCGCCAAGACCCGCGCCCAATACGACGACATGCGCCATCCCTTGCCCTCCTGAGTTATGGGTTCGGGGGGCAATATAAATTCAAAAGATAGAATTTGTTTTGATCTGGATCAGTCCCGCAACGATTCTGCTGCTCCGCATGGAAAAAGGCCCGCCGTGGCGGGCCTTTCCCAGATGCGATAATCCTTGCGGGATCAGGACGGGATTTCGCCCGTGATGCCTTCGACGTAGAACATCATCCCCAGCAGGTCGCCATCCGGCGCGACAGCGCCTTCGGCCAGCCACGGGCTTCCGTCCTGCTTGTTGATCGGGCCGGTGAAGGGGTGGTAGGTGCGTGCGGCAATCGCATCGCGCATCGCTTCGGCTTCGGCCTTCACATCTGCGGGGACGGCATCGGTGATCTCGCCGATCTCGACCTCGCCTTCCGGAATGCCCGCCCAGCTGTCAACCTGCGCATAGGTGCCATCCAGCAGTTCCCCGACGCGCTTGACGTAATAGGGTGCCCAGTTGTCGATGATCGAGGAAACGCGCGGGGTTGGCTTGTAATCCGCCATGTCCGACGCCTGACCAAAGCCGATGACCTTGCCGCCGGTCTTGGCAGCCTCGGCCAGCGGCGCGGTGGAATCGGTGTGCGAGGCGATGACGTCCACGCCTTGATCGATCAGCGCCTTGGCCGCATCGGCCTCTTTCGCCGGATCGAACCAGGTGAAGGCCCAGACGATGGACAGTTCAACGTTCGGGTTCACCTTCTTGGCGTGCAGGTAGTAGCTGTTGATCCCCATGATGACTTCGGGGATCGGGAAGGACGCGATGTAGCCGATCTTGTTCGACTTGGTCATCTTGCCCGCGATATGGCCCTGCACCGCGCGGCCCTCATAGAAGCGCGCGTTGTAGGTGGAGACATTCGGATGCTCGCGCTTGTAGCCGGTCGCATGTTCGAACTTGATATCCGGGAACTTGGCCGCGACCGCATTGGTCGGGTCCATGAAGCCGAAGGAAGTGGTGAAGATGATGTTGCAGCCCGACAGCGCCATCTGCGTCAACACGCGTTCGGCATCGGCACCTTCGGGAACGTTTTCCTGCCAGACGATTTCGACCTTGTCGCCAAAGGCTTCCTGAACGGCCAGAGCGCCCTCATGATGCTGGAACGTCCACCCGCCATCGCCGATGGGGCCGACATAGACAAAGCCAGCCTTGACCTTTTCCAGACCCTGCGCAAAGGCGACCTTGCCGCCGACCATGCTGGCAAAGCCCAGCGCAGCGCCGCCCTTGAGGATTGTTCTTCTCTGCATTTCTTGCTCCCGGTTGCGGGGTCGGCAGCCGACCCCGGGTTGAGTGTGCCTCATCGCGAGGCGTGGAAGTTCTGGCCCAGCGAGGCGGGGGCATTCAGCGCCGCCTTGCCCTTGCCAGAGGACATGATGACCAGCACGAGGATGGTTATCAGATACGGACTCATCGACAAGTATTCGACCGGGATTCGGGCCCCGGCTGCCTGAAGATTGAGCTGTAGCACCGTTATACCGCCAAAAAGATAGGCGCCAAGCAGGACGCGCCAAGGTTTCCAACTGGCGAAGACGACGATGGCCAGTGCGATCCAGCCCGCTCCGGCGGTGATGCCGTCGGTCCATTGCGGGACGCGGATCAGGCTGACATAGGCCCCACCCAAGCCCGCCATCGCGCCGCCGAAGAGGATGGCAAGCACGCGGATCCGGGTGACCTTGTAGCCCAGCGCATGGGCGGCATCATGGCTTTCGCCCACGGCGCGCAGGATCAGACCCATGCGGGTGTATTTCAGCACCGCCCAGACGGCTGCCACAACGGCGATGGAGACGTAGACCATCCAGTCATGGCTGAAGAGGACCTCGCCGAAGAAGGGGATATCAGTCAGCGGCCCCATCGGCACCTCGCCCGTGGCGGGTGGCTTGATGCCGACATAGCCCTGTCCGATCATCGACGACAGGCCCAGCCCGAAAAGCGTGAGCGCAAGCCCCGTCGCCACCTGATTGGCAAGGAAGACCTGCGTCAGCACGGCAAAGACGAGGGACAGCGCCGCCGCCCCCGCCGCCCCGCCGAGGAAGCCGAGGACGGGGCTGCCCGTGCCGACCGCCGTGGCGAAGCCGCAGATAGCGCCCATGATCATCATCCCCTCGACCCCGAGGTTCAGAACGCCTGCCTTTTCCACCACCAACTCGCCAATGGCGGCGAGGATGATCGGGACGGAGGCCACCATGAGCGAGGCGATCAGGATCGCCGGGTTGATGCCGCCGAGATCCATCAGGCCACCTCTCTCTTCGTGCCAAAGCGGATGCGGTAATTGGTCAAGAGGTCCACAGCCAGCAGGAAGAATAAGAGCATCCCCTGAAAGGCCTGGATCGCGGCGGAGGGCAGGGCGAGCATGAAGCTTGCCAGTTCGCCGCCGATATAGGTCAGCGCCATAAGAAGCCCCGCCAGCAGGATGCCGATGGGGTTCAGGCGGCCGAGGAAGGCCACGATGATGGCGGTGAAGCCGTAGCCCACGTTGAAGTCGATGCTGATCTGGCCCGAGGGGCCGGCCACTTCGAACAACCCGGCCATCCCTGCCAGAGCACCCGACAGTCCCATGCAGAGGAGGACAAGGCGATTGGGGCTGACACCGGCAAAGCGCGCCGCCTTGGGGGCCTGACCCGCCAGCTTGATGTGATAGCCGAGGATGTGGCGCTGCAGCAGGATATAGGCCGCGATGACCACCATGAAAGCCGCGATGACGCCCCAATGCATCCCCGTGCCGGGGATAAGCTCGGGGTTGGCCATGGCGGGAATCTGGCTGAGGTTCCGGCTGCCGGGGAAGCCACCGCCTTCGGGGTTTCGCAGCAGGCCGATGGACATGGAGGCGAGGATGTTCTGCGCCACGTAGACAAGGAGGAGGGAGACGAGGATTTCGTTCGTGTTGAACCGCGTCTTCAGGATTGCCGGGATCATCGCCCAGAGCCAGCCGCCGAAGATACCCGCCACCACCATGAGCGGAAAGACCCAGCGCGTCTCGATGGGATAAAGCGCCAGTCCCACAGCCGCCCCGAAGATCGCGCCCATGATGTACTGGCCTTCGGCGCCGATGTTCCAGATGCCCGCGCGGAACCCGAGCGACAGGCCCACCGCAATCAGGATCAAAGGCCCCGCTTTCACCAGAAGCTGGGGGCGGGAATAGGAGGCGAACTGCTCGTTGAAAAGCGGGTCCCAGAAGATGGTCCGGATCGCCTCGACAGGGTTCTTGCCCAGAAGGGCGAACATGATCCCGCCCGCAATCATCGTCAGGATCACGGCGAGGACGGGCGTGGCCCATTGCCAGAAGGCGCTGGGCGAGGGACGTTTCTCAAGCCGGATCATGCGCGGCCCTCCGCAGCAGCCCGGGAACAAATTCCTTCGAAGGAATTTGCAAAAGTTTTCAAAAACTTTTCGTTCTCAACCCGCATGATGCGCCACCTCCATCCCGTGGGCGCCGCCCATCATCAGGCCGATCTCGTCGATGGTCAGGCCTTCCACCGGGCGGGGCTTTGTCAGACGCCCCTCGTTGAGTGCGGCGAAATTGTCCGCAATCTCAAGCAATTCATCGAGGTCTTGGCTGATGACGACAACGGCCGCCCCGGCTGCGGCGCGGTTAAGGATCGCTTGCCGGATCGCGGCGGCCGCAGCGGCATCGACGCCCCAAGTGGGCTGGTTGATGACGATGACGCTGGGGTCTTGCGAGAGTTCGCGCCCCACCACGAATTTCTGCAGATTGCCGCCCGAAAGCGCACGGGCGGCGACATGGGTGCCGGGGGTGCGGACGTCGAAATCCTTGACGATGCCCGCCGCAAAGTCGCCTGCCGCGGCCCAGTCGATGAAGCCGCCCTTCACCAGCCCCTTGCGCACCGCGCCGGACAGAAGCGCGTTTTCCACCAGCGACATGTCGGGGGCCGCGGCATGGCCCAACCGTTCTTCAGGCGCGGCGACCAAGCCCACGGCGCGGCGGGCATTCGGCCCGGTGGCCCCCATCGGCTGGCCGTCGATCTGGATGGCCTCGGGTGCCGTGCGAAGTTCGCCGGAGAGCGCCAACAGCAATTCGTCCTGCCCGTTTCCGGCAACACCCGCGATGCCCAGTACTTCGCCCTTCGCCACACGGAAGGAGATGTCCTTCAGGCTGGTGCCGAAGGGGATCGGGGAGGCGACGGAGAGCCCTGCCACTTCCAGCGCCGTGGCCCCTTTGGGTTGGGCGGCGCGCGCGGGGGGCGTGAGGGTCGCACCGACCATCAATTCCGCCATCTCGCGCGCGGACCGCTCACGCGGCGTGCAGGTCGCCACGACCTTGCCGCGCCGCAAGATTGTCGCTTCGTCGCAGAGCGCGCGGATCTCTTCCAGCTTGTGGCTGATATAGAGGATCGCGGTGCCTTCGGACGACAGTTGGCGGAGGGTCTTGAACAGGATCTCAACCTCTTGTGGGGTCAGAACGGAGGTGGGTTCATCCATGATCAGAAGCTTGGGGTCCTGCAGAAGGCAGCGGATGATTTCGACGCGCTGACGTTCCCCGGCGGAAAGGTCGCCCACCATTCGGCCGGGATCGAGGGGGAGGCCGTATTCTTCCGACACCGCCCGGATGCGGGTGGCCAACTCGCGCAGGGGCGGCGGGTTTTCCATGCCCAGCGCGACGTTCTCGGCGACGTTCAGCGCTTCGAACAGGCTGAAATGCTGGAAGACCATGGCCACGCCCGCGGCGCGGGCGGCGCGGGGTTCGGCAGGCTGATAGGGCTGGCCGCGAAAGCGCATCGTGCCGCTGTCGGGTTTGACGAGGCCATAGATCATCTTGACCAGTGTCGATTTGCCCGCGCCGTTCTCTCCCAGAAGGGCATGGACCTCACCCTCGCTGATGGCGAAGGACACGTCGCTGTTGGCGATGACACCCGGATAGGCCTTGGTCACGCCCGAAATGGCCAGAAGTTCGGGCCTTGGCGTGTGTGCTGTCGCTGTCATCCGGCGTTCTCCTGTTGTGACGCGCCCGGCTGGTTCCGCCGCAGGAAGGCCGTGGCGACGCCCAGAGCAATGGCTTGCGGATGCTTGCCCAAGCCCGGGTCGCCGATGGGGCAATCGATGCGGGCGATGGTATGGGCGGGGTGACCGAGTGCCCCGAGGCGCGACCGGAAGCGCGCCCATTTGGTGGCCGAGCCGATCAGGCCGCAGGTGGTGAAGCCGTGCCCCAGAAGACGGTGGCAAAGCTCGAGGTCGAGCGCGTGCGAGAAGGTGACGATCAGGTGTTCGGCATCCTTAGGGGCGCCTGCCACCGCCTGCGCGGGATCAGGGGCGATCAGGCGGGTGACAGACTTGGGGACCGCTTCGGGGAAACGTGCGGCGGCGATGTCCACCCATGTGATCGCGACGCCCGGAAGCGGGGCGAGAACGCCGACCAGCGCGCGCCCGACATGGCCAGCGCCCCAGATCCAGAGATGGCGGTCGGGCCGGGCGAGGGGTTCGACCATCCAGCCTTGCAGAAGGGCGGGGCGGGGGGCCACGCCTTCGCCGCGTGCGCGGGCGAGCAGGCGCTTGACCGAGAGCGGCATGGGGCGGCCGTCGACAGGGCGGGCGAAGACGTCGGCCTCGGCTATGGGAAGAGTGGTTTCGGTGAAGACCTCGGTCAGTAGGGTGACAGCCCCGCCGCAGCATTGGCCGAGCTTCGGCCCCAGTGCCTCGCGCGTCAGGAGGGGGCGGGTTTCGGCCAGATGCGCACGGGCGCGGATAGTGGCCTCATGTTCCAGTGCGCCGCCGCCGATGGTGCCGGATTGACCATCGGCCCAGACGAGCATGGAGGCCCCCACCTCGCGCGGGCTGGACCCGTCATGCGCGGCGATCACGACGCGGGCGGTGGGGCCATGGGCGGCGATGGCGGCGCGGAGGGCGTCGAGGTCAAGCATCGCCGCGCACCCGCTTCACCGCCGCCAGCACCCGCTCTGCCGTGGCGGGCGCGTCCAGCGCCGGGTAGATCGTCCTATCCCCGCAGGCCGCAACCGCATCCGACAGCGCCATCAAAGCCGAGATTCCCAGCATGAAGGGCGGCTCGCCCACGGCCTTGGACTTGCCCACCGTATCCTCGCGGTTGGCCCGACCCCAGAGCGCCACGTTGAAGAGGCGCGGGCGATCCGAACAGGCGGGGATCTTGTAGGTGGAGGGCGCGTGCGTGGTCAGTTTGCCTTTCGCGTCCCAGACAAGTTCTTCGGTCGTGAGCCAGCCTGCGCCTTGCACATAGGCCCCTTCGACCTGTCCGATATCCAGCGCGGGGTTCAGGCTGGTGCCGGTGTCATGCAAGAGGTCGGCCCGCAGGATGCGGTTCTCGCCCGTGAGCGTGTCGATCACCACCTCGGTCACGGCCGCGCCATAGGCGAAATAGAGGAAGGGGCGGCCGGTGCCGCGGACACGATCCCAGACGATCTTGGGCGTGGCATAGAAGCCGGTGGCGGAGAGCGAGACACGGGCCTGATAGGCCCAGCCCGCCACACGGGCGAAATCGTAAGCCTCGCCCGCGACATGGACGAGGCCGTCGGCAAAGCGCACCTTTTCGGGCTTGGTCTGGTGTTTCTCTGCAAGGAAGGCCGCAAGGCGGGCGCGGATCGTTTCTGCCGCCGCCTTTGCCGCCATGCCGTTCAGGTCCGACCCGGAGGAGGCAGCGGTGGCCGATGTATTTGGAACCTTTCCGGTATCCGTCGCGGTGATCTTCACCGCCCCGGCATCCACGCCAAAGACCCCCGCCACGACCTGCGCGACCTTCTGGAAAAGGCCCTGTCCCATCTCTGTCCCGCCGTGATTCAGCTGGATGGAGCCGTCCTGATAGACATGGACCAGTGCCCCGGCCTGATTGAGATGGGTCAGGGTGAAGGAGATGCCGAATTTGACCGGCGTGAGCGCGAGGCCGCGTTTCAGGATCGGGGAGGCGGCGTTCCACGCCGCAATCTCGGCCCGGCGCTTGTGATAGTCGCTGGTCCGTTCCAGTTCGGCGACGAGGTCTTGGCCGATGAAATCCTCGACGGCCATGTGAAAGGGCGTGGATTGGACTGGGCCCGGTTCCGCCGCCGCACGGTAGAAATTGGCGCGGCGCACCTCCAGCGGGTCTTTCCCGAGGGCATGGGCGATGTGGTCCATCACGCGTTCCATCCCCACCATTCCCTGCGGGCCGCCAAAGCCGCGGAAGGCGGTCGCGCTTTGGGTATGGGTCTTCAGGCGGTGGCTTTCGATGCGGATGTCGGGAAGGTGGTAGCAGTTGTCGGCATGCAGCATCGCCCGGTCGGCCACGGGCAAGGACAGGTCCTGCGCCCAGCCGCAGCGGAAAAGATGGGTGAATTCCAGCCCCGTCACGCGGCCCTGATCATCGAAGCCCGCGCGGTAGAGGATGCGCAGGTCGTGCCGCTTGCCCGTGATCATCATGTCGTCGTCGCGGTCATAGCGCATCTTGCAGGGCCGCCCGGTGCGGGTGGCCACCACGGCGCAGGCGATGGCGAGCGCGTTGCCCTGACTTTCTTTTCCGCCGAAGCCGCCACCCATGCGGCGCACCTCGACCCTGACACTGCTCATTGGCAGGTGAAGGGCGTGGGCCACCTTGTGCTGGATTTCCGTCGGATGCTGGGTGGAGGAGAGGATGGTGACATCGCCGCCTTCCTGCGGCAGGCAGGCGGCGACTTGGCCTTCGAGGTAGAAGTGTTCCTGACCGCCCACCTCGAAGCTGCCTTCGACGGTGTGAGGGGCCTTGGCGATGGCGGCGGCGGGGTCGCCCTTTGTCCAGATCACCGGGCCCTGTTCGAAGCGGCTGTTGGCGCCCAGCGCATCGTCCACCGTGATGAGGGCGGGCAACTCGCGATATGTCACCTTGGCCAGACGCGCGGCGCGGCGGGCGGCGAGGTGGCTGTCAGCGGCGACGAGGAAAAGCGGTTGGCCGAGGTAATTGACCATTCCTGTGGAGAGCAGCGGTTCGTCATGCACCGAGGGGCTGCAATCCGGCATTTCGCTGAAGTCTTCGGCAGAAAGGACGGCCACCACGCCGGGGGCGGCACGGACGGCGGAAAGGTCCATCGCCGTGACCTCGCCATGCGCGATGGTCGAGAGGCCGAAGGCGAGGTGCAGCGCATCGGAGGGCAAGGGGATGTCGTCGATGTAGCGCGCCTGTCCCGTGACATGCAGGGGCGCCGCGTCATGGGGAAGGGATTTGCCCATGGTCATGGCGCGACCTCCAGCACCGAAACGGGGCTGCCGTTCAAATCGTGGAAGTAGCGGCGCAAGAGGTTGGCGGCGGTTTCCAAGCGGTAGGCGGCACTGGCGCGCATGTCGGACAGCGGGGTGAAATCCTGCGCGAAGGCGGGCAGGGCGCGGGTGATGGTCGCCTCCTCCCATGGCTGGCCGATCAGGGCCTGTTCGACATGGGCAGTGCGCTTGGGGATGCCTGCCATGCCGCCAAAGGCGATGCGAGCGGCGGTGATGCGGCCATCCTCGATGGTCAGGTTGAAACAGCCGCAGACGGCGGAGATGTCCTGATCGAAGCGCTTGGAAATCTTGTAGCAGCGCAAGGAGGGGGCCTGTTCCGCAAAACTGATCCCGGCCACGAATTCGCCTGGGCGGCGGTCCTGCTTGCGGTAGTCGAGGAAGAAGGCCTCGAGCGGGATGGACCGCAGGTCATCCCCCCGGCGCAGGTGAAGTGTCGCCCCGAGCGCGATCAGCGCGGGCGGGCCGTCGCCGATGGGAGAGCCATTGGCGATGTTGCCGCCGATGGTGGCGGCGTTGCGGACCTGTTCACTGGCATAGCGGCGGAAGAGTTCGGCCAGCGAGGGGAGGCGGTCCTGCACCGCCTCGCGCAGGGCGGCGATCGTCACGGCGGCGCCGACATGGAGCATCCCGCCCTGTCGTTCAATCTGCTGTAGGTCGGTGACGCCGTTCAGGAACGCCACGGGCGCGAGGTCGCGCAGTTGTTTTGTCACCCAGAGGCCAACATCGGTGGCCCCGGCGATGAGGGTGGCGTCGGGATGGGCGAGATACCAGTCGGCAAGATCGTCCGAGTTTGTCGGGCAGAAGGCCGGGGGGACAGTCGTCCCCCCGGACCCCCCTGCGCCGATTCCTGAAGCGTCGGTCGGGATGTTGCCGTCGGAAGTGAGTATTTGGGCCAAGATGAAGCTGCGGTCGTTTTCCATCCAGTCGGGGGTGGGAGCAGCGGCGGCGGCTTCGGCGGCGCGGATGATGGGGGCATATCCCGTGCAGCGGCAGAGGTTGCCGGCCAGCACATCGTCATGGTCGCGCCGCCCGTTCATCTGGGCCACGGCCATGGAGACCACGAAACCGGGCGTGCAGAAGCCGCATTGCGAGCCGTGATGGGTGACCATTGCCTCTTGCACGGGATGCATCTCGCCCTTTGGGCCGGACAGGCCTTCGACGGTGCGGACAGCCTTGCCGTGCAACTGCGGCAGGAAGAGGATGCAGGCATTCAACGCCCGGCTGCCGCCACCGTCCGTGACCATCACGGTGCAGGCACCGCAATCGCCTTCGTTGCAGCCTTCCTTCGTGCCGCAGAGCCCGCGCGTTTCGCGCAGGAAATCGAGAAGTGTGCGCGTGGGGGCCTCTGCCGCCACCCGGACAGGCGTTCCGTTCAGGAGAAACGCGATCCCTGTCATGGTCCAACCCGCCGCCTTCTCCCCGTTCGAGGCGATTTGCGTGGCCGCCCGATGCGGCGTAAAGCGGGCCACGCGCCCCATGCCCCCCGTTTTCCGGTTCGGGCCTTGTGTCTTCCTAGCAGTGAAGCGCGCCGCTCTGCCACATGGCAAGCGGAACCTTTTTGAAATCCCGCGAAGCAGTTTCCGCTTTTGCCGAAAGACAGGGCGGTCTTTCCCCGCCTGTGTCGCTTCGCTAGGCTGCGGTCATGGCAAACATTCCCCGATTCATTCACCTGCGTGTCCATACCGAACATTCGCTGCTGGAAGGCGCGATCCCGGTGAAGAAGCTGGTCAAGCTTTGCGCCGGGGCCGAGATGCCCGCCGTCGCCGTGACAGATACCAACAACATGTTCTGCGCGCTGGAGTTTTCGGTTCTGGCCAAGGAGGCGGGGCTGCAGCCCATCGTGGGCTGTCAGGTCTCCGTCGCGCATGATCCGGCCCAGCCGGGGGAAAAGCTGCGGATGCCCGCGCCCGTGGTGCTGCTGGCGCAGTCCGAGGCGGGTTACATGAACCTGATGAAGCTGAATTCCTGTCTTTATCTGGATAAGGCAGGGCAGCTTAATCAGGTCACTCTGGAAGAGTTGGAGGGTCATTCGGCGGGGCTGATCTGCCTGACGGGCGGGGCCGAGGGGCCGGTGGGGCGGTTCCTGCAGCAGGGGCAAGGAGCCAAGGCGCGGGCGTTGATGGAGCGGCTCCAGGCGGCTTTTGAGAACCGGCTTTATGTGGAACTGCAGCGCCATCCGGGCGAAGGCGGGCGGCTGACGGAGGCCGAGGCCGCGACGGAGCGGGGCTTTGTCGAGATGGCCTATGAGATGGGCCTGCCGCTGGTGGCCACCAATGACGTCTATTTCCCGAAATCCGGGATGTACGAGGCGCATGATGCGCTGATCTGCATCGCGGAAGGGGCCTATGTGGACCAGAGCCAGCCGCGGCGTCGCCTGACGCCGCAGCATTACCTGAAGACCGAGGCAGAGATGTGCGCGCTCTTCGCCGATCTGCCCGAAGCCGTTGAAAACACGGTAGAGATCGCGCGGCGCTGCGCCTTTATGGCGGCCAAGCGCAAGCCGATCCTGCCGATCTTTGCCGAGGACGAGGTGCAGGAACTGCGCCGTCAGGCGAATGAGGGTCTGCAAAACAGGCTGGCCGTCATTCCCCATGCGGCGACGGTAGAGGAGTATCAGGCGCGGCTCGACTTCGAGTTGGACATCATCGAGAAGATGGGGTTCCCCGGGTACTTCCTGATCGTGTCCGACTTCATCAAATGGGCCAAGGCGCATGACATCCCCGTGGGGCCGGGGCGGGGGTCGGGGGCGGGGTCTCTGGTGGCCTATGCGCTGACGATCACCGATCTTGATCCCTTGCGCTATGCCCTTCTTTTCGAACGGTTTCTGAACCCGGAGCGGGTGTCGATGCCCGACTTCGACATCGACTTCTGCATGGATCGTCGGGAAGAGGTGATCCGCTACGTGCAGGAGCGGTACGGGCGCGAGAAGGTGGGGCAAATCATCACCTTCGGCGCGCTTTTGTCCAAGGCGGCCGTGCGGGATGTGGGGCGGGTGTTGCAGATGCCCTATGGGCAGGTGGACCGGCTGTCGAAGATGATCCCGCTGGAGGGGGTGAAGCCTGTCTCGATCACCAAGGCGCTGGCCGATGAGCCGCGGCTGCGGGAGGCGGCGAAGGAAGAGGTGGTGGGGCGGCTTCTGACCTATGCCGAGCAGATCGAGGGGCTGTATCGCAACGCCTCCACCCATGCGGCGGGGGTGGTGATCGGGGACCGGCCGCTGGATGAGTTGGTGCCGCTGTATCAGGACCCGCGATCTGACATGCCGGCCACCCAGTTCAACATGAAATGGGTTGAAGCGGCGGGTCTGGTGAAGTTCGACTTCCTTGGCCTGAAGACGCTGACGGTGATCCAGAACGCGCTGGACTTGCTGAAGCTGCGCGGGGTTACGCTGGATATCAGCTTGATTCCATTGGATGATAAGCCGACCTACGAGCTTTACGCTGCGGCCAAGACGGTGGCCGTGTTCCAGGTGGAATCCAGCGGCATGATGGATGCGCTGCGGCGGATGAAGCCCACCTGCATCGAGGATATCGTGGCGCTGGTGGCGCTCTATCGTCCCGGCCCGATGGAGAATATCCCCGTTTATTGCGAGGTGAAGAACGGGCTGAGGGATCTGGAATCCATCCATCCGACCATCGACCATATTCTGGCCGAGACGCAGGGCATCATCGTCTATCAGGAACAGGTGATGCAGATCGCGCAGGTCATGGCGGGATATTCCCTTGGCGGCGCCGACCTGCTGCGCCGGGCGATGGGGAAAAAGATCGCCGAGGAGATGGCGAAGGAGCGGCCCAAGTTCATCGAAGGGGCCAAGGCCACGCATGGGATCGATGCCAAGAAGGCGGGTGAAGTCTTTGACCTGCTGGAGAAATTCGCCAATTACGGGTTCAACAAGTCGCATGCCGCCGCCTATGCGGTGGTGAGCTATCAGACGGCCTATCTGAAGGCCAACTACCCGGTGGAATTCATGGCGGCCGTCATGAATTGCGATATCCACCTGACCGACAAGCTGGCCGTCTACAAGCGCGAGGTGGACAAGCTGGGGCTGACCACGGTGCCGCCCTGCGTGAACCGGTCGCTGGCCACTTTCACGGTCGTGGAGGGGCAGATCGTCTATGCGCTGGGCGCGTTGAAGAATGTGGGCGTTGAGGCGATGAAGATGATCGTCGAGGCGCGGGCTGGCCAAGCCTTTGTTTCCCTTTTCGATTTTGCGCGGCGGGTCGATCTGAAGAAGATCGGGAAGCGGCCGTTGGAGATGCTGGCGCGGGCGGGGGCCTTCGACATTCTGGATGCGAATCGGGCGCGGGTCTTCGAGGGACTTGATTCGCTGGTGGCCTATTCGGCGGCGATCCACGAGGCGAAGGCGTCGTCGCAGGTGTCGCTGTTCGGTGAGGCGGGGGCGGATATCCCGGAACCGCGGCTGGCCAATCGGGGCGATTGGCTGCCCACGGAACGGCTGTCGCAGGAGCATATGGCGATCGGTTTCTATCTGTCAGGGCATCCGCTGGATGACTATATGGCGGCATTGAAGCGCAAGGAAATCAAGACCTTGGCCGAGGTGACGCGGCTGGCGGAGCGGGGCACCTGCGTGGTGAAGATGGCAGGCTCCGTCTCGTCGCGGCAGGAGCGGAAATCGGCGAAGGGGAACCGCTTTGCCTTCGTGTCGCTGTCCGATCCGACCGGGCTTTATGAGGTGACGGTCTTCTCGGACGTGCTGGAAGCGGCGCGGGATCATCTGGAACCGGGACGGAACGTGGTGCTGACGGTGCGCGCGGACCCGGATGGCGATTCGGTGAAGCTGCTGGCCAATGGGGTGCAACCCATTGATTCCGTTGCCGCAGAGGCGGGGGCGACGGCGCTGCGCATCCATCTGAACCGGGCGGAGGCGGCGGCATCGGTGGCGGCGCTGCTGGCCAAGGTGGAGGGGCGGTCGAAGGCGCAGGTGACGATCTGCGTGCCCGATGAGACGGGGCGCGAGATCGATGTCACATTGCCCGACCCCTATCCCGTGACCCCGCAAATCAAGGGCGCGATCAAGGCGATGCAGGGTGTGGTTCTGGTCGAGGATCTGTGACGGACAAAGGCCGTTGCAGTTTCGATAAATCCCAATCCTGACGGGCGTTTACCTGTCCACGGCGGCGAAAACGACTGTGCCCTGTTTTGTGCCGCATTCTGTGCAGCAAACTGTGGCCACGCGCGCCGGTGGCACGGCCTGTTAACCTTTGCGCGGCGGGGTTGTGCGGGGCCGTTTGGAAGCCACTTCGTTACACAACTGTCACATTACCTTTGCAGAGGCGTCACGCAGGGGCGGTAGCAGCATCGGTGAAGCGGCGCCCGTGCGGGGGGTCGCGGATCACCGATGGAGAGAGACATGACCTCCCTTAAGCTTACCCTTTCCGCCGTCGCGGTGCTTGCCGGATCCACCGGCGTGGCGCTGGCGCGCGACAACGTGCAGATCTCTGGTTCTTCGACCGTGCTGCCCTATGCCACCATCGTGGCAGAAGCCTTCGGCGAAAACTTCGAGTTCCCGACCCCGGTCGTGGAAGGTGGCGGTTCGGGCGCGGGCCGCAAGAAGATGTGCGAAGGCGTGGGCGAGAACACCATCGACATCGCCAACTCGTCCAGCCGCATCAGCAAGTCGGACATCGAGCTGTGCACCGCCAATGGCGTGACGGACATCATGGAAGTGCGCTTTGGCTATGACGGGATCGTCTTCGCCTCGAAAGTGGACGGCCCGGAATTCGCCTTCACGCCCGCGCATTGGTACAACGCGCTGGCCGCGCAGGTGATGAAGGACGGCGCGCTGGTCGCCAACCCGAACAAGGCGTGGAACGAAGTCGATGCCGCGCTGCCCGCGCAGGACATCCTGGCCTTCATCCCGGGCACCAAGCACGGCACGCGTGAAGTGTTCGACACCAAGGTGATCGTGGCTGGTTGCGAAGAAACCGGTGCCTTCGAAGCGTTCAAGGCCGCTGCCGGCGGTGACGAGGATGCGGCGGAAGAGCAGTGCATGACGCTGCGCACGGATGGCCTGTCGGTCGACATCGACGGCGACTACACCGAGACGCTGGCCCGTCTGGACGCCAACCCGACCTCGGTCGGCGTGTTCGGCCTGAGCTTCTACCAGAACAACACCGACAAGCTGCGCGTCGCGACGATGTCGGGCGTGGTGCCGTCGGTCGACTCGATCGCTTCGGGCGACTATCCGGTGTCGCGTCCGCTGTTCTTCTACGTCAAGAAGCAGCACATCGGCGTGATCCCCGGCCTGAAGGAATACATTGAGTTCTTCGTGTCGGACGATATGGCTGGCCCGGATGGCCCGCTGGCGGCCTATGGCCTCGTGTCTGACCCGGAACTGGCGGCAACGCAGGCTGCTGTGGCGGCCGAAGAAGTGATGGCCCCGCTGGAATAAGCGGAGCAATTGGGGCGGCGCCAGCAGGCGCCGCCCCGTTTTCCTTTGCCAGCCGGGGGGCGGCATGTCGGTATTTTTGATCCTTACCGTTCTGGGCGTGCTGGCCCTTGCAGGTTTCGTCCTGTCGCGCCAGCGGGCAATGGCCCTTGTGGGCGGGGACGCGCGGCGGCTGCATTCTCGGCCGCAATATTATGGCTGGCACGGGGCGATCATGGCCGGGGTGCCGGCTTTGCTGTTTTTGGCAGTCTGGCAAATCGCCCAGCCGATGGTGATTGAAAGCCGTCTGGAGGGCATGTTCCCGGCCGAGATGGTGCAGGATGACAGCGCGCGCACCCTGCTGTTCGCTGATGTGCGGCGGATCGCGTCGGGGCTGGAGGCGGCAATCGCATCGGGCGCAATCGGTGCCGATGAGGCGGCGGCGCTGGATGCGGGCGCGGTGCGTGAGCGGCTGGCCGCGACGGGCGTGGCGTTGGGGGCGGATGTGCTGCCCGAGACGCTGGCGGCGGCACAGGAATATCGCGGGCTGGCCACGGTCGGTGCGCTGTGGCGCACGGTGCTGGTTCTGGTTTTGGCCGTTGGGGGGCTGGCCTATGCCATCAAGGCGACGGGGCCGGAGTTCCGGGCCCGCAACCGGGTTGAGGGCGTCGTGCTGGCGCTGCTGATGCTGGCCTCGACCATCGCGATCCTGACGACGGTGGGCATCGTGCTGTCGATGCTGTCGGAAAGCATCCGCTTTTTCGGGCTGTATCCCATTCAGGATTTCTTCTTCGGGCTGACATGGTCGCCCGCCTTTCAGGGCAATTCGCAGCTTGGCCTTCTGCCGCTGCTGTGGGGGACGCTGTATATCACGCTGATTTCGATGCTGGTGGCGGTTCCGGTGGGCCTGTTCGCGGCGATCTATCTGGCAGAGTTCGCCGATCCGCGGGTGCGGTCGGTGGTCAAGCCGCTGATCGAGGTGATCGCAGGGATCCCGACTGTGGTCTTTGGTCTGTTCGCGCTGGTGACGGTGGGGCCGTTGGTGCGCGACTGGCTGGCCGTGCCGACGGGGCTGGGCAATTCGGGATCGTCCGTCATCACGGCGGGGATTGTGATCGGCATTCTGAACATTCCGTTCATCTCGTCGCTGTCGGATGACATCATCACGGCGGTGCCGCAGTCGATGCGGGACGGGTCGCTGGGTCTTGGGGCCACGAAGGCCGAGACGGTGACGCAGGTGGTTCTGCCTGCTGCGCTGCCCGGCATCGTCGGCGCGATCCTGATGGCGACGAGCCGGGCCATTGGCGAGACGATGATCGTGACGATGGGGGCGGGGGCGGCGGCGCAGCTGAACCTGAACCCGTTTGAGGCGATGACGACGATCACGGTGAAGATCGTGAGCCAGTTGACCGGGGATACCGAGTTCAATTCGCCCGAGACGCTGGTGGCCTTTGCGCTGGGGATCTCGCTGTTCGTGATCACGCTGTGCCTGAACGTCTTTGCGCTGTGGATCGTGCGGAAGTACCGGGAGCAATACGAATGAGCGATGTGACGACGGGGGCGCCCGAGGGGGCGCGCGGCGGGTCGCTTCTGGAAGGGAGCGCGCGGACCAAGCGGCGGCGGGCGCGCGAATGGCGGATGAAGGCCTATGGCATCGGGGCCATCGTGTTGAGCCTGTCGACGCTGTTCTTCATGCTGGCGACGATCCTGATGGATGGCGTTTCGGCCTTCCGGCAGGCGACGATCACCTTTCCGCTGACGGTGGATGCGGCGATCGTCGACAAGACGGGCAACCGCAATGTCGAGGAAATGGCGAAGGTCACGACCATCGGCTACAAGCGGCTGCTGAGCCAAGGCTTCGTCGCGCATTTGGCGGCGGAGGGGATCGACACGGCGGGTGTGCCCGAGAAGGATCTGGGCGACATGCTGTCGGATGACGGCCCGGCGCGGCTGCGCGACATGGTGCTGGCCGATCCGTCGCTGGTGGGGCAGGTGGTGGAGGTTTCCGTCTATGCCACAGGGCGGATCGACGGATACCTCAAGGGCCGCGTGACGCGCGAGACGGCGCAGCGGGACACCAATGTGACGCCCGAGCAATTGGACCTTGCCGACAATCTGGTGGCGGCGGGCCTGCTGACCATGCCGTTCAACTGGGGTTTCCTGACCGGGCCAGATGCATCGGACCTGCGGCCCGAGGCATCGGGACTGGGCGTGGCGATCATCGGGTCGCTGTACATGATGGTGCTGGTGGCGCTCTTCACCGTGCCGGTGGGGGTGGCGACGTCGATCTATCTTGAGGAATTCGCGCCGAAGAACCGCTTCACCGATCTGATCGAGGTGAATATCTCGAACCTTGCCGCCGTGCCGTCGATTGTTTTCGGCATCCTTGGGTTGGCGATCTTTATCAACTTCATGGGGCTGCCGCAGTCATCCAGCCTTGTGGGCGCGCTGGTCATTTCGCTGATGACGCTGCCCACGATCATCATCGCCACACGGTCGGCGATCCGGGCGGTGCCGCCGTCTATCCGCGAGGCGGCACTGGGGATCGGGGCGTCGAAGATGCAGCTTGTCTTCCACCACGTGCTGCCCTTGGCCATGCCGGGGATCATGACGGGGACGATCCTTGGCCTCGCCTCGGCCCTTGGCGAGACGGCGCCGCTTTTGCTGATCGGGATGGTGGCGTTCGTGACGAACTATCCGGCGGGGCCCTTTGAGGGCGGCGTGATGGACCCGGCGACGGCCCTTCCGGTGCAGGTCTATTCCTGGGCGTCGCGGTCTGACCCGGCCTTCATCGAGCGGTCTTCGGGGGCGATCATCGTGCTTCTGGTGTTCCTCGTGATCATGAACGTGGCGGCGATCCTGCTGCGGCGGCGGTTCGAGCGGCGTTGGTAAGGGGGACGGGCGGATGAACGACATGCGTTTGGTGGAGCGGGACGTGAGCAACAGGCAAGCCAAGATCGAGGCGCGCGGGGTGCAGGTGCATTACGGCGAGAAGCACGCGCTGAAGGATGTGGATGTGGCGATCCTTGACCGGACCGTGACCGCCTTTATCGGGCCGTCGGGCTGCGGCAAGTCGACCTTCCTGCGCTGTTTGAACCGGATGAACGACACGGTGGCGAGCGCGAAGGTGTCGGGCAATATCACGCTGGACGGGCAGGATATCTATGATCCGCGCATCGACCCGGTGCAGTTGCGCGCCAAGGTGGGGATGGTGTTCCAGAAGCCGAACCCGTTCCCGAAATCGATCTATGACAACGTGGCTTACGGGCCGAAAATCCACGGGCTGGCGCGGACCAAGGCGGAACTGGATGAGATCGTCGAGACGTCGCTGAAGAAGGCGGCGCTGTGGAATGAGGTGAAGGATCGGCTGAGCGCCCCCGGCACCGGCCTTTCAGGCGGGCAGCAGCAGCGGCTGTGCATCGCACGGGCCGTGGCGACGGCACCGGAAGTGCTGCTGATGGACGAGCCCTGTTCGGCGCTGGACCCCATCGCCACCGCGCAGGTGGAGGAGTTGATCGACGAGTTGCGGACACATTTTTCCGTCGTGATCGTGACCCATTCGATGCAGCAGGCCGCGCGGGTGAGCCAGAAGACGGCCTTCTTCCATCTGGGCAGCCTCGTCGAATATGGCGAGACGGGGCAGATTTTCACCACCCCGCAGGACCCCCGGACCGAGGCCTATATCACCGGCCGGATCGGCTGAGGGAGGACGCGCGATGAAGGAACCCCATATCCACGGCGCCTTTGACCGCGATCTGGAGGCCGTGCAGGCCCATGTGCTGCGGATGGGCGGGCTGGTGGAGCAGGCGCTGTTGGACGCGGCCGAAGCGCTGGAGAAGCGCGACGAGGCGCTGGCCCAGAAGGTGCGGACGGGCGATGCGGCCATTGACGCGCTGGAGCAGCAGATCCAGTCGGAATGCGCGCGCCTTTTGGCGCTGCGGGCGCCGACGGCGGGCGACCTGCGCATGGTGCTGTCGGTGATGCGAATCGCGGCGGCGCTGGAACGCGCGGGGGATTATGCGAAGAACCTTGCCAAGCGGGCGCTGGTCCTGTCGAACATGGCGCCTTTGGATGGCACCACGGCCACGGTACAGCGGATGGCGCGGACGGTGGTGCTGCGGCTGAAAGAGGCGCTGGACGCCTATATCGCGCAGGATGTGGCGGTGGCCGCCGATATCCGCGACCGCGACCGCGAGGTGGACCAGATGTACAACTCGCTGTTCCGCGAGTTGCTGACCCACATGATGGAAGACCCGCGCAACATCAGCGCGGCGATGCATCTGCATTTCATCGCGAAGAACATCGAACGCGTGGGCGACCATGCGACGGCTATCGCCGAGCAGGTGATCTATCTGGCGACCGGCGCCGTGCCCGGGGAAGAGCGGCCCAAGGCCGATATCGTGCCGGATGTTTCGGCGGCCGAGGGGTAGGAACGGATGGAGCGCATCATGGTGCAGCAGCCCAAGGTTCTGTTGGTGGAGGACGAGTTCGCGCAACGCGAAGTGCTGGCCTACAACCTTGAGGCCGAGGGCTTTGACGTGATCCAAGCCGACAATGGCGAGGATGCGCTGCTGCTGGTGGATGAGGATCATCCCGACATGATCATCCTTGACTGGATGATGCCCAAGGTTTCGGGGATCGAGGTCTGCCGCCGCCTGAAGATGCGGCCCGAGACGCGGGGCATTCCCGTTATCATGCTGTCAGCGCGGGCCGATGAGGTGGACCGCGTGCGGGGGCTTGAGACGGGGGCGGATGACTATGTCATCAAGCCCTATTCGATGGTGGAGTTGATGGCGCGGGCGCGGGCGCAGATCCGCCGTGTTCGGCCTTCGACGATGGGCGTGGTGCTGGAGTTTGACGGCATCCGGCTGGACACGGAAACGCATCGGGTGTTCCGGGGCGAGAAGGTGCTGAAGCTGGGCCCGACGGAGTTTCGCCTGCTGACGGCCTTCATGGAAAAGCCGGGGCGGGTGTGGTCGCGCGAGCAGTTGCTGGACCGGGTCTGGGGGCGCGACATCTATGTCGATACGCGGACGGTGGATGTGCATGTGGGTCGGTTGCGCAAGGCGCTGTGCGTGCATGGCGACGAGGACCCGATCCGCACGGTGCGCGGGTCGGGCTACGCGCTGGGCTGAGCGGTGCGGCGCATCAGGTAGATGTCCATGATCCAGCCGTGATCGGCGCGGGCCTTGGCGCGGGTGGTGCGGATGGTTTCCGCGACCTCTGACAGCGGGCCTTGGATCAGGATCTGTTCCGTCATCCCGACATAGGCGCCCCACCAGATGTGGATGCCATCCGGTGCCAGCGCGTCGAAGGCGGCGCCGCTGTCCAGCATGACCACGACCGTATCGGCGGCGGGGGGCCAGCCTGTGGCGCGGAGCTGGCGGCCGGTGGTGATGACCACAGGCTTGGCCAGATCGTTGAGCGGGATGGCATGGGCGGCGCAGAGCGCCTGAATGGCGGTGATGCCGGGAATGACCGTCAGCGTGAGCGGCAGGTGGCGGGCGACACGGTCCGCGATGCGCAGCGTGCTGTCATAGAGAGAGGGGTCGCCCCAGACGAGGAGGGCCACGTTCGGTCCGCCGCCCTGGGCGAGGTGGGTTTCGATTTCCGCCTGCCAGAGGGCGGCGATGGCGTCGTGCCAGTCGTTCACGCGGTTGAGGTAGTCGGGCGTGGCCGGATCGCGGACGGGCAGGTCGAAGGGCGCGATGCGGGTGGCGGGGTTGGTCAGGCAGGCGCGGCAGATTTCCATCCGCAGACCCGCCAGATCGGCCTTGTCGTCGCCTTTGAGCGGGATGAGGATCAGGTCGGCCGCGTTCATGGCACGGATCGCTTGCCCCGTGACGTGGTCCGGGTTCCCGGTGCCGATGCCGATGAGGGTGAGGTGGATCATCGTGTCAAGGGTCGGCCAGCGGGCCGTAGAGGATGAGGGCCGGCTGGTCGCTGCGCGCCTCGGCCAATTGGGCGGCGAGGGTGGCGACGGTCATGCGGGTGAGCGCCTGTTCGGGATGGGTGACGGCCTCGGCCAAGAGGGCGGGGGTGTCGGGGGGCAGGCCGTGGGCGATGAGTTGGGCGGCCAGCGTGGGGAAGGTGCGCTTGCCCATGAAGACGACGGTCGTCGCCTCGGCATCCGCGAGGGCGGGCCAGTTCAGGTCTTCGGGCAGGCCGCCGGTGACATCGGCGCCGGTGACGAATTGCACGCGGCGGGCGGTCAGGCGGCGGGTGAGCGGGATGCCTGCCGCGGCGGCGGCGGCGCAGGCGGAGGGGACGCCGGGGATGATCTCATACGCGATGCCAGCGGCGCGGAGGGCGACGAGTTCCTCCTCCAGCCTGCCGAACAGACCGCCATCGCCGGATTTGAGGCGCACCACCCGCGCGCCGGTGGCGGCGTGATCCACCAGAAGGCGGCTGACATGATCCTGCCGGGGCGAGGGGCGGCCTGCGCGCTTGCCCACCGCGACGAGTTCGGCATTCGGCGCGGCATGGGTGAGGAGAGGGCCGGAGGCGAGATCGTCGAAGAGGATGACATCGGCTTCGGCCAGACGGCGGGCGGCCTTGAGCGTCAGAAGCTCTGGGTCGCCGGGGCCAGAGGAGACGAAGGAGACGAAACCGGGGGTCATTGGGGGGCCTCGGCGGGGGCGATGAGGTGGAAGAAGGTGCCGCTGACGATGCCGCCTTGCGCGTGGCGTTGGTAGGACCCGGTCTCGGCGACTTCAACCCCGTTCGCGTCGGTCACATGGGCGAGGGGGGCGTCGGGTTGCGACAGGATCGTGGCATAGTGGAATTCGTGGCCGCGCAGGGCGGGGGCGTGGGCGAGGCCGGGCAGGGCCAGATGCGGGCGGGCGAGGCGGTAGCCAAGGTGCATGCGGCGCTTTTCGAAGCTGGTCTCAAGGCCGAGGAGGCCTGCCATGCGGTGGCGCGTGCCATCAGCCGCCACCAGCCCCGCGCCAAGGGCCATGTAGCCCCCGCATTCGCCATGGACGGGGCGGGTTTCGGCAAAGGCGGCAAGGCCGTCGCGGAAGGTGTCGCAGGCGGCGAGGCGGGGGGCGTGCAGTTCGGGGTATCCGCCCGGCAGCCATGCGACGGTGGCCGTAGGGTCGGGGGCCTGATCGGCGAGGGGCGAGAAGGGCAGGATGGTCGCGCCTTGGGCGCGCCAATCCGCAAGAAGGTGCGGGTAGACGAAGGAGAAGGCCGCATCGCGGGCCAGCGCGATGCGTTCGCCGGGGGCGGGAATGGGTTTTGCGCTTGTGGTAGGGGCGCGGGAGGGGGTGGCGGCGGCGCGGATCGCGGCAAGGTCGCAATGGGTGGCGACGAGGGTGCCGAGTGCGTCAAGCTGGGCCGCCAGTTCGGGCAGTTCTTCGGCCTGCACGAGGCCAAGATGGCGGGCGGGCAGGGCGATATCGGCGCGTTTGGGCAGCGCACCGAGGACGGGCAGGCCCGCGCGGTCGAAACCTGCGCGCAGGAGGGATTCGTGGCGGGGTGAGGAGACGCGGTTCAGGATCACGCCGCAGAGGCGGACGGCGGGGTCGAAGCGGGCGAGACCTTGGGCCACGGCGGCGGCAGTCTGGGCCTGACCGCCCACATCGAGGACCAGAAGCACGGGCCAGCCCATGCGGGCGGCGATGTCGGCGCTGGCGCCGTTGCCCGTCTCACCCGGTGTGGCGGTGCCGTCGAAAAGGCCCATCGAGCCTTCGGCGATGGTTATGTCTGCGCCGGATGCGGTGGCGGCGAGGGTGGCGAGGCGGTTCGGCCCCATCGCCCAGCTGTCCAGATTGGCCGAGGCGCGGTCCCGCGCGGCGGCGCTGTGGAAGGCGGGGTCGATGTAGTCCGGCCCGCTTTTGAACGGTTGCACGGTCAGGCCCTGCGCGCGGAAGGCCGCGATCAGGCCCAGCGCGACGGTCGTCTTGCCGGTGCCCGAGGCGGGGGCCGAAATGAGGAGGCCGGGCGGGATCATGCGGATTCGGGGAAACGGGGGGAGGTGCCGACGGGGCGATAGCGGCGGTCGTAATCGCCTGCGTAAAGGCGGCTTTCGTCGAAATCCTCGGCTGCGAGGGCGTGGCCGACGAGGATGAGGGCGGTGCGTTCGCCTTCGCCGATCTTGGGGTCGATGGTCGACAGCGTGGCGCGGTGGATGCGTTGATCGGGCCAGGAGGCGCGGAAGACGACGGCGACGGGGCAGTCGGGGCCGTAATGCGGGGTGAGCCTTGCCTGCACATCGGCGAGGACGTGGACCGAGAGGTGGATGGCGAGGGTGGCGCCCGTACGGGCGAAGTTTTCCAGCGTCTCGCCATCGGGCATGGCGGAGGCGCGGCCCGAGGTGCGGGTGAGGATCACCGATTGCGCGACGCCGGGCAGGGTGAGTTCGGCCCCAAGGGCGGCGGCGGCGGCGGCGAAGGAGGGCACGCCGGGGGTGACGTCATAGGGGATGCTAAGGTCGCGCAGGCGGCGGAGTTGTTCACCCATCGCGGACCAGACGGAGAGGTCGCCGGAATGCAGGCGGGCCACGTCATGGCCTGCGGCATGGGCGGATTGGATTTCTGCCATGATCTCGTCCAGCGACATCGGCGCGGTGTTCACGATCCGCGCGCCGGGGGGGCAGTGGGAAAGGAGTGCTTCGGGCACGAGGCTACCTGCATAGAGGCAGACGGGGCAGGCGGCGATGAGGTCGCGGCCGCGAAGGGTGATGAGGTCGGCCGCGCCGGGGCCTGCGCCGATGAAATGGACGGTCATGGGTTTGGTCCTTGAGAGGTGGCGATGGCGAGCGTGGCCAAGCCGTCGGGCGCGGTGATCCGCGCGAGGGTGAGGGTCGCGCCGGGGCCTGCGGCGGCGAGCGCGGCGGCTTCCGCGACGGAGCCGGTTTGGAAGCGGGCGTTGATGCGTTCGGACTGTGTGGGGGTGGCGATGCCGTCGATGGCGACGGCATGGAGCGGCAGGGCGCGGCTTGTCGCAAG
>VYLE01000298.1_pt1 | contig 78123 bp, 74 predicted proteins | sample 5114391 | NCBI WGS metagenome assembly VYLE01 (sample SAMN12291771, study PRJNA351875) | freshwater metagenome | isolation source: freshwater lake | place: USA: Michigan, Kent Lake | collected 2013-08-15 | reverse complement strand
GACCACCCCGGCACCCGGCAGACCCGCCGCCAGCGGCAGCCCCCCGGCCAGCATTCCGGCCACCGTTCCGGCGGCCACCATGACCGGCGTTTCGGCCCTGACTTGCGTGATCATCCTGCAGACCTCCATCCTCATCCGGCCGAACCGTGGCCGCGTCCTTGCCTGTGCTTCCCCCCAAATCTGCGGCTGATTCGTTAAATCGTGGTAAGTCCCGACCCACCTTTGCCGCGATTTCCGCACCGTCTTCAGAACAGCAGCACTTCGCCCGGGCGGATCGGGGAGGCGGGGCTTTCCTCAACCGCGGTTGGGGGCAGGAGAAACTGCTGCGCCCGGCCTTCGGCAGGCCAGAAACGCAGGCGCCGCGCGCGATTGCCACCGACCGAGCCGCCGATGCAGGGAATGCCTTCGCGGCGCAGGAAATCCTGCGCGAAGGCGAGGTTGCGGCTGCCGATGTCGGGCAGGTGCGGTTGCAGATGGGCACCGCCGAACAGCTTGGCCCGCAGGGAAGGGCGGTCGGCCCCGTGGCGCAGGAGGGCGTTGATCAGAAGTTCCATCGCGTGCAGGCCGTAGCGGAGCGTGGCGGCGCCCCCGACCGGGCCGTCGGGCAGAAGGAAGTGGTTCATTCCGCCAAGTCCGGCGCGGGCATCCCAGAGGCAGGCCGCGATGCAGGAGCCGAGGACGGTGGAGATCACCTCGTCCGGCCCGGTGCTGACGTGGTGTTCCCCCTGCAGCAGGGGAATCATGCGGGGGGCTGTCGCCCCGGGCTGGGGATGCCGGGGCGAGGCAGGCGGGGGAGGGGAAAGATGATCGCGCTGGGACATGCGCGGCAGCATAGGCCGCGGCGGGTTAACCGACCCTTTGCGCGGTCAGCCCCGGCGCGCGACCGGATGGCCTGCGGCCGCAGGCGGGCCGTCGAGCCCCGCCAGATGATCGAGCGACAGCCGCCCCGGCCCGCGGGCGGCCAAGGCGAGAAGGCAGGCGGCCCAGAGGCCATGGGTCTGCCAAGCGTGGGGATAGACGAAGATCTGGATCACCGCCGTCATCGCGAGAAGACCGAGCGCTGAAAAGCGGGTGGCGAGGCCGAGAAACAGGAGGAGGGGCAGGACATGCTCGGCCAACGTGGCGGCGACGGCGGCGATGTCGGAGGGGATCAGCGGCAGGGCGTATTCATGTTCAAAGAGGAAGAAGGTGCTGTCGGCGATCTGCCAGCCGTCCATCTTGGTGCGGCCGGAGGCAAAGAAGATTGCGGCAGGGAAGATTCGCAGGGCGAGGGCGGGGATGTCCCATGCGATCTGGTCGAAGAGGCCGTTGATCTGGCGCAGGAGGCCGGTGGGCGAGGTCATTGCGCGGTCCTTTCAAGGAGGCCGGCAAGCGTGCCGGTCTGGATGAGGCGGGTGAGAAGCGGGCCCGGATCCGCCCCTTCGGCCAAAGCGGCGGCGGCTAGGAGGGAGTCGCCGCGCAGGAGGACGGCGAGGAAGGCGGCCTCGCCGGAGGAAAGGGCGAAGACGGGCACCCGGTCGGCGGCGTCACGCAGGATCAGTGCGTTCTCGGCGCGGTCGGGGCGCAGGGGTTTGTCGGGCTGGGCAGCGCCGGGCTGGTTTGCCTGCCAGATCGAGACCACGGCGAAGCGGGAGCGCAGCAGTTGCACCGAAGGGTGCAGGCGCAGAGCGAAGCGGGCGGGGTCGGTGGCGGCCGTCGCCAATGCGTCGCGCGGGGCGGGGCGGGCGTCAGCGGCATGGTAGGCCTGCCCGCGCAGCCATTCGAGGCGGGCCACATCAGGCAGATAGGGCAGATCGCGCAAGGGCCGGAACGCCTGCAGGAAGGCCGGGAAGCCTTCGCCCCAGAGAAAGAGGCGCGGATCGCGGGGCGGGTGGTCACGCAGAAACAGACGGGCGGTGGCCGCGAAGAAGTCCTCACCCACGAGGCGTTCGATCACAGGAAAGCGGCGGGCCAGCGCCCGGGTCAGGCCATGGGCCACGTTGTTGCGGTAGACGGCGAAGCGGGTCGCGGCCTCGTCCGGCGCATGGGCCGTGACGCCGGGAGGGAGGCTGCCGTCGAAGAGGCCCTGACGGAAGGCGCGGGTGAGATCGATTTGCGCGGTCATGCGGCACCCGTGAGCGGAAGGGCGTGGCGGGAAAGGATCGCATCAGCGCGCACGGCCTCGGCCAGCAGAATGTCGAAGGGGGGGATGTCGTTGTCCCATTCGATCAGGGTGGGCAGGGGGCCCGCGTCGGCGATCACCTGCGCGTAGAGTGACCAGACGGGATCGGCGACGGGGCTGCCGTGATCGTCGATGAGGAGGGGGCCGGAGGGGAGGGTCTCTTCCGCATGGCCGCCAAGATGGATCTCGCCCACCTGCGAGAGGGGGAAGGCAGCGAGCCAGTCGCGCGGATCGCGGTGGTGGTTGGTGCAGGACACGAAGACGTTGTTGATGTCGAGCAGAAGTCCGCAGCCGGTGCGGCGGGCGATTTCGGCAAGGAAGTCGGGTTCGTCGATGCTGGACTGTTCGAAGAGGATGTAGGTCGAGGGGTTTTCCAGCAGCAGGCGGCAGCCGAGGGCGGATTGCACCTCGTCGACATGGTCGCAGATGCGGGACAGCGTTTCGGGCGTGTAGGGCAAAGGCAGCAGGTCGTTGAGGTAATCGCCGCCATGACTGGACCATGCCAGATGTTCGGAAAAGGCGGCGGGCTGATAGCGGGTGATCAGGGCACGCAGGCGGGAGAGGTGGGCTGGATCGGGCCGGTCTGGGCCGCCAATGGAGAGGCCCACGCCATGCAGCGACAGGGCATGATCCTGCCGAAGTGCCGCGAGGTGGCGGTGCGGGGCACCGCCTGCGCCCATATAGTTTTCTGCATGGACTTCGAAGAAGCCGAGGCGCGGGCGGGTCGTACGGATGGCGTCGAAATGTTCCGGCTTGAAGCCGAGGCCGGTTGTGGCGGGCAGGGGCATGGCGGACTCCGTCGCTTGGAAGGGGCCGGGGCGGGGACACCCCGGCCCGACGAGATCAGGATTCGATAGCTTCCAGCGAGCCCATCCCGTTGGGCGTTTCCATCGTGGTGCAGGTGCCAGCGGGGACGAGTTTCCAGGCATTGCCCTGATAGTCGGTCGTCGAGGTGCCGGCGCAGGTCGTGCCCGGACCGGCGGCGCAGTCGTTTTCGCCTGCAAGCGCCACGCCATAGCACTTTTCCATCGCCTCTTCGGCGTGGGAGGCGGTGGCGGCGGCCATGGTCAGGGCGGCGGCCAGCGTGGCGGTCAGGGTGAGGGTCTTGTCGATCATGGTCATCTTGGTGCTCCTTGTCAGACGCAGGTGGGAAGGATGGGCCGATGGTCGGCCAAGGACCGCTGCGGTCCTCGGAGCGTCCTTTCGCGGCGGGGCAGAGGGGCGTTACCGGTGATCACGCGGAGGTGTTCGAAATCCCGAGAAACGCGAGCGACCGTGAGAATGCTGAAACATAGCTGCCGAATGCTGCAATCGGGATGTAACATCCGGAACCGTGATGCGTAGGGACAGGACGGAATGACGACGCGCGAAGCCGAATGGTCGGCGCTGCTGATTGCGGCGATGGAGGGGGACGGGCGGGCCTATGCCCGATTCCTCGGCCTCGTCACGCCCGTCTTGCGGGGGATCGTGCGGGCGCGGGGCCGTGTGCTGGGCACTGAGGCGCAGGAGGATGTGGTGCAGGAGGTGCTGATCGCGATTCACACCAAGCGCCATACGTGGGATCGGTCTGCCCCGCTGCTGCCGTGGCTTTATGCGGTGACGCGGCACAAGGTGGTGGATGCCTTCCGTCGTAGGGGCGGGGCGGTGCATCTGCCGATCGAGGATTTCGCCGATGCGCTTGAGGCGCAGGTGGAGGGAGATGGGATGGCCGCGCGCGACAGTGCCGTCCTGATCGGGCGGCTGGATGCGCGGTCGGCGGATATCGTGCGGGCCGTGAGCCTTGACGGGCAGAGCACGGCCGAAGTGGGTGCCCGGCTCAGCATGAGCGAGGGGGCGGTGCGGGTTGCCTTGCACCGGGCGATCCGCCGGATGGCGGAGATGGCGAAGGGACTGGACGGATGAAGACGGATGATCTGATCGGGCTTCTGGCGGCGGACAGCGTTCCGTCGGCACCGCTGCGTCCGGCGCGGATCGGGGCGATGACTGTGGCGGCGATCGTGGCGGTGGCGGGGCTGTTTCTGGCGCTGGCCGGGATGCGCGAGGGGCTGGCGGTTGTGATGCAGCGGCCGGAGGTGGTGGCCAAGACCCTGCTGCCGCTGATCCTGTTCGTGCTGGTGCTGCCTTGGACATTGAGGCAGGTGCGGCCCGAGGCGGGCGCGCCGCGCTGGGGCCTTCTGCTGTTGCCGCTGGCGGTGGCGGTGGGGCTTTTCGCATGGGCCTTCGCGACCCTGCCGCCCGAGCAGCGCTTTGCCGAGATGATGGTGTCGGCGATCACGGAATGCCTTGGGCTGATCGTGCTTCTGTCGCTGCTGCCGTTGGGGCTGCTTCTGTCGCGGATGCGGCAGGGGGCGAGTGATGCGCCCATGCGGGCCGGTGCGCTGGCCGGGCTGGCGGTGGGCTGCGGGATCGCGGCGGGCTATTCGCTGTTCTGCACGAAGGATAACCCGATCTTCTATGTCATCTGGTACGGCGTGGCGGTGCTGCTGGTCACCGGGATCGGGGCGTTGGCGGGGCGTCGGCTGCTGCGCTGGTAGTCAGAACCACTGGCCGGGTTCCATCAGGCCCAGATCCATCAACTGCTGCGAATGCCATTCGAAAGGCGTGGAATTGTGCCAGCGGAAGCTGCCGATTTCCCACCGCGAGCCGGGATTTGACTTGAGCGCCTTGGCGGTGCGGAAGGAGCAGACGGCGGCGGTCAAGTTGTTGTGCCACGGGCAGGCATAGGTGTTGTACTCCTCATCCGAGAAGGTGAAGTCGGGGCGCAGGACGAGGCCCTTTTTCGCCTTGAAGAGCGAGATGCGGTCGATCTTGCGGCGGGTCCATGGAACATGCTCCTCGAACCGCCAGCGCAGGCCGCCGAAGAAATCGAGTTGCCGTTCCTTGGGGTGCCAGTTGTTGTCCGGGTCCTGCCGCGCGAGGGCATAGTAGCCCGACCTGTCGAGATGGGCGGATTCAAGACTGACCGCGCCGGGAAAGCGGTCGAGATCCCCGGCATAAAGGTCGATGACATAGGTGAGCATCGCGTCGCGCCGTTCTTCGGCGTGGAAGGCGAGGAGGTCGCGCACGGTGCGCGTCTCGCAGAACGGATGGAACAGGTACTCGGAATTAAAGCAGTAGAACATCCACAGGCCGGGAAAGGCGTCGATCAGCTGGTTCACCGCGCCGGGAAGGGCGTTCTCGGCGTGGACGTCATGATCGATGCGGTGGATCTGGGGATCGAGCGCCGGGGCGACGGCGATTTCCGGCGGGGCAAGGAGGAGGACATCGGTGAAGCCTGCGCGCAGGTGATGGCGCAGGGTGGTGTCCACCTCGACCCCGTCCTCGGCCATGATGATGGCCAGTGGTCCCTTGGGCGGGTTTGCCGCCGCTGCGGCGATGAAGGCTGACAAAGACCCGTGCTGCATGCACCCTGCCCGAACTGCACTCTTGCGGCCCTTGGTGGCCGTTCGGCGCGCAGAGTCCGGCATGGCCCGCGCCGATGCAAGCCCCTTTGGCGGGGCGTCGATTGCGAAATCGCGAGATTTGGCTATATGGGCGCTTGCGGATCAGGGGGGCGAGATGCCGGACACCAAGAAGCTGTTCATCAAGACCTACGGCTGCCAGATGAATGTCTATGACAGCGAGCGCATGGCCGAGACGCTGGGCGCGGAAGGCTATGTCGTGACCGAGGTGGCGGAGGAGGCGGACATGGTGCTGCTGAACACCTGCCATATCCGCGAAAAGGCTTCGGAGAAGCTCTATTCCGACCTAGGCCGGTTGCGGCCGCTGAAGCAGGCCAAGCCCGATCTGAAGATCGGGGTGGCGGGCTGTGTAGCACAGGCCGAGGGCGAAGAGATCCTGCGGCGGATGCCTCTGGTCGATCTTGTGGTGGGGCCGCAGAGCTATCACCGCCTGCCGGGAATGATGGAGGACATCGCCAAGGGGAAGAAGGCGGTGGACACCGATTTCCCCACCGAGGACAAGTTCGACCACCTGCCGGAGCGGAAGGTTCTTCGTGGACCGTCGGCCTTTCTTACGGTTCAGGAGGGCTGCGACAAGTTCTGCGCCTTTTGCGTCGTGCCCTACACGCGGGGCGCGGAGGTGAGCCGTCCTGTGGCGCGGCTGCTGGGCGAGGCGCGGGCGTTGGTGGAGAAGGGCGTGAGGGAGATCACGCTTTTGGGTCAGAACGTGAATGCCTATCATGGTGCGGGCGAGGACGGGGCGTGGGGACTGGCGCGGTTGGTGCGGGCCTTGGCGAAGATCGACGGGTTGGAGCGCATCCGATACACGACGTCCCACCCCAACGACATGGAAGACGATCTGATCGCCGCCCATGGCGAGGAGGCGAAGCTGATGCCCTATCTGCATCTGCCGGTGCAGTCTGGGTCTGACCGCATCCTGAAGGCGATGAACCGCAAGCACACGCGCGACCAGTATTTCCGGCTGGTGGAGCGAATCCGTGCCGCGCGGCCCGACATCCTGCTGAGTTCTGATTTCATCGTGGGGTTCCCGGGGGAAAGCGATGCCGATTTCGCCGATACGATGGACCTGATCCGTCAGGTGGGGTTCGGGGCGGCGTTCAGTTTCAAGTATTCCGCACGGCCCGGCACACCGGCGGCAGAAAAGACCCCGGTCGAGGCCGAGGTGGCGGATGCCCGGCTGCAGGAACTGCAGGCCCTGATCACGTCGCAGCAGCGCGCGGCGCAAGAGGCGATGGTCGGGCGCGAGGTGGCGGTGCTGTATGAAAAGGCCGGGCGGCTGCCGGGGCAGATGGTGGGTAAGTCAGACCATTTGCATGCAGTGCATGTCGCCGACCCGTCGGCGCGGGTGGGCGATCTGGTGCGGGTCAGAATCACCTCATCAGCCCCCAATTCGTTGGCGGGACTGCGGATCGCGGCTGAAACTGTTTCCTGAGCGGCGACAATAGGGCCCTGCGCGGAGGGTTGCTTCTGATAATCGGGACAATTCGTCGGACCAAGGTCCGATCGCCATGATTTTGCCTTGATTTGGAGGGCGCGGGGCGGCAATTGTTCCTGCGAGTATCTGTAGGTGGTGATCTGTTAACGAGGAGGGCTTCGGCTTGTTTCGATACTCCAGTCGCGCGCTGGTGGGCGCGCTATGTGTGGCGCTGAATATGGTGGCGCCGAGCGGGCTTATGGCCCAGACCCAACCCGAAGTAACCGGACGGATCGACTGGGGTGCCTGGATCGATGATGACGGCTGCATGCATTGGTGGGCAGATGGCGGCGTCGAAGGCTATATGGTGCCGCGCCGCGATCCGCATACCGGGAAGCCGGTCTGCCTGAAGCGCAACCTTTGCCTTGTGGAGAACACCGATACGTTGTTCGCCACGGACAGCGCGAAGCTGACCGCCCATGGGCGGGCGCGGTTGCAGTCCTTCTTCCAGTCGGCGGGGGCTTTTGGCTATGCGATCTACGGGCATACCGACAGCCGCGCTTCGGATGAATACAACATCCGCCTGTCGGAGCGCCGCGCTGCGGCGGTGGCGGATGTGGCGCGGTCTGTCGGGGCCCCTGTGGAACGACTGATCGGCTTTGGCGAGCGGCAGCCGCGCGCCAGCAATGCGACGGCGGAGGGCATGCAGCAGAACCGCCGGGTGGAAGTCGTCTGCTATACGTGGGGTCGGTGATGGTGTGTGTGAACTTGCCCCGTATTGGGGCCTTCGTCGTGATGGGGCTGGCGCTGTCGGCCTGCGGCATCCAGCCCTATGGCGGTCCGGACAGCGTGATCGCAACGGGAATGGATCGCGGTTCCTTTGACAAAGGTGCTTTGGTGAATGGCGAGGCGGCTATCGCCTATGACCCGGACGGATGCCAGAACTGGATCATCGATGACGGGATCGAAGGCTATTCCAGCCCGCGCTTTGACCCCGCGAGTGGCCTGCCGATCTGCAACAACCGTTTCCCGCCAGGAACGGTGATCGGCGGGTATCAGACGCAGTCGGCGGCCCTGAACGACTGGGTTCCGCGCTGATCGATCCGCGCAGGTCAAACTGCGCAGTCGGATAAAGGTCGAGGGGCAGGGCGCATCGGGAGATGCGCCCTTTTCCTTTGGCGATCGGGTGGCACCGCTGTCATGGGTTTTGCACAATCCTTGGGCAATCTTCCCGCACGACCTTGAATGATGCTTGCCTTGTGGAAGAACGCGGCACATCATCAAGATATTGGCGAAGCCCCTGCAGAAGGAGACCCCTTTGGGCATCAGCGCGCTGACCCCCCCGACCCGTTCCGAGGACGTTGTGGAAACGCTGCTCGAATTTCCGGATAACCGATTGCTGATCGATCTTTGCGGCGAGTTCGACCGCAACCTCGCGCAGATCGAACACCAGATCGGGGTGCATATCCTGAGGCGGGGCAACAGGTTGGCCGTGATCGGCGAGAAGGGTGCACGGGATCAGGCGGCGGGCGTGCTGCGGTCGCTCTATGCGCGGCTCGAATCGGGGCGCGGCGTGGCGGCGGGCGATATCGACGGCGCGATGCGGATGGGACGGCCCATGCCCGACCGGCCGATGGCCGAGGGTGAGCAGATCGAGATGTTCTCGGGCGGCGGGATGGAGTTGCGCACGCGCAAGAAACCCATCGAGCCGCGCACCGAGGCGCAGAAGGCCTATGTGGCGAACCTCTTTCAGAACGAGCTGGGCTTCGGCATCGGGCCGGCGGGGACGGGGAAGACCTATCTGGCCGTGGCGGTGGGGGTGACGATGTTCATCTCGGGCGCGGTAGAGAAGATCATCCTGAGCCGTCCGGCGGTGGAGGCGGGCGAACGGCTTGGCTTCCTGCCCGGCGACATGAAGGAGAAGGTCGATCCCTACATGCAGCCGCTTTACGACGCCCTGAACGACTTCCTGCCGCAGAAGCAGGTGCAGAAGTTGATGGAGGAGAAGCGGATCGAGATCGCGCCCTTGGCCTTTATGCGCGGGCGGACGCTGTCGAATGCCTTCATCGTGCTGGACGAGGCGCAGAACGCCACGACGATGCAGATGAAGATGTTCCTGACCCGTTTGGGTGAGGGCAGCCGGATGGTGATCACCGGCGACCGGACGCAGATCGACCTGCCGCGCGGCGTGCCGTCGGGTTTGGCCGATGCGGAGCGCATCCTGAAGGGGGTGAAGGGCGTGACCTTCAACTACTTCACCGCCAAGGATGTGGTGCGCCATCCGCTGGTGGCGCGGATCATCGAGGCCTATGAGGCCGACGATTCGCCTTCGACGTGAATGAGCGGAGCGCGGCCCCCGGGGGCGGGGGCCGCGCAAGCCTTTCGTCTCGCCTTCGCGCGTGCCGCGCTGCGGCTCGGCTGAAGGGGGCTCCGCCCCCAAACCCCCGGAGTATTTCTTGCCAAGATGAAGAGGCGGGAATTTGCGTATTCATTCCGCCTCGGATAGGAGCGCGGCCATGAGCCGGATCGTGGATATCGTCATCGAGGATGACAAGTGGGAGGCCTTTGGTCTGGAGGCGCTGGCTGAACGGGCCTGTGCGGCGGCGCTGGATGGCGTAGGGCTTGGAACACTTGGGTTTTCCGTCGTGCTCATGGGGTGTGACGATGCCCGGATCGCGGCGTTGAACGCAGATTTCCGGGGCAAGCCGCAACCCACCAATGTGCTGTCATGGCCGTCGGAGGAGCGAGCGGCGGATGTGGCGGGGGGCGTGCCGGACCTGCCCGTGCCGGGGGATGCGGAGGAGCCTTGCGAATTGGGCGATATCGCCATCGCCTTCGAGACCTGCGAACGCGAGGCCGCCGAACAGGGCAAGCCGATGGTCGAGCATGTGACCCATCTGGTTGTTCATGGACTGTTGCATTGTTTGGGTTATGACCATGTGGACGAGGCGGATGCCGCCGTAATGGAAAGCCTAGAGGTGCGGATACTTGCCAGCATGGGCCTTTCTGACCCATATTCGTAAGGCTCCGGCGGACGGGGTGTTTTGGAAGAAGGATCCATGGGCAGTAGCAGCGACGGTTCTCTTGCGGCGCGGGGCGCGCAGGATGATATGGGCGCGGATGAGGCGGAGCCTCCGCAGCGCGGATTTTTCGGGCGCATATTGAGCGCCTTTTCCCCTTCGAACGGTGATCATGCGGCGCGGGCCGAGGCCACCCCGGCGGCGGGCGGACAGGCAGGCGCTGCCGCGCAGGCCAGTCTGCCGGGTCTGGGTGCCTTGCGGCGGCTGCGCGTCGATGACGTGGCCGTGCCGAAGGTGGAGATCGTGGCGGTGCCGCTGGACATCGGGCGGGACGAGCTTGTGGAGGTGTTCCGCGAGCATGGGTTCAGTCGGGTGCCCGTCTACAAGGGGACGCTGGACCATCCGCAGGGGCTTGTCCTCTTGAAGGACCTTGCACTGCAGCATGGCTTCGGCACCGGAGGACGCTTCTCGCTGAAGCGGATGCTGCGGCCCGTGCTCTATGCGCCGCCGTCGATGCCGATCGGTGTGCTGTTGCAGAAGATGCAGCGCGAGCGGGTGCATATGGCGCTGGTGATCGATGAATATGGCGGGGTGGATGGTCTGGTGACCATCGAGGACCTGATCGAGACGGTGATCGGCGAGATCGAGGATGAGCATGACGAAGAGGAAGGGGCCCTCTGGAAGGAGGAGAAGCCCGGCGTCTTTGTCGCTATGGCCACCGCGCCGTTGGAGGAGATCGAGACCGCCATCGGGTTGAAGCTGCGTCATGACGAGGATGACGAGGAGATCGACACGCTGGGCGGCATCGTCTTCCTGCGCACGGGACGTGTGCCCGCGCGGGGCGAGATCGTGCCACATGAGAGCGGGGCGGAGTTCGAAGTGATCGACGCCGATCCGCGCCGGATCAAGCGGCTGCGCATTCGTCTGCCCGAGGCGGTGGCGGCACGGCCGCCGGTGCCTGCCGAGGAATGACGGACGGCGTCGCGGCCCCGGCCTTGCGGGGGGCGCGGCCCGGCTGGGGCGCGTTGGCACTGGCGTTTGCCACGGGTGCGGTGGTGGCGGCGGGGCAAGCCCCGCTGGGCTGGTGGTGGCTGGCGCTGCCCGCGCTGGCGCTGCTGATCCGGCAGGTGGGGCAGGGCGGTCGCGGGGCAGTCTGGCTTGCGTGGTTCGCGGGGGCGGGCCATTACGCGGCCGCACTGAACTGGATCGTGGAACCCTTTCTGATCGAGCCCGAGGTGCATGGCTGGATGGCCCCTTTCGCGGTGCTGCTGCTGTGCTTTGGTCTGGCGTTGTTCTGGGCAGTGGCGGCCTTTCTTGGCGCGCGGGGCCGATGGCCGGGGATCAGCTTCGCCGTGGCGCTGGGCGCGGCGGAACTGGCGCGGGGCTATGTGCTGACGGGGTTCCCTTGGGCGGCGTTGGGTCATGTCTGGATCGGCCATGCGCCGATGCAGGTGGCTGCGCTGGTGGGGCCATCGGGGTTGACGCTGCTGACGCTGCTGGTGGCGGGGCTTCTGGCGTTGTGGCGGCCGGTGCCGGTGGTGGCTGGGGCGGTGCTGGTGGCGGCAGGTTTCGGCTATGGTCTGTGGCGCGAGGCGCTGCCCGCGCCTGCGGCACAGGGGGCGGTTCTGCGGTTGGTGCAGCCCAATGCCGAGCAGGGACTGAAATGGGAGCCGGAGCAGGCGCGGATTTTCTTTGAGCGGCAGCTGGATTTCACCATGGCGGGCGCGCGGCCCGATCTGGTGATCTGGCCCGAGACGGCGGTGCCCTATCTGCTGGAGGATTATCCCGAAGTGGCCGAGCAGATCGGCGCGGCGGGCCGGGGCAGGCCGGTGGCCGTGGGCATCCAGCGGGTGGAAGGCTGGCGGTTCTGGAACAGCCTTGCGATGATCGCGCCGGAGGGGCGGGTCACGCAGCATTACGACAAGCACCATCTGGTGCCTTTCGGAGAGTACATCCCTTTTGGCGATGTGCTTTACGACTGGTTCGGTCTGGTGGCCTTTGCCGCGCAGGAGGGGAACGGCTATTCGGCGGGGCCGGGGCCTGCCGTGCTGGACCTAGGCCCGGGTCTGGGCAAGGTGCTGCCGCTGATCTGTTATGAGGCGGTCTTTCCGCAGGGGTTGCGGGGCGCGCCGGAACGGGCGGATTGGATCCTGCAGATCACGAATGACGCGTGGTTCGGGGAGTGGACCGGCCCCTATCAGCATCTGGCGCAGGCGCAATTGCGGGCGGTGGAGCAGGGGCTGCCCTTCGTTCGGGTTGCCAATACCGGCGTGTCAGCCCTGATCGATGCGCGGGGGCGGGTGATGGACAGCCTGCCGTTGGGCGAGGCGGGATATCTGGATGTGGTGCTGCCGGGGGGCTTGTCGCCACCGCCCTATGCGCGCTGGGGCGAGTGGCCGGTTCTGCTGTTGCTGGCGGGGCTCGGGGTCGGGCTGGTTCTGGCCGGGCGACGCAAGGCGGCTTGACGCGCTGCGGACGGGGGTCTAGTCACGCGCATCGAACCGTCACAACGGCTTCCTGGCGTGACGGGGGTAACCCCAATGGAGCACTTCCCATGTCCCGAATGAACTATGTTTTTACCTCCGAGTCCGTGTCGGAGGGGCATCCTGACAAGGTGTGCGACCGCATTTCCGATGCGGTTCTGGACGCCTTCCTGTCAGAAGAGCCGAATGCCCGTGTTGCCTGTGAAACCTTTGCCACGACCAACACGGTCGTCGTGGGCGGGGAAGTCGGTCTGTCCACCGAGGCGGCCACCAAAGCGATGCTTGCACGTGTCGAGGGGATCGTCCGCGACTGCGTGAAGGATATCGGTTACGAGCAGGACAAGTTCCACTGGAACACCCTGAAGGTGCACAACTTCCTGCACGAGCAATCCGCCCATATCGCGCAAGGCGTGGACCGCGACGGCGCGGGCGATCAGGGCATCATGTTCGGCTATGCCTGCCGCGAGACGCCGGAACTGATGCCGGCGCCGATCCAGTATTCCCAGGCGATCCTGCGGCGGTTGGCCGAGGTACGGAAGTCCGGCAAGGAACCCACGCTGGGGCCGGATGCGAAATCGCAGCTGTCGCTGCGCTATGAGGATGGCAAGCCGGTTGAAGTGACGTCGATCGTGCTGTCGACGCAGCATCTGGACGAAGCGCAGACGAGCGACGACATCCGCGCCATCGTGGAGCCCTATATCCGCGAGATCCTGCCCAATGGCTGGATCAGCGACAAGACCGAGTGGTGGGTGAACCCGACGGGCAAATTCGTCATCGGTGGACCTGATGGCGATGCGGGCCTGACCGGGCGCAAGATCATCGTGGACACCTATGGTGGCGCAGCGCCGCATGGCGGCGGGGCCTTCTCGGGCAAGGACCCGACGAAGGTGGACCGGTCTGCCGCCTATGCTGCGCGCTATCTGGCGAAGAACGTGGTGGCGGCGGGGCTGGCGGATCGCTGCACGCTGCAGGTGTCCTATGCGATCGGGGTGGCGAAGCCGTTGTCGATCTATGTCGACACGCATGGCACGGGGGCCGTGGATGCCTCGGCCATCGAGCGGGCCGTGGCGGAATGCATGGACCTGACCCCGCGCGGCATCCGCACGGCGCTGGGCCTGAATAAGCCGATCTATGCCCGCACCTCGGCCTATGGCCATTTCGGGCGCGAGGCCACGGCGGATGGCGGTTTCAGCTGGGAGAAGACCGATCTGGTGGATGCGCTGAAGAAGGCAGTCCGCTGACGGGTTGACCCTGCAGCCGTGACAGGGTTAGAGGCCCCGGATCATCTCCGGGGCCTTTTCCATGTCAGACCAGCCTGTGACCGAGCGGCGCAACTTTTATGGCCGTGTGCATGGCAAGACCCTACGGGCCAGCCAGAAGACCTATCTGGCCGAGGATCTGGGCAAGGTCCGGCTGTCCGGCATCACTGTGGAGGAGAACCCGGAGAGGGCCGCACTGGACGTGGCGGGGCTGTTCGGCGGGCGGCCGTTGTGGCTGGAAGTGGGGTTCGGCGGGGGGGAGCATCTGGTCCATATGGCCGCGCGCTATCCGGAGATGGGGATCATCGGCTGCGAGCCCTTCGTGAACGGTGTGGCGATGCTGTTGGGCAAGATCCGGGCGGCAGGCGTGGAGAACCTCGCCATCCATCCGGGCGATGTGCGCGACCTGTTCGACGTGCTGCCTGCGGCATCGGTGGCGAAGTGTTTCCTCAATTACCCTGACCCTTGGCCTAAAGCGCGCCATCATCGGCGGCGTTTCGTGACGCCCGGATACCTTGGTGCGCTGGCGCGGGTGATGGCGCCGGGGGCGGAGTTCCGGGTGGCGACGGATATTCCCGATTACGTGCGACAGACGCTGGAAGAGGTCCCGCAGGCGGGGTTTGATCTGGTGGCGCAGGCGGGCGCGGGCGGCGCCTGGGAGGACTGGATTTCCACGCGCTATGAACAGAAGGCCCTGCGCGAGGGGCGGTCGCCCCATTACCTGACCTTCCGGCGGCAGGGTTAGGCTGCCGTCAGGAGGGGATTGCCCACCATTCGCCGGGGGCGAGTGCGCGGAAGCGGTCAGTGCCGATCCCTTTGGCCTGCAGCGCGGCGGCGAGGGCGGCGGGGGGGGCATCGCGGCCTTCATTCGTGAGTTGGAAGGTGCCCCAGTGGTGGCCTACGGCATGGGACGCGCCGGAAAGGAGGAAGCCCTCCACCGCCTCGGCGGGGTCCTGATGCTGATCGCGCATGAACCAGCGGGGTTCATAGGCCCCGACGGGCAGGATCGCGGCGCGAATAGGCCCGTGTTTCTGCGGCAGGTCGCGATAGGGGCGGCCCTGATCAAAGCCAGTGTCGCCGATATGGAAGATGCGGCCTGCCGGCGTGTCGATCAGGAAGGCCGACCACAGCGCCATGGACCGGTCGCGCGTGCCGCGCGCCGACCAATGGTGGCAGGGTTCGAAATGCACACGGGCCGGGCCGACGGGCAAGCTGTGGCCCCAGTTGCCGGTGACGACGCGCATGTCGGGGACGGCTTCCTTCACGATCGTGTCGTTGCCCAAGGGCGTGATGACGAGGGGATCATGCGCCGCCTTCAGCCGCGCCAGCGTTGCGAGATCGAGGTGATCGTAATGGTTGTGGGTCAGAAGAACCGCGTCGATGCGGGGCAGCGCCTCGAACCTTATGCCCGGGGCCGTGGCGCGGCGGGGACCTGCGAAGGAAAAGGGGCTGGCGCGATCTGACCAGACCGGATCGGTGAGCAGGTTCAGTCCGGCCACCTGAATGAGCAGGGTCGCATGACCGACCATGGTGATGATGAGGTCATCCACCCGGGGCGCGGGGATGGATTGGCGGATGCCGACGCTTTCGGGCCATTTCGCGCGGCCGCCTGAGGCTTGCCATTTCAGCAGATCGGCAAATCCCTTGGGCTGGCTGCCGCCGGGGTTGAAGAAGCGGGTGCCGTCGAAATTCGGTCCCGGGGGGCCTTGGTAATAGCGGTTGCGGGCAGGGGACAGGGCGAAAGCTCCGGTAGCGGCGACGGCGGCGCCAGTCGCGAGAAGGGCGGTGCGGGCAAGGAAACGGCGGCGGTTCATCGGTATTGATATGAGTCCGGCGGCGGCATCTTCAACCCTTGCGCGATCTGATGCGAGCCGTTGCGGGGCTGTCGCTTGGGGCATGGACCGGCCCCCTTGCTTGCGCTATCAGGCGGGCCGGAATGACAGGGAGATCAGCATGTCCGGCCACGGCGAAGCGCAACCGATGACCGCCCGCAAATCCGGGCCCCTGAAGGGCGTGGCCGAGGTGCCGGGCGACAAGTCGATCAGCCACCGTGCGCTGATTTTCGGGGCGATGGCCGTGGGCGAGACGCATGTCACGGGCCTACTGGAAGGGCAGGACGTGCTGGACACGGCATCGGCCATGCGGGCCTTCGGGGCCGAGGTGACGCGGCACGCGCCCGGCGAATGGACAGTGAACGGCGTGGGCGTGGGCGGGTTCCGTGAACCGGCGGACGTGATCGATTGCGGGAATTCCGGCACGGGCGTGCGGTTGATCATGGGGACGATGGCGACCAGCGCGATCACGGCGACTTTCACAGGGGATGCGTCTTTGCGCAAGCGGCCGATGGGGCGGGTCACTGATCCGCTCTCGCTCTTCGGCACGCGGGCCTATGGGCGGCAAGGGGGGCGCTTGCCGATGACGGTGGTCGGGGCGGCGGACCCGGTGCCGGTGCGCTATGCGCTGCCTGTTGCCAGTGCGCAGGTGAAATCGGCCGTGCTGCTGGCGGGGTTGAACGCACCCGGGCAGACGGTGGTGATCGAAAAGGAGCCGACGCGGGATCATTCCGAGCGGATGCTGGTCGGTTTTGGCGCGGAACTGGTGGTGGAGAAGACGGCCGAAGGCAATGTCATCACCCTGACCGGGCGACCGGAATTGCGGCCGCAGCGCGTGGCGGTGCCGCGCGATCCATCTTCGGCGGCCTTTCCGACCTGTGCTGCACTGATCGTGGAGGGGTCGGATATCACCGTGCCGGGGGTGAGCCAGAACCTGACGCGCAACGGGCTGTACCTGACCTTGGTGGAGATGGGGGCTGAGATCGAGTTTCAGAACCCACGCGAGGAGGGGGGCGAACCTGTCGCCGACCTGCGGGTGAGATTCTCTCCCAACCTCAAGGGCATAGAGGTGCCGGAGGAGCGCGCGCCGTCGATGATCGACGAGTATCCGATCCTGTCGGTGGTGGCGGCCTTTGCCGAAGGAACCACGGTGATGCGCGGCGTGAAGGAGTTGCGGGTCAAGGAAAGCGACCGGATCGACGCCATGGCACGCGGGCTGGAGGCCTGTGGGGTGAAGGTGGAAGAAGACGAGGATACGCTGATCGTCCACGGCCTTGGCGCGGGAGGCGTGCCGGGCGGTGCGACCTGTGCCACGCATCTGGACCATCGGATCGCGATGAGTTTTCTGGTCTGCGGGATGGCGGCGAAGGCGGCGGTTTCGGTGGATGATGCCTCGCCCATCCTGACCTCTTTCCCGATCTTTGAGGGGCTGATGACGGGACTGGGTGCGGACCTCGCGCGCGGATGACGGGCCGGGGACGGGGGGCTGTCTGCCCCCCGCGGCCCTGCGGGCCTTCCCCCCGAGAGTATTTCGGCCAAGATGAAGGGGCTTTGGCAGTGATCTTCACGGTGGCGATCGACGGGCCTGCGGCGGCGGGCAAGGGGACGATCGGGCGGGCCTTGGCCGCGCGGTTCGGGTTCCGGCATCTGGATACGGGGCTGCTTTACCGGGCGGTGGGCGCGAAGGGCGGTGATCCGGTGGCGGCGGCGGAGGGGTTGGTGCCTGCCGATCTGGAGCGGGACGATCTGCGGTCGCTGGCGGCGGGGCAAGCGGCATCGAAAGTGGCGGTGATTCCAGAGGTTCGGGCGGCACTTGTGGACTTTCAGCGGCGCTTTGCGCGGGCCGAAGGGGGCGCGGTTCTGGACGGGCGGGATATCGGCACGGTGATCTGCCCGGAGGCGGAGGTGAAGCTGTATGTGACCGCCTCGGCCGAGGTGCGCGCCCATAGGCGGTGGCTGGAGGTCGGCGGGGATCAATCCCTTGTGCTGGCCGAGGTGCGGGAGCGGGATGCGCGCGACATGGGGCGGGAGGATGCGCCGCTGCGGGCGGCGGCGGATGCGGTGGTGCTGGATACGAGCGAGATGACGGTGGAGGCAGCGGTGGCGCGGGCCATCGCGGTGGTGGAACAGACCTTGGAGGGACGGGGATGACAGGGATGCGGTTGCCGGAACTGAAGGGGAAGGCCGTGCTGATCACCGGGGCCTCCACAGGCATCGGGGCGGCCTTGGCGCGGGCTTTTGCCGCGCAGGGCGCACGGGTGGGGTTGCATTACAACGCATCGGAAGATGCAGCGAAAGCAGTGGCTTACGAGATATCGGCGGCGGGTGGCGAGGCGGTGCTGATCCGCGCGGATGTGTCGACCGGGGCGGGGGCGAAGGCGGCGGTGGAGGGGGCCTTGGCGGCCTTCGGGCGGCTGGACGGGTTGGTCAACAATGCCGGGGGAATGGTGCGGCGGGTTCCCTATGCCGATGTTTCTGAACGGGATTATGATGAGATCATGGACCTGAACGCGCGGTCGGTGGTGGTGGCGTCGCAAGCCGCCGTCGCGCCGTTGAAGGCGGCGGGGGGTGGGTTCATCATCAACACCACATCCGTTGCCGCGCGGAATGGGGCGAGTGGCGGGGCGGGGCTTTACGGATCGTCCAAGGCCTTTGTCCACAACGTGACGCGCGGGATGGCCAAGGAGTTGATTCCCTTTGGTATTCGCGTGAACGCCGTGGCGCCGGGGGTGATCACGACGCCGTTCCATGAGCGCTATTCGACCGAGGCGCAGTTGCAGGCGCAGTTGGCGACGATCCCGGCGGGAAGGCTGGGCGTGGCGGAGGATTGCGTGGGGGCCTATCTGTTTTTGGCCTGTGCGAGCCTGTCGGGATACATCGTTGGGCAGGTGATCGAGGTGAATGGCGGGCAGTTGATGCCCTGACGGGCGGGCGTTAACGGATTGGTCTGGCAGGGGAAATTGGCGGGAAGCGCCGTTGGCGACTGTGCCCTGTTTTGTGCCGCATTCTGTGCCCACAACTGTGCATACAAATTTGGGCAGGTTGGGGCCGGGGACATTGGTTAAGGGTGCGTGGGTGCACAGAAGGTGACCCGACCTCGGACTTGGTCCGGGGCCTTTCGGTGGCTGGGGAGGGATCGGCGCGGAGGCCGGGAAGCGGACCGATGCTGGTGCTAGGCACAACTCTCGACCATCACTGAAGCAGCCATTCCATTCCGATTTAATCGCGATTTCGGGGACAACTGGCTTGCCATGTTAAGGAATGCGTGGGTGATGAGCACCTGAGATGGTTTCCGGTAGATTGGCTTGAGTGGAGGGATGCAAGTCAGCCCATCACTGTCGCCCAACGGAGCAACAGGCACATCACCTTAGGAAACGCGCCGAGAGCCGCCTCCAGATGGCGGCGAGTCGCGTGCGGGGCCAGCGCCACGCCAAAGCACGTGGTCAGCAGATGGGTCGGGATGATCACCACCAGCGAGTTGCCAACAGCCGCAGGCTTCGCCACCCTGGGCGCAGGGTTAAGGCTTCGGAAAGACACGTGAAACCCGGCACGCAAATCGCCCCGCCGCTGATGCCAAACAGGCCTGCAAGAAAGCCGATCAGGACCAAGGTATGGCGATCACGGCGATTAGGTTCAGAACTGTCGCCCGGTTCAGAAGTTCGCTCACTTGCCCGCCGTCCGGCGGGTCAGACTAGCACCGTCAAAGCCGCCCAACCCGTCCGAAATCACCGCCGCATAGCGCTCCGCCGTAGAACGGGCGAGTGGCATCTCTGCCCCTTCGGCTCCGGCCAGCCGCAAGGCTAGAGCAAGGTCCTTGGCCAATCCAGCAATGTCGAAGGTGCCTTTCTGATCGGTGCCGGCCAGCGTGTCCACAACCACCTGTGCACGGTTCTTCAGCACGGTCGGCCCGGCAGAACTGTCGGCAATAAGGCTGATTGCCATGTCATCCGGCACCCCCGATCCGCGCAGAAGTGCAAGGCTTTCGCCCAACGTCTGCCAGTAGATCGCCAGCGGAAGATTGACCGCCAGCTTCATCCGCGCGGCGGCAGCGGCTGTCCCCAGATGCTCGACCCGGCGGCACAGTGCGTCCAGCACAGGCTTTGCCCGAGTGACTGCGGCAGCCGCCCCCCCCGCCATGCCCAGAAGCTGCCCTTTCAGTGCGGGGGCGACGGTGCCACCTACCGGGCAATGAACGAAATCGGCCCCAGCCGCCTTGGCCGCCTTGGCCAGCGCTTCGGCCTCTTCGGGCAGAAGGGTGGACATCTCGATGACCAGCCGGCCGGAAAGTCCGGCCTCGGCCAGATCGCCCAGCACCCTTTGCGAGGCTGCAGCATCGGTTAGGGACAGGAGAAGAGTGTCGCAGGCTGCAAGCCCGGGAAGGTCCACCGCTTGGGCCCCTGCTGCAACCGCGCCTAAGGTGCGCTCCGGGCTGCGATTCCAGACCTTCACCACATGGCCCGTCTCGATCAACCGCCGGGCAAAGGCGGTGCCCATCCGCCCGGTTCCGGCGATGCCGATCGTCTGGGTCATGGTTATGTTCCCCTCGAAAGCCCAAGGATCGAAAGCGTTGTCTCGCCCTGACGCAGCCGATCCATAATCAACGTCTCGCGCGCTGCCCGGTCCCGTGCCGCTGACAAAGCCGCATTCAGATCGGAGTCCTTCAACACGAGGATCGCGTCAGCATCCGCGAAGACCACATCGCCTGTCGTGATGTCCACGCCACCCATCGAAAGCGCGCCGCCGATCATACCCGGGTCCTGCTTGACGGTGCCCCGGATGTTCAACCCACGCGCAAAGACCGGGAACCCGAGGGCCGCGATCTGCGCGCTGTCGCGCACGGCGCCATCGATCACCATGCCAACGATCCCGCGCATCTGGCAGGCCAGCGCCATGATCTCGCCGAAGGGGCCGCTCTCCACGCTGCCACCGTAATCCACCACCAACACGTCCCCGGACTGGGCCGCCGCAATGGCCAGATGCAGGGCAAGATTATCTCCGGGACGGCAGCGCACGGTTAGGGCCCGCCCCGCCAACGCCATTCCGGGCGCAAGCGGCTGCAGCGGCGCGGACATCACTCGCGCAGCTGGCCATGCCTCGCCAACCGTGGCGGTGCCAAGCGGCAGAAGGTCGGCCGCGCTCACGCCGCCTTCGGTCCGATGCGCACCTGCATCGGCTGAACGCCGTCCATGCTGCAATCCAGCACATCGCCCGTCACCACTGCGCCCACGCCTGCGGGCGTGCCGGTCATGATGATGTCGCCGGGCATCAGCCGGTGCTGTTCAGAGAGTTTCGAGATGATCTCGTCTACCTTCCAGATCATCAGAGAGATGTCAGCGTCCTGTCGCACCTCACCATTCACCTTCAGTCGAACGTGGCCCGACGTCAGGATACCGCAGTCGCTGACGCGTGTGATGGGGCCGATGGGGGCGGAATGGTCGAACCCTTTGGTGACCTCCCACGGCAGGCCCTTGGCCAGCGCCGCCGCCTGATGGTCGCGGCGCGTCATGTCCAGCCCGATGGCATAGCCGTAGATGTGGCTGGCGGCTTGCTCCACCGGTATGTTGTAGCCCCCGGATTTCAGCACCACCACAAGCTCGCATTCATAGTGGAAATTGGTGGTGAAGACGGGATACGGGATTTCGCCCCCATTCTTCACAATGGCATCCGTCGGCTTCATGAAGATCACCGGCGGGTCGCGTTCGTCGGCGTTCATCTCGATGATGTGGGCAACATAGTTCTTGCCGATGCAATAGATGCGCCGAACCGGAAACTTCTCGTCCGTACCGGTAATGTCGAGATGTGCCTGCGCAGGCGGGGTCAGGGCAAACGCCATGATGGAAAACTCCTGTTCTGCCGGGCAGGCGCCCGGGGGTTGCCGAGTCACGGATGCCGGAGAATTTCCCGCTTCGGCCCACAGATCAAGATACGAAATGATCTTTTTTCCAGTTTCATATATTTTTTTGCATTCCAAAAAGAATCGTATACCGTCCAAAACAGGACCGGCCACGCCGCAAAGAACAGGCGGGCGGCCTGCGGACAACGGGAGGAGACGAGATGACGAACACGACCAGATTGACCCGTCGGAGCTTTGGACTTCTGACGGCAGGCGGGGCAGCAAGCCTTGTCCTCGGCGCGCCGGCGATTGTCCGGGCGCAGACTGCGGTGACTTTTGCCGTGCCCAACCCCTCGGCGCTGACGTGGCTGCCTTATTGGGTAGCCGTGGGCGAAGGGTACTTCGCCGAAGAGGGCCTTGACCTGCGGCTAGAGGCGATCGACGGCTCTTCGGCGGTGCTGCAGGCGATGTCTGCGGGCCAGGCGCAGATCGGCGCACCGGGACCTGGGCCGACCCTTGGCGCCCGTTCGCGCGGGGTGGACGTGAAGTTCCTCTACAACCTTTATCCGAAGTCGGTCTTCGGCCTGCTGGTCAAGGACGAAAGCCCCGCCAAAACGCCTGCCGACCTGAAGGGCACGATCATCGGCGTGGGCACGGCGGACGGGGCAGAAGTGTCGTTCACCAAGGCGATCATGACCGATCTCGGGATGGTGGAAGGCACCGACTACACCTTCCTGCCGGTGGGCGATGGCGGCACGGCTGCGGTTGCCTTCCTGCGCGATGAAGTGGGCTCTTACGCCGGGGCTGTTTCGGACGCGGCGATCCTTGCCTCGCGCGGCCTGACCCTGCGCGAGATCACGCCTGAGGCCTATCTCGGCTTCTTCGGCAACGGCATTGCCATGCTGGAAAGCCAGATGGCCGCCATGCCCGACCTTGCGCCAAAGTTCGGCAAGGCGATGGTGCGCGGCATTCGCTTTGCGTCGGATCCGGCAAACAAAGAAAAGGCGTTGGCCCATTGCGCCGCAGGAAATCCGCAGGAAGGCGAGCAGGACTATGCGCCGTCGCTGTATGATGGTGTGGTGAACCGGATGACCCCGACCGATGCCTTTATTGGCCAAGGTTATGGGTTCCAGCCGCCGGAACATTGGCAAGCCATCCACGACAGCGCGGTCGCATCCGGCGCGCTTGAGGCGGCCCTTCCCGACCTTTCGGCCGTTTACACGAACGAATTCGTGGCAGGCTGGAACGCCTGATGACGATGGCAGAGCCCCGCCCCCTTACCGCCAGTCCGGCCGCCACAGCGCGGCCGGTCTACGAGATTGCGAGGTTGTCGAAAACCTATGCGCGGAACATGCTGACAGCACTGACCGACGTGAACCTTACGCTCCACAAGGGCGAGTTCGTGTCAGTCGTGGGGTCATCGGGCTGCGGGAAGTCGACACTTCTCAAGATCATGGCGGGGCTCATGCCGCCCACCAAAGGCCGAGTCGTGCTGGAAGGCAAACCCGTGACCGGCCCACGCGACGACATTGGGATGATGTTCCAGCAAGCCACGCTGCTGCCGTGGAAAACCACGGTGGAAAACATCGTCCTACCCATCGAAATCAGGCAGGGACGCGCGGCCGCAAAAGCCGCGCATCCCCGTGCGTTAGAGCTGCTGAAACTGGTCGGCCTCGGCGATTTTGCCGATGTCTACCCCAATGAACTGTCCGGCGGCATGGCACAGCGCGCGTCGATCTGCCGGATGTTGATCGGTAAGCCCGCTGTGCTGTTGCTGGATGAGCCGTTCAGCGCGCTAGATGAATTGACGCGCGATTTCATGAACATGGAGTTGCAGCGCATCTGCAGCGAGCAGCAGTCCACCGCCTTTCTTGTCACGCATTCGCTGGCCGAGGCGGTGATCCTGTCAGACCGCATTCTGGTGATGAAACCGCGCCCGGGCCGGATCGTCGAGGAAATCGTGATCGACCTGCCGCGCCCCCGCACGCTCGAGATGATCAACACCCCCCGTTTCGGCGAAATCGTTGCTTATATCCGGGATCTTCTCGGCAAGGAGGCCTTCCAATGACCGCCACTCCCGACCCGAATGCCGATACCATCTGGGTCGAGCATGTCTCGATCATCGACCGCATCCCGCGCTGGGTCGCAATGCTGGGGCTGGCCATTATCGTCATCGGCATCTGGGACCTTGCGACGGCCCGGCTGGGCTGGGTCTCTCCCATCATCCTGCCCAGCCCCGGAGAGACGCTGTCGGACCTGATCTTCGTTGGCACCAACCTCTTGACCGGCGGCTACATGTTGGAAGCGATGTGGACGACCACCCGCACGGTCTTCTGGGCCTTTCTGATTGCGGCGGCCATCGGGTTTTCGCTAGGGGTTCTGGTAGGTGAAACAAAGTTCGGCGAACGCGCCGTCATGCCTTACCTTGTCGCCATCGACACCATGCCGAAGGTGGCCTTTGCGCCGCTATTCATCGCTTGGCTGGGGTTCGACATCGCCTCCAAGGTTGCTCTTGCGGCGTTCATCGCAACCTTCCCCATCATCGTGTCGACCGCTGCAGGACTTTACGCGGCCTCGGAAAACGAACGGTTGCTGTTCAAATCAATGGGCGCCAGCCGCTGGCAAACGCTGGTGCGCCTGAAACTGCCCAACGGGTTGCCCTACATCTTCACCGGCCTGAAGATCGCTGCCGTCGGCGTTATGGCGGGTGCCATCACTGGCGAGTTTTTGGGCGGGGGCAAGGGGTTTGGCGCGCTGATCCGCGAATCCGCCAGCATGCTGGATACTCCCCGCGTCTTTTCCCTGATCCTCTACCTTTCCCTCCTTGGCCTTGCCCTTTTCTTTCTTGTCGCCTGGGTGCAAAAACGCCTCGTTTTCTGGAACAAGGCGGATAGGCCGGGTGGGATTGGGTGATGAATGCAACCGACAAAGGATTAAGCGATCCGCGCAATCTGTCGGAACAGGCGCATGAACGCATCCGCCGCGATATACTGAACGGAGAGCTTTTCCCCGGTGACAAGTTGCAGATCGAGGCGATTTCCGAACGCTACGGCATCGGCATCGCCCCCGTGCGTGAGGCGTTGAACCGTCTGTCATCGGAAGGGCTTGTCGAACGGAAAAGCCAACGCGGCTTTTTCGTGACCCAGATTTCGATGAACGCGCTAGAGGAACTGGTCAAGACCCGCATCTGGCTTGAAACGCTCGCCCTGAGGGAATCCATTCGGAACGCGACCGAGGAATGGGAAGAGCAATTGGTCCTGTCCTATCACCGTCTGGCCCGGACCAACCGCCGCATGCCGCCCGAGGCTGGGCGGGAACTGTCAGAAGAGTGGGAACTGCGCCACAAGGAATTCCATCTGCTGCTGCTGGATCGCTGCGGGTCCGCTTGGCTGTTGGGATTTTGCTCGACCATGATGGATCAAGCGGTACGCTATCGCAGCCTGTCGATGAACATCCATCCAAGCCTGCTGCGGCGCGAGGGTGCAGCAGCCGAACACCAATCCCTGCTAAACGCCGCGATTGACCGCGACGTAGACCGCGCATGCCAGCTACTGGCCGACCACTACACGGCAACGCTGGAAGGCCTGCGCGCAGTGATTTCAAGCGACCCGCGGTGATAGCCGGCCGGACTTGGCACTCTTTACCCCATCGGTTTTCTTCGCGAGATCTAAGGTCTCTCAGCATCCATGGTGAAGGGCCAGCTTTGAGTTACAGCCAATGCTTGGTCATGGTCCTGTGACCTTCCGCTTTGAGTGAGCAGCGCTTTGCTGTCCGCGATGGGGCCGTTCTTGCTGGGCGGTGGCGTTTCCTCGGAGAAGCAGTTGCCGCACCTCCAAACGTCCGCTTCGTTCATGAAAGCCGCCAGTCAGCTGCACAGAGGCTCTGGCCCCATCGTTTGGCAAGAGTAACCCAATTTTTTGCCGAGCTGGGTGACCCCTCCCCGGACTCGATCCGGGGCCTCTGGGCGGGGCGTGGGCGGCGCGGAGGTCCCGGGTCAAGCCTAGGACGGGTGGGCGCAGGGGCTTGCTGGGCGCCCGTCAGATCAGCGCGATGCGTTCGCGTTGCGCGGGGCGGGGTAGGGGCGGTTGAGGCCGATTTTGGTGCTTTCGATCATGGGATGCGTTTTCACATAAAGCTGCACCGAGTCGGCGTTGGCGTCTGCGAGGGCAGTGACGGCGTTGTCGGGGGCGGCCCGACCCTTGATTTCGACTTCCGCCGCGAAATCGGGGTGGCGACCGGAGGCGCGGCCGAACCTGTGGTGCATGAGGGGCCAGATGGAGACCAGTTTAAGCTTTGTCAGATGGTGGAGCCAAAGGCCGACGACATGCGCGAAGGCGCGCGCATGGGACTTTGTTCTGAGCTCGATCAAGCAGGGGTGTAGGGTGACCATGTGCCCGCTTCTGGTAGGCGGTTCCTGTCTATATGATCGCCGTACATCATGCCGACCTTGCGCCTTGCTGCGCCGTAACGCCGCCAAGCCCCCCTTTGCATTGGTTCGGTCAGATAGAGATGGCGGCGGCGCTTCCCCGGGGACGGGCGCTTCGCGCTTGTTTTCCTTGCCCCGAGCGACTATAGGCCCCCCATCCTGACGGAAGAGTCGTGGCGTTTCCGGTTTTCCGGACCAGTGCGCGTTTCCCCCGAGGGGCCAGCCAAAGACCGGCGGAGACAACCGCTTGGCCAGAAAACCATGACAAAGGACGAACTGCATATGTGCGCGAAAAACGCTATGGAAGAATTCGAAGCCCTTCTGAAGGAGAGCTTTGAGATTGACACCCCCGAAGAGGGAACGGTTGTCAAAGGCAAGGTCATCGCCATCGAGGCGGGCCAGGCCATCGTCGATGTGGGCTATAAGATGGAAGGCCGCATCGACCTGAAGGAATTCGCAAATCCCGGCGAACAGCCCAACATCAATGTGGGCGACGAGGTCGAGGTCTATCTGGACCGCGTGGAAAACGCCCGCGGTGAGGCTGTCATCAGCCGCGAGAAGGCCCGCCGCGAAGAAGCCTGGGATCGTCTGGAGAAGGCCTATGCCGCCGAGACCCGCGTCGAAGGCGCGATCTTTGGGCGCGTCAAGGGCGGCTTCACCGTCGATCTGGGCGGTGCTGTGGCCTTCCTGCCCGGTTCGCAGGTGGACGTGCGCCCCGTGCGCGATGCCGGCCCGCTGATGGGCATGAAGCAGCCCTTCCAGATCCTGAAGATGGACCGTCGCCGCGGCAATATCGTCGTGTCGCGCCGTGCCATCCTGGAAGAGAGCCGCGCCGAACAGCGCGCCGAAGTCATCTCCAACCTCACCGAAGGTCAGGTCGTGGATGGCGTGGTCAAGAACATCACCGAATACGGTGCGTTCGTTGATCTGGGCGGCGTGGACGGCCTGCTCCATGTCACCGACATGGCGTGGCGTCGTGTGAACCACCCGTCCGAGATCCTGTCGATCGGCGAGACGGTGAAGGTTCAGGTCATCAAGATCAACAAGGACACGCACCGCATCAGCCTTGGCATGAAGCAGCTGCAGGCCGATCCGTGGGATGCCGTGGAAAAGGCCTATCCGCTGGGTTCGGTGCACAAGGGCCGCGTGACCAACATCACCGATTACGGCGCGTTTGTTGAACTGGAAGCCGGTGTCGAAGGTCTGGTCCATGTCTCGGAAATGAGCTGGACCAAGAAGAACGTGCACCCCGGCAAGATCGTCTCCACCTCGCAGGAAGTGGATGTGATGGTTCTGGAGATCGACAGCGCCAAGCGCCGCGTGTCTCTGGGCCTGAAGCAGACGATGCGCAATCCGTGGGAAGTCTTCGCGGAAAGCCACCCGGTTGGGTCGACCATCGAAGGCGAAGTCAAGAACATCACCGAATTCGGTCTGTTCGTCGGCCTCGACAACGATATCGACGGCATGGTCCATCTTTCGGACCTGTCCTGGGATCAGCGCGGCGAGGATGCCATCCAGAACTACCGCAAGGGCGACGTGGTCAAGGCCGCCGTCACCGAGGTGGATGTGGAGAAGGAGCGTATCTCGCTGTCGATCAAGGCGCTGGGCGATGATTCCTTCACCGATGCGGTGGACGGCGTGAAGCGTGGTTCCGTGATCACCGTCGCTGTGACGGCGATCGAGGAAGGCGGGATCGAGGTGGAGTATAACGGCGCCAAGTCGTTCATCCGCCGGTCGGACCTGTCGCGCGATCGTGCCGACCAGCGTCCGGAGCGGTTCCAAGTGGGTGACCACGTGGATGTCCGCGTGACCAACATCGACCCGAAGACCCGCCGTCTGGGCCTGTCGATCAAGGCGCGCGAGATCGCGGAAGAGAAAGAAGCCGTGGAACAGTACGGGTCGTCCGATTCGGGCGCGTCGCTGGGGGATATCCTTGGCGCGGCTCTGAAGGGCGGCAACTGATCCGATCTTTCGGAAAGACCATGAGGAAGGCCCCGCCACGGCGGGGCCTTTTTCCTTTGTGCAACCGGAAGTCGTGTCGCGGGAGTGCGGCGGGGCCGCAGGAGCGGGCGGATTGCCATGTGACGCTTTCCTTTTCGTTGTGCGACAGGTTTTTTTGCCTATAGTCCAAGGCAAACAACGACGTGGCGACCGATGGCGGCAGGCCTGCGGCGACCACAGGGGGGACATGGATGATCCGATCGGAACTGATCCAGAAGATCGCGGACGAGAACCCGCACCTCACGCAGCGGCATGTGGAGCGGATCGTGAACACCGTCTTTGACGAGATCATCGAGGCGCTGGCCAAGGGCGACCGGGTGGAATTGCGGGGCTTTGGGGCCTTTTCCGTGAAATCACGCGAGGCACGGGTTGGGCGCAATCCGCGGACCGGGGAATCGGTCAAGGTCGATGACAAGAAGGTTCCCTTCTTCAAGACCGGCAAGTTGCTGCGGGATCGGCTGAACGGCAAGTCCTGAGCGCGGCCATGGCTTGCGCCGAGGCGCGCGCGGCGCGATAGTCGGGGCCTGCCCTATGGGAGAGGCCGATGCTGCGTTACCTGCGCTATGCCCTGATCGCCGTGCTGATGGTCCTGCTTTTGACCGTCGGTCTGGCCAACCGCACCGTGGTGCCCGTGCGATTCCTGCCCGAGGATGTGGCGGCGCTGTTCGGCGTAAGCTGGCAGATGGAGATGCCGCTGTTCCTTGTCATCCTTGCGGGGGTGGTGGTTGGAGTGGTCATCGGTTTCACTTGGGAATGGCTGCGGGAGCACAAGCACCGCAAGGCGGCGAGCGTGCGGCGCAAGGAAGTGGTGCGGCTGGAGCGGGAGCTGGCGGTGATGAAGGATTCCGCCAGCGTGCCGGGGGATGACGTGCTGGCGCTGATTGAGAAGCGCAAGGCGGGCTGAGGGTCATGGGCCATGTCCGGGTGAAGATCTGCGGTCTGCGGACCGTGGCCGATGTTGCCGCTGTGGCGGCGGCAGGGGCGGCCTATGCGGGTTTTGTTTTCTTTGCGAAATCGCCCCGGCATCTGACGGTGGAGGCCGCGCGGGAGTTGGCGCTGGCCGCACCCGAGGGGCTGGCCAAGGTGGCGCTTGTGGTGGATGCCGAGGATGCGGTGCTGGATGCGATCGTGGAAGGGGTGCCGCTGGATATGCTGCAGCTTCACGGCCATGAAAGCCCGGAGCGGGTGGCAGCGGTGCGCGCGCGCTATGGTTTGCCGGTGATGAAGGCGGTCGGCGTGGCGGATGAGGGCGATCTGGCGGCGCTGTTCGATTACACGACAGTGGCGGATCAGATTCTGGTGGATGCGAAGCCCCCCAAGGGAGCGGACCTGCCGGGAGGCAACGGGCTTTCCTTCGACTGGCGGCTGGTGGCGCAGCGGCGCTGGCTGCGGCCGTGGATGCTGGCCGGGGGGCTGACGGCGGAGAATGTGGCCGAGGCGGTGCGGCTGACCAATGCGCGACAGGTGGATGTGTCGTCGGGCGTGGAACGCGCGCCGGGGGTGAAGGATGCCGCGAAGATCGCGGCCTTCGTGCGGGCGGCGGGGTGAAGGCCCGCAGAAGGCCCCCGGTCGGCTGACGCCGCGGGGGCCTTTGGGCGCTTACATCGCGGGCAGGATGGTCAGATCGCGGATCGGCTGATCCGTGCCGGTGACGGCCATGGTGCCGGAGATCGCGCCGGTGGCGAGGTCGAGGCGGTGCAGCCCGCCCAGCGCCGCGACATAGGCCGTGTTGGTGCCGTCGGCGGTGGTGGCGATGTCCATTGCCACGGGGCCGTCCAGCGTGACGCCAAGGCTGCCGATGGTGGCGAGAAGGCCGTCATTCGGCTTGGTCTGCTGGAGCAGCGCGTTGAGGCCGGCGTCGATGTCATACATCGCGGTCTTTTCCGGTTTGCCGTAGCTGTTGGAATAGGCGACCGCCACGACCATGGGCTGGGCTGCGGCATTGGCATCGGTGGGGTCGAAGTTCAGTGCGCCGTCAACCGTCACCTCGCCTGTGCCCATGTCGACGCGGTGGTTGGTGGTGCCGGACATGAAGCGCAGTTTGTCGGCAGCCGGGTTCACGTCGACGAGGACCGGCGCGCCTTCGGCGATGGGAAGCATCGTGGTCATTTGCGCCATCTCCTTGGTGGCGCCCGTTTTCGGGTCGATCTCGACGATCGACTGGGTGTCGGTGACGCCGATGAGCGTGCCGGTGCCGGGGCGGTAGTCGATGCCGAGAAGGCGGGTGACGCCCTGCACCTCGACGCTGCCGGTGACGGCGGCGGTGGCGGTGTCGATCATCAGGAGGGTGCGGTCGCCGGTGAGGCCGAGGGCGGTGTCGGCCTGGGCCGCGCCAGCGGCGGCGGTGGCGGCGAGGAGAAGGGTGGTGGTGAGGGTCTTCATGGCATCGCTCCTGTCCATGGGTTGCAACGGGCGAAGCTACGAAGGCGGGCGGGGCGGGGTTTCAGGAGGGGCGGTCACGAAAACGTCAGGGGTTGCCTGCAGGTTTCAGAATGAGCGCGCGGGCAGGCCCGCACGCATTTCTTTTGTCTCGCCTCCCGCGCGTGCCGCGCGTCCGGCGCGGTCGCCGGGGGCCTTGCCCCCGGACCCCCAGGATATTTGCAGACAGAAGATGGGGGGCGGGGGCGACAGGCGACAGGCGAGGGCTGTTCATCTTCTGTCTGAAAACATCCTCGGGGGGTGAGGAGCGAAGCGACTTGCGAAGTAGGTGGCGGGGGCAGACGGCCCCCCTTTCCCCGGCGCATCAAGGGCGCTACATCGGGGCATAAGAATATGGGGAGTGGCGAAAATGGCCGAGGACGGGATCAACAGCTTCATGACCGGGCCGGACGAGGCCGGGCGCTTTGGCATTTTCGGCGGGCGCTTCGTGTCCGAGACGCTGATGCCGCTGATCCTTGAGTTGGAGGAGCGCTACAATTTCGCCAAGACCGACCCGAGCTTCTGGGCCGAGATGGAGGACCTTTGGAAGCATTACGTGGGCCGTCCCTCGCCGCTTTACTACGCGGAGCGGATGACGACCCATCTGGGCGGTGCCAAGGTCTATATGAAGCGCGACGAGTTGAACCACACGGGCGCGCACAAGATCAACAACGTGCTGGGGCAGATCATCCTTGCCCGCCGCATGGGCAAGACGCGGATCATCGCGGAGACGGGCGCGGGGCAGCATGGCGTGGCGACGGCCACGGTCTGCGCGAAGTTCGGGTTGAAATGCGTGGTCTATATGGGCGCGCATGATGTGGAGCGGCAGGCGCCCAACGTGTTCCGCATGAAGCTGCTGGGGGCGGAGGTGATCCCCGTTACCTCTGGGCGTGGGACCCTTAAGGACGCGATGAACGATGCGCTGCGCGATTGGGTGACCAATGTGCGCGACACCTTTTACTGCATCGGTACGGTGGCGGGGCCGCATCCCTATCCGGCGATGGTGCGCGACTTCCAGTCGATCATCGGCAAGGAGGTGCGCTGGCAACTGGCCGAGCAGGAAGGCGAGGGGCGGCTGCCCGACACGATCATCGCGGCCATTGGTGGCGGGTCGAATGCGATGGGGCTGTTCTATCCTTTCCTTGACGATCCGACGGTGCGGATCATCGGGGTCGAGGCGGGCGGCAAGGGCGTGGATGACCGCATGCAGCATTGCGCGTCGTTGACGGGCGGGCGGCCGGGGGTGCTGCATGGCAACCGGACCTATCTGCTGCAAGACCCGGACGGGCAGATCCTTGAGGGGTTCTCGATCAGCGCGGGGTTGGATTACCCGGGGATCGGGCCGGAGCATGCGTGGCTGCATGACACGGGGCGCGCGGAATATGTGAGCATCACGGATGCCGAGGCGCTGGAGGCGTTCCAGCTGTGCTGCAAGTTGGAAGGGATCATCCCGGCGCTGGAGCCGAGCCATGCGCTGGCCCATGTGATGAAGATCGCGCCGACGCTGCCCAAGGACCATATCATCGTGATGAACATGTGCGGGCGGGGCGACAAGGACATCTTCACGGTGGCCAAGCATCTGGGCGTCGACATGAAAGTGTGACGCTGATGGGTTGCCCCTGCGGGGAATCAAGACACAAACCCCGGCGCGACCCGCCGGGGTTTGTGTCTTTTCTGGGGCAAGATGCTGTGTGTGCCGGCCCTGTTCCTGCCAGATATGCGCCGGAATGCCGGAAATTTCCGTAAACTTGCGTTTAGCAGCCGTGACATTGGCGAAAAGCGTGGGCGTAAACCTTGGTTAAATTCACACTTCCAAAGGATAGGTGCATTCCGTCAGCATCGGGGGTTGCGCCCTGATTGCTGCATCCGGGCTGGCAGGACTCTGGGGAGATGGACCTGGCGGCCCCAACGAAGGAACGAAGGACATGGAAACGAAATCGAGATTGATCACTCTGGCCGCCGCTGCCGTTCTGGCCGGAACCACGAGCATGGCGCTTGCGCAGATGGCCACGGTGATGGACCCGCCGGCTACGACGCCCACTGCCCCTGCATTTGACTTTGCCTTCCTCGGGGCGCTGTTCTCGGGTGAGACGCGGCCGACCAAGGAAGAGGTCGAGGCTGCGCTGATGGGCAAGGACCTGACGCTGACGCGGTTGTCCTATGCCGGTGACGGCGAGGTGCGCCTGCGCGCCGTGACGGCCGATGGCCAGCGCATTCGGGTGCGGATCGAGGATGGCGAAGTGCGCTATCGCATCCGCCCGGCATCGGATTCGTCGGACACCTCTGATTCGAATGGCGACACCTCTGACAGCAATGGCGGGTCGACCGGCAGCTCGGATGCCAATGGTGCGACCTCGGGTGGCGGCAATAGCGGCAACGGTGGCGGCAGCAACGACTGATCGTCGCTGTATTCGAAACAGTAGCAAGCGTCCCGGCCTTGCCGGGGCGCGTTTTGTGTAAGATAACTTAAACACCGCCCAAGGCGGTTTTGCCCTAGAGGGGGTAAAAGATGATGGGACGGAAGAAATTTGTGGGGGCTCTCGTGGTCGGCGCTATGGGCGCCGCGCCTGCGATGGCGGACGTGTTTTCGGAACGCATCGTCCAGCAGCTGGAACAGCAGGGCTTCAAGTCCATCTCGACGGAACGGACCTGGCTGGGCCGGACGCGGATCACCGCGGAAGGAAACGCAGGGCAGCGCGAGATCATCGTGAACCCGAATACCGGCGAAATCCTGCGCGATCTGCTGCTGACGGCAAATCTCGGTGGCGACGGCAATGGCGATCTTGTTAATGTCTCTGGAAGGTCGGACAACGACGACTCCGATGACGGCAACGATGACGAGAGCAGCGGCAGCAGCGACTCGTCGAGGGAACGGCGGACGAGCAGTGATCCGGGTGGAAGCAGCAGCGGTTCGGGCGGCAGCAATGGCGGCGATTCGGACTGAGCCTGAGAAAGGGCTGAGTGTTTCGTGACGAGCAGATGGGTCATTCTGGCGGTTCTGCTCGTACAGTTCCTCTGCACGGTGTTCTTCGTATCCGACATCCTGTCGTCGATCTTTGGCATCTATACGCGCCCCCTGCCGTGGGAGGTGCGCGAGTTGATGGAGATCGGGTCAGCGCTGGGCCTGATGCTTGGTCTGGTCGTGGGGACGCTGATGCTGCGCCGCACGATCAAGGAACGCAACGAGGCGCAAGAGAAGTTGCGCCGTGCCTCGGGCGCGTTCATGGACCTGCTGGAAGAGCGGTTCAAGGAATGGGCGCTGACGCCTGCAGAGCGGGACGTGGCGCTGTTTGCCATTAAGGGGATGACGACGTCGGAGATCGCCACGCTGCGGGCGACGTCGGAAGGCACGGTGAAGGCGCAGACCAATGCCATTTACCGCAAGGCGGGGGTGAGCGGGCGGCCGCAGCTTCTGTCCTTGTTCATCGACGATCTGATGCGGGATGATGTGACCGATCAGATCCGACCGAAATCGGCGGCGTGAGGCTGTCAGTCGGTGGGGCCCTCGGCCGGAAGGTCGACGGCGTACTGTTTCAGGATCGAGAGCGGCACGATGTCCAGCGTGCGGATATGGGTGGCGGCAAGGCGGACTTGCGGGGCCGCGCCTTCCTCATGCGCCTGAAAGAAGCGGGCGGCGCAGAGGCACCATTGATCACCCGGCTTGAGCCCCGGGAAGGCGTATTCCGGGCGCGGGGTGGACAGGTCATTGCCCAGATATTTCGACAGGGCGAGGAATTCTTCGGTCATCAGTGCGCAGACGGTGTGACGGCCCGTGTCCATCGGGCCGGTGTCGCAGCAACCGTTGCGGAAAAAGCCGGTGAGGGGCGCGCGGGAGCAGTCTTCCAGCGGCTGGCCGAGGACATTGAGCGAGGCTTCCTTCATCGGGGTCCCTTTCCTGTTGCGGGGAAGCTATCGCATGGGGGGCGGGTGTCCAGTGCGGGTGGGGTGCAGGGAAACCTGACTTTTCGTCGCGCCCTGACGGATTAAGGTGGCGGCGACGAGGGGCCGCGAAGGAGTGGACGCGTGGAACTGGCAATCCTGGGTGTTCTAGCGGTGTTGGCGATCCCCGTGGGGGTGATCGTCCTGTTCGTGCAGTTGGGCGGGCTCCGGCGTCGTCTGGAGGGTGCGGAGGCGAAGCTGAGCGCGGCGTTGGCGCGGCTGGAGGCGCTGGAGTTGCGCCCGCGCGGGCCGGGGGCGGAGACCGTGGTGGAGACTGCGGTGGAGGTTGCGCCGCTGCCTGTGCCCGAGGTCGTGACGGAGGCGGTTGCGGCGGCGGTGCCGGGGCCTTGGGTGGCACCGACGGTGCAAGAGCCGGAGCGGGGGCCTGCTGCGCCGCTGCCGCCGCCCGTGCCGCGCGCGCCGGACCTGATGGAGCGCTTCGGGGCATGGCTGCGCGAGAACTGGGTCTATGCGGTGTCGGGCGTGTCGCTGGCCTTGGCCGGGGTCTTCCTTGTGCAATACGGGGCGGAGCGGGGGCTGTTGCCGCCCGGGCTGCGGGTGTTGGCGGCGCTGGTCTTTGGTGTGGTTCTGGTCGCGGCGGGGGAATGGGTGCGGCGGCGGTCGGGCGATGGCGAGGCGGTGGCGACGGCCTATCTGCCGTCGCTGCTGTCGGGCGCGGGGATCGTATCGGGCTTTGCCGCCATCGTGGCGGCGCGGCAGATGTATGGGCTGATCGGGGCGGAGGTCACCTTCATCGGGCTGTGCGCGGTGGCGGGCGCGGCGGTGGTGCTGGGCTGGTTGCACGGGCCTTTGCTGGTGGCGCTGGGGCTGGTGGGGGCAGTGGGTGCGCCCTTCCTTGTGGGCGGGTCTTCGGACTCGGTCGATTGGCTTTATGGCTATTTCACCTTGGTGGCAGCGGCGGGTCTGGCGGTGGATGCGTTCCGACGCTGGGCTTGGGTGTCTGTGCTGGCGGTGGTGCTGCCGATGCTGGCGGGGATCGTGCTGAACCTTGGCGGGGGCAGCGAGGCGGGGCTGATGCTGATGGCCTTTGTCATGGTCGGGTTGGCAGTGGCGGTTCCGGCGCGGGCGATCTTTCCCGATCAGGCGGGGCCGGGGGCCGTGGAGGCCGTGCTGGTGCTGAATGGGCGGGTGCGGCCTGCCTTTCCGGTGATGCTGGCCAGTGGCGTGGTGCTGGCGGCGGTGGTGCTGATGCTGCTGGCCTCGGGCCATGAGATGCCGCTGTTGCCTTTCGTGCTGTTGGCGGGGTTGGCCGCGGGGCTGGCGCTGTGGACGGGGCGCGCGCCGGGGTTGCAGGATCTGGCACTGATCCCGGTGGCGGGGTTCCTGCTGCGGATCGTGCTGGAGGCGAGAAGCTTCGGCGCGCTGCATGAGGCGTTCTCGGTGGTGCCGGAGCCGGAACAGGCGGCGCATCGGGGTGTGACATGGCTGGTCGTTTGGCTTGGCGCGGGCTGCGGGGGGCGGCTTTGCCCTTGGTGACGAGCGCGGGGGCGGCGCTGGCGGCACCTTTGGCCGTGCTGGCGCTGGAGTTGACATGGCCGGTGGCGGTGGTGATGGGGCCTTATCCTTGGGCGCTGCATGTGATCGTGCTGGCGGGTCTTATGGTGGCCTTCGCCATGGCCTTTGCGCGGGCGGATGGGGGGGTGTTGCGGCGGTTTGCGCATTTCGCGCTGTCGGCGCTGGCGCTGATCGGGTTGGCGCTGTTTCTGGTACTGTCTTCTGCGGCGCTGTCGCTGGCGTTGGCGGTGCTGGTCGTGGTGGCGGCGGGATTGGATCGGCGGTTGACGTTGCCCGAGATGGGTTGGGCGGTGCAGGCGGGGGTTCTGGTCCTTGGCTGGCGGATGGCGGTTGATCCGGGGGTGATTTGGGGCCTTGAGGCGGGGCTTCTGCCGGTGCTTTTGGCCTATCTGGGGCCTGCGGCGGGGTTTGCCGCCGTGCTGTGGTTGGCGGTGGCCTTTGCCGAAAGCGGGCTGGCGCTGGCCTTGGTGCTGTTGGCGGATGTGATGCTGGTGCGGTGGCTGTCGGACGGGAGTTGGTGGCAGTTGGAGGAGGCGCATTGGACCGTGGTTGCGCTGGCCCTGCCCTGGTTGGCGATGGCATTGGTGCAACTGTGGCGCGTGGCCTTGGGCGGGCCGATGATGCGGCTGCGCTACGCGCTGGCGGGGCTGACCGGGCTGATCGGTGGTGGTGGGGTGCTGGTGGCGGTGGGGCCGCTCAATCCGCTGTTCGGGGGCGATGTGCGGGGGCCGTTGCTGCTGGACTCGCTGGTGCTGGCCTATCTGCTGCCCGGCGCGATGCTGGGGGCTGCGGCATGGGTCATGGGGCATCTGCCGCTGCGGCTGCGACAGGGGATGGGGGGACTGGGCGTGGCGCTGGGGGCGCTGTGGCTGGCGCTGGAGATCCGGCGGTTCTGGCGCGGGGCGGATCTGAGCGTGCCGGGGACGAGCCAGCCGGAGCTTTACACCTATACGGTCGCGCTGCTGGTGATCGGGGTGGCGCTGTTGTGGCAGTCCATCGCGCGGCGGTCGGGCGTGCTGCGGCGGATTGCGATGGGGGTGATCGGGGTGACGGTGGCGAAGGTGTTCCTTGTCGATGCGGCGGGGCTGTCGGGGCTGATGCGGGTCTTCTCGTTCCTTGCGCTGGGCCTGTCGCTGGCGGGGTTGGCATGGCTGAACCGCTGGGCCGGAATGCGCGCGCGGGAGGGGTGAGGCAACCGTTCGCGCAGGCTGGACCATGGCAGGCCGGGCGATTATAACGCGCGGCATGAGATGTCTTTTTGCGATAGGCGGGCGAATTACTGGCCCGGCGCGCTGATCCAGCCGCCGGGACTGCCTGCTGTTGCCGTTGCGGTGCGCCGTTTGCGCCCGCCTGACCCCAAGCCTATCCCAGAGGACCGCCGCAGATGTGCGCCGATACCACCACCACGCCCGATTACCGTTCGACCGTCTTCCTGCCCGAGACCGAATTCCCGATGCGCGCGGGCCTGCCGCAGCGCGAGCCCGAATGGCTGGCGCGGTGGGAGCGGATCGGGGTCTATGATCGCCTGCGCGAGAAGGAGGGGCGGGAGCCGTTCACGCTGCATGACGGCCCGCCCTATGCGAACGGGCATCTGCATATCGGGCATGCGCTGAACAAGGTGTTGAAGGATTTCATCGTGCGGTCACAGCAGATGCTGGGCCGCGATGCGCGCTATGTGCCGGGCTGGGACTGCCACGGGCTGCCCATCGAGTGGAAGATCGAGGAGCAGTATCGGGCGAAGGGCCTGAACAAGGATGACGTGGATGTGGTGGCCTTTCGGCAGGAATGCCGCAAGTTCGCCGAAGGCTGGATCGATGTGCAGCGCGAGGAGTTCAAGCGTCTGGGCGTGACGGGCAATTGGGCCGATCCCTATCTGACGATGGATTACCACGCGGAAGCCGTGATCGCGGATGAGTTCATGACCTTCCTGATGAACGGCTCGCTTTATCAGGGGTCGAAGCCCGTGATGTGGTCGCCGGTGGAGAAGACCGCGCTGGCCGAGGCGGAGGTGGAGTATCACGACCACACCAGCCATCAGGTCTGGGTGAAGTTCCGGGTTCATACGGCCGGGGATGCGATCTTTACGAAGACGCCCACGGATGTGGTGATCTGGACGACGACGCCTTGGACCATCCCGCAGAACCGGGCGATCTGTTTCGGGCCGGAGATCAGCTATGGTCTTTATGAGATCATCGGGCGGCCGGAAGAAAGCAGCGCCACCATCGGGCATCGGGTTCTGCTGGCCGACAAGCTGGCCGAGGCGGCCTTCGCGCAGGCGAAGCTGGGCGGGGCGGAGTATGTGCGGCGGCTCTGCGATGTGTCGGCGGCGGACCTTGGCACGCTGATCTGTGCGCATCCGTTCCGGGGAATCGAGGGCGGTGCGGGAGAGTGGGATCACGATATCCCGCTGCTGCCAGGCGAGCATGTGACGGATGATGCGGGGACGGGGTTCGTGCATACCGCGCCGAGCCACGGGGATGACGACTATCAGATCGGGCTGAAGTTCGGTCTGGCGATGACCTACAATGTGGAACCGGACGGGTCCTATCGGGCCAATCTGCCGCTGTTCGGCGGGCAGCACATCATCCTTCCCGATGGGAAGGAAGGGCCTGCCAACGTGTCGATCATCAAGGCGCTGGCGGGGACGGGGACGCTGTTTACCAAGGCGAAGCTGCGGCATTCCTATCCGCATTCGTGGCGGTCGAAGGCCCCTGTGATCTATCGCAACACGCCGCAGTGGTTCGTGTCGATCGACCGGACGCTGGACGACGGGATGGGCACCTATGGGGCCACGATCCGCGAGCGGGCGCTGACGTCGATCGACAAGCTGGTGGAATGGACGCCTGCCACGGGGCGCAATCGGCTGTATTCCATGATCGAGGCGCGGCCGGATTGGGTTTTGTCGCGGCAGCGGGCCTGGGGCGTGCCGCTGACCTGTTTCGTCAAGAAAGGGGCGCAGCCCACGGATGCCGACTTCCTGCTGAAGAACGCGGAGGTGAATGCGCGCATCAAGGCAGCGTTTGAGGCCGAGGGGGCGGATGTCTGGTACGTTCCCGGCTTCAAGGAGAAGGTGCTGGGCGGGATCGTCGATCCGGCGGCCTATGATCAGGTCTTTGACGTGCTGGATGTGTGGTTCGACTCTGGGTCCACCCATGCCTTCGTGCTGCGCGATCGGGCGGACGGGACGGCGGACGGGATCGCGGACCTGTATTTGGAGGGCACCGACCAGCATCGCGGGTGGTTCCATTCGTCCATGCTGCAGGCCTGTGGGACGAAAGGGCGCGCACCCTATCGGGGTGTGCTGACGCATGGCTTCACGCTCGACGAGAAGGGCATGAAGATGTCCAAGTCGCTGGGCAACACGGTCGCCCCGCAAGAGGTGATCGGAGAATACGGCGCGGATATCCTGCGGCTGTGGGTCGCGCAGTCGGATTACACGGTCGATCTGCGGATCGGGAAGGAGATCCTGAAGGGCGTGGCCGACAGCTATCGGCGGCTGCGCAACACGATGCGCTTCCTCTTGGGCAATCTGGCCGGGTTTGCAGAGGCCGAGCGGGTTGCGGTGGCCGAGATGCCGGAGTTGGAGCGCTGGGTGCTGCACCGGCTGGCGGAACTGGATGCCGAGGTGCGCGAGGGCTATGCGAAGTATGACTTCCAGGGCGTGTTCCAGAAGCTGTTCGCCTTCTGCACCACGGACCTGTCGTCGATCTACTTCGACATCCGGAAGGACGCCTTGTATTGCGATGCGCCCGGCAGTCTGCGGCGGCGGGCGGCGCGGACGGTGCTGGACCTGATCTTCCATCGGCTGACAACATGGCTGGCGCCGATCCTCGTCTTCACGATGGAAGATGTGTGGCTGTCGCGTTTCGCGGGCGAGGGGGAGTCGGTGCATCTGCGGGATATCCCCGAGACGCCTTCGGCTTGGCTCAATCATGCGCTGTCGGTGAAGTGGGACCGTATCCGGGCAGTGCGCCGCGTTGTGACCGGGGCGTTGGAGGTGCAGCGGGTGGCGAAGGTCATCGGCGCGTCTCTGGAGGCGGCTCCTGTCGTGCATGTGGATGCGGCGACGGCGGAATTGCTGACGGGCGTGGATTTCGCGGATCTCTGCATCACCTCGGGGATCGCGGTGGTGACGGAGGCGGCGCCGGAGGGGGCCTTCACCTTGCCTGAAGTGGCGGGGGTCGCTGTCGTGTTCCGCGCGGCGGAGGGGGCGAAGTGCGAACGCTGCTGGCAGGTGCTGCCGGATGTGGGGACGCATGCGCATCCGGGAACCTGCGCGCGGTGCGACGCGGCGCTTTCGTAGGATGGGCAGTATTGCCCATCCTACGGATGAGGCGATTGCGGCTTTGATGCTGGACCTTGCCTTGCGGCGGGGGCGAGGCAAAAGCTTCTGCCCGTCCGAGGTGGCGCGGGCGGCTGCCGAGGAGTGGCGGCCCCTGATGCCGCGCGTGCGGGCGGTGGCGGCGGCGCATCCGGATGTGGAGGCGGTGCAGAAGGGGGTACCCGCCGATCCGCTGACGGCGCGGGGGCCGATCTGGTTGCGGTTGCGCTGACGGCGGCATGGGCCGGATGGCCCATCCTACAAGCCATGGCGTCAGGGGAGGGTGGGGTTTCACCCCACTGGAGGGGTGCTTTCGCGCTTGCCCAAAGGCGACGCGGGGTCTAGCCCTTTTGTAACGGTTCCATGACGGGTGCATCTTGACCCTTGGTGTCTTTCTGGCGGTGCTCGCTGCCGCCTTCCTGCATGCGCTGTGGAATGCGCTGATAAAGCTTGGCACGTCGAAGGCGGGGGGGATGCTGATCCTGTCCATCGCGGAAGTGCCGATCGGCCTTTCGGTCGCTCTGTTCCGGCCCCTGCCGGAGGCGGAGGTGTGGTGGTGGCTGATCGCCTCGGGCTGTACGCATTTCTGCTATAAGTCCTTCCTTGTATTTGCCTATGAGCGGGGGGACCTGAGCCGCGTCTACCCCATCGCACGGGGGGCGGCGCCGATGGTGGTGGCGGTGGTGGGGGCGGTCACATTGCCCGATGCGATTTCGTTGCAGGAATATCTGGGCGTGGTGGTGCTGGGTCTTGGCATCCTTCTGATGGCGCGGGGCGTGTTCGCGCGGGGGGAGGATCGGCGGCTTTTGCCCTTCGCGCTGGGATCGGCCTGCGCGACGGCGACCTATACGCTTATCGACGGGCTGGGCGCGCGGGTGTCAGGGGATGCGGTAGCCTATGTGGCCTGGGTCTTTGTGGTGGATGGGCTGATCTTTACCACCGGGATGCTTTTGTGGAAGGGGGCGGGCGTCATCCCTCGGCAGCGCAAGGCATGGGGCGTGGCGACGGTGGCATCGGCGGCGTCCTACGGGGCCTATGCGGTGTCGGTCTGGGCGATGACGGTGGCGCCGCTGGCGGTGGTTGCGGCGCTGCGCGAGACGTCGATCCTGTTCGCGGTGCTGATCGGTTGGCTGGCCTTCGGCGAGAAGATGGGGATGGAAAAGGCGGTGGCGGCGCTGGTGATCGTGGCGGGGGTGGTGCTGACACGGCTGTGAAGGTGGTGGAAGGTGCGTGCAAGCACGCACCCTACGGGAGGGGTAGGGTGCGTGCTTGCACGCACCACCCCCGGGCCGTCAGGCAACGCGGTCGATGCTGCGGTCGGGTATGATTTGCTGCGCGATCCCCGCGAAGGTCAGGTAGAGTGAGGTGATCACCAGCCCCCAATGCGCCCAGCTTTGCGGGTAGAAATCGACCCATGCCGCCCAGCCTGCGAAGAAGACCCAAGCGAGCGCCATGGGCAGCGTGACCATGCGCCAGCGGGCGGTGCGGACTGGGTGGACGAATTTCAAGTTGGTGAACATCCCCACGGTCAGCGCGACCACGATGATCAGGCTGATCCACCACGCCGGGTGGATGGCGAAGAGGACAAGCACGACCATGTTCCAGCAGGCGGGGAAGCCCGCGAAAGACTTGTCCTTCGTCTTCATCCGCGTGTCGGCGAAATAGACGACGGAGCCGTAGACGATGGCGATGATGGCCAGCCAGCCCGTCCAGCCCGGCAGGAGGCCCGATTTGAAGAGCGCATAGGCCGGGATGAAAACATAGGTCAGGTAGTCGACGATCAGGTCCATCAGGACCCCGTCATAGGTGGGCCAGTTCTTCGTCACGTCGTAGCGGCGGGCGAGGGGGCCGTCGATGCCGTCGACCAGAAGGGCGACGACGAGCCAGAGGAACATCAAGCTCCACTCTTCTTCTACGGCGGCGAGCATGGCGAACATCGACAGCACCGCGCCGGTCGCGGTGAGGAGGTGGACGCCGAGGGCCTTGAAACGCATATCCATGACCCGGTTTGTACCGAAACCGCCCCCGGTTGCAATTCCTGTCAGGCGCGGGGATGCGCCTTTTCGTAGACTTCCATCAATCGTGATGCATCCACGGCCGTATATGCCTGCGTTGTGGACAGCGAGGCATGGCCGAGCAGTTCCTGTATCGCGCGCAGGTCGCCGCCTGCCGCCAGCAGATGGGTGGCGAAGCTGTGGCGCAGGGCATGAGGCGTGGCAGTGGCGGGCAGGCCGAGCTGCATCCGCGCCTTTTCCATCACCAGCGCGATCAGGCGGGGGTTCAGGGGGCCGCCGCGCGCGCCCCGGAAGAGGGGTTCCGTCGCGGCTAGGTCGAAGGGGCAGAGACTGGCGTAGCGGGTGACGGCGTCGCGGGCAGCGGGCAGGACGGGGACGAGGCGGGTCTTGCCGCCCTTGCCGGTGATGCGCAGCACCTCGGGCAGGGGATGGGCGGAGCCGGTGAGGCCGAGCGCTTCAGAGATGCGGAGGCCGCAGCCGTAGAGCAGGGTCACGACGGCCATGTCGCGGGCGGCGATCCAGTCTTCGGGGTGCTGGTCGCCCACGGCATCCAGAATGGCCTGCGCGCCCTCTTCCGAGAGCGGGCGGGGCAGTTTGCGGCGGTATTTCGGGCCTCGGGCGGAGAGGAGGGTGGTGGCATCCTGCCCGTCACGATCGGCGGCCCATGCGGTGAAGCTTTTCACGGCGGAGAGGGCGCGGGCGAGGGAGCGGGCTGAAAGGCCGCGCGCGCGCTCATGCGCCATCCAGGCGCGCAGGTCGGTGAGCGGAAGGGTCGTGATCTGGGCCATGCCTTCCGCCCCGCCGCGATGGCGGGCGAGGAAGGCGAGGAAGCCTCCCACATCGCGCCCATAGGCGGTGATGGTGTTCTCGGCGGCGCCGTCGAGGGCGCGCAGATGGGTGAGCCAGCGCGCGAGGGCGTCGCGCGCCTGTGGCGAGATCATCCCGTTGGTGGCGTCGGTCATTGCAGCCAGCGGCGCATGGTCCGTTCGAAGACCCCGGCGAAGAAGGCCAAGAGGTCGGTCCCATGCGTCGGCTTGAACTGGTGCGGGTCTTCGGCGCCGAGGACGAGCATTCCGGGAAGGCGGCCCTTGCCGAAGTCGAGGCGCATCAGCGCCTCGGACCTGATCCAGCCGGAGCGTTCGCCGTAGAGGGCGTCATTGTCGGGCTGGACCTGCCGCAGCACCACCGGGCGCATGGGGACGTTGCGCCCGCCGGCGAGGTAATCGGTGACGAAGCCCGGTTCGGCCACGTAAAGCACATCGCCCAGTTTCCGCAGAAGGGCGGGGCTGTCTTCGGGCTGCACGCTTTCCAGCACGAGGCGGATGCAATCCACCCGCAGGGTGGCGGCCACGTCGGAGGCCAGTGACTTCAGAAAATCCTCGAAGCTGAGCGGGTCGAGCATCTGGAGGATCGCGCGGTGGATCTGGTTCGTTCCCGCGAGGTTTTCATAGGCGGCGGCGATGACGGAGCGGTGGGTGTCTTCCAGCCGTTCAAGCCGCGCCTCGAGCCGTTCCATCGCGATGCCGCGCAGATCGACGATGTTCGACCCCATCGCGCGTTCATTGGCGGCGATGAGGGCATTCATCACGTCGCGGTCTTCCAGAAGAAGCTCCGGCTCCGAGAGAAGCCGGTCGCGCAGGTCAGGTTCGATCATTTTGGTTCTACTGCCCGGTGTCGTTCTTGGTGATTTGCCGGGCAGTATAACAGGGTTTCAGAGGATCTTCTGCCCCGTTTTTGCCCAATCCTTCATGAACTGGTCGAGGCCCTTGTCGGTGAGGACGTGGGAGGCCATGCCTTTGATGACGGCAGGCGGTGCGGTCATCACGTCGGCGCCGATCAGGGCGCATTGGGTGACGTGGTTCGCGGTGCGGATCGATGCGGCGAGGATCTGGGTGTCGAAGCCGTAATTGTCATAGATCTGGCGGATGTCGCCGATCAGTTCCAGCCCGTCGAGGTTGATGTCATCCAGCCGCCCGATGAAGGGGGAGATGAAAGTCGCGCCCGCCTTGGCGGCCAGAAGCGCCTGATTGGCCGAGAAGCAGAGGGTGACGTTGACCATCTTGCCTTCCGACGACAGCACCTTGCAGGTTTTCAGCCCGTCCCATGTCAGCGGAACCTTGACGGCGATGTTCGGCGCGATCTCGGCCAGTTTGCGGCCTTCGGCGATCATGTCGTCGGCCTTGAGTGCCACCACTTCGGCCGAGACGGGACCCGAGACGATGGAGCAGATTTCCTTGGTGACTTCGATGATGTCGCGCCCGGATTTCAGGATCAGCGAGGGGTTGGTGGTGACACCGTCAACCATCCCGAGATCGTTGAGTTCGGCGATGGCGTCGACATCGGCGGTATCCACAAAGAATTTCATCGGCGCGGTCCTTATGGGTTGCGAGGCTTCGGGGGCGGGTTTACCCCAAGAGGCCGCCGGGCGGAAGGGCCGGGCGGGCGCGGCTGCGATAAAAATGTATGAGGGCGGTGACATTTGTATGACCGGACCTATCAGGTAGGCGATCTGGTCGGCGTGCTGACGACGGAGCCGCTTGGGCGCGTGCTGGATTACCGCGCGCCCGAGGGGGGCTGCGGGGATGGGGATTTCGTTGAGGTGCCGCTGGGGCCGCGCCGGGTGCTGGGCGTGGTCTGGGGCAAGGGGCGGGGTGATTGGGATATCGCCAAGGTGCGCGCCGTGGGGCGCGTGCTGGACGCGCCGCCGATGCGCGCGGAGTTGCGGGCCTTTCTGACCAAGGCTGCGGATTACACCTTGACGCCTTTGCCGCAGATGTTGCGCCTTGCCACGCGGGCGCCGGGGTTGATGGAGGGGGCAGCGCTGCGGCGGGTCTATCGGCTGGGCGCTGCGGTGCCCAACCAATTGACCGATGCGCGGCATCGGGTGGTGGAGGCGCTCCGGGCCTTTGCGGGTGCGCCGATGACGCTGGGCGAGTTGGCGGAAGAGGCGGGCTGCGGGACGTCGGTCATCAAGGGCTTGGTGAAGCTGGGGGTGGTGGTCGAGGAGGAGGCGCCGCGCGATCTGCCCTTTCCGCCTTTGGACCCAAAGGGTGGGCCGGAGTTGCAGGGCGATCAGGTCGCGGCGGCGGATGCGCTGGTCGCGGCGGTGGCGGCGGGGGAGTATTCGACCACGCTGCTGAAAGGGGTGACCGGGTCGGGGAAGACTGAGGTCTATCTTGAGGCAGTGGCGGAATGTCTGCGCGCGGGGCGGCAGGCACTGGTTCTGCTGCCGGAGATCGCGCTGACGGCGGAATTCCTGAAGCGAGTGGAGGCGCGGTTCGGCGCGCGGCCTGCGGAATGGCATTCGGGCGTCACGATGACCGAGCGGCGGCGGGTCTGGAAGATGGTCGCGACGGGCGGCGCTTCGGTGGTGGTGGGGGCGCGGTCGGCGCTGTTTCTGCCTTATCAGCGGCTGGGGTTGATCGTCGTCGATGAGGAACATGACACCTCCTACAAGCAGGAGGAGGGGGTGCTGTACAACGCGCGCGACATGGCGGTGCTGCGCGCGTCGATTGTGGGGTGTCCGGTCGTGCTGGCCTCGGCCACGCCATCGCTGGAGACTTGGGCGAATGTGGAGGCGGGGAAATACGGGCGGCTGGACCTGTCGGCACGGTTCGGAGCGGCGGAGATGCCGGAGGTGCGGGCCATCGACATGCGGGCCGAGAAGCTGCCTGCGGATCGGTGGTTGAGCGGGAAGCTGGCGGCGGAGGTGGCGACGCGGGTAGCGAAGGGGGAACAGGCGATGCTGTTCCTGAACCGTCGCGGTTATGCGCCGGTGACGCTGTGCCGGGCCTGTGGGCATCAGGTGGGTTGCGACCAGTGCGACGCGCGGATGGTGGAGCATCGGTTCCAGAAGCGGCTGGTCTGCCATCAATGCGGGGCGACGAAGCCGGTGCCGGCGGCTTGCCCTGCCTGCGGGGTGGAAGGGCGGATGGCCGCCGTAGGGCCGGGGGTGGAGCGGCTGGCCGAAGAAGTGGCGGCGCGGTTCCCGGATGCGCGCGTGGCGGTGCTGTCCTCGGACCTGTTCGGGTCAGCACGCGCCTTGAAGGCGCAGATTGAGGCGATTGCGGGGGGTGAGGCGGATATCATCGTCGGCACGCAGATCGTGGCGAAGGGGCATAACTTCCCTCTGTTGACGTTGGTGGGGGTGATCGATGCGGACCTTGGTCTGCAGGGATCGGACCTGCGGGCGGCGGAGCGCACGTTCCAGTTGATGCGGCAGGTGGCGGGGCGGGCCGGGCGGCTTGAGGGGCGGAAGGGCGTGGCGCTGTTGCAGACGCATCAGCCGGAGCATCCCGTGATCCGGGCGATCCTTGGGGGGGATGAAGAGGCCTTCTGGAAGGCCGAGGCGGCGGAGCGGCGGGCAGCTGGGGTGCCGCCCTATGGGCGGATGGCGGGGATCATCCTGTCCAGCCCGGATGTGGCGCAGGTCTTTGATTTCGCGGGCGAGCTGGCGCGTCGGGACGCGCCCTTGCGGGCCGTGGGGGCGCAGGTCTATGGCCCCGCGCCCGCGCCCATCGCGCGGGTCCGGGGACGGCACAGGGTGCGGCTGCTGGTGAAAGCCGAAAAGGGCGTGCCGCTGCAGGCAGCGCTGGCGGCATGGGTCGGGCAGATGAAGCTGCCTGCCAACCTAAGGCTGGCGGTGGACATCGATCCGCAAAGCTTTCTGTAGCAGGCTGCGCAATCCGTGGTGGTTGCGCGGGCGGCTTGCCGCAGGATGTTGAGGGCCCTTCGTTTTGCCACAATGATTGGGGCATTTGCCTTAATTTCTCCGACCTTTGTCTGTTTTTTCTGTGGATGGAATCAGGCAGTGTGACGTTGTCCACAGGCCGAGTCCGTGACGGACAAGCTGCGGACGGCGTGCTGAGACGCCGGAAGGGCGATGCGCGGGGAGGGGTTTTGGGACCGCCACTGGCGCCTCGCAGGAGGAACGAAGAATGGGTCTGACAAGGACCATCGGTGCCGCTGTCTTTCTGGCAGGGGCCTTTGGCGCGGGGGTGACGGCAGGGCCGTCCGTCGCGCATGCGCAGGATGTGGTCGCAGGCATCGATGAGGGCAGTATCGAGCGGGTTCAACTGCTTGGTCCGCAACGGGTGCTGACCGAAGAGGAAGCAGCGCTGCTGTTGCAGGCGGAAGGGTTCGAGATTGTCGAGATGGGGCGCACGCTGCTGGGCCGCATCCGCATCATCGCGGAAGGACCGCAAGGGACGCGCGAGATCGTGCTGCATCCGAGCGATGGGCGCGTGCTGCGCGACGTCTTCACAGAAGCCGAGCAGCCGACGGCGGTGATCCTGCCGGCGCCGCCGCTTGAGGCCTCGATGACCATTGCCGTGACGCCGGAACCGCCGCCCGTGGCGGTGGAAGAACCGCCGGTCGAGGTGCAGACGCCGCCGACATCGGCCGCCCCGCCGGACGAAGTGGCCGGTCCGCCCGAGCTTCCGCCAGAGCCTGCTGCGGACGCGGCCCCCTGATCCGGGTCAGGCCGACTACGGCCTGCGGCAATGTCACCGATACAAGTTCTGGCTGTCGCCCTGCGCCACGAGGGCGTAAGGCGGACACATGAGCTTGCGGATCATGACCCTTGAGGAGGCCGAAAGCCTGCCGCGATGGCGGCGGCCTGAGGCGCTGTTGTTCCTGATGGCCTTTGCCATGCCGGTGGCCTTTGCGACATGGTCGGCGCTGCTGAACAACTTCGTCATCGAGGTGGCGCGGTTCTCGGGCGTGGAGATCGGCTGGCTGCATACGGTGCGGGAGATTCCGGGGCTCCTGGCCGTGGGGGTGATCTTCCTGATCCTGTATCTGCGCGAGCAGGTGCTGGGCGTGGCGATGCTGGGGCTTTTGGGCGTAGCCTCGGCGGTGACGGCGTGGTTTCCGTCCTTTGGCGGGCTGCTGATGGTGACGCTGCTGTCGTCGGTCGGTTTTCACTATTACGAGACGGTCAACCAGTCGCTGCAATTGCAATGGATCGAGAAGAAGCGCGCGCCAGAGGTTCTGGGGCGGATCGTGGCGGTGGGATCGGGGGCGTCGCTGCTGTCCTATGGTGCGCTGGTTCTGCTGTGGGAGCCACTCGGGTTGACCTATGACGCCGTCTATCTGGTGTCGGGCGGGATCACGGCGGGGATTGCGCTGTTTTGCTTCGTTGCCTATCCGCAGTTTGAGGGGCCGCATCCGCAGATCAAGAGGATGGTGCTGCGCCGGCGCTATTGGCTGTTCTATGCGCTGCAGTTCATGGCGGGGGCTCGGCGGCAGATTTTCGTCGTCTTTGCTGGGTTCATGATGGTGGAACGCTTCGGGATGAAAGTCTCGGAGATGACGATGCTGCTTCTGGTCAATTACGTGCTGCAGATGGTGGCCGCCCCGGCCATGGGCCGCGCGCTGGGCCGGTTCGGCGAGCGCAACGTGATGGTGTTCGAATATATCGGGCTGACGCTGGTCTTTCTGGCCTATGGCGGGCTTTATTGGTTTGGCTGGGGGTTGGTGATCGCGGGGGGCCTCTACATCCTCGACCAGATGTTCTTTGCGCTGTCCTTCGCGCAGAAGACCTATTTCCAGAAGATCGCCGATCCGGCGGATATCGCGCCGGCGGCGGCGGTGGCCTTTACCATCAACCATATCGCGGCGGTCTTCCTGCCTGCAGCGATGGGCTACATGTGGGCGAAGTCGCCGGATTGGGTTTTCGTGATGGGGGCGGGGATGGCTTTGGTGGCGCTGGCGCTGGCGCTGATGATCCCGCGCCATCCGGAGCCGGGATGCGAGACGGTGTTCGGGTCGGCGCGGCCGAGGGTGGCCCCGGCGGAGTGAGGGGCCAAAAATCTTGTGAAGATTTTTGCAAATTTCTTCCAAGAAATTTGGTCGTTGGGACCCTATATTCATGTTGCTGAAACGGGAGGGCCGCGCATGTTTCTTTTCGACCGCAAGAAGACGGAGATGGTGACGCCGGACAAGGCCCTGCCGGGGCGGGCGGAGCCGCTGCCCACGGCGGAGACGCATTTCCTGTCGGGCATCCCGCTTAAGTCGCCAGTGCCGAAGGGAATGGCCGAGGCGATGTTCGGCATGGGCTGCTTTTGGGGCGTGGAGCGGAAGTTCTGGAAGACGAAGGGCGTCTGGCTGACGATGGTGGGTTATGCGGGCGGGTTCACGCCGAACCCGACCTATCGCGAGACCTGCACCCAGTTGACCGGGCATAACGAGGTGGTGCGGGTGATCTTTGACCCCGCGGTCGTGTCCTATGCCGAACTGCTGCGCCTGTTCTGGGAGGGGCATGATCCGACGCAGGGCATGCGGCAGGGTAATGATGTGGGATCGACCTATCGCAGCGGCGTGTATGTCTACGACGAGGCGCAGGCCGCTTTGGCGCGGGAGACGAAGGCCGCTTATCAGGCGCGGCTGACGGCGGCGGGTTATGGCACGATCACGACCGAGATCATCCCTGTGCCCACCTTCTATTTCGCCGAGGATTACCACCAGCAGTATCTGGCAAAGAATCCTGACGGTTATTGCGGCGTCGGGGGCACCGGGGTAACCTGCCCCATCGGACTGACCGCCTGAGACGCGGCAGCGTTCTTCGGGGGGGCGATTAGCGCAGATGGGGTCGGGGCGCATCGATACGCGCACCGTCGGGCTGGAGGCAGGCTGTGCGCTTGCCCGCTGGCTGACGGGCAAGGAGCATATGCATTACGGGCTGTGGGCGGGGCTGGACCCGGTGGCGGCCAATCTGGGTGCGGCGCAGGAGGCCTATAGCCGGCGTCTGATGGCGCTGTTTCCGCCAGGGCCGCTGCGCATTCTCGATATCGGGGGCGGCGCTGGCGAGACGGCGAAGCGGCTGATCGGGATGGGGCATCGGGTGGAGATCGTGGTGCCGTCGGCCTTTTTGGCGGCGCGGTGTCGGGTGAATGCGCCGCAGGCCGTGGTGCATGAGGCGATCTTCGAAGAGGCGGCGGTGACGGGGCCTTTCGATCTGTGCCTGTTCTCGGAAAGCTTTCAGTACATCCACCTGCATGACAGCCTGCCACGGGCGAAGGCGCTGCTGGCCCCGGGGGGCGCAATCGTGATCGGCGACTGCTTCCGCCGGGATGACGGGCCGTGGCGGCATGCGGCGGGGCGGACGGTGGGAGGCGGCCATGTGCTGGGCGAATTCCGTGCGGCGGCGGCGCGCGAGGGGTTGGTGATCGAGGCGGAAGAGGAGGTGACCGACGAGGTCGCGCCGTCGATCGATCTGGAACAGGCCTTCTTCAACGTGCTGGGTGTGGGTGTGGCTGGGCTGGACCGGGAGTTGCGGGCCAAGCGGCCGTGGTTGCGGGGCGTGGCGGTCGGTCTGCTTGGTCGGGTGATGGGCGCGCGGAGGCGGCAGGCGTTGGCGCGGCGTTTGACGGGGCAGGAGCGGACTTCGGCCGCCTTTCGGGCGAGCAATCATTACCTGCTGATGCGGTTGCGCCCTGCGGCGGTTTGAGGTTTACGGGGGCTATCCCTGAAGGAGACGCGTCCCATGCCCACCTATTCCGCCCTGACCACGCTGGAAGGCGAAGATGCCGCCGTGGCGCTGGCCAATGCCATCGAGCGGCTGGATCCGGAACCCACCGGGGTGGGCGTCTTCGAAATCGAGGATGACAGCGGGCTGTGGGAGGTGGGGGCGTATTTCCTTGAGAAGCCCGACATGGTGATGCTGGAGGTGATCGCGCTGGCCTTTGGGGCGAAGCCCTTCGCCCTGTCCGAACTGCCCGAGATTGACTGGGTCGCCAAGGTGCGGCGGGAGTTGAGCCCGGTCGAGGCGGGGCGGTTCTTCGTCTTTGGCAGCCATGATGCGGACAAGGTGCCCGAAGGCCGGGTGGCGCTGCAGATCGAGGCGACGGTGGCCTTCGGGACGGGACATCACGGCACGACGCTGGGTTGCCTGAAGGCCTTCGACCGGCTGTTCGAGGCGGGCTTCCGCCCTGCCAAGGTGGCCGATATCGGCTGCGGCACGGCGGTGCTGGCCATGGCGGCGGCAGCGGTCCTGCCCGAAGCGCGAGTCATCGCGTCGGATATCGATGCGGTGGCGGTGGAGGTGGCGGCTGCCAATGTGGCGATCAACGGGTTGGAGGGGCGGGTGGACTGCCTCGAGGCGGCAGGGTTCGGCCATCCGATGCTGGCGGAGGTGGCACCCTTCGATCTGGTCTTTGCCAATATCCTGAAGGGGCCGCTGATCGAACTGGCACCGGACATGGCGGCGCATGTGGGCGTCGGCGGAATCGCGATCCTGTCGGGGCTTTTGGTCGTGCAGGCGGAGGCGGTGACGGCGGCTTATGTGGCCGAGGGATTCGCGCTGGAGGCGCGCGAGGACATCGGCGAATGGTCGACGCTGGTTCTGAAGCGCGGCTGAGCGGGCCGGATAAACCGGAGTTGTATTGTTTTATGCGGCAGAAACGTGGCGGAGGGCCTGTTTTGCCGCAATTTTGCCATGATTGCTCCTTAGGTCACATTCTTGGTGGGGGTTGGATTGCTGGAGCAGTTCCATGTCCGACCCGAATTTGAAAGACTTCTACAATCGCGTGGTCCGGATCGAACAGGCCCATTCCATGGGCTATGGGTTCGAAGCGGAAGGGACATTGGGCCGTTCCTTCTATCGCCGGACTCCCGTGCGGCGCCGTCCGGTGTTCCGGATCGGCATATTCCTGATTTTCTTCTGCTTCGGCATGAAAGGCGCGATCCATTACCACATGGGCGCGGAAAGCTATGATCGCCGGGTCGCAGAGATCGAGGCGCGTGGCGGGCTGGATGCTGTGCAGGGCTTCCTGATGCGGTCCGAACCGTTGACGCGCTTTGTTTCGACCGGGATCGAGATCGTGATCGAACGCAGCCGGAGCTGAGAGACCCCGTCAAACACGGGCTGGGAGGGCGCGGTCCGCTGGGCTGCGCCTTTTTGATTCTGCGGTTGCCGATGGGCCCGCCGTGCATGGGATCGGAAATGCAAAGAGCCGTCGTCCCCCACGGACGACGGCTCTGGCATGTCGGAACGGTGCTGATGGATCAGCGACCGATCATTTCGATGTCGCCGCGGCATAGGCCGATATCGTCAAGCTCGCGGTCCGAAAGTTTTGCGAGCGACTTGCGCGTGACGCGGGCGTCGTTCCAGTTCGAGAAGGCAATGACGGAATTGCTGACGAATTGGGTAACGCGGAAGATCGAAATGGCGCCGAACGGCGCCGTGCGGGTCGTTTCATAGGCGGCCATGGGAGGTAATCCTTTTTAAACTGCTCATGGGTGAAGCACTGTTTGCTTCGAGTAGCCATATAATCGTGCTGCAGGTGCAAAGCCAGCGCCGCAAGCGCAAAGCACCCTTGCAATGGGCGCATGACAGCAAGGGGCGTCATGCCCCTGAAATGATTGGATGATACGGTTTCGGACTGCTTTGTCGTCGCTTTGTCGACGGGCAGCGTCGCTTTCTGCAGCTGCATAACAAATCGTTTACAAACTGTGCAAGAGGAAATGGCATTTGCCGGATGTTCCCGTTTCGTGCTAATTCTGCCCGCAAGCAAAAGAAAAGGGGCAGGGATGCGCGTTCTTGGGATTGACCCCGGTCTGAGAAACCTTGGCTGGGGGGTGATCGATGTGGCGGGCGCGCGGCTGAGCCATGTCGCGAACGGGATCTGCCATTCCTCTCCGGGTACGGAAGACGGCGATCTGGCGCAGCGCCTGCTGTCGCTGCATGCCCAGCTGACCGAGGTCCTGCGCCAGTGGCAGCCGGATACGGCGGCGGTGGAGCATACCTTCGTGAACAAGGATGCGGTGGCGACGCTGAAACTGGGGCAGGCGCGGGGGATCGCGCTTTTGGTGCCCGCGCAATTCGGGCTGACCGTGGGGGAATATGCGCCCAATGCGGTGAAGAAGACGGTGGTGGGCGTGGGACATGCCGCCAAGGTGCAGGTGGACCATATGGTGAAGCTGCATCTGCCGGGGGTGCAGGTGGCGGGGCCGGATGCGGCGGATGCCTTGGCTGTGGCGATCTGCCATGCCCATCATTGCCAAAGCGCGGGGCGGTTGCAGGCGGCGCTGAAGAGGGCGGCAGGATGATCGGCAAGATTTCGGGGCGACTGGATTGGCGCGGGTCGGATACGGTGCTGATCGACGTGCGCGGCGTGGGCTATATCGTCTATGTGAACGAACGCACGATGGCCGCGCTGCCCGGGGTGGGGGAGGCGGTGAGCCTCTATACCGATCTGCTGGTGCGGGAGGATTTGCTGCAGCTGTTCGGCTTTCCGACCATGCTGGAGAAGGAGTGGCACAAGCTGCTGATGACCGTGCAGGGGGTCGGGGCGAAGGCGTCGATGGCGATCCTTGGCGCGCTGGGTGCGGAGGGGGTGGCGCGGGCGATCAGTTTGGGCGATGCGCGGGCGGTGCAGGCGGCACCCGGCGTGGGGCCGAAGCTGGCGCAGCGGGTGATCTTGGAACTGAAGTCGAAGGCCCCAGGATTGATGGCCATGGGCGGAAAGCTAGCGGTTTCGGCCGTGGCGGATGAGGCGGATGCGGTGATCGAACCCTTCGCGCCTGCGCCGAAGAAGGTGGCGAAAGTGGATGGCGCGGCGCAGGCACGCGCGGCGGCGAGTGCGGATGCGTTGTCGGCCTTGGCGAACCTTGGCTATGGGCCGGGGGATGCGGCGCAGGCGGTGGCGACGGCCGCGGCGGACAGCCCTGAGGCAGACGCGGCGGCGTTGATCCGGGCGGCGCTGAAACTGCTCGCGCCCAAGTAAGACTTGTACCGCGCCGGACGTTGACCATCTTTACCTGCGGTAATGGAGGGTCGGGCCATGGGCGGCTATGCGAAGACATTCATGCTGATGGCGGCGCTGACGGCGCTGTTCATGGGGATCGGCGCGATGATCGGGGGCGCGGGCGGGGCCGTGCTGGCCTTCGTTTTTGCGGCGGGCATGAACCTGTTCGGCTATTGGAACGCCGACAAGGCGGTGCTGCGGATGACCGGGGCGCGCGAGGTGGATACGCGGACGGCGCCGGATTTCGTGGGGATGGTGCATCGGCTGGCCGATGGGTCAGGGATGCCGCGTCCGAAGGTCTATGTGATCGAGAGCGACCAGCCAAACGCCTTTGCCACCGGGCGGAACCCCGAAAACGCGGCAGTGGCGGCGACGACGGGGCTCTTGCGGCGGCTGACTGGCGAAGAGGTGGCGGCGGTCATGGCGCATGAGCTGGCGCATATCCAGAACCGCGACACGTTGATCATGACCGTGACGGCGACCTTTGCCGGGGCCATCGGGATGCTGGCCAATTTCGCGATGTTCTTCGGGAACCGGGAGAAGACGGGCGGCGTGATCGGCTTGATCGCGGTGATGATCTTCGCGCCGCTGGCGGCGGCTCTGGTGCAGATGGCGATTTCGCGATCGCGGGAATATGAGGCCGATAAAGCGGGGGCGGCGATCTGCGGCAATCCGATGTGGCTCGCCTCAGCCCTGAAGAAGATAGACGCCTTCGCAAAGGGTATCGACAACGATCAGGCGGAGCGGAATCCGGCGGTGGCGCATATGTTCATCATCAACCCGCTGCATGCCCACAAGCGGGACGCGCTGTTTTCCACCCATCCGGCGACGGCGAACCGCGTGGCGGCGCTGGAGGCGCTGGCGGCGGAGGGAAAGCGCTGGGGCAAGGTGGGCGTGCAGGCGCGGGGGCCTTGGACGTGACTTGCCAAAGGGGCGGCGTTCTGTGAATGTTCCCGCCCATGATGACCCCTGATCCCACTTTGCGGCCTGAGCGGCTGCCGGAAGATACCGACCGGGCGCTGCGGCCTCAGGCCCTTGAGGAATTCGTAGGGCAGGCGGAGGCGCGGGCCAACCTGCGCGTCTTCATCGAAAGCGCGCGGATGCGCGGCGAGGCGATGGATCACACGCTCTTCCACGGACCGCCGGGGTTGGGCAAGACGACGCTGGCGCAGATCATGGCGCGAGAACTGGGTGTGGGTTTTCGAATGACGTCGGGGCCGGTGCTTGCCAAACCGGGCGATCTGGCGGCGATCCTGACCAATCTGGAACCGCGCGACGTGCTGTTTATCGACGAGATCCATCGGCTCAGCCCGGTGGTGGAAGAGGTGCTCTATCCCGCGATGGAGGATTTCGCGCTGGATCTGGTGATCGGCGAGGGGCCTGCGGCGCGGACAGTGCGGATCGATCTGCAGCCCTTCACGCTGGTGGGGGCGACGACGCGGCTGGGTCTGTTGACGACGCCGTTGCGCGACCGGTTCGGGATCCCGACGCGGCTGCAGTTCTATACCGAAGAGGAGTTGGATCTGATCGTGGCGCGGGGCGCGCGTCTTTTGGGCGTGCACGCCGATCCGGAGGGGACGCGCGAGATCGCGCGGCGCGCGCGGGGGACGCCGCGCGTGGCGGGGCGGTTGCTGCGGCGGGTGGTGGATTTCGTGCTGGTGGAGGGGGATGGACGGCTGACCAAGGGGATCGCTGACCGGGCGCTGACGCGGCTGGGGGTGGATCATCTGGGGCTGGATGGCGCGGACCGGCGGTATCTGAGTTTGCTGGCCGAAAACTACGGCGGCGGTCCGGTTGGGGTGGAGACAATCGCGGCTGCGCTGTCGGAGGCGCGGGATGCGATTGAGGAGGTGATCGAGCCCTTCCTGTTGCAGCAGGGCCTGATCCAGCGGACGCCGCGCGGGCGGATGCTGGCCGCAAAGGCGTGGCGGCATCTGGGGCTGGAGGCGCCAAAGGGGCCGGGTCAGGCGGATCTGTTCGAGGCGTAACCGGTGCTTTGGGTTTGGCACCCCTACTGCCGCGCGTGGCCTTTCCCCACAACGAATATGGGCCGCGAGGAAGCCTAGGCTTGGCGGTGGGCTGCCTGCCATTCCGTCGGCGTCTGGCCCGTGATGCGGCGGAATTCACGGTTGAAGTTGGATTTGGTGAGGATGCCCGCGTCGAGCATCGCCTCGGTCGCCGTGGTGCCTTTGGCGAGCGCGTCGCAAGCGGCGCGGATGCGGTAGCCGTTCACAAGGCGCGAGATGTTGTCGCCAGTGGCGCGGTTCACGGCGGTGGAGAGGCGTTTGGCGGGCACCTGCAGGCGGCGGGCGAGTTGGGAAAGCGTCAGGTCCGGATCGCGCCAGAGGCGCCGGGTTTCCAGCAAGTCATGCAGGCGGGCCATGAGGGCGTGGTCGTCTTCGGTGGCGGCGGGGGCAGGGGTGGCCTCGGCCTCCTCTGGCGGGGCCGTGAGGCGTTCGGCGGCCAAGGCTAGCGTGCCGATGCCCAAAAGGAGCGCGGTGGTGGCGACATCGACGATCAGCGGCACGCGGGCGGCCTGACCCGCGGCCATGGCCAAAGCGATGCCGAAGTCGGAGAGCGCGGAGAGGGCGAGTGCGACGGCGATGCCCCCCCAGAGCAGGTGCGCGTTGCCCCCTTGACCGAGGCGGGTGCGCGGTAGGTCCGGCCCTGAACGGTGAAGCGCGAGGGCGATGGCCGAGGCATAGGCAGCATAGGTGAGGGGCACGAGGAGTTCGAGCAGGAGCCCGCCCTGCCAGCGCAGGGCGAGGGCAGTCAGTGGGCCAATGGCGTGCAGAGCATCGCGGAGAGCGAGGGGGCGGGCGAGGCCATCGGTTTTCCAAGCGAGCCAGGCAAGGGCAGGGATCGCCATGGCGGTGACGGGCTGGGCGAGGCGGGCGGCGGAATGGCCGTAATGCAAGGCGAGCGCGTTGACGAAGGCCTGCAGCGCGAGGAGGGCGAGGAGGCCCGCGATCATCGGCACGGGCCTGCCGCGCAGTGCAAGGCGCAGCGCGAGGAAGCCGAGGATCAGCGACAGGACAAGCGGCAGGGGCAGGGCGATCATGAGGATAGGGGTAGTCCTCGAACCGGTTTTGCACAACCTTGAACCGGTTTCAGGGCGCGCGGGTGGGGTTGGCGGTGACAGGCAGAGGGTGTTCGCAACCCTTCCCAACCGATGGAGAGACCCTGATGAAGACCTTGTTTCTTGGCCTGTGCCTGTCATTGATGCCCGCTGCCCTGTCTGCCCAAGTGGCGGGCCAAATCGCCGGACTGCAGGAGGACACGATCCCCGCGCCGCATCATGGGCGGGATATGGAAATTGCCGTCTGGTATCCTGCGCTGGAGGGCAGTGCGACTGCGCCTTTCGCCGGGAACCCCGTATTCCAGCCGGTGACCGTGGCGCCTGACGCGGAAGTCGTGGCAGGGCGCTATCCGCTGGTGCTGCTGTCGCATGGGTTGGGCGGGCATTACCGGTCGCTCGGCTGGTTGGCGGTGGCGCTGGCGGAGCGCGGGGCGGTGGTGGTGGCGGTGAACCATCCTGAAAGCACGGTCTTTGATTTCGACATGCAGGCGGGGCTGCGGCACTGGACTCGGGCCGAGGATCTGCGGCTGGCGCTGGATCATGTGCTGGAAGATGCGCGACTGGGGCCGATGGTGGATGAGGGGCGCATTGCAGCAGCTGGGTTTTCCTATGGCGGGTGGACGGCGCTGAGCCTTGGCGGGGTGCGGGGAAATCTTGCCGGGTATCGGGCGCATTGTGCGACCGCCCCCACCGGGCATTGCCGGGACATCGCGGCGCGGGGGGGTGATCTGGGTCTGCTGGATGCCGAGATGTGGGATGCTGATCTGGCGGATGCGCGGGTGGATGCGGTGGTGGCGATTGATCCGGGTCTGACTTGGGGGCTGGAGGCGGCGGATACCGCGGCTCTGACGGTTCCCACCTTGCTGATCCAACTTGGGGTGGGGGCGGATCGGCTGGACAGCACCGACATCTCTGCGGCGGGGAGCGGGTTTGCCGCGCTGGTGCCAGCGGCGCAGGTGGTAGAGGTGGCACCGGCCAATCACTTTTCGGCCCTGCCTCTGTGCACGGAGAAGGGCGCGGCGATCCTGAGGGAAGAAAGGGATGATCCAGTTTGCACCGATCCGGTGGGGGCGGATCGCTCGGTGATCCATGACACCGTGATCGCGGCGGTGGTGAGGCATTTGGGGCTGTGAGGGGGGGAAGGGCCTGCGTCCTGCCTGCAGCAGGGGCAGGCCCTTTGCCCGGGTTGAGGTGAGGGCGGGGAGACGGTAAGGGGCTTGCGGGTTTCGCAGGGAGCGCAGATGGAACCGGATCAGGTGCAGGCGTTGTTCACGCGGGCGGATGGGCAATATCTGTGTGCCCGTTGGGGGCGGCCCATCGTGCCCGTGGTCTTTGGCGTGGAGGATGCCACGCTGGCGGTCGTGAAGGGGGCGCTGGAGGCGGTGGTGGCGCTGGCCGGCCATCGGATGGCCGAGACGGACCCGGAACTGGGCGCGAACCTGATGATCTTCTTCTTCCGCGACTGGGCGGAACTGCCGGAGGTTCCAAACCTTGACCGGCTTGTGCCGGGGCTGGCCGAGCTTTGCGCGAAGCTGGAGGCGGCTGAGGCGAACCAGTATCGCATCTTCCGTTTCGATGCGGTGGGAGCGATCCGGGCGGCCTTTGTCTTTGTGCGCATGGACGCGCATCTGGCGGCGGTGCCGGTGGAGACGCTGGCGCTGAGTCAGGCGGTGCAGGTGATCCTGCTGTGGTCGGACCGGGCCTTTACCGACCGCTCGCCCCTTGCCGTGGCGGAGGGAGGCGCGGTGATGCTGCGGCCCGAGATCGCGGGGGTCATTAGGGCGGTCTATGATCCCGTTCTGCCGGGGGTGGCGCAGGATCCGGCGCATGCGTTGCGCGTGACGGCGCGGATGGTGCGGCTGGCCTAGTCGCCCCCGTGGGGGGCGCGATTGACGGGGGGGGACCGGGTTCCTATGATCCGCGCCGTCAGGGGTTTTCCTGTCATCCTGTGTGTAAGTGGTGGGGCTGTTATCGGTGGAGATGACCGGACCTGAAGAAATGCGCGATCGCCTTGCCGAGGTCGATGCGCCTGCCGCCGTGATCCTTGTCAGCGACTGCGATCTGGATGCGGCCATTGCCCTTGGCCTGCCTGTCGAGGTGGTAAGCGCGTTAGCGGACGGCTTTGTGCGTGGCGGGCGGCGCCTGTCTCCGGACCGGGTCTTTGTGGCAGCGCTGGGCGTTCTGGTGCTGTCGCGCGGCGGCGGAGAAGAGGTGGCGCGGCTGGCTGCGGATTGGACCGCGCGCTTTGGGAGCGACCTGCCGGAGCGGATCGATCTGACGGCTGCGGCAGAGGGCACGCGGCGCGAGGCGGCGCTGGACTGGCTGGCGGGACTGATGCTGGCGCAGCGCAAGGATGCGGCCCGACGCATGGTCACACTGATGCATGGCATGGCGCGGCTTCGGCAAGAGCATGAGGCGATGCAGGCGGCCTTTGCCCGGCTTGAGGCACATGCGTTGCAGCATCGCCTGACCGAACGGAAATTGTCGCTGTCGCTGATGCCGGTCGAGGGCAGCCCTGATGTGGTCCTGTCGTCGGGGGTGAGCGTGGTGCAGCGGCTTCCGGGCGGAAGCGTAGGCCTGTCCGATGTCGCGATCCGCATCGCGGAACCGCCGCCGTCGCAGCAAGGGGTGCTGCGATGCCGTCTGGAAAGCCCGGACAAGGGCGCGGTCATGGCGGAGTGGACAGTTCCTGCGGCGCGGCTGCAGGCGGGCTGGCTGCGGCTGTCGCTGGTGCGGGGGCTGGAGGAGGACCCCGTCGGCCTCGACCTGCGGCTGGAGTGGGACGGGGCGGCGGCGCTGCGTTTGGCCACGGCGGTCGCGCATCCCGACCCGCGCTTCCGGCCCGCCAAGGCGGATGGTGCTGACGGCGGGCGGCATGTGCTGGCGATGGAGGTCTGGCATTATCTGCCGGGGGTGCGGGCCCCTGCCTCGGCGAAAGGAAACCTGCCCGATGATGCGGCGGAGGCGGCCTCGCCGCTGCGGCGGGTCGAGGAGCGTGATCTTCTTCGCGCGATCAATCTTGAAACGCTGACGCAGGATATGGGGGCGGTGCATGGCGGAGATGGGCTGCTGGTGCATGTTCTGCCGGATCGGGTGGCTTGTGCGATCTTGCCGGCGGCAGTGGCTGGAGTGCGGAAGATTTCCGTCAATGTCCTGACATCGAATGCCAAGGGGCCCGTGGTGGATTATGCCATCGCGGTTCTGCCCGCCGCCCTGCGCCCGAAGTCGCCGCGCGCCTTGCCGGAGTTTCCGCCCGAGTATCATTCGGGCTGGACGCGGTTGAAGCCGATGCGGGCAGGGCAGGTGACCTTGATTCTGTCGGACCTGCCGGGGGAAGCGCATGACCTGTACCTCATGACACGCCTGCCGCCCGGCGACACGCGCAACGACTATGGGTGGAGCGGGTTCTCTGGTGTGGTGTTCCATGTCTGACATGGGGCTGCGCGAAGGGGTGATCCGCTTGGCGGCCCCTGCGGGACGCGGGGCACGGCCAATGCGTGCTGTGGCGGTCGTGATCCCGGTCTTCCGGCATTCCGTCCTGCTGGCGGAGGCGGTGGAAAGCGCATTGGAGCAGGGGGACGGGATCGCGGTCCGGATCGTCATCGTGAATGATGGCTGCCCGCATCGTGAGACGGAGGCCGTCTGCCGCGCCTATGCCGAGGCTTGGCCGGAGCGCATCCGCTATGTCCGCAAGCCGAATGGCGGGCTGAGCGATGCGCGCAATGCAGGCATCCGGCATGTGCTGGCTGAGGTGCCGGATGCGGAGGCTATCTATATGATGGATGCCGACAACAGATTGCGGCCTGGCGCGCTTGCGCGGGCCGCGGCGCAGTTGGATGCGCATCCGCAAGCGGACTGGATCTATCCCAATATCGACATGTTCGGCCTGACATGGGCGGGGGACTATGGGGGGGACTATTCGTTGCTTCTGCATAGCCGGATGAACCTGTGCGAGGCGGGAAGCCTGATCCGGCGGCGGGTCTTCGAGGCGGGGGTCTTTTTCGACACAGAGTTCCGGCAGGGATTCGAGGATTGGGAATTCTTCCTGCAGGCGGCGGAGCGCGGGTTCCGGGGACGCAACATCGAGAATTTCGGCTTTCTCTACCGAAAGCGCGGAGAAAGCATGCTGGCGGAGTCTGAGCGCGACGCAGCGGTGATCCGGGGAGAGATGGAGCGCAAGCACAGGTCGCTGTTCCAGCCGAAGCGGTTGGTCGATCTGGAGCAGGCGGAAGCTCCGCGCTTTGCCCTGTACCTAAGTGATCGGGACGAGGTTCTGGTGATGCTGGACCCGGCCAAGGGGCCGGTGGCGCGCATGACGCCGGAGGAGTTCGAAGCCTGCTGGTGGCGGGGCCAGATGGGAAGCAGCCGGTTCCACGTGCCGCCTTTTCTTGTGGTGACGCGCAGCGCCGTGCTGGAGGCGTTGCAGGCGGCCGGGTTGGTGCATTTCGCGCTATGGTTTCTGGAACGGCGGCTGGCGGACTGCGGCCTGGTCGGGTTGGTGTTGGAGCAGGGGAAGGCGGATCGACTGGGCGTGGAGGTTGAGACGATGCCGGAGGGCAGCCGTCTGCGGGTCGACATGGTGATGGCGCGTCCGTCGCTGCAGCGGGATCTGTTCCGCCGGACGGCCGTGGACGGATCGGCCGAGACCAGCATCGGGCCTGCGGGCGTACTCCGGCTGGAGGTGCCGGGGGCATTCATGCCGGTGAAGCGGCTGGAAGGGTTCATCGCCCATCTGCGGCGGTTTCTGCCGGATGTGGCCATCGCCTCGCCATGGTCGGCGGCGAAGGCGCTGATCGCGCTGGCGCAGCGGATGCAGCGGTCACCCTATCGCGCGGCGGCGGACCTGCGCTGGGAATGGCGGCATCCCGACATTGGTTGGCGGGCGCGCAGCCATGAGGTGGCCCGGATCCCGACGGGTGGCAAGGCTGCCTTTCCGCGTGGGACGGATGGGCGGTTCCATGTCGGGTTCTTGCTGCCTCTGGTAGAATTCGGCGGTGTGGAGCGGGTGGCGCTGAATGTCGCGGCAGCGCTTAAGGCGGCGGGGATGGTGCCGCATCTCTTTGTTCTGGACGCGCCCGAGATCCAGTTCGGGACAGAGTGGCGGGAGGTGTTCGAAAGCGTGACTTTCTTGTGCGATCCGGCCTTTGCGACATGGGGGCCGGGCGAGACGCTGTTCGACGGGACCGTGATTTCGGATTGGGCGCGATGGGGCGACCATGGGGATGCGCTGGCCATGCTGGCTTGGCTGGATGCGGCGCTGAACTTTCATGGCGGGGCGATATCCGGGCTGATGGGCAAGCTGCGGCGGTTCGGCGTGAAGACTGGGCTGTCATTGCATCTGAACGATCTGAGTCCCTTCGGGCGACCGGTCGGGAACACGTATCTCGGGCTGGCCTACGAGCATGCCTATGATCTCTATCTGCCCTGTTCGCATCAGCTGGGTGGCTGGTGCCATGCGATGGGCGTGCCGGAGGAGAAGATCGTCGTGGTGCCGAATGCGCCGTCCTTTGCCCTGACCGAGCCGGTGTCGCGCCCGGTGCGCGCTGCAGGTGCGCCGCTGCGGGTGATCTATCTGGGTCGGCTGGACGGGCAGAAGGGGCTGGATCGCCTGATCGCTACGTTGCGGCGCGCGCGGGTGGAGGGCGTGCCGCTGCGCTGGCGGCTGATCGGGAAGGCGGTGACGGACGGGGGCTGCGCGCTGCCCGAGGACATCGCAGCGATGCTGGAACCGCCTCTCCATGCGGGGGCGGCGCTGGCCAAGGCGTTGGCTGAGGCGGATGTGTTCTTCCTACCGTCCTATTTCGAGGGCTTGCCGCTGACCGTACTGGAGGCGATGCGGTCCGGCGTGGTGCCGATCGCGACGGATGTGGGCGCGGTGGCCGAGGTGCTGCGCGATGGCGGGAACGGGGTGCTGCTGCGTGGGGAGGACGTGGTCGGGCAGGCGGTGGAGGCGCTACGGCGGCTGGCCGGTGATGCAGCGCTGCTGGCGCGGCTGTCGGCGCAGGCGCGGGCGGATATGGTGGGGCGGGATTGGGCCGCGGCAGTTGCGCCGCTGGTGGCACGGCTGTCGCCCCGCTAGGGACCGGGTTGCCGCGATGCGAGGTGATCCGGGGGCGGCTGTGCCGTATCGCGGTCATTGAGCCGTTGGATCTTTGGGTTGAAGATGAGGGCCGCGGCGAGGCTGCGCCAGATGGGCCAGCGCAGGCGAAAAGGCACCTTGCCCACCCGGAGTTGGCGCAGGACGTGGTCGATGAAGAGAAGGTAGCTGATCCAGCCTTCGCGATGGAGGTGGAAGGAGGCTTCGTTGCGGGCGCCGAAGCGGAATTTCCACAGGTCATCCGGCGTGACAAGGCCGAAGTTCACGCCCCGGTTCAGCGCGATGTCGTGGAGGATCACGCTGGCGGGGACATGCAGACCCGGATGGTCGACCGAGAGGCGGCGGGTGTATTCGGCATCGTCGAACCAGATGAAGTATTCTGCGATGGGCAGGCCGTGGCGTTCTACCGCCCAGCGGGGGATGAGCACAGAGACGAAGGAGCAGGAATCTACGAGTGCCAAGCCATCGGTTGCGGTGAGGAAGCGCGGCCAGTCCCAGACCGGGCGGGGGGTGTTCATCTCGCATAGGCTGCCATCCTTCCAGATCACGCGGGAACAGGCGAAGGGGGGGCGGCGGTCATGGTCCTTTTCAAAACGCTCCAGCGCGGCGATGAGGGAGGCGATGGTGTCGGGGCGGGGGATCGCATCATCGTCGGAGAGCCAGAGATGATCGGCCCCGAGGGCGCAGGCCCTGCGGATGCCTTCGGCAAAGCCGCCCGCCCCGCCGAGATTGCGGTCCAGCCGCAGCGGGTGCAGCCGGGCATCGGCGGATCCGCAACCGGCCTCCGTCAAGCTGCTGCAGGATCTCATGCGCAGCCTGGTGACCTGTCAGGTCTGGGCGGCGGGTCTGGCTGTCCAGCGCGTCGAGCACCTGCATCAGGAGCGCGACCCGGTTGCGGGTGACCAGAACGGCGGCCAGACAGGTCATGCCCGATGTCCTGCGGCCCTGCGGTAGAGGGGGGTGAGCACCTCTTCCGCGGTGGGATCGGAAGTCAACGCCTGCCACCGGTCCTGTAGCGCGCGGCGGGTGCTTTCGAGGACGGCGGGGTCGTGCCAGAGGCGATCGATGCGGCGCAGGCTGTGGCGGAGGCAGGCGATGGGCGCGGCGGGCACGAGAAGGGCAGGGGGCAGGAGTTCGGATTGCCCGCCGACATCGGAGGCGATGGGCAGGCAGCCATGTCGCAACGCCTCGATCCCCACGAGGGCGAGGCCTTCGTTGGCGGACGGAAGAAGGAGAAAATCGCTGCTTTCCATCACGGCAGGCACATCGGCATCGGGCGGCAGCAGGTGGATGCTGTCGGTTAGATGGTGGCGCTGGATTAGGTCTTCGAAAAGCGGGCGGTAGGCGCCATGGCCAAGGATCGTGGCGCTCACTTCGATGCCCTTGCGGGTGAAATGGCGGATCAGCGCGCGCAGGAGGGCGAAGAGCAGAAGGGGCCGCTTCTGATGGCTAAGGCGGCCGACGAAAGCAAGGCGCAGCCTGCGCGTTTCCGGCCGCAGGTTCGGCGGGACAAGGCGGTGCGGAACGGCGCGGCGGTCGAACATGCGGCCGAGGAGGAGGCGGTCGCCCACCGGGAAGCGGCGACGGAAGTAGGCAGCGAGGTTCGTGCTGATGACATGGTGGTGATCGATGTGATGCGTCCAGACGCCCGAGATGCGCGGATAGCCGCCATCGGCATGTTCCACGATATGGGTGCTGTCGATCACGGTCAGATCGGGCTTGGCGGCGCGCAGGCGCGGCAGGCAGCCGTAGAGCGGATGGCAGTGATGGATGTGCAGGATGCGGACATTCTCTGCCGTGACGAGGGCGGTGACGAGATCGGACCAGAGGGTGCGGGGAAGATACCGGTCGGTCCGCAGGAAGAGGATGCCGGGATCGCCCTCGATCTCGGTGGCGAGGGACTGGGGGGCGGGGACGGAAGCGAGGAGGATAACCCGCAGCCCTGCCGCGCGGGCCCAGCGGATGCAGTCAAAGGCGAGGCGTTCGGCCCCGCCCACCTCGAGCCAATGCATCCCGATGAGGATGGCGGGGCTGCGATGCGTGTCGAGTGGCGGGGGCAGCCACGCGGCGGAGGACGGTGCGACCGGTCTAGTGCCGTGGCGCAGATGGGCGGTGTGCGCCGACCAGCGGTCATGCAGGTGGCGGGGCAATTCGGGCAGGATCGGGTGCAGGGCGATCAGGCCGCGCAGAAGCGGTCCGGGTTCGAGGGGGCGTTCCGGCGTCGGCGCATGGCCAAGGCGCGCGGGCGGCGGAAGCGCGGCTTCGATGCGCAGGCCGGGCGCGGTGCCGGGCAGGCGGATGCGCGCGACAAGTGCGGTTGGATCGGGCTCCTCACCGGGGGTGGGGGTGACGTGGGGGGCGCCCCACCATCCTGTCGCCTGCGACAGGCAGAAGTCGAGCGCGGCGGAGGGCCAGATGCGCCGATAGATGGCGCAGAGGGCACGCACCTCGGCCTGGAGGTCGTCTTCCGTCCAATTCGGGGGAAGGCCTTGGACGGTCATTCCGTGATGGATTGCGCGCGGTTCACCGCCCCCGCCCCCAGATCAAAGAGCGACAGCAGCTTGCCGAGCGAGATGGAAGCGGCATTCGTCACGAAGATCGCGTCGCCATCGGCCAGAAGAAAGCGCTGAGCGATGAACTGGGTTTCGGGGCGGGACATGTCGAAGCGGTAGACGGTGGGCAGGCCTGCGTCGGTGATGGGATAGGTGTCGAGAGCGGGGATGCCCGCACGACCAAGGCGACGACGGCTTTCGTGGCGGAAAAGGAAGACGCCAGCCGGATTGGCGCGTTCATCGCGTGCCCCGCCTGCGGCTGTGATGGCTTCGAGAAGCGAGTAACGGGGCGTTTCGATCCGGTAGGTATCGGGCTGGCCGACCGCGCCCGATAGAGTGTAGCGGGGCGGTTCGTGGGACAAGACCACCAGATCGTCGCGTTGGAGAGGAATGTCATTGCCCGGACGAAGCAGGATGTCGGAGAGGCGTGCCCGGGCTTGCCGGGCGTTGCGCAGGATGGTCACGGTGGTTTCATGCGCGGGATGAGTACTGCCGCCTGCGGCCGCGATGGCGGCGGAGAGGCGATCCCCGCTGAGCGACAGTTGGAAGGGGCCGGGCGAGCCGACCGTGCCCGAGATGACGGCACGGTTGCCGCTGGACATGGCGATGCGAACGAGGGCCTGCGGTTCGATCGCCTTGCCCTGAAGGTTTTCCACGATCAGGGCTTCGATCTGCATAGGCGTGCGGCCGACGACGGGAATCTCGCCGACATAGGGCAGCGCGATGCGCCCGCTGCGCCCGACGGTGACATCTTGGAAATCAGTGCCGCCTGCGCCGCCGTTGGCGGTGGCGAAGAGGCCGCCTGACCCGGCTTCGAGGATGCGGATGTTGAGAACGTCACCGATTCCCACCGCCTCGGACGGGGCGGCGGAAGGATCAAGCGAGAGGTCCGCGACGGAGGTTGCGGGCGGATCGCCCAAGGTGCGGGCGATGGCGTCATCCACCTCGATCATCAGAAAGGTCTTTTCCTCGGCCGCTTCGAGGACTGCGGTCGTGGTCGGTCCTTGCTGCGGCAGGCCGCAGGCGGAGAGGGCGGCGATGCCGCCGAGCAGGAGGCTGCGGCGGGTGAGGGCCGCGCAGCGGGATGGATTGCGCGGCGTGCCGGGGAGGGGCATTGTGGGGCCTTGATTTGAAAAGGTGGGTGCGAGTGCCATGGGAAACGCGGTGCGGACCGTCTTCGTGACAGGGGGATCAAGCGGCATCGGACTGGCCGTGGCGCAGGACTGGGCGCGGCGGATGCAGGGCCGGAGGGGTGGAATTGCCCTGTTCGCCCGCGATGCGGCGCGTCTTGCGGCTGCAGCGAAGGAGATCGCGGGACTGTGCCCGGGGGTGGCCGTACGAGGCTGGGCTGTGGATGTGGCCGACGAGCTGGCCGTCAGCGAGGTCATGACGTCGGCCATCGCCGCGCTGGGCGTGCCGCAGCGGGTGATCCTGTCTGCAGGCGTGACCTTGCCGGGGCGGTTCGAGGGGCTGGAGGTCGCGGCGCAGCGCCGGGTGATGGAAGTGAATTACTTCGGGGCGGTGCATGTGCTGCAGGCGCTGCTGCCGCGGCTGGAGGCCGGATCGCGGATCGGGCTGATCGGATCGGCGGCCGGGATGGCGGGCATTCATGGTTATGGCGGCTACGCGCCGTCCAAGTTCGCCCTTCGCGGGCTGGCCGAGGTATTGCGGGTGGAGTTGTCGGCGCAGGGCATCGGGGTGACGTTGTGCCAGCCGCCCGATACCGAGACGGCGATGCTGCAGGCGGAGCGTGGCAACCGCCCCGCCGTGACCGAGGCGATTGCAGGCCCGCGCGCTCTGTCGCCCGCAGCCGTGGCCGATTGCCTGATCCGGGCGATGGAGGCGGACCGTTTTCACGCCCTGCCGGGGCTGTCCGTCCGTTTGCTGCACGGGTTTGGCCCCATCGCCGGGGCCTTTCTTCGATGGCGACAGGCGCAGTTGATCCGCGCGCTGGGGCCGGATTGAGCGGGCGCTGGTCATGTCAGATGCTCGCGCAGGATATGCAGGAACATGGCGAGGACGCCCCAGATCAGGAAGGCGACCGTCCCGATCAGAATCATGGAGAGCGTGACCTGCGGGTAGCGGGCGGATTGGGGCTGTGACGGGGTGACAAAGGTCGCGACATAGCGCTGCTGGCGGTCGGCTTCGATCCGCGCGGCCTCGAGCGAGGAGAGGGCAGAGAGGTAGGCGCGTTCGCGGAAGTCGAGGTCGACCTTGAGCGCCTCGTAAAGCGTGACGGATCGGTTGAGGGAGTCCGTGACCGACGTGCCCGTGCCGGGGGTCGCCTTAGCCTCCCCGTTGCCGATGCCGAGACGGGCGCGTTCGGCGTCGATCTGGCGTTCGAGCGAGTCGATCTGACTTTGCAGAACGCGCACGCTGGGAGCCTCGGGTGCGAGGAATTCGCGCAGGCTGCTGAGTTCGGTACGGGTGCTGGCCAGACGGTTCTGCAATTGCGCGAGGACGCCCTCCTGCGTGGCGACGCTGGCGGTTGGGTCGATCTTCTGTTCCGTTTCGCGGAAGGTTGCGATGGCGGTGCGCTGGGCGCGCAGCGCCTCTTCGGCGCGGATGACTTCTTGTTCGGCAAGACGGACGGTGTCCTGCCGCGCCTTTTCCGAAACGGCGTTGATCAGGGTGGAACTGGCCTCCAGCACCACCTGCGCCATGCGGGTGGCGCCGTCGGGGGTGAAGGCCTGAGTTTCGACGGTGATGATCTGGGTGGCGGATTCGAAGCTTGCCGAGACCACGGAAGGCAGGAAATCGACCATGTCTTCGGTCGTGGCATCGACAGGCAGTTGGGTGAGGATGTCACCCCGAGGCGCGGCATAGAGGTCTTTCAGATCGACCTGCCGGGAGAGCGCCTCGAGGAATTCGCGGCTTTCGAGATATTCCACCACCATCCAGGAATCCGCGACCGTGCTGTTCGAATTCGCAGTGCCCGAGACAAGGCCGAGCAGATCGCTTGAGGTGGTGCCGCTGGGCGAGCGGATCGCGAACTTGATCTCGACGGCGTAGCGGTCGACGGCGAGAAAGGCGAAATAGGCGGCGCTGGCCAGTATCGGAAGGATGACGCAGAGGACGAAGGAAAGAACGGTGATCCGGCTGAAAAGGCGGCGCTGGGTGGCTGTCGGCACGGCGACCGGACCAGCGGCGAAGGTGTCGCGGTCGGGTTTGGGCAGCGTCGGGGCGGCAGGTGCGGCGGATGGTGTAGCGGGGGGGCTGGCTTGGTCAGGTGTCGGGTCGGGCACGGGGCGCAGCCCACGCGCGGCGCGCGCCTTTTGCAGACGTGCCCGTTCGGCCGCGCGTTTTTCCTTCAGCCTCTGTTTGCGGGCCGCAGGATCGCGCGCGGCGGGACCGGGGATCGGCGTCTCGGTCGTCTTTTCGGTTTCGACCGGAGGGACGGTCGGCGCTGCTGCAGCGGCGACGGATGGCTTTTGCAGAGGGGTGACGTTTGTTTCAGGCATTGATTTCGCCATAGGCTTCGATTGCCTCTTCTATGTCGTCGTAAAACCATGCCGTCCCGTTGGCGACGAGCAGGCCGCAATCGCAATGGTCGCGGAGCGACCCCATGGAATGCGAGACGAGTATGATGCGCGACCGACCCATGAGGTCTTCGAAGGCGCGGCGGGACTTGGCGCGGAAGCTTGCGTCGCCGACGCTGAGCAACTCGTCCACCAGATAGAGATCGAATTTCAGCGCCATGGAAAGGCCGAAGCCGATGCGTGCCGCCATCCCCGAGGAGTAGGTGCGGACCGGTTCATGCAGGAAGGGGCCGAGTTCAGCGAAATCCGTGACATAGTCGATCACGGCCTGTTCGTCGGCCCCATAGACGCGGGCGACGAAGCGGATGTTCTCGATCCCGGTCAGCATGCCATGGAAAGATGCGCGCAGACCGATCGGCCAAGAGACCGAGACAGAGCGGGTGATATGGCCGTAATCCGGATCGATCAGGCCCGAGATCAGCCGCAGCAGCGTGGATTTCCCCGCCCCGTTGCGCCCCAGCACGGCGATGTTGCGGTAGGGCAGGGATTGCGTGAAGTCCTGCAGGACGATGCGCCGCGCCCCCCCGCGGAGGCGGTAGGTCTTGGTAACGGTTTCGAAGGCGATCACTCCATCCCCCGTTTGCTGAGGATGATCTGGACCAGGCCGCTGCAGGTGAAGAGCAGGCCCATGAAATAGAGATAGGGCAGGTCGAGATGGTGATCGGGGTAGCCCTTCAGATAGCCTGCGCGGAAAGTTTCCACCCCGTGCAGGATCGGGTTCCACGCGAGGATGTGGCGCAGTTCGTAGGGCATGGATTGCAGACTGAAGAAGACGCCCGACAGGAAGAAGGCAGGCGCCATCAGCATGTTGTAGACGTAGTTCGTCATGTTGAAGCGCCGTTGCAGGGCGGCGATGTTCAGCCCGACGCCGAGCGCAAGAAGGCCGAGGCCGAAATAGGCGATCAGCATCCGGCCCAGGTCATGCGGCGGGTTCGTTCCGAAGACGAAGAAGAGGAAAGTAAGGACCAGCACGCAGATGATCATGGAGGTGATGGTGTCGAGCGCCAGTCGGGCGACGGCCGCGTCGAATTCGCGCACGCGCGGATAGCTGAAGAGGGGCGTGTTCGCCTCGAGCGACATGCCGATGAAGGAAGAGGCATGGCGGAAATAGGCGAAGGCGAGGATACCCGAGGCATAAAAGGGTGCGTAATCCAGTCCGCTTCGCCGACCGATGGCGACGAAGAAGGAGATCATCGCTGCTGTCACCACAAAGGGTTCCAGCACGGCCCATGCATAGCCTATCCGCGAGCGTCCGTGGCGCACCCGCGCCTCGCGCAGGATGAGGGCGAAGACGGAACGCAGGAAGGTATGCCCCCCGATCCGGCATTCGGCCAGTTCGCGACTGAGGGTCACCGTCATGGCGACAGCGCCTGCCGTGCGGTCTTTCCCGGGAGAAACGGGCGGAATGCGCAGTCAGACGAGGCGCACAAGCATCCGTTCTCTGCCCAAGCATGAGGCAGTTGCGGCGATTTTACTCTCAAACCCGAACCCTTTAACCGCGCCGATTGTTGACCGATGCATTTATAGGGATTAGGCATCAATTGGGGACGGCGTGCAAGGCGCTGTTTTAGTTACATTTATTAACGAGTGAGCGGCGTGGCGAAAAAGACTCATGTCACGGGGCGGGCCTGCCGCCTTCCGGGTGCCGCATCTGTGCAGCAACTTGCATCGGTGCTGTTTTCTGGCCGTGATACCGTCACGGAAATTCCGGCGGACCGCTGGACGCGGGAGTTCTTTCTGCATCCCGTGCCGGGAACAAAGGGAAAATCCTACACCTTTGCGGCGGGGATCGTGGAGGACCTGTGGTCGTTTGATGCCGCGCCGTTCGGCATCTCGCCACGCGAGGCGGGGCAAATGGACCCGCAGCAGCGGCTGCTGCTGCAGGTGGTCTGGGAAGCGCTGGAGGATGCGGGTCTGCCGCCCGATCGTCTGGCGGGGCAACATATCGGCGTCTATGCGGGCTGTTCGGCCATGGCCCATGCGGCACGGCTGGCGCAGGATGCGGCGATCACCGATGCGCATCTGATGACCGGGAACACGCTGGCGCTGATCTCCAATCGGATATCGCATGTGCTGGACCTGCGCGGGCCGTCGATGACGGTGGACACGGCCTGTTCCTCGTCCATCGTGGCGCTGCGGCTGGCAGAAGAGGCATTGCTGCGCGGCGAGATTGATGTGGCCATTGTGGCGGCGGTGAACGCGCTGCTTGACCCGATCCATTACATCGGCTTTTCGGCGGCGCGTATGCTGTCGCCCAAGGGGCGGTGCCAGCCCTTTTCGGCCACGGCGGATGGCTATGTGCGGGCGGAAGGGGCGGTGGCCTTCGTTCTGGAGCGCCGCTCGGATCGGGAGCTTGGGCCGCGCCGGTCGCATGGCGTTCTCCGCGCGGTGGGGGTGAACACGGATGGCCGCACGCTGAACGTGGCGCTGCCGTCGCTGGAGGGGCAGGCGGCGCTGTTGCGGAAGGTCTACGAGCGGGCAGAGATCGACCCTGCCGCGCTGGCCTTCGTGGAAGCGCATGGGACGGGCACGCTGGCGGGGGATCCGGTGGAGGCGGGCGCGCTAGGCCGGGTGCTGGGGCAGGCGCGGACAGCGCCCCTGCCGATCGGATCGGTCAAGTCGAACATCGGGCATCTGGAACCGGCCTCGGGCGTGGCGGGGATGCTGAAGGCGCTGATCGCGCTGGAGCATCGGGTCCTGCCGCCAAGCCTGCATGCCCAGACGCTCAATCCCGGGATCCACTTCGAGGCGCTGAACCTGACTGTCGCGCAGGCGGCGCTGCCGCTGGGCGAGGGGCCGCTGCTGGCAGGGGTGAGTTCCTTTGGGTTCGGTGGTGCCAATGCCCATGCGATTTTGGAGCGGGCGGAGGCGCGGCCGGTCGCAGCGGCCGGAGCGGCAGCGGACGGGGCTGCGCCGGTGCTGCTGCTAACGGCGGCGGGCGAGGCGGCGCTGGGGCGGATGATGGCCGACTGGCAGCCGCTGGTGGCGGCGGAGGATGCGTCGGGGCTGCGCGAACTGTGCGGGCAGGCGGCGGCCTATCGGGGCCGCATGCCGCAGCGGGCAGTGGTGATCTGCGACGATCCGGCGGCGGCGGCGACGGCCCTTGCGCATGGGGCGGCGGGGAAGGCGGACGCACGGTTGGTGACCGGGCGGTCGGAGCTTGTCGATGCTGATGTGGCCTTCGTCTTTTCGGGCAACGGGTCGCAATATGCGGGGATGGGGCTGGCGGCGATGGCGCATGATGCCGCCTATGCGCGGGCCATGCGGCAGATCGACCGGGCGTTCCGCAAGGTGGCGGGATGGTCGATCATCGAGAAGCTGACAGCGGCTGACCTTGACCAGCAGCTGGGCGATGCGGTGGTGGCGCAGCCTCTGCTGTTTGCCGACCAGTTGGCGCAATTCCGGTCCCTCGTGGCGCGCGGGCTGCGGCCTGCGGCGGTGATGGGCCATTCGGGGGGCGAGGTGGCGGCGGCTTGCGCGGCGGGGGCGCTATCGCTGGAGCAAGCGCTGCGGGTGACCCATCTGCGCAGCGTCGCGTCGCAGAGGTTGCGTGGGACGGGCGGGATGATTGCCGTCCAGGCATCGGCTGAGGACGTGCGCGAAGCTATGGCCGCCTTCGGGGGCGGGGTGGAGCTTGCGGCCGAGAACAGCCCGCGCAGCGTGTCGGTCGTGGGCAAGGGAGAGGCGCTGGATGCCTTTTTGCGCCAGGTGCGGCGTGTGCTGCGCTGGCCTGCGGTGAAGCTGGGAATCGACTATCCTTATCACAGCCGCGCCTTCGCCCCGGTGGCCGAGGCGCTTCGTCTGCAATTGCGCGACCTGCGCCCGTCGGCGGCGCGGATTGCCTTTATCTCGTCCGTCACGGGACGGGAAATGACGGGGGAAGACCTGAACGCCGATCACTGGAGTGCCAATGTGCGCCAGCCGGTGGCCTTTGCTCCGGCGATGGAAGCGCTGCGTGAGCGGGGGATCAGCGCCTATCTGGAGATCGGCCCATCGCCCGTGCTGCAGGCCTATATGACAGGCTGTCTAGAGGGGGCGGGTTGCGTCGTGCTGCCCGGCTTGGACCGAGCCGAGGACGGCACGGCGACGGGCGGGGTGAATCCGGTCGCCAAGGTGGTGGCGCGGGCGGTGGTGGCAGGGATCGGGCTGCAGGGGAGCGGCGTCCTGCCCCGCGCGACGGGCCATCGGGGCGATCTTCCGACCTATCCTTGGGAATCGGAGGAGGTGCGGATTGACCGCACACCGGGCATCCTAAACCGCTATGGCGATGGTCTGCGGCAGCATCCCCTTCTGGGTCGCGAGGAAGGGGTCGAGGCGCGAGTCTGGTATTCGAACATCGATTCGGTAATGTTGCCCGCGCTCGCCGATCACCAGCCTGGGGGGCGGGTGATCCTGCCTGGAACCTGGCTCACGGAGTTGATGCTGGCCGCCTCGGCCGAGGTGACAGGGGCGGATGGCGTTGCGCTGCAGGATGTGGATTTTCTGGCACCAATCGTGTTGTCGCGGCAGAGCCTGACCGAGGTACAGGTGCGCGCCCTGCCCGAGCAGGGGCGGGTGACCATCGGTGTCCGCACCCGAGGCGAGTCGGGTGGCTACCGAGTACAGGCGCAGGGGCGGATGGAGCGTGGCCCAGCGATGGAGATCGCAGTGAAGGCGCCAGACCCTGCACCGCAGCCGGGTGACCGTCCGGGTGCCCGCCTGTATGTCACCGCGCGGCGTCTGGGGCTGCATTACGGGCCAAGCTTTGCTTTGGTGGAGCGGGAGCGGCGGATCGCGCCCGGGGTGGTGGAGGTGTTCCGACGGGACCATCCGCCACTGGACGGCACTGAGACACGGCTGCTTTGGGACGTGGTCGGGGCGGATGCGGCGTTCCACGCCCTGATCCCGGCGCTGGAGGAAACAGAGTTCGAACGGGCGGGACTTGGTTTCGTGCCGGTTCGGATCGGGCGGCTGGTGCTGCACCGAGCGGCGGCACAGGTCGCCTCGGCCCGAGTAACGCTTCGGCGCAAGGGCGTGCGGACGGTGCTGGCGGATTTCCTGCTGTTTGACGCCGAGGGGCGCGTTATCGCGCAGATCGAGGCGGCGCGGTTCCAAGCGGCGCGTTTGCAGCGGGAGGTGGCGCTGCCGATTCACGGGTTCCGCCAGATCGCGCTGCCGATGGCGCAGCGGGGGTCCGGAGCAGAGATGCTGGACGGCCTGCGTGCGGCGCTGGAGGCGATGTCGTTCCCGGCAGATGACGGGTATTTCCTGATCGAGGCGGCAGCGCAGGCGCTGGCGGCGGAAGGGATGCGGGTTCTGGCGCGCGATGGGCTGGTGACTGCCCCGCTGCCTTCGCTTTGGGCTGAGGGGATGCTCGGCATCGCGCTGCGGGCGGGAATGGTAGAGCCTGCAACGCGCGGCTGGCGTCTGACGGCAGCGGGGAAGGCGGCCTCGGCCGCACCTTTGATCGCGTTGATCGGGACGGAGCATCCCGAGCTTGCGCCCGAGGCGGCGATCCTGGCCCACCTGGCGAAACATGTTCCGAGTTTGGCCACGGTGTTGGATGCGGAGCTTCCGCGACCGGAAGAACTGTTCGGTCGTGCGGCGCTGGACGGGCTGCGGAAGGGCTCTGTGTTCCGGCAGCGGCGCAGGGCGGCGCTGGTGGAGGCGGTGCAAGCGGCGGTGGCGGCGCAGCCCGCAGGGGCGCTTTTGAGGATTGCCGAGGTGGTGGAGGACACGGCGCGGCTGTTGCCCCGGCTGATGGCGGGGATCGCGCCGGGGCGGGCGGTCTTTGCCGAGATCGTGTCGCCGGGGGCAGAAGATGGGCCGATCAGCCATCCGGACCGCCTGATCCGGGTGGAGGCGACTGTGCAGGCGCTGCGGGCGGCTGGAGGGTATGACCTGATCTTGTCGGACGGGGCCTTTTCAGCCACGGGCCTGCCGCTTTTGCGTCTGGCGGAGGGATTGGCACCGGAGGGGCGCATCGCGGCGATCGAGGCGGAGCCGTCGGATTTCGCCGATCTGGTTCTGGGGCTGGAAGAGGGCTGGTTCTCCGGCGGGGTGACGGCAGAGGGGCCGCTCTCGGCGCTGCAGACGGGGGCGGACTGGATCGCGGCGGCGCAGATCGCGGGGCTGGCGGGCGAGAGCGTGGCCCTTCCAGACGCCTGCGGCGCGGCGCAACTGGTGAGTGTGGCGCGTGCCGCTTCTGCTGTGGAACAGGTTGCGGGCGGCGATGCCGCGTTGGCCGGGGCTGTCGCGCAGACCATGAAGGGCCGGGTGGATGCGGTTCTGGACGCGGCGGGATGGCGCATCGCGGCCTTTCCGCAGGGTGGCGCGGGTGACGATCCAGTGGCGGCCCTTGCCGCGAGGGTGCTGCTGCTTCGGGATGTCGTGACGAAGGCGGCAGGTGCTGAAGGGGTGCGGCTTCTGTTCGTGGTTCCGGGCGGCAGCGGTCTTGCCGAGGCCGAGGCCGATCCGGGGCAGGCGGCGGTCTGGGCGCTGATCCGGTCGGCTGCGAACGAGCATCCGACGGTGCCGATGCTGCGCTGCGATCCTGTGCCGGGGCTGGCTCCCGACGCGGCGGCTGCACGGCTGGTGGCGCTGATCGCTGCGGGAACAGCCGAGACGGAAGTTGTGATCCGGCCGGAAGGGGCGGCCGCCCTGCGCGTGATGCAAGGGGTGGTGGATACAGGGCATCGTATGGCGGATGCGGAAGGCGCGCGTGCGGTGCTGCGGGCGGCGGCGGCGGGTGGCCTCGACGATCTGCGCTGGCAGCGGGAGCCCAGACGAGAGCCGGGACCGGGCGAGGTGGAGATCGCGGTCGCGGCAACGGGGCTGAACTATCGCGACGTGATGTGGTCGATGGGCGTGCTGCCGGAAGAGGCGCTGGAGCGAGGTTTCGCTGGGCCCACCATCGGGCTGGAATGCGCGGGGCGCGTGCTGCGCTGCTGTCCGGGGGTGACGGGGCTTGCGCCGGGGGATGCGGTGCTGACCTTCGGGCCGTCCTCCTTTGCGTCGCATGTGACGGTGAAGGCGGATCTGGCGGCGCGGCTGCCGGACGGGATCGCGCCGGAGGCGGCGGCGACCCTGCCGGTGGCCTTCTTCACCGCTTGGTATGCGATGGTGACGTTGGCCGGATTGCAGGCAGGGGATTGGGTTCTGATCCATGGCGCCGCCGGGGGCGTGGGCCTAGCCGCGCTGCAGATCGCGCAGCATCGGGGCCTGCGCGTGATCGCCACTGCCGGTTCGGAGGTGAAGCGGTCGGTGCTGGCGGCGGAGGGGGTGGAGCATGTGCTGGACAGCCGCACGCTCGACTTCGCGGCGGCGGTGCGGGAGATCACGGGCGGGCGCGGCGTCGATGCCGTGCTGAACGGTCTGGCCGGGCTGGCGATGGAGCGCAGCCTCGGCTGCCTTGCGCCCTTTGGGCGGTTCCTGGAACTGGGCAAACAGGATTTCTACGCCAATACCGCCGTGGGTCTGCGGCCGCTGAAGGAGAACATCGTCTATCACGGGATCGATGTGGATCAGGTGATGGCGGCGCGACCCGATCTTGCGGTGCGGGTCTTCAGCGAGGTGATGGCGGCCTTCGCGGCGGGGGTGCTGCGGCCCTTGCCTTATCGCGCTTTTGCGGCGGATGAGTCGGTGGCGGCGTTCCGGCTGATGCAGAAGTCGGGGCACCTGGGGAAGATCGTGGTGGTGCCGCCCGATCCGGCACGGCTGCAGGAAACGGAAGGGGCGCTGGGCCGTTTCGCGCCCTCGCAGACGGGATGGCACCTGATCGTAGGGGGCCTTGGCGGGTTGGGGCTGGACATGGCCGAGTGGCTGGTGGCCTGCGGTGCCAAGCGGCTTGCGCTGATGAGCCGTCGCGGGATCGCCGAAGGTGCGGCGGTGGAGGCCATCGCGCGCTGGCGAAGCCAGGGGGTGGAGGTGCGCCCCATCGCCTGTGACGTGGCCGATGGCGAGACGCTGGCGCGGGCGCTGGCGGAACTGGTTCCGTTGGCCGGGGTGATCCATTCGGCGATGGTACTGGAGGATATGCCGCTGGCGGCGATCACGCCGGAGGTTCTGGCCCGGGTGCTGCCCGCGAAGGTGGGGGGGGCGGCGCATCTGGACCGCCTGACGCGCGGGGCGGAATTGCAGTATTTCGTGCTGTTCTCGTCGATGGCGACGCTGATCGGTAATCATGGGCAGTCGGCCTATGTGGCGGCGAACGGCTATCTGGAAGGGATCGCACGGGCGCGGCGGGCGGCGGGTCTGCCCGGGCTGGCCGTCGGCTGGGGCGCGATCTCGGATGTGGGCTATCTGACGCGGGACCGCGAGACGGCGGCGCTGGTGCGGCGCATGTCGGGCGGCACGGAATTCACTGGGGTGCAGGCGACACGGGCGCTGGAGCGGCTGTTGTCGATGGGAGATGCAGTGGACCCGGTGGTGCATGTCTCGCCTATGGGGTGGAACGCGGTGTCGGTCACGTTGCGGACGCTGGGTGAACCTGCCTTCGGTTTGCTGCGGGCGCTGGGGCGGCGGACGGAGGCCGAGGCGGGCGAGGATGATCTGCGGTCGGTGCTGACGGGGATGACTGAGGCACGGGCTGCGGAGCGGCTGGAAGGCTGGTTGGTCGCGCGGGTCGCGCATATCCTGCAGGTACCGGAAAAGGCGGTCATCGCGACGAAGCCGGTGGCGGATCTGGGGGTGGATTCGCTGATGGGCGTGGAACTGGGCCTGACGGTGCAGCAGACGCTGGGTGACGACATCCCGGTCACGCTTATCTCCGATGCGCTGAGCCTGCGAGAGATCGCGTTGCGGATCGTGCGTCATCTGCACGGCGCGGATGCCGCCGTGGAAGAGCGGGCCGAGGAAATCCGGATGGCGGAGCAGCATCTCGGATCGGTTGCGGCGTTGCGCGAAACGCGGGCGGAGGCGGCGGAATGACGGAAAGCGCGCCCAGCAAGGCCGATCTGGTGGCGGCGGCGCGGGCTGCGGCGCAGCGGCGTGGCTTGCGGCCGGTTGCGGCG
>VYLE01000101.1_pt1 | contig 78710 bp, 78 predicted proteins | sample 5114391 | NCBI WGS metagenome assembly VYLE01 (sample SAMN12291771, study PRJNA351875) | freshwater metagenome | isolation source: freshwater lake | place: USA: Michigan, Kent Lake | collected 2013-08-15 | reverse complement strand
GTCGCGGCGGTGGCGCGCGACAGGGTCTACCTGACCCTGCCGGTCCCTCCAGGCTATCCGGGCGAAACGGAGATGGCCCAGTCCATCGTCGCCTCCTACGGCCCGCGGAAGGTGGCCTTTGACGCGCTGGTCAGCCTGTCGCCGACGAAGGTCACCATCATCGTCACCGCCCCGGCCGGCCCGCGGGTGGCCCAGATCGACTGGGACGACACCGGCGTGCGCACCACGACCGACGGCGCGCCGCCCGCCGGTTTCCGGGGCGAGAACGTGCTGGCGGATCTGGTCATGACCAGCTGGCCGAAGGCGGCGCTGGAGACGGCGCTGGCCGGGCGGCTGGAGGTCTGGGACTACCCTGACGGTCACCGCAAACTGGTGCGCGGCAAGGAGCTGGTGGTCGATATTCCGCCGGCCGTTCGCGATGCCGACGGGTCGAGCAAACGCACCCTGACCAATCACGACTTCGGCTACAGCCTGGTGATCGTTTCCCGCGAGGCCGGCCAGTGACCCATCCCACGCGCCGCCAGGCCTTTGTGCACAGCCACGCCGTGGCCTGCGCGCTGGGCGCGGATCGCGAGCAGGTGGCCGCCAACCTGTTCAGCCCCGCGCCGCCGACCGTGACGGGACGCTGGACCCTGGCAGACGGGCGGCAGGTTCCGGTGGGCGCCCTGCCCTTCTCGCTCGGCGAGGGCGATCCGACGGACCAGACGCGGCGCAGCCGCACCAACCGCATGCTCGTCCATGTACTCAAGGAACTCGGGCCGGCGGTCGCCGCCGCCATCGACCGATACGGCGCCGCCCGCGTCGGCGTGGTGCTGGGCACCAGCACCTCCGGCGTCGACGAGAGCCTGCACGCCCTGCGCATCAGGCTGGATGGCCAGGACTGGCCCGAGGGCTACCATTTCGACGTCCAGGAGCTGAACGATCCGGTCGCTGCGGCCCAGGCCCTGACCGGCGCCACTGGTCCCGCCTATGCGGTATCCACCGCCTGCACTTCGGGGGCCAAGGCGATCGCGGCCGGGGCCCGGCTGATCGCGGCCGACCTCTGCGACGCCGTCCTTTGTGGCGGCCTCGACACGCTTTGCGACCTGACCCTGAACGGCTTTGGAGCGCTGGAGGCGTTGAGCCCGGAGCTGACCAACCCCTTCAGCGTCAATCGCAAGGGCATCAACATAGGCGAGGGCGCCGGCCTGTTCCTGCTGACCGTCGATGAAGCACCCGTGCGGGTCGCGGGCTGGGGCGAGACCAGCGACGCTCACCACATCTCCGCCCCCGACCCGAGCGGCGCCGGCGGCGAGGCGGCGGCCCGGAAGGCCCTGGCCATGGCGGGTCTGGACCCTTCCGATATCGGCTATGTGCATCTGCACGGCACCGGCACAGAGCTCAACGACCGGATGGAATCGGGGGTCATCAGCCGGGTGTTCGGCGACGCCACGCCGGTCAGTTCGACCAAGCCGTTGACCGGTCACACCCTCGGGGCCGCCGGTGCGGTGCAGGCCAGTTTCTGCCTTATGGCTTTCGAGCAGGATGGCGCTCTGCCGCCACACATCTGGGACGGTCAGATCGACCCGGAGCTGGCGCCGGTCCGCCTGGCCGCTCCGGGCGACCGGGAGCCCGGCCTCAAGCATGCCCTTTCCGCCTCCTATGCCTTCGGCGGCAACAACGCCGCCGTTATCCTCAGCCAGACATGACCCAGTACCCTGCGATCGACCGGCTCGTGCCGCACCGGCCCCCCATGCTCTTTGTCGACCGCATCATCGGCGAGGATGGCGCGACCACCCTGGCCGAGCACCGGGTGACCGCTGACAACCTTTTCCTCGTGCCTGGCAAGGGCGTGCCTGCCTATGTCGTCTTCGAGATGATGGCCCAGGGCATCTGCGCCACGGACGGCCTGCGCCGCTACCGCCGGGGCCAGGATCCCGAGCTGGGTTTCCTGCTCGGCTGCCGCAAGTTCGCCGCGACTCGCAGCTGGGTGCAGCCGGGCGAGCTGCTGACCCTGGAATCGATCTGCCTGCTGGACGGCGAGACCTCCAGCTATCAGTGCCGGGTGATCGATACAGAGGGCGCCGAGGTCGCCACCGCCACCGTCAACGTCTTCCAGCCGGTCGACATGGCCGCCTATCTTGAAGGAACCAGGCTGTGAGCCGTGAGCTGAACGTCAAACGCCCGGTACTGGTCACCGGGGCCAGCAAGGGTATCGGCCGGGCCAGCGCCATCCGCATCGGCGCGGCAGGCCACCCCGTCACCGTCCACTACGGCGGCGACCGGGCCGGCGCCGAGGCGACGGCGGAGGAAATCCGCGCCGCCGGCGGCGAGGCGGACCTGATCAGCTTCGACGTCTCCGACCGCGCCGCGGTTACCACCGCCCTGAACGCGCGGCTGGAGGAGAGCGGGGCCTACTGGGGAATCCTGCTGAGCGCCGGCATCACCCGCGACAATGCCTTTCCGGCCATCAGCGGCGAAGACTGGGACGCGGTGCTGCGCACAAACCTCGACGGCTTCTACAATGTGGTCCACCCGCTCACCATGCCGATGATCCGGCGCCGCGACGGCGGGCGGATCATCGCGCTGTCGAGTGTCTCCGGCGTCATGGGCAACCGCGGACAGGTCAACTACAGCGCCGCCAAGGCCGGCATCATCGGCGCCTGCAAGGCTCTGGCGGTCGAACTGGCCAGCCGCAAGATCTGCGTCAACGCCGTGGCCCCGGGCCTGATCGACACCGGCATGATCGGCGAGGTGCGACCCGAGGTGATCCAGGCCATCCCGATGGGCCGGATCGGCCAGGTCGACGAGGTCAGCGAATTGATCGCGTTTCTGTTTTCGCCCAATGCGGGTTACATCACCCGGCAAGTCATTGGGGTGAATGGGGGATTGGTGTGATGCGTCGCGTGGTGGTTACCGGAATGGCCGGCATCACCTCGATGGGCCAGCAATGGTCCGAGATCGAGGCGGGGATGCGCGCCGGCAAGACCGGTATCCGCTACATGCCCGAATGGGAGCGCCTCTCCGACATGGGGATCAAGGTGGCCGGCGGCGCCGACTGGTTCACCCATGAGGCCCATTTCCCGCGTCAGGCCATGCGGTCGATGGGGCGGGTTTCGGTCATGGCTGTCGATGCGGCCGGACGGGCCCTGGAGATGGCGGGGCTGAAGGATGATCCGGTGCTCAAGAGCGGCCGGGCCGGCGTCGCCGCCGGGTCGTCCTATGGGTCGACCGAGCCGACAATCGACTTCACCAACTTCATCACCACCGGCAAGGCCGGCAAGCTGAACGCCACCAGCTACATCCGCATGATGAGCCACACGGCGCCGGTCAATGTCAGCGTCTTTTTCGGCCTCAAGGGCCGGGTGATCACGACCAGTTCGGCCTGTGTCTCGGGCTCGCAGGGCATCGGCTACAGCACCGAAGCGATTCAAGCCGGCAAGGCTGACATCATGCTGGCCGGAGGGGCGGAGGAGCTGTGTCCGACCATGGCCATGGTCTTTGACCGCCTCTACGCCACCAGCAAGATCAACGATCACACCGCCAGCCGCCCGTTCGACGTCAGCCGCGACGGTCTGGTCACCGGCGAGGGCGCCGCCTTCCTCGTGCTCGAGGAGCTGGAGCACGCCCTGGCGCGCGGCGCCAGGCCGCTGGCCGAGATCAAGGGCTTCGCCACCAATGCCGACGGGGCGCACATCAGCCACCCGGACGGCGACGTCCAGGCCGTGGTCATGCGTGAGGCCCTGCGCGAGGCAGGCATCGCCCCGTCCGACCTGGCCTTCATCAACGGCCACGGCACCGCCACGGTGGCCGGCGACACCTCCGAGGCGAGGGCGACCATGGAGGTCTATGGCGACCGGACGCCCTTCCATACGCTGAAGGGCCACTTCGGCCACACCCTGGGGGCCTGCGGCGCCATCGAGGCCTGGCTGGGCATCGAGATGCTGCGCCAGGGCGCGGCGGCGCCGATCGCCAACTTCAAGGAAGCTGACCCCCGCTGTGCGCCGCTGGACTTCATCCATGGCGAGTTCCGCGACATCAGCAGCGGTGAGTTCTTCGCCTCCAACAACTTCGCCTTCGGCGGCATCAACACCTCGGTGATTTTCGGTCGGGTGTAGGACAATGATCGATCCCGTCGCCTTCATCCTGGCCGCCCTGACCCTCCTGGCCATACCGGGGCCGACCAATACTTTGCTGGCCATGTCGGGAGCCGCCGCCGGGCTTCGCCCGTCTCTGCGCCTGCTGGGGGCCGAGCTGGCCGGCTACATGATCTCGATCCTGACCCTGGCGCTGGTGCTGGGTCCGTTGGTGCGCGGCAACCCGATGGTGGGGGTGTCCCTGAAGGGTCTCTGCGCCGCCTATCTGGTCTATCTGGCCGTCAAGCTGTGGCGCGAGGGCTCCAGCACCCTGATTACCGACGCGGCAGTGCCCTTCCGGCGGGTATTCACCACCACGCTATTGAATCCCAAGGCGGTGATCTTCGCCTTCCTCATTCTGCCCCATCTGGCCGACCGCCGGATTTTGCAGGGCCTGCCCTACCTGGCCGGGCTTTGCGGCCTGATCATCCTGGTCGGCGGCAGCTGGATCGGCCTTGGCGCAGCGCTGCGGGCCGGCAGCGGCGGCCATCTGGCCGGCGGCCTGGTCCGCCGGATCGGAGCCAGCGCCCTGGTGGTGTTCGCCATGGTGCTGGGCAGTTCGGCCTGGACGACGGCCCACGCGGTGGCGGCGGCGAACTAGACCCATCGTGACCTGCCAGCCGGAGAGAGGGGCCAGGTCCGGCTAAGCGCTTCCCATGGTCTCGCGAATGGCGCTGGCCAGGTCTTCCAGCCGATAGGGCTTGGGCAGCACCTGGACGCCGACCGCCTCGGCGGCCTCGCGATTGGCTTCTGCAAAGCCGCTCGTCAACAGCACCGGCATATCAGGGCGGCGATGATGGATCTCGCGAGCCAGGTCGACGCCGTTCATCTCGCCCGGCATCATGATGTCGCTGAACACCACGTCGATCCTGCGGTCGTTGGCCAGCGCGCCCAGACCGCCGGCCGCGGACGCCGCGCGGGTGACCTCGAAGCCGATCTGGTGCAGCATTTCGGTGACCAGGGAGGCGACCTCGTCATCGTCCTCGACCAGCAGGACACACCCGGTAAAGCGACTGGCCGTGCGGACCGGGCCGGTCTCGAGGGTCGGCCTTGTGGTCTCGACCACCGGCCTGGTCGAGCGCGGCAGCATGAGAATGAGACTGCTCCCCTCGCCGACCCGGGAGTCGATGCGCACGGAACCGCCGGACTGGCGAGCGAAGCCGTAGGCCTGGGCGAGGCCGAGGCCCGAGCCCTTGCCGACCTCCTTGGTGGTGAAGAAGGGCTCGAAGACCCGCGCCTTGAGCGCCTCGCTCATGCCGACGCCCGTATCGCGCACCTCAAGCCGCACGAAGTCGCCGACGACATCGCCTTCGCGCCAGCCTTCGACATTGCGGGCGGCGATGACGATCTCGCCGCCTTTAGGCATGGCGTCGCGGCCGTTGAAGGCGAGGTTCAGAATGACCAGCTCCAGCTCGCCAGCATCGACCTCCACAGGCCACAGGTTCTCGTCGAACTCGAGATCGACATGGACATCGCCCCTGAGCGAACGGTCCAGCAGTTCACGCATGCCGCCAATCCGGGTCTGCAGATCGACGGCTTCCGGGGCCAGCGGCCGGCGGCGCGAGAAGGCGAGCAACTGGCGTGTCAGGGCCGAACCCCGCTCGGCCGCCTGACGCATACCCTGCAACATGCGGGCGCGCCGCGCCGGGTCCTCCTGCCGGTCGAGCATGTCGAGCCCGCCTTGGATGACCATCAGCAGGTTGTTGAAGTCGTGGGCGACGCCGCCAGTGAGCTGGCCGATGGCCTCCATCTTCTGGGCCTGACGCAGGTTCTCCTCGATGCGCGCCCGCTTCGCCATCTGGGTGACCAGTTCGGCGTTGGCCGCCTTCAGTTCGCGGGTTCGGGAGGCGACCAGGACTTCGAGTTCCTCGGCCGCCCGCTCGCGGGCTTCGAGCAGGGCCCGGACTTCGTACTGGCGGCTGCGGGCCCGCAGAGCCGCCTGCACCGCGCTGGTCAGGGTGATCGGCTGCACGGGGCGCTCGAGCAGCGAGACGTTGCGCAGGGCCTCGACAATGGTCTTGCGCCAGGCCGCGACGCGCGGCTGTTCATGGCGGCTGGTCAGCACGACGAACGGCAGATCGGACCAGGCGGGCTGGGCCTCGATCCAGCTGGTAAGCCGGGTCAGGTCCTTGCCGAACAGACCCTCCTCGGCGACGAACACCGCGGCCGCTCCGGCGTTGAGCTCCTGCACCAGGCCGTCAAGGTTGCCGCAGCCGAAGGCGAACAGTCCGCTGCGCCGCAGAAGCTCGGCCGAGGCCGGCCCATCCTGACCGACAGGGGCGTAGATCAGCACCCGATCTGAGGGCGTGTCGTTGGGCATCATGGCCCCGCACATCGAGCAGCGGCCCGGCCCTCATCGAAAGCGAAGTAGACGGCGTGCTCGCCGCAGTCGGCGGCGGCGATGGCATCGGTCAAGACGACCGACGGCTTGCCGACCCCGGCGGAACCGATCAGCACGGCGTTGGCGCCCCGCTTCAGCCCGCCACCGAACCGGCGGTCGGGTTCGGCGTTGCCAGTAGAGATCTGGGCCGGATCTTCCGGATGCGCTGTCGTCATGTCTTGAAAGAGCCCTCCACGGCGTGGAGTTCCATCCAGGGGCCCCGACCTGCGCCATCGCCAGAGCACGAACCGGGGTGCAGCCTACGGACGCCCGGCGGCGGCTGGGCCGGTCAGACCAGTTCGGCGACCGATTCCTCTTCTTCCTCGTCTTCGTCCTCGGCAACCACTTCGACAGCCGCCTTGCGCTTGATGGGGCCGCGCGCCTTGCGCGCCGCCGAAAGCGCCGCCGAGCGGGCTTCGGCGCGGGTCAGGGCCTCGCTCTCCAGAGCCGGCAGGATCTCGGCGGCGGCCGCCTTGCGGGCGGCATGGTCGCCTTCACTGAGCCGGCGAGCGTTGGCCAGCAGGTTGTTCACCTCGGCGTCGGTCAGGCCGGGAAGACGGTCGATGAGGGTCATGGGAGGCTCCGTGGAGGCGGCAGGATTCGCCGTCCATCGACAAAACGCCTGAAAGTCATATCGGGATGCTTCGACCGCTTTACGAGTCCCAGGAGAACAGTTCGCAAGATATTCCTTGCGGAAACCTCGAAGGTCTGTCAGTTTTGGGTCATCGAATTCGTCTCGGTTCGGCTGTATATCCATGTTTCACTCAGTGAAACGCCCGGACCTGCCCCCAAACCATCTCGAACTTGATCGCCTGCGCGAAACGCGTGTGGGTGAGATTTCATGAACTAAGGACTACCCAATATGTCTACCGGCACCGTCAAGTGGTTCAACGGAACCAAGGGCTTCGGCTTCATCCAACCTGATGAAGGTGGCGCTGACGTCTTCGTGCACATCTCGGCCGTCGAGCGCGCGGGTCTCCGCGGCCTCGAAGAAGGTCAAAAGATCACGTACGAACTCGAGAAGGACAAGCGTAGCGGCAAGATGTCCGCCGGCAACCTGCAGGCTTAATCAGCCTCTCGGTTCGTCCAACGAGAAGGGCCGGCTCCGCAAGGAGCCGGCCCTTTTTCGTTGTTGTCGGGCCCGCTGCCGGGCCTTCAAATCCGCTCATCCGGGCGAGGCCAGGAATGAGCGGGAACTTGATCTAGCCGCGAACAGCCATCGTCGCCTTGGCGGCGACCGGCGGGGTGCGCAGGATGCCGGCGATGCGTTCCAGGAACTCGCGACGGCGGGCCATGGCCCCGGCCACGTCCTGCATCTCGCGCACGACACGGCTGTTGGTGCGCCCGGCTTCCTCGACCAGTCGGTCGGCGACCGCCGGAAGGTGATCGCCACCCTTGCGCGCGTCCATCAGGGCCGCATGGCTACGGGCCTCGCCGATCCGCTTCTGGACCAGGGGCTCAACTTCGACTCCGGCCTCGGCGCGGGCCGCCAGGCTGGCGAAGTCGTTGGCGTAGAGGCGGACGAAGCCTTCCTCGATCATGGTGTCTCCTGTCAGGGACGGCCGAAAGGGCGACTGACATGAAATCCATGCGCCGCTCCACAGCCTGCAGGCGGGAGTACGCGGCGCGTCGCCGTCTCTCTCAGCCGCTGGCGCCCAAGGGTCTTGGCCAGCGATCAATGACCTATAGCCGCATTAGCCCGAAAAGTCACCCGGAGATGGGGTGCCCCCCGGAGCCGGTCGCGGGTTTGAGCCGACGACCGCTTCCGCCTGAAGGAACAGGCTCTAGCCGATCGTGCCGGACGAAGCCTCGGCGCCGTTGGCGCGCAACCAGCGGAAGGCCAGCCGATCGCTATCGCGGTGGGCGGTCAGGGTCAGGTCGAGAACCTCGCCGGGGCGAATAATGTCCTTGAACTTCACCCGGGTGAGGTCGCCGCTCTCCGGGGCCCAGCCGAACACCTCGCGGGCCAGCAGAACGGCCATGTGCACCTGGCTGATGCCCGGCAGGATCGGCTCGCCGGGGAAATGGCCCTGGAACCAGGCCAGGGTGGTGGGCAGCGTCATCCGCAGTTCGGTGGTGTCGCCCTGGTGGGACACCACTTCGTAGGGTGGGACGCGCGGGGCGTCGAAGAGGGCGCGGAGATCGCTCAAGCGACGTTTTCCCTGGGCATCCGTTGGCAGATGATCGACGAACCGCCAGTGTTTCGGGCGCTCGATCGGCTCCAGTCTATCGGCCAAGGCGGCGCGAAGATGGCGGCCCATGCGGAAAGCGCCCTCCGCCTCAAGCGCGGCCTGGCCCGCCGGCGACAGGGCGACGACAGCGGCCAGGGCGCCCTTGCGATCGGCCAGGGTGAAGGCGCAGGCGTCTACCGCCTCGGCGAGGCCGCCCAGGGCCTCCTCGACGCGGGTCAGGGAGACGCGCTTGCCGTCGATCTTTTCCATGCGGTCGGCGCGGCCGAGCAGGCGGAAGCGGCCATCGTCCATCGCCACCATGCGGTCACCCATGGCGAAGGGGACGCCGTCGTCGAGATAGGGCGTCAGGACGGTCAACGTGCCCTCCGCGTCCGGGGCGACAGTGACGACGCTGAAGGGCGTCCACGGCTCGTCGCCGGCGCTTTGCCGGCGCCAGGCGACGCCGCCGGTCTCCGTGCTTCCCAGGACTTCGGTAACCGGCCGGCCAAAGGCGGCGGTGCAGGCCAGTGCGGCCGGGGTCTGAAGCAGCTGGCCCGAAGAGAAGATCAGACCGGGCGACTGGGCTGCGAGATCCATGGTCGGCGGCAGGCGGGTGAGGTGGGCCGGGCTGGAGATCAGGGTAACGCCGGGCCCCAGTCTGCCGTCGAGGTTTTCCCAGTATTCGGCGGCGCGGTCGGCGCTCGGCCGGCCGGCCATCACCGGCCAGACGACCCGGTAGATCAGGCCGTAGATGTGCTGGTGGGAAACGGTGCCCTGCACCTCGCCGGCCTCTGGACCGAAGGCCTCTTCCAGGGCCCGGGCCTCGGTCTCGAGCTGCGCGAGGCGTCGTTCGATGCGCTTGGGGACGCCCGTCGAGCCGGAGGTGAAGAAGGTCAGGGCGACGTCGTCGGCGGCGGCGGTGAGTTGGCCGTCGGTCTCGCCGGACAGGGTCATCGAGGCATCGTCGAGCAGGAGGGCGGCCTGACCGCCGACCTCGGCCAGATAGGAGACCTGGGTGTGGGCCGGCAGCACCAGGGGTTTACGCGCCACGGCCGCGGCCAGCAGGGCGGCCGTGAACAGGGCGGCGGAAGTGGTGTGCAGGAACAGCGGGCCGTCGCCGGCCATCCTGCCCACGAGGGCGACGGCGGTGGCGCGCAGCTGGCCGACGGTGACATCCCGTTCGCCTGTGAACAGGATACGCTCAGCCGGCGCCGTCAGCAGGGTCGACAGAAAAGACTTCACGCTGCCTCGCGGGCCCGCACAAACTTCCGCACCAACAGCTCCCCGCCGAACAGCGCCCCCATCAACAGGTAGGCCACAAACCCATTATAGGCGGTCCATAGCTCAAGGCTCGCGTAAAGCGCCGTCCACAGGGCGACGAGGCCGTTCAGCAGCAGGAAGACGCACCAGACGATGGTCACCTTCCGGGTGTAGCGGACCCCGGCGTCCGGGAGGTCCGGCTCGGCGATGCGGGCCAGGCGTTCGATCATGCTCGGCCCCTTGAACAGGCTGGCCGCGAAGGCCGCGAGCATCGCTCCGTTCATGAACACGGGATAGAAGCGCACCGCCCGGTGGGCGTCCCAGATCATCATCAGGCCCATCAACAGGGCGACAAAAAGCGGGGCCAGGGCCATGCCCAGAGGGACACCCTTACCCCAGCCAAAGGCCACACGCAGGACAAGTAACAGACAAAGAGACGCCACCACGGGGATCGGCCCGATGGCCTTGACCGCGAACAGGGCGATGAAGGGATAGAGCAGGGTGATCACCGCCAGCGCGACGGTGGCCAGGTCCGGTCGCCGCCGCCCCTGTACCGAGGCGGGCGGAGCCGCCTTCTCGTCAGCCATTGGCCGAAAGTTGTTCCGTCACGTCGAGCACGTCGTTGATCGTGCGCACCGACTTGAACTGCTCGGGCGTCACCTTCTTGCCGGTGATCTCCTGCAGCTTCACCATCAGGTCGACGGCGTCGATGCTGTCGAGGCCGAGGTTCTCGACCAGGTCAGCGTCGAGTCTCAACTCGTGCTCGGGGACCTCGAAGGTCTCGACGAGGAAGTCGGCGATCTCTTTGTAAACGGCCTGTCTGTCCATCTTTCCCTCCGTCACGCGGCGGCTTGCTGCGCAGCGACGAACTCGGCGAGTGAACGGACCGACTGGAAGTGGGCCCGCGTACTCTTGTCCTCGGCGTTGATCTTGATGCCGTACTTCTTCTGGACGCCGACGCCAATCTCCAGCGCGTCGATCGAGTCCAGGGCCAGACCTGAGTCGCCGAACAGGTTTTCCTCCGCGTCGATATCGCCGGGTCCGACGTCCTCCAGATTGAGGACATCGATGATCATCAGCTTGATGTCGTGTTCCAGGTCGCTCATGCGCGCAGTTTCTCTTCCATCATCTCATCCACGCGCGTCACGAGGTGGCGCGCGGCGACTGGGAGCGGGTCTTGCCCCGCGAACTCAAAAACTTCAATGCGGTCATGCACGGTCAGCGTCCAGTGCGGCTTGGTGGCCGGGACGCGGTACCAGGGCACACCCTTCTGCAGGTTTGGCGGCACACAGGTGATGCTGACCAGGCGCACGGGCGCGCCGGCCTTGAGGGCGGCGTAGGCGAACCCCCGTTGCATGACCCGCGGCCGGCCCGGAACGGTGCGCGAGCCTTCCGGGAAGATGACCACATTGTTCCCCTCACGGAGGGCCTGGGCGCAGTCTTCAAGCAGGCGTTCGGGGTCGCCGAGGTTGGGGATGTAGCCGGCGGCCCTGACCACCCCGGCCATGAAGGGGTTGTTCCAGACGCCCGCCTTCACCACGCATTTGGTGCGCTGCATGAAGGCCATCATGAAGACGATGTCGAGCAGGGAGGGATGGTTGGCGACAACCATGACCCCGTGGTCGCGCTTGAGCCTGTCCTCGCCGATGCACTGGTAGGAGAGCGTGCCCATCAGCGCCATGATGCGGATGTAGAGCCGCCAGGTGCGCTGAACCATGATCTGGGCGATGCGCTGACGCAGGTCCCTGGCATGGAAGCCGATGTTGATCAGCGGAAAGATGGCCAGGGCCATGGCCAGGCCGCCGAGCCCGAACAGCACGAAGGAGATGCCGGTGGTCACCACCCGGCCGCCCTGCTCGATCTTTCGCAGAATGCCCATCATCAGGCGGCCACCCGCATGTCGGTGCTGACCGCGACCGCCGTCGCCCCGGCCTCGAGGGCGCCCAGCAGGGTCAAGGCTCCCGTGCGGCCGGGCCCGACCTCGGCGGCGGCGCCCCCCGCGCCGAGGCCAAGGCGCAGAGCCAGGGCGACGAAGGGAGCGTCGGGCTCGTGGTCGAATCCGGCGTAGGCCCCCGGCATCGGCTGCTCGGCGAACAGCACAACAACCTGGGAAGCCTCTCCGACCGACAGCCGCAGCCAGGCCTCCAGAAGGCCGGCGGCAAGGCTGACCTCGCCGGCGGCGATGGCGGTGTGGCTGGACTTCTCGCCGATCACCTGGGCGGTCAGGCCCGGGGCGGCGTTGTGGACACAGGCCGAGAAGGCCGAGGGCGACAGCAGGTCGGAGCCGACGATGGCCTGGGAAAGCACCAGCGCCGTGGTCACATCACCATAGCGGGAGGCAAACACCAGTTCGCATCCGGGGGTGGCCACCCCCACCCCGCAGCGGACAGCCGCCAGCGAGAATTTGGGCATCCGACGGCGCAGGCCCACAGGCACGGCGTCTGGCCCTGCGGCGCGACCCCGAACGGACTCGGCGCCGGCTCCGTCGATGACGACGCCGCCCCAGTCAAAAACCGCCAGATCGGCGATACCCATCAGCCCCACTCACCCTCGGCGCCGGACCGTAACGCGCCCGACTCACTGCCGTCGGCTGGACCCCTGCCCACCGTAGGTATTTATCCTAGACCCAGCCGTAGCCGGAGCAACCTATGAAAGGGGGCCAACGGCAAACAACCGCGACTGCTGGCTAGCGGGCAACGAAGTTGGCGTGGAAGCCGAAGGGAATTCGCCGGGGCACGGGAGCCAGCGCGATCGGGCCGGCGGCGACATCGAGGGCGTCGAACACCGCCAGCTCGCTGGTGTCGGTGCGCGGCCTGAACAGGATGGTCAGGATCCAGCCGTCGCCCTCCGGCGCGTCCGGGCTACGAGGCACGAAGACCGGCTCGCCGACACCGCCCAGACCCTCTTCGGTCCAGAAGGTGCGCTGGCCCGTGTGGGTGTCGAGATGAGCCAGGCCGTCGCCGCGGATGTCCCCCGGCCGGCGCTGCTGGCCGGAGAACCAGGCGTGGCGGTGGGGCTGCTGGGCGCGGCGCTCGTCGATGCGGGGAAACTCGCCGGCCAGGTCGTCGAGAGTCGCCTCGGTCGCCTTGGGCTCGTCGCCAGAGAGATCGACCCGGTAGCGCAGGGAGACCGCCCCGGTCTCGCGGCCCGGCGCACCATCCGCAAGCGGGAAGAAGGGCGCCTGGGGATAGCGCATGACGTCGAAGACGAGGGTCTCGCCCTCCTCCCAGGCATTGGTGACATGGAACAGGTAGCCGATCGAGACGGGCGCCCAGCGCAGCGAGGCAACACCCTTTTCGCGGTCGATGATGGCCAGCTGCGCGGGCGCCTCAGGCTCCCAGGCGAAGGCCGGCTTGCCGCCCATGGCCCGCTCCAGGCTGCCGGTCAGCGGCAGAAGGGGGATGATCAGGTAGCGGTCAGTCAGGGCGAAGTCGTGGATCATCGAGCAGTAGGGGGCCTCGAAGGTCTCGCGCCTGATCAGCACGCCGTCAGGGCCGGCGACGCCCCAGCTGACCTTGCTGGAGAGCGGGGTCGGATCATCGGCATAGGCGATGAAGACCATCTCGCCGGTGCGCGGATCGACCTTGGGATGGGCGGTAACCTTGCCGCCGAAGTCGCGGTAGCCGACCGGCTCCAGGCTGCCGGCCTCGACCTCGAACGGGGCGTGTGCCTCCTCCAGCGCCAGCAGGCGACCGGCGTGCAGCATGATGTTGGTGTTGGCCACGCCGCTGTCGGTCCCCATGACGCTGGGATCGGTCGTCATCGGGTTGCCCATCGCCCCGTAGAGACGCTTGCCCGCCGCGTGCTCGGTCTGCCAGCGCGGGGTGCGGACGTAGCGGTTGCGATAGCGAACGCGGCCGCCCTCGATCTCGAAGGCGTGGACCATGCCGTCGCCGCCGAACCAGTGGTAGGCGCGCTGGTCCGGCTCGAACTGCGGGTTGGGGCCGATGCGGTAGAGGGATCCGGCGATGGCGTCGGGGATGGTCCCGATCACCGGCAGATCGAAATCGTCCTCGCTGCGCACCGGCGCGAAGTTGCCACGCAGGAAGGGGTTGCCCCGAGTTTCGCCGTCCATGGTCCGCTCTCCCGCTTTTGCTTTTCTAGAGTTTGGCGATCAGTCCCGTATCGGGGGGCCGCCTTGCCGCTGACCGTCTCAGCCCAGACCCAGCTCGTTCTTGGCGATCAGATAGTCCCAGCGGTCCATGCCATCCTCGTTATTTACGACGTAAACTTATAATGTAAGCTATAGGCTCTGACAACAGCTTCTCATTGTTTCGTGCCCATGCCTCGCGCTTTATCCCCCGCCCAGGTCGAAGAGTTCCGCGAGCGACTTTGCGCCGCCGCAGAGCGTCTGTTCGCCGAGCATGGGCCCGAGGCGGTGACCATGCGCCAGCTGGCGCTTGAGCTGGGCGTCAGCCCGATGACGCCCTACCGCTACTTCAAGGACAAGGACGACATCCTGGCCGCCGTTCGGGCCAGCGGCTTTTCCCGCTTTGCCGACGCCATGGAAGCCGCCTTCCGGTCGGAGACCGACCCGGTCGCCGTGTCCGAGGCGGTCGGCCGGGCCTATGTCCGTTTCGCCCTTGAACAGTCCGACGCCTACCGCCTGATGTTCGACCTTTCGCAGCCCAATGAGGCCGACTATCCCGAACTGGTCGCCGCCAGCGGCCGGGCCCGCGAGATGATGGTCGCCCAGGCCCGGGGGCTGATCGACAGCGGCCAGGCCAAGGGCGATCCGGAGGTCATCGCCCATATCCTGTGGGCCAATCTGCACGGCGGCCTGGTGCTGCAGCTGGCCGGCAAGCTGTCTCCCCGGGTTGATCCCTCGGCTCTGCGTCGGGCCTCGTTCCAGACCCTGCTCAAGGGCCTCGCCCGAGACGATTGAGCCGTTGCCGGGCCAGGGGCCGGCCGATAGGGTGGCGTCAGTTTCGTCAGGGGGTTTTTCATGTCCAGCGCCAGCACCATCGCCGAGGAACTCGCCGCCGCAGCGGCCGGCGCCGATACCGATGCGCTGGGCCTGTTGCTCGACGACGTCACCCTGCTGGCCCTGGAAGACCCGGACGCCGACAACGTGATCGTCGGCGGCGGCGCTGACGACACCTTCAACGGCGACGACGGCAACGACACCATCGACGGCATGCGGGGCAACGACACCCTGAATGGCGGCGAAGGCAGCGACCGGCTGTTCGGCTGGGGCGACGAAGACACGCTCAACGGCGGCGAGGGCATCGACTTCCTCGACGGCGGCCGGGGCAAGGACACTCTGAACGGCGACAACGGCGCCGACGAACTTCATGGCCAGCGCGGCACGGACACGCTGAAGGGCGGGGCCGGCGAGGACAAGCTCTACGGCGGTCAGGGGCGCGACAGCCTCGATGGCGGCGCGGGCGTCGACTATCTGGCCGGTGGCGTCGGCGACGACACCTACATCGTCGACGTGGTCGGCGACGTGTTGCACGAGGCCCGCCTGGCGGGTCGCGACACCGTGGAATCGGCCGTGACCTGGACCCTCGGCGCCTTTTTCGAGGAGCTGGAGCTGACCGGCACGACGGCGATCGACGGGACCGGCAACGCCTTCGCCAACAAGGTCACCGGCAACAGCGGGGCCAACACGCTGCTGGGCCTGGACGGCAACGACACGCTGTCGGGCGGCGGCGGGATCGATACCCTGACCGGCGGCCGCGGCAATGACCGCATGGCCGGCGGGGCCGGAGCGGACACCTTCATCCTCACCGCCGACAGCATCGGCCTGAAGGAGAAGGACCGCATCAGCGACTTCTCGAACGGCGACGGCGACCTGATCAACCTGACCGCCATTGACGCCAACACCGGCGCCGACGGCGACCAGGCCTTCACGGCGGTGGCGAAGTTCACCGGGACCGCCGGCGAGATGGCCCTCAGCTACAAGGGCGGGACCACCACGCTGAAGCTCGACGTCGATGGCGACGGCAAGGCCGACTACATGCTGAAGATCAACGGCGACGTGACCCTGCATACGGCGACCTGGCTGCTTTAGGCGCGGATCATCTGACGGCTTTGGGCGTTGGGGTGGGAACAGTCACGGAGTTCCGCCCATGCCCCCCGCCACCGGCCCCGCCCACCTCCCCGCCCACGTCCCCGCCCAGCCCAATGGCGCCGCCAACGACAGCGGCGGCGCCCTGGGTTTCCTCGACCGCTTCTTCGGCCCTGACCCCCGTGGCGCCGTGACCGAGAAGGCGCTCGACGTCCGCGACCAGGTCATCGACACCGCCCAGGACGCCCGCGCCAACCTGTCGGTCGCCGGGACCAGCCTGGTCGCCACCGCCCGCGCCCATCCGGTGCTCGCCGTCCTGACGGTGGTCGGCGGCATCGCTGTTATCGGCCTGCTGGCCAACCCCGCCACCCGCCGCGCCGCCATCGCCGGTGGCGCGGCCCTGTGGAGCAAGTACGGGCGCAAGGCTCAGGCGCTTCTGCCCAGGCGCTGATCTGGCCAACCCGATCCCTCTATGCGAAACCCCGGAGGTGTAAGCTTCCGGGGTTTTCCATGTTCAAGCGCCTGCTGCCTCTCCTCGCCGCCGCCCTCATCGCCGGCAGCGCCCAGGCGGCGCCAGACAGCCTCGACGCCATCGCCGTCGACTTCGTCAAACTGACCCTGGAGGCCGGCGTCCGCGAGGACGGCTATGTCGACGCCTACTACGGCCCGCCGGAATGGCAGGAGGCCGCCAAGGCCAAGACCCGCGATCAGGCGACCCTGCGCCGGGACGCCCGCGCCCTCGCCATCCGCCTCGCCGCCCTGCCGGCAGCCACCGATCCGCTGGTCCAGCGCCGCCGCGTCTTCATGGCCGGGCAGCTGAAAGCCGCCGATACCCGGCTCTCCATGGCGCTGGGCGACAAATTCAAGTTCGCCGACGAGGCCGAGGGCCTGTTCGGTATCCGCCCGCAACTGAAGCCCCTGAGCGCCTACGATCCCGTGCTGGCTCGCATCGAGACCCTGGTTCCCGGCGAGGGTCCGCTGGCCCAGCGTGTCGACGCCTTCCAGAACCGCTTCATCATCCCGGCTGAAAAGCTGGACGCTGTCATGCGGGCCGGCATCGCCGAGTGCCGCAAGCGCACGGCCGCCCACATGGCCCTGCCCGCCGACGAGCAGTTCACCCTTGAGTTCGTGAAGGGCAAGAGCTGGTCCGGCTACAACTGGTACAAGGGCAATGCCACCAGCCTGATCCAGATCAACACAGACCTGCCGATCCGCATCAGCCGCGCCATCGATCTCGGCTGCCACGAGGGCTATCCGGGTCACCACGCCCTGAACATGCTGCTGGAACAGAAGCTGGCGAAGGGCCGGGGCTGGATCGAGTTCACCGTCTATCCGCTCTACAGCCCGCAGTCGCTGATCGCCGAGGGCACCGCCAACTACGGTATCGACCTGGCCTTCCCGCTGCAGGACAAGATCACCTTCGAGCGCGACCTGCTGTTCCCTCTGGCCGGCCTCGACCCGGCCACGGCGGCGAACCAGGTGGCGCTGGGCGAGGCAACGAAGGATCTGGCCGGCGCCCGCCTGACCATCGCCCAGATGTACCTGGACGGCGAGATCGACCGGGAGACGGCCGTCACCCTGGCGCAGAAGTATCAGCTCATCAGCCGCGCCCGGGCCGAGCAGTCGATCAGCTTCACCGAGACCTACCGCAGCTATGTCATCAACTATGGACTGGGCCAGGAGATGAGCCAGGCCTACGTCGAGGCCGCCGCGCCGGATCAGGCCGGCCGATGGAAGGCGTTTGAGGCCTTGATCTCGGAACCGACCACCCCGGCGGATCTGCTCAAGCGTCAGGGCCACTGAGGGAGAGGGCCGTCGGCGCCGAGCCCAGGATACACTCAATTCAGGCGCTTGGCGGATGGGCGAATGCCTGTAGGGTCCCTCCCCAAACTGGGGCGATTGGCCGCAGTCCTCCGTTGGAGCCGCCATGCCTTTCGCTGCCGTTGTTGAAGTCTCCGCGCTTGATGGAACCACGGGCTTTCAGATCAGCGGGGAGGCCGTCAATGACTACGTCGGCAAGACCGTCGCTGCGGTCGGCGACATCAATGGCGACGGCATCCAGGACTTCGTCGTCAGCGCCGGCGGTATCGACCCTAACGGCGCCACCTCGGGCGGCGCCTATGTCGTGTTCGGTCGGCTGTCGGGCTTTCCGGCCGAGCTGAACCTCTCGACCCTGAACGGAACCAACGGCTTCCAGATCAACGGCGAAGCCGCGACCTTCACCGGGGGCGGCGTCACCGCAGGCTCGGTGTCTGCGGCCGGCGACGTCAACGGTGACGGCATCGACGACCTGATCATCGGCGGAGCGGGCGCTTCACCCAACGGCCAGAACTCCGGCGCGGCCTGGGTGCTGTTTGGCAAGAACACGGCCGTCAATGGCGCCTTCTCCGCGAACGTGGAACTGAGCGCGCTCAACGGAACGACGGGCTTCCAGCTGAACGGCGTCGCCCTGGGCAACCAGGCCGGGGGCCCGGTCGGCACGGTCGGAGACATCAACGGCGATGGTTTCGACGACCTCTTCGTGAGCGCCTATCGCGTCAACGCCAACGGGGCGCTGTCCGGCTCGACCTATATCGTGTTCGGCGCCAACACCGGCTTCTCCGCCAATTTCGAGCTGAGCAGCCTGGACGGGACCAACGGCTTCCGCCTCGATGGCGAGAACGCCAGCAGCTACACCGGATTCGCGGTCAGCTCGGCCGGTGATCTGAACAACGACGGCTTCGATGACATGATCGTCGGCGCCTTCGGGACGGCGGGCCGCACGGGCGCCGCCTATGTCGTGTTCGGCAAGAACACCGCCGTCAGCGGCAATTTCGCCGCCACCGTCAGCGTCGCGACCCTGAACGGCGCCAACGGCTTCCAGATCAACGGCGTCGCCCTCGGCGACCATGCCGGCATCACGGTCTCCTCTGCCGGCGACATCAATGGCGATGGCTTCGACGATGTGGTCGTCGGGGCCTACAGCGTCGACAACGGCGGGTCCTACGCCGGGGCCAGCTATGTGATCTTCGGCAAGACGACCTCGGTCAGCGGCAACTTCGCCGCCAACTTCGACCTGTCCTCCCTGGACGGCACGAACGGCTTCCGTATCGACGGCCAGGCCGGCGACTACGCCGGCCGATCCTTGGCCGGGGCCGGCGACGTCAACGGCGACGGCATTGACGACCTGCTGATCGGCGCCTACCGAGCCGAGCCGAACGGCGCCTATTCCGGCGCCGCCTATGTCCTGTTCGGCCGCAACACCGGCTTCGCCGCCACCGTCAGCCTGGGCAGCCTGACCACTGCGACCGGCGTGCGGATCAATGGCGAGGCGGCCGGCGACAACTTCGGGGGCGATGTTTCCGCCGCCGACATCAACGGCGATGGCCTGATCGACCTGATCATCAGCGCCGCCTATGCCGGCCCGGGCGGCAATGGCAACGCCGGCGCGGCCTACGTCATCTTTGGCCAGCAGGGGGCCAGCGCCTTCGTCGGCACGCCTGGCGAGGATGACCTCAGCGGCACGGCGGGGGCCGACACCGCCGACGGCGGGGCCGCCAAGGACATCCTGCGCGGTCTCGGCGGCGATGACGTCCTGAACGGCGGCGACGCCAACGACCAGATCTTCGGCGGCGCCAACAACGACATCCTCGGCGGCGACGCCGGCAGCGACATCCTCTACGGCGACGACGGCACAGACACGCTGAACGGCGGCGACGGGGCCGACAAGCTGTTCGGCGGCACGGGGGCGGACCAGCTGAACGGCGGCACGGGCAACGACCGGATGGCCGGCGAGGCCGACGTCGACACCCTGAACGGCGGGGCCGGCAACGACTACCTCGACGGCGGCCTGGGCGCCGACATCATGTCGGGCGGCACGGACAACGACGTCTACATCGTCGACAACGCCGGCGATCAGACCATCGAGACCGCCGGCCAGGGCTACGACATCGTCCGCACCGCCCTCGACGGCTGGGTGCTGGGCGCCAACCTGGAAGGGCTGGAGCTGCAGGGCTCGGCCGACATCGACGGGAGCGGCAACGCCGACGCCAACAACCTGCAGGGCAACAGCGGGGCCAACACCCTGTCGGGCCTGGCCGGCGTCGACACCATCAACGGCAACGACGGCGACGACACCATCATCGGCGGGGCGGGCAACGACCTGCTGCGTGGCGGCATTGGCGCGGACACGTTTGTTGTCGCCCATGCCTTCGGCCCGGTGCTGGAGACCGACCAGATCTACGACTTCAGCGCCGCCGAGAACGATCGTCTCGACTTCTCCGCCGCCTTTGCGGGTACGCTGGATGTGGTCGCCGCCTTCAGCAAGACGGCGGGCGAGATGACCGTGACCTTCGCCGCCGGGGCCACCACTGTCCGCCTCGACACCAACGGCGACGGCAAGGCCGACTACCAGGTCAAGATCAACGGCGACGTCACCAACGACACCGGAAACTGGCTGCTCTAGTGTCTTCGTGGTCGCGCGTTTGATCCGCCAACCGGTTCCCGCTTGTCGGCACGCGCTTCAGAGGGTCAGCTTGCCGAAATAGCCGGTCAGTTCGAGGTAGCCTCGCGCCTCTTCCGAACTGACCGCGCCTTCCCAATAGACCGGGCCGCCGCCGGCCCGGCTGTCCAGTTCCTGGTCGTCGAACAGGGGCTTCAGCACGATGGTCCTGCGGCCGCCGGGCAGCGGGACGGTGATCGCCTGTTCCACGGGGTACAGCGCCTGGGTGCGGGGCGAGCGCCAGCGGCGGCGGGCCTCGAAGGTCAGTTCGCCGGGACGGAAGACGGTGAGGCGGCCATCCGGCGAGCGATAGGAGCCGCCGGTCCACAGGGGCTTGCCGGCCGCGTCGCGCACCTGGAAGGCGGTCAGGGCGCCGCCGTCCTTGAGGTTTAGCCCGGCCCAGTCCCAGCCGACCGCCGCCGGGTTCAGCAGGGTCGATGACCATTCGCGGTCGAGCCAGGCCTCGCCGGTGACCTTCACCCGCTTGCCGTCCCGCAAGATCGAGCCCGTCACCGCAAGGTGCGGCAGGCTGTAGTAGTGGCTGGCCTCGGCGGGCCCGGGACCCTTGCGACTGAAGCCGCCGACACCCTGCAGGATCGGCGGCTGGCTGGGGGCGAAGGTCAGGTCCAGGTCGAAGTCCGACCCGCCGGCTTTGGTGCGCCAGCGGTTGTCGGGACCGCGACGCAGCGACCAGTCGTCGATGACCAGATTGGCGTCGGTCTCGGACGCCTCGGCCAGGCCGAAGCCGGCGCGGGCGACCCGCTGGCTGTGCAGCAGCTTGCCCTTCTTCGGGTCCGACAGGGCGGCGTGGGCGAACAGCACCTGTCTGGCGGCGAAGGCGCTGGGGTTGGCCTGGTCGACGTCGGGGCGGGTGCGGAAGAAGGTGACCTGGAAGCCGAGTGGGCCGGTGTCGGTCTCCAGCCAGCCGGTGACGTACCACCATTCGGTGCGGAACTGGGGATGGCTGCCGTGGTCGCGCGGGAAGGCGATGGTCTCGGCCGGGGTGACGGGGGCATAGACCGGGGCGACGCGGCCGGTGTCGGCGGCGATCAGCAGGAGGGCGGCCAAGGCGGCGATCAGGGCGCGCATCACCAGTCCTCCCGCACGGCGCGGACGGCGTCCATCGACAGGGCCCGGCGGCCGGCCAGCAGGGCGGCCCCGGCCGAGGCGGCGATCAGGGTGACGGTCACGATGGCGAACAGGCCCCAGGGCAGGCGCGTCTCCATGGTCCAGTGGAAGGACTGCGGGTTGACCACATGGATCAGCACCTGGCTCATGATCAGGCCGAGGGTCAGGCCGGCGGCGACCCCGACCGTGCCCAGCAGGGCGCCCTCGATGGCCAGCATGGCGGTGATCTGGCGTTTGCGGACGCCGAGGTGGCGCAGCATGCCGAACTCCTTGGTGCGGGCCAGGGTCTGGGCCGAGACGGTGGCGGCGACGCCGGCCAGGCCGACCAGGATGGCGACGAGTTCCAGCACATAGGTGATGGCGAAGCTGCGGTCGAAGAGGCCAAGGGCGATGGCGCGGATCTGGCCGGGCCGCAGCATCTCGGTGCGGGCCGCGACGTCGGGGGGCAGGGCGGCGCGGACGGCGGCGGAGACCTCTTCCACCTTGGCGCCGGGCTTGAGCTTGATGGAGGCCTCGCCGCGCAAGGGATCGCCGGTCAGACGGCTGTAGTCCTCGCTGGTCAGGACCACGGCGCCGTTCTGGCGGGCGTAGTCGCGCCAGAGGCCGGCGACGAAGACCTTCGGCCGGCCCTTGAGGGGCAGCTCCAGGGTCTGGCCGACCTTCAGATGGTTGAGCCAGGCGGCCGGTTCGCTGACCCAGATGGGGGTCAGGCCGGCCGGGACGGCGCGGGACTGGCCGATCAGGGGAATGCGGGCGCCGGGGTCGTCGCGGGTGACGGGCTGGGCGACCAGGGCGACGGGCGGGGCGTCGGTGGACAGGCGCAGGGGCGTTGCGCGGGTGAAGTGGACGGCGGCGACGCCGGGGGCGGCGGCGATCCTGGCCTGGCCGGCGGGATCGAGGCCGCCGACCTCGGAGGGGCCGGTGAAGCGGATGTAGAGATCGTCCGGCAGGACCTGGCCCAGCCAGTCATCGACCGAGCCCCGGAAGCTGGAGACCATGACGGCCATGGCGATCATCAGCGAGGTCGAGGCGACGATGCCGCAGAGGGCGACGGCGGCCTGCGACGGGGCGCCCCAGAGGCGGCGGACGGCCAGCTCGGTGACCGGGCTCTTGAGGGCACGGGCCTCGAGGGGCGAGAGCAGGGCCCTCGCCAGCCAGGGCATGGCGGCGACGCCGCCGGCCAGCAGCAGGGCCATGGAGACATAGCCCAGCAGAGGCAGGCCATAGACGGCCGGGGCGAAGGCGCAGGCGGCGCCGAGGGCCAGCAGGATGAGGGCCAGGCGGAAGCCCGGCTTGGCCGAGGGGTCGATGGCGTCGCCGACGTTCTTGAGCGCCACGGCCGGCTGGGCGTTGGCGGCCTCGCGGGCCGGTATCAGGCTGCCGACCAGGGCGCAGGCGAGGCCGAGGACGAAGAAGACGCCCGCCGCAACGGGCGCGAAGATCAGGGTCGGGCGGGCGCCCTGGAAGAAGCCGCTGCCCAGGTCGCCGCCGAGCAGGCGCAGCGCCGTGCCGGCCAGCAGGAGGCCCAGACCCAATCCCAGGGCGGAGCCGACAGCCCCGACGATGCCGCCTTCGGCCAGGACCTGGATCAGGAGGGCCCGGCGATTGACGCCCAGCACCCGCAGCAGGGCGAACTGGGAGCGGCGGCGGGCGACCGACAGGGACTGGGCGGAGAAGACCAGGAAGGCGCCGGTCAGCAGCGCCATCAGGGCCAGCATGTTGAGGTTGACCCGGTAGGCGCGGGAGAGGCTGTCGCTGCGCCGCTCCTGGCTTTCCTGGGTGACCACCTCGGCCTCAGGCGGCAGGCTTTTCTCGAGCGCCGCGCGGGTGGCGGCGGGGTCGGCGCCCTGTTTCAGCTTGAGGTCGACGCGCTGGAGCTTGCCGATCTGGCCGAAGCGCCACTGGGCGGCGGCGATGTCCATGACGACGATGCGGCGGCCTTCGGCGACGCCGGGGAGCGGGCCGGCGATGGTCAGGCGGACGGTGCGGCCGCCGGCGGCGATGGTGATGACATCGCCGGGCTTGCGGCCCTCCATCAGGGCCGGCGAGACGAAGGCGCTGTTCTCGTTGAACACCGCCCCGGCCCCGCCGAAGCCGCCCTCCCCCGCGCCTGAAGGCCGGCCCAGCAGGTTGGGCGTCACGGCGGCGGCGCGGAAGATGTCGAGGCCGATCAGGGTCAGCCGCTGTTCCTCGCCGGGGACAACGCCGGTCAGCTGGATCACCGGGCTGGCGACGGCGACGCCGGGAACGCGGGCCAGGGTCGGATAGAGGCCTTCGTCGAAGCCGACGGGCGCGACCGACTGGACCTGCAGGTCGGCGTCGCCGTTGACCGTGCTGATCGCCTTGGAAAACTCGGTCAGGGCCGAGGCGTTGATCAGGTGGACGGCGAAGCCCAGGGCGACGCCGACGGCGATGGCCACGGCGGCGGTGACGACCCGCACCGGCTGGCTGCGCCATTCGCCGAGGATCAGCCAGAACATGGCCCGCAGGCTGGGCCGCTTGTCAGCCATGAGGCACGAGACCCTGACGGGTCAGGGTCAGCCAGCGGTCGGCAGCGGCGCCCACCTTTTCCGAATGGGTGACGATCAGCAGGGCGGCGCCGGCCTCGCGGGCCTGGCCGGCCAGCAGGTCCATGATCCGGCCGGAGGTTTCCGGATCGAGGTTGCCGGTCGGCTCGTCGGCCAGGATCAGGGCCGGGCGGTGGACCAGGGCCCGGGCGATGGCGACCCGCTGAAGTTCGCCGCCCGAAAGCTGGCGGGGATAGTCGCCGCCCCGGCCCTGCAGGCCGACGGCGTCGAGCAGGGCGGTGGCCTTGGCGATGGCCTGATCCGGCGGGGTGTGGGCCAGGACCAGCGGCAGGGCGACGTTGCGGGCCAGGGTCAGGTGCGGCAGCACATGGAAGGCCTGGAAGACAAAACCGATGCGGTCGCGCCGCATCAAGGTGGCGCCGTCGTCGTCGAGGCCGGACAGCGGCTGGCCGCCGATGACGATCTCGCCCCGGTCGGCGCGGTCGAGACCGGCGATCAGGTTGAGCAGGGTGGACTTGCCGACGCCGCTTTCGCCCATGACGGCGACGAACTCACCGGGGGCGACGGCGAGCTCGAGACCTTCGAACAGCACGCGGCCGCCAGGCAGGGATTTGGTCAGGCCGTGCAGGGCCAGCATGGGGGTGGTCATCGGCGCGCAGTCTACCGGCTGGGCGGGCCAGGGGAAGGCGGGCTTGTCGAAGCGCAGGCCGATTATAGCAGGGGAGACGGCGGTCGAGACCCCCGATCTGCATAATCGGTTGATATCGTTGTGCCTTTGCGTTGCCCGGCTGCGGCCGGATGTAGCCTGTAGCGTAGCCCGGACCGTAGCCCGATCGTCAGCAGATGTAGGTTGATCCGAGCCCTCGCCGACCTACGGCCAGGATCAGAGCCGCACCGTGCCGAATTTGCCGGCGTTGTAGTCGGCGATGGCTTTTTGAATTTCGGGTACGGAGTTCATCACGAAGGGGCCATGGGCGACGACGGGCGCGCCGATGGGGTCGGCGTGGCCAAAGGCGAGGCGGGCGTCCGGCGTTGCTTCGATCTCCAGGTGGTCGCCGGCCAGGTCGAGGGTGACCAGGGTCCAGCGCGGGATGTCACGGCCCTCGATGCGAACGGCGCCGTCGACGACGTAGAGGAAGACGTTGCGGCCGGCGAGGCCGTCGAAGTGGATGCGGCCGCCACCCTGCAGGTTCAGGGTCGACATGAAGACGCCGGTCAGGCTGTCGATGGGGCCGACGGTGTCGCCGTACTGGCCGGAGATCAGGTGCAGATGGACGCGGCCGTCGTCGGCCTCATGGACCGGGATGTCCTGCGCCTGCAGGCCGATGTAGCGGGGCGCGGTCATCTTCAGGGCCGGGGGCAGGTTGACCCAGAGCTGGAGGATCTCGAGCGGGCCGCCGGTCTGCTTGAAGGCGGCCGGGGAGATCTCGGCGTGGACCAGGCCGGAGCCGGCGGTCATCCATTGCACCCCGCCGGGGCCGATGACGCTCTCATGGCCGCCGCTGTCGAGGTGGGCCATCTCGCCGGACAGGATGAAGCTGACGGTCTCGAAGCCGCGGTGGGGATGGGGGCCGAAGGGCAGGCCGCGGTTGTTCGGCGGGTAGGTCTGTGGGCCGTGGTGGTTGAGGAACAGGAAGGGGTCGACCTGGTCGAGGCCCGGGCCCGGCAGCGGGCGGCGGGTGACGAGATCGGCGATGTCGTCGCGGCGGGCGGCATGGAGGGCGAGGACGGTCTTGTGGGGCATGGTCCGTACTTCGGTTCAGAGCGCGAGTTAGGCAAGAGCGCCCTCTCAAACTCTCCCCCGCACGCGGGGGGAGAGTTGAACTTTGCGTATCGCGCTCTGAAGCGGGTTGTTTTGAAGGACGCGGGGGGCCTACCCTGAAGCCAAAGGGAGAACGCGCATGAAATATCGCCAGCTTGGGTCGAGCGACCTGATGGTTTCAGAGATTTCGCTGGGGTCCTGGCTGACGGCCGGGGTCGGGGTGGAGAAGGATACCGCCATCGCCAACATCCGCCATGCGCTGGACCTGGGAATCACCTTCCATGACACCGCCAACGTCTATGGGCGCGGGGCAGCGGAGACGGTGACGGGCGAGGCGCTGGCCGGCGTGCCGCGTGACAGCTACGTCCTGGCGACCAAGCTTTGGGGCGACATGGGCGACGGCGACCAGGGACTGTCGGCGGCGCAGGTCCACAAGCAGATCGACGCCTCGCTGAAACGGCTGCGGACCGACTATGTCGATCTCTACCAGTGCCACCGCTATGACCCGGCGACGCCGCTGGAAGAGACCATGCAGGCGCTGAGCGAGGTGGTGAGGGCCGGCAAGGCTCGGTGGATCGGGTTCTCGGAGTGGTCGCCGGACAATATCCGCGACGCCCTGGCCATTCCCGGCGTCGAGAAATTCGTCTCCAGCCAGCCGCAGTACAGCCTGCTGTGGCGGCGGCCCGAGAAGGAAGTCATCCCGCTGTGCGCCGCCAACGGCATCAGCCAGATCGTCTGGTCGCCGCTGGCCCAGGGCGTGCTGACCGGAAAATACGACCCCGACTCCCCGCCGCCGGCCAACAGCCGGGCCGCGAGCGACAGCATGAGCGGGGCGATCAGCCGCTGGATGGAGAAACCCGTCCTGATGGCGGCGCAGGCGATGAAGCCGCTGGCCGCCGAAGCCGGCCTGACCCTGGCCCAGTTCGCACTGGCCTGGGTGCTGCGCGAGCCGAACGTGGCGTCCTGCATCGTCGGGGCCAGCCGGCCTTCGCAGCTGGACGACAACGCCAAGGCCGTGGACGCGAAAGTCGATCCGGCCCTGTTCGCGGAGGCCGAGAAGATCGCCGCCGCGGCGCGTGAGGCGGCCCGCTGATGCTGGCCCGGACCCCGAAGCCCGTCTGCATCGAATGCCGTCGGGCCTATGGGGCTCCGGGCTGGGTGTTTTATCACGGCGAGCGGCAGGAAGGGCCGGCCTACTGGTCCGACCGGGGGCTGCTGTGCTCGCCGGGCTGCGCGACGACGCATGCGCGCAAGCGGTTCGCGGAGGGGACGATGATCACCGGGTCGGTCGACTGTCCGGTAGACTGGTACGCGTACTGATCAGGGTCCTCCCCCATCGGGGGAGGAACCGGTCAGTCGAACCGGCGCATCCACCCGTCCAACGCGGTCAGCCAGCGTTGCGGCAAGAGGGGACACATTGAATTGCCGCGCCCCGCCGGTTCGAGCCCAAGCCAGGGAGCCAACGACAATTCAATGTGTCCCCGCTTCGTTTGAACCCGCCAGGGCCCGCGCCCGGTCGGTCAGCGCCTCCCAGGCGGCGGCGACGTCAGCCGTCCAGTCCTCGCCCAGACCCTCGCGCACCACCTCGGCCACCACGGGGAAGAAGTCCGCGAAGACGTCCGGCGGGACGCCGAGGCCTTCGTGGTTGATGCGTTCGATGGCGATCAGGCGGGCGCCCTGGTCGCCGCCTTCGGCGAGGTCGAGCAGGGCGGTTAAGGCCTGGGCCAGCATCTCGCCGCGCGCGGCGCCGGTGCGGTCGCCGACGAACAGGGCCTCCGCGTCCGGACAGCCGGCGAACAGCCGGGCGTAGACGTGAGGCGTCGGATCGCCCTGGCGTTCGGCGAGGCGTTCGAGGGATTGGCGGATCAGCTCGGCGGTCATGTCACCAGAGTGGCGCGGTTGGCGGGGTCTGGCCAGCAGGACCGGGTCGGGCGGATCGCCTGTCCTCCGCCAGGACAAAAAAAGGGCCCGCCGGTCGCCCGGCGGGCCCTTCTCATTTGAAAGCGTGGGGGCGGAGCCCCCGCCTATCAGTTGCCCGGCAGCTTGCAGGCGCCGAAGGGCTTGGCCTGGGCGCAGGACAGCACCTCGACCGGCTTGGTCGAGCCACGGGCGTAGCCGAGGACGTAGGAGCCGTTGCCGTCAGCGCAGTTGGCTTCGACGTAGACAGCGCCCTCGCTGGCCTTGTCCATCGCGCGGCTCTCGCGGACTTCGCAGGTGCTGGTGTCGCGCAGGGACTTGATGTCCCTGGAGAGCTGGGCGTAGCCGCTGTCCTTCTTGGTGAAGGAGCAACGGTAGCCTTGCGCCTCGGCGATGGCGCAGGGGTAGACCACGCCGCTGGCGGCGCCCTTGAACTCGATGACGGCGCCGTCGGGACGGTCGTTGCACTTCAGCTCGACGATTTCCTTGTCGGGGACGTTGAAGACCCCGTACTGGGCCACGTTACACTTGAAGCCGACCTTGCCGGCCAGGCTGGTGTAGAGGCCGTTCTGTTCGGTCTTGGCCGCGAGAGCGTCGGTCATGGTGCAGCCGCCGCCGACGAAGCTGGCCTCGGCGCAGGGGACGGTCTTGCCGTTCTTGCCGTCGATCTGCTCCAGCATGAAGCCGTTGCCGGCCTGGCAGGCGACTTCGAACCAGTTGGCGCCGGCCGGGGTGGTGAGGACGTAGCGCTTGTCGGTGACGACGCAGGTCTTGCCCGAGGTGGCGGCGAGGCTGTCGACAACGGCCATCTGGCTTTCGCGGGTGGTCAGGGTGCAGGCCAGGGTGCTGCCGGTATCGTAGACGAGGCAGGACTGGGCCTTGGCGTCGCCGGTCAGGTTGGCCGGGTAGCTGGTCTCGAGCACGTAGCCGACGCCCGTGCCGCAGGCGACTTCGATGAAGGTCTTGGTCGCGTTGTTGCCGATGTAGCGGAAGCCGCTGGGGGTGCAGGTCTTGCCGGCCTTGGTCATGTAGGACGCGACCTGGCCGTTCAGATTGCCGTTGCCGGCCAGCCGGCACTTCAGCGGGCTGTCGACCATCTTGCCGCCGCCCGCATCGACCTTGTCTTCCAGGTTCACGCAGGGAAACAGGCCGGCCGCCGGCTTGGCGGGGTTCTGTTCGACGACGAAGCCGAAGCCCTGGTCGCAGGCGATTTCGAAGTAGTTGGTCTTGTTCTTGGCGTCGGTGAGGATGAAGCGGGCCTCGGTGACATTGCAGGTCAGGCCGGCGGCCTTGGCCAGGGCCGGCGCCTCGGCCATGCCGCGGTCGCGATCCTTCTGGGCGATGACGCCCGGAGCGGCGGCCGCTTCCTTTTCCTTCTTCTTGCCCTGGGCCACGGTGACGCCGGATGTGGCGAACATGGCGAGAATGACGGCGGCGGCGATGCCGTAACGATTGCGACTCATGTCTACCCGAGCTCCTGGGGGGATAGGCTGTTGTTTTGGGGGTTTTAAACCCCCCGTACCTTAGCGGGTCAAGGTGCCTAACCTAACAGGCGCAATTGCGGCGTCCCGCTGAACGCGGGATGATGGCGGCGTTCATCGGAGAGACATTGTGCACGACGGCGTGGAAGACATTTCGGCGGAGCTGCGCCGGCCTAAACTGGACTACCCCTTCGAGACCGTGCCGACCCCGGGGGCCGGGGATGCGGTGGAGATTGCGCCGGGGGTTCTGTGGCTGCGTCAGCCGCTGGGCGGGCCGCTGGGATTCATCAATGTCTGGGCCCTGGCCGACGGCGAGGGCTGGTGCATCGTCGATACCGGCATGCAGACGCGCGAGACGGCGCAGGCCTGGCGCGAGGCCTTCAAGGGCGCGCTGGGGGGCAAGCCGATCACCCGGGTGATCGTCACCCACCTGCACCCCGACCATATCGGCCTGGCCGGCTGGATGACCCGCAAGTTCCAGTGCCGGCTGTGGATGACGCGGCTGGAGTATATCCAGTGCCGGATGCTGGTGGCCGATACGGGCCGCGAGGCGCCGGAAGACGGCCTGCGATTCTACAAGGCGGCCGGCTGGGACGAGGACGCCATCGACAACTACCGGGCCCGGTTCGGCGGCTTCGGCAAGGGCATCTACCAGCTGCCCGACAGCTATCGGCGGATGAGCGACGGCGAGACGATCCGCATCGGCGACAACGACTGGACGGTGGTGACCGGCAACGGCCATTCGCCGGACCATGCCTGCCTGTGGTGTCCCGAGCTCAACCTGTTCATCAGCGGCGACCAGGTGTTGCCGCGGATTTCGTCGAACGTGTCGGTGTTTCCGACCGAGCCGGACGGCGATCCGCTGACCGACTGGCTGGGGTCGCTGGCCAAGCTGAAGGCCTCGATCCCGGCCGGGGTGCTGACCCTGCCGGCCCACAACGACCCCTTCTATGGCGTCCACGCGCGGCTCGACCACCTGGCGGCCGGGCATGAGCGGCAATTGGGCCGGCTGGAGAAGTCGATCAGCGAGGCGCCCAAGCGCAGCATCGACGTGTTCGGCAGCCTGTTCGCCCGGCCGATCGGACCGGAGCTGATGGGGATGGCGACCGGCGAGAGCCTGGCGCACCTGAACTGCCTGATCGGGCGTGGGCGGGCCGTGGCGGAGACGGATGCGGACGGGGTGACGTGGTATCGGGCGGCGTGAGGCCCGTGAAAAAGGCGGATGGGATCGGAGCCGGCCAGATGATTCTTTCACGCGTGGCGCGGCGAGGTGCGCTCGGCCTGCTGCTGGGCTTCGGTTTGCTGGCGGGCCCGATCCAGGCCGGCCAACAAGCCGGACCGGCGGGCGAACCCGAGGCGACCGTGACGGCCTTCCACGATGCGCTGGACCGCGGTGACGGGGCGACGGTGGTGGCTCTGCTGGCCGAGGATGCGGTCATCTTTGAGGAGGGCTATGTCGAGCGCAGCAAGGCTGAGTATGTCGAGGGTCATCTTCCCGCCGACATGAAGTTCAGCGCCGCCGTGGCCTCCACCACGACCAGCCGCCAGACGACCAGGGCCCAGGGCATGGCCGTCGTGCTTACCGAGAGCACTATGCGAGGCGACTTTGCGGGCAAGGCCGTGGACCGGATATCGATCGAGACCATGGTGCTGCGCCGGGATCGTGCGGGCTGGCGGATCATTCATATCCATTGGTCGGGGCGCGCCGCGCCAAAGTCCCCAAGCTGAAGACAGAGAGCAATTTCATGCCGCTTCGTCGGTCGTTTCTCACCGGGCTCGTCGCCCTGGCCTCGACAGGTTGCGCCCAGGCCGCCCCGCCGCGCGAGCTAGTCGTCTACAAGACTGCGACCTGCCCCTGCTGTGAGGGCTGGGTGGATGCCATGGCCAAGGCAGGGTTCAAACCCCGTGTGGTGGTGGTCGAAGACCTGACGCCGCTGTGGCAGGCGCGGGGCGTAGCCGATGAGCTGTCGTCCTGCCATGTGGCGACGATCGGCGACTATTTTACCATAGGCCATGTGCCATCCGCCGATGTCGAACGGCTCCTGAAGGAAGCTCCCAAGGCGATCGGGCTAAGCGTGCCCGGCATGCCGTTCGGAACCCCGGGAATGGAGCATCCCGACGGCTTGATCGAGCCCTTTGAAACGTTGCTGCTGCTGAAGGGTGGCGGCGCCCGGGTGTTCGCCCGGCACGGTTAGCGATCGGGCGTATACAACGACTAGCCACCGCTTACTTCGCACGCGAACTTGATGTTTCGCATACGAAGCATACAATGGCGCCATGTCCCCGCCTCCCAACCGCCGGCTGATGTTCCTGCTCAGCGCCGCCAATCGGCGGGTGCAGCGCTGGATCGAGGCGGAGATGGCGGCCAAGGGTGGGCTGACCTCCGCCCAATCGGGCGTGCTGTTCTTTCTCGGCAAGCAGGACGGGGCGCTGATCGGCGAGGTGGCCGAGGCGCTGGATACGGCGCCCAGCGCCATGAGCGGGCTGATCGACCGCATGGAGCGGGCGGGCCTGGTCGAGCGGCGGGCCGATCCCGGCGACGGACGGGCGCAGCGCATCCACATGACCGACAAGGGCCGGGCCGGGCGCGACTACGCCAAGGCCGGTCTGGACTACATCAACAATCAGATCACCGACGGCTTCAGCGAGGCCGAGATCGACACCGTCGCCCGCTGGCTGACCAGCCTGCAGGCCCGTTTCCCGCAAGGAGCCCCCAAATGAGCGACCATATCCTCGTCGAGATCGAAGCCGGGGTGATGACCCTGACCTTCAACCGGCCTGACAAGAAGAACGCCCTGACCGACGGCATGTACAAGGTGCTGGCCGACAGCATGGCGCAGGCCGAGGCCGATCCGGCCATCCGGGCGGTGCTGTTCAAGTCGTCCAGCCCGGCCTTCAGCGCCGGCAACGACGTCAGCGATTTCGCGGCCCAGAATTCGTCGGGCGACACCAGTCGCGACGCCGGCGAGCGTCCGGCCGGAGAGCGCAACGTGACACGCTTTCTGAAAGCCCTGGCCCGGGCCGAGAAGCCGCTGGTGGCGGCGGTGCAGGGTCTGGCGGTCGGGGTCGGGACGACAATGCTGCTGCATTGCGACCTGGTCTATGTCTCGCCGGAAGCCAAGCTGACGACGCCGTTCGTGGGCCTGGCGCTGGTGCCGGAGGCGGCGTCGAGCTGGCTGCTGCCGGCCAGGATCGGCCATGCGCGGGCCTATGCGATGTTCGCGCTCGGCGAGGCGATGATGGGCGAGGAGGCGGTGACGACGGGCATCGCCAACAAATGCCTGCCGACCGATGAGGTCGTGGCGGCGGCGCTGGCGGCGGCCCAGGCCCTGGCCAAGCGGCCGATCGGGGCGCTGAAGGTGACCAAGCGGCTGATGCGCGACGCCGACAAGATCGCCGAGCTGATGGATATCGAGGGCCGCTACTTCGGCGAGCGCCTGCAGTCGGCCGAGGCGGCGGAGGCCTTCGCGGCCTTCTTCCAGAAGCGTCCGGCGGATTTCAGTAAAGTCGGTTAGAACAAGCCTTCCTCCCCCCGCTTGCGGGAGGAGGACAGGTTTCGAGCCTTCAAGCGAGAAACCAGGGGGCGGGCCAGTCGACGAGTATCGGTTCTGCCGACGACGTGCCTGCCAGACGCAAGCGTCGCGGCGGCTACCACTTGCCCCCCTCGGCATTGCTCGCTTTCAGCGCTCGCAATGGCCACTCCCCCCGCTAGCGGGGGGAGAACAGGTAGAACAAGAGAGGAAACACCATGAGCGATCGCATCACCTCGCCCTTCCAGCGCTTCTCGACCGCCCGCGAGGTGGTCGCGGGGCATGACCTGAGCGGGCAGACCGTCATCGTCACCGGGGCGGCCACCGGCATCGGCGTCGAGACCGTGCGGGCCCTGGCCGAGGCCGGCGCCGATGTCGTCATCGCCGCGCGCAAGCCGGACCTGGCGGCGGCGGCCATCGCCGACGTCGAGACGACGGCCAAGGGCAAGGTCAGTTTCGAGATGCTCGATCTGTCGGACTTCGCCTCGATCCGGGCTTTCGGGGCGCGGTGGGGCGCGCGGCCGCTGAACATCCTGATCAACAATGCCGCCGTCATGGCCTGCCCGCTGGATCACACCAAGGACGGGCTGGAGATGCAGATCGGCACCAACCATTTCGGCCACTTCCTGATGACCGCCCTGCTGACGCCGGCGCTGATCGCCGGGGCCAAGGCGTCGGGGAAGACCTCGCGGCTGGTGTCGCTGTCATCGATCGGCCATGTGCGCAGCGACATTCGCTGGGACGACCCCCACTTCAAGAACGGCGACTATGAGAAGTGGGCGGGCTACGGCCAGGCCAAGACCGCCAATGCCCTGTTCGCCGTCGGCTTCAACAGGCGGTTCAAGGACCAGGGCGTCACGGCCAACGCCGTCATGCCGGGCGGCATCCTCACCCCCCTGCAGCGCCACCTGCCGATCGAGGAGCAGCGGGCCATGGGCTGGCTGGACGAGAACGACAAGGCGGTGACCGGCTTCAAGACCACCGAGCAGGGCGCCAGCACGAGCGTCTGGGCGGCGGTGGGCGCCGAGCTTGAGGGCGTCGGCGGGCTATATCTGGAGGACTGCGCGCAGGCCGCGCCGTGGTCGAAGGAGAACCCGCGGGCCGGGGTGATGGCGCATGCGCTGGACCCGGAAAGCGCCGAGCGGCTGTGGGCGCTGAGCGTCGAGACGACCGGGGCGGGTTGAACCGTCAACGCGTCCTTCGACACGCCCGCTGGCGCGGGCTACTCAGGATGACGAATGATTGTGATCCTGCCCCCCTTCGTCATCCTGAGTAGCGATCCGCCAGGATCGCGTGTCGAAGGACCCACCCTGTTTCAACGGAGACCAATGCGATGAGCCTTGCCGGAAAAACCCTCTTCATCACCGGGGCCAGCCGGGGCATCGGCCTGGCCATTGCGCTGAAAGCGGCCCGTGACGGGGCCAATATCGCCGTCGCCGCCAAGACGGCGGAGCCGCACAAGCATCTGCCGGGGACCATCTATTCGGCCGCCGAGGAGATCGAGGCGGCGGGCGGCAAGGCCCTGCCGCTGATCGTCGACGTGCGGGACGAGGCAAGCGTTTACGAAGGCGTCGAGAAATGCGTCGCGGCGTTCGGGGGCATCGACATCTGCGTCAACAACGCCTCGGCCATCCAGTTGACGGGGACCGAACAGACGGAGATGAAGCGGTTCGACCTGATGAACCAGGTCAATGCGCGCGGCACCTTCCTGACCAGCAAGGCCTGCATCCCGCACCTGAAGAAGTCGGCCAATCCGCATGTGCTGGCCCTGTCCCCTCCCCTCGATCTGGCGCCCCACTGGTTCGGGCGGCATGTCGCCTACTCGATGGCCAAGTACGGCATGAGCCTGTGCATGCTGGGGATGAGCGACGAGTACCGGGGTCAGATCGCCTTCAACGGTCTGTGGCCGCGCACGGGTATTGCGACGGCGGCCATCCAGTTCGCCCTGGCCGGCGACGACGGGATGCGGATGTGCCGGACGCCGGAGATCATGGCCGACGCAGCCTATGCCATCTTTGGCAAGAAGGCCGCCGAGTTCACCGGCAACTTCCTGATCGACGACACCTTCCTCTATGGCGAAGGTGTGCGGGATTTCGAGCCCTACCGCGTCGATCCCAGCCGGCCGCTGATGCCCGACTTCTTCGTGCCGGAGGACATGCCGCCGCCGCCAGGGGTCAAGATCGGCTGATTTTTGGCGCATTCCCGCATATCGCTGGTCGCTATTGCGGGTTGCGCTCAATTGGCTCAGGCTGCCCTTCGAACAACCAAGAGGGGATCGGGATGAAGCTGTTTATCGCGCTGGCCGCCTCGGCCGCCCTGCTGGTGTCGGCCGGCGCCGCCGCGGCCCAGGTCCAGACCATCACCGCCAAGCCGGGCACCGTCGGCAGCGACGGCCGCAAGGTGAAGGACAAGGACGGGCGGCTGTGCAAGGTGCTGGTCATCACCGGCAGCCGCATGCCGACCCGCAAGGTCTGCAAGACGGCCGAGGAATGGGACCGGCAGGCGGCCGACGCCAAGAGTGAGCTGGAAACCCAGATCCGGCTGAACAGCACGGTCAACAAGATCCAGAATGCGGGCGGCGGCCGCTGAGCCTCCGGGGAGACCCAACGATGATCATGCGCACTCTGATCGTTTCGGTGGCGATGGCCGCCCTGGCCCTGCCGGCCATGGCCGCGCCGGGCGCCTTCAAGGCGGCCGAGCCGGCCACCACCGTCACCCCGGTCTCCGTCGACGGCGAGAAGTCGGCCAAGGACGATGACAAGTCGCGGGTGGTCTGCAAGCGGATCAACCCGACCGGCTCGCGCACCCCCGGCAAGAAGATCTGCCGGACGGCGGGCGAGTGGGCGGCCGACGAGCGCAGCGCCAAGGAAAACCTCGACGACGTGACGCGCCGCAGCCTGCAGAGCGCGCCCAAGATGTAGGGTGTTGAGGTGACTGTCCTCCGGCGGGCCGGACGACAGTCACCGTCGAGACTTACGCCCGCTCGAAGACGGCGGCGATGCCCTGGCCGCCGCCGATGCACATGGTCTCGAGGCCATAGCGGACCTCGCGACGTTGCATCTCGTGCAGCAGGTTGGCGAGGATACGGCCGCCGGTGGCGCCGATGGGGTGACCCAGGCTGATGCCGCCGCCGTTGACGTTGAGCTTGTCGCGGTCGTCCCAGTTCCAGCCCTTGAGGACCGCCAGCACCTGCGGGGCGAAGGCTTCGTTGAGTTCGACCAGGTCGATGTCGCTCCAGCCCAGGCCATTGCGGGCGAACAGGCGCTCGACGGCCGGCACCGGACCGATGCCCATGCGCGAGGGCTCGCAGCCGGCGGCGGCCCAGCTGTGGAACCAGCCGATGGGTTCGAGGCCGAGTTCCTCCAGCTTGTCCTCGGCGACGACGAGACAGGCGGCGCCGGCGTCGTTCTGCTGGCTGGCGTTGCCGGCGGTGACGACGCCGTCCTTCTCGATGGCGCGCAGCTTGCCCAGCGTTTCCATCGAGGCGTCGGCGCGGGGGCCTTCGTCACGATCGAAGATGATGGGGTCGCCCTTGCGCTGCTTGACCGAGATCGGGACCAGTTCCTCAGCGAACTTGCCCTCGTTCCAGGCGGCGACGGCGCGCTGGTGGCTCATCACGGCGTAGGCGTCGCTGTCCTCGCGGGAGATCTGGTAGTCACGGGCCAGGTTGTCGGCGGTTTCGATCATGCCGCTGATGACGCCGAAGCGCTCGATCGGCTGGCTCATCACCCGGCCACGGGCGAGGCGGTCGTGCATGACGACGCTGCCGGCGCGGGCGCCGTTGCGCATGTCGGTCGAGTAGTACTCGACATTGCTCATGCTCTCGCAGCCGCCGGCGATCACGACATCGGCCGCCCCGGTCTGGATGCGCATGGCGGCGTCGATCACCGCCTGCAGCCCCGAGCCGCAGCGGCGGTCCATGGAAACGCCGGGGATGCCGATCGGCAGGCCGGCCTGCAGCAGGGACCAGCGGGCGATGCAGGGCGCCTCACCGTTGGGGTAGCCGTGGGCGAAGGTGACGTCGTCGATCCGCTCGGGATCGATCTTCGTGCGTTCGACCAGTTCCTTGATGATGACGCCGCCGATCTCGCCGGCGGTCATGCTGGCGAGGCTGCCCTGGAACTTGCCGACGGCGGTGCGGAGAGGGCTGACGATGGCGGCGCGGCGCATGAGCTTGATCCTCAGATCGGGTCGTAGGGGAAGACGCTGGCGCTGGCGCCGGTGTCGAAGAAGCTGTTCTTCATGGCCGGCAGGGCGACGTCGAGCAGCGAGCGGGGGGTCCAGCCTTCGAGGTTGGCCATGTTGCGGATCGGGCGGGGCTGGTCGAACAGGATGACCTCGTTGCCGCGCACGGCGAAGATCTGGCCCGAGACGTCCCTGGCTTCCGGCGAGGCGAGGGCCACGGCGAGCTGGGCGACCTGGTCGGCGCGCATGGCGTTCTTCATCCGGCCGACGCGCTCGGCCGAGGCCTCGTCCTTGACCGGGATGGTGGCGATCATCCGGGTCCAGGCGAAGGGGGCGATGATGTTGGAGCGGACGTTCTTGAGCGCCCCTTCCATCGCGAGAATCCGCGAGAGCCCCATGACGCCCAGCTTGGCGGCGGCGTAGTTGGCCTGGCCGATATTGCCGATCAGGCCCGACGTCGAGGTGAAGTGGACGTAGGAGCCTTCCTGCTGGTCGCGGAACAGTTCGACGGCGGCGCGGGAGACGTTGTAGGCGCCGCGCAGGTGAACCTCGATGACGCGGTCCCAGTCCTCGTCGTCCATCTTGTGGAACATCTTGTCGCGCAGGATGCCGGCCGGGTTTATGATGGCGTGCAGACCACCGAACTCGTCCTTGGCCTGTTCGACCATGGCCTTGACGGCGGCCATGCTGGTGACGCTGTCGGAGTTGGCGACGGCCTCGCCACCGGCGGCCTTGATCTCGTTGGCGGTCTGTTGCGCGGGGCCGGCGTCGCCCTCGTCGCCGCCGCCGACACTGCCGCCCAGGTCGTTGACGACCACTTTCGCGCCTTCGCGCGCGGCGAGCAGCGCACACTCCTTGCCGATGCCGCCGGCGGCGCCGGTGACGATCACGACCTTGCCCGACAGAACGCCCATGGAAGCTCTCCCTCAAACGATTGTTGGTTTGGGTTTAGGGGGGAGACGCAAGGTCACGCAAGTGCGTCCTTCGACACGCCCGCCAGTCGGCAAGCTACTCAGGAGGACGACGATGGGTGCGGCTCAAAGATCTCCGTCATGCTGAGTAGCGGTCGCAGGCCGCGTGTCGAAGCACGCGCTAGACCAGGAGGTCGGTCTTGCGCAGCTGCGGGAACATCCAGGCCCAGAGGCCGGTGACGGCCAGGGCGCCGACGCCGCCGAACACCGCCGCCCCGACGGGTCCCAGGAAGCGGGCGACGAGGCCGGTTTCGAACTCGCCCAGTTCGTTGGAGGCGCCGATGAACAGGGAGGAGACGGTGGCGACCCGGCCACGCATATGGTCGGGGGTGGCGAGCTGGATCAGGGTCTGGCGGACGTAGACGCTGACCATGTCGGCGCCGCCGAGGATGGCCAGGGCGAAGACCGACAGCCAGAGCGACTTCGACAGGCCAAAGACGATGGTGAAGGCGCCGAACAGGGCGACGGCGATGAACATGATCGGGCCGGCCCGGCGATGGATCGGGTTGGCCGCCAGATAGACGGCGACCAGGGCCGCGCCGACGGCCGGCGAGGCGCGCAGCACGCCGAAGGCCCAGGCCTGCTGGTCGGGGCTGAGCACCAGGACATCACGGGCGAAGACCGGCAGCAGGGCGACAGCGCCGCCGAGGATGACGGCGGCCAGATCCAGCGAGATGGCCCCGAAGACGATCTTGTTGTTCCAGACGTAGGCCAGGCCCTCCTTCATCAGGGACCAGCGGGAGCCGGGCTGCAGCTGGGGCTGGGCGTTGCCGCGGATCATCAGCATGCAGACGCCGGCGACGATGTAGAGGATGAGGGAGGCGGTGTAGGGGGCGCTGAGCGAGACGGCGATCAGGAAGCCGCCCAGCGCCGGGCCGATGATCGAGCCGGTCTGCCAGGCCAGCGAGTTCCAGGCGATAGCGCGCGGCAACAGGGCGCGCGGGACCAGCATGGGGCCGAGCGCGGTGTTGGCCGGCGAGAAGTAGGCGCGAGCGGCGCCGAAGACGATGGCGGCGCCCAGCAGGATGGGAATGGTCTCCTGCCGCCAGAAGGCGGCGGCGGCCAGGGCGGCCGCGACCAGGATCTCGACGGCATAGCAGATGAGGACGATGCGCCGGCGGTTGTGGCGGTCGGCGGTCTCTCCGGCCGGCAGGGCCAGCAGCAGGACGGGCAGGAATGAGACCAGGCCGATCAGGCTGACCATCAGGGCTGACTGCTTCACGTCCATGGTGCGGCGGGCGATGTCGTAGACGTGCCAGCCGAGCGCCACGCTCTGGATCTGGACGCCGAGCACGGCGGTCCAGCGGGAGAACCAGAAGAAGACGTAGTCGCGCTCGCGCAGCAGGGCGCGGACAGAGGTGTCTTCGGGGGCGGACGCTGTGTCTGGGGAGTCGCTCATGGGCGCGCGCAGCTTGGCCTTTGGGGCCGTGCGCTGCAACGGCGTTGACGCTGGATCGCATGAGCCCTATTGGCCGCGCCGTGATGAAGGCTCTGCGACGAACCCCCTTCCGCGTCCGATCCGGGCGCCGTTGACCGCTCACCTCGGGTCCCAGGTTTCCGGGCCGGGCGAGCTCCCGTTCCTGTTGCTGATTGCCTGAGCCCCATGACCGACATCACCTACCGTCCCGAAGCGCCCGACGATGCGCACCTGATCCTCGACCTGACCGACCGGGCCTTCGGGCCGGGGCGCTATGCCAAGGCGGCCGAGCGGCTGCGCGAGGGCAATGTGCTGATCGCGGACCTGTCGATCAGCGCCTGGCGCGGCGAGGCTCTGCTGGGCTCGGTGCGGATGTGGCCGGTGAAGGTCGGGTCGGGCGTGAGTGTGTTCCTGGGGCCGATCGCAGTCGAGGCGGACGCGCGCAAGCACGGCATCGGCGCGGAACTGGTGGCGCGGGCGTGCGAGGCGGCGAAGGCGGCCGGCTGGGGGACCGTGTTCCTGGTCGGGGATGCGCCCTACTTCGGGCGGATAGGGTTTGTCCCCGCGCCGGGGGTGCGGATGCCGGGACCGGTGGATCAGCGGCGGGTGCTTTGGAAGGCGCTCAGCAAGGACGCCGTGGCGCCTGAAGGATTGGCGCGGGTCTAGATCTTCCGCCTCCCGCTTGCGGGAGGGGGACAGCTTCGAGCCCTAGCGAGAAGCAGGGGGCGGGCGCGTGAGACCTGATCGAATGGCGCTTCCGCGGCAGGCCCTATCCGACAGGCCCCCGGTCCGTGCGGCCAACAGTTGCCCGCCCCCTGGTTTCTCGCTTGAGGCTCGAAACCTGTCCTCCTCCCGCAAGCGGGGGGAGGAAGGTCGTTAAGCGGCTTGTTTGAGGCCCGCGTGAACCTCCGCCACGATCTCGTAGGACTTCAGCCGCGCGGCGTGATCGAAGATCTGTGCCGTGATGATCACTTCATCCACCTGCGTGCGGTCGATGAAGGCCTGCAGGCCGGCGCGAACCACGTCGCGGTCGCCGACGGCCGAGCAGCTCAGGGCATTGGCCAGCATCCCCGCCGCCTGCGGGTCCAGCCGCTCGCCGAAGCCTTCGACCGGCGGCGGCAGCTGGCCGGGGTTGCCGGTGCGCAGGTTGACGAAGGCCTGCTGCAGGGAGGTGAAGAGGAGTTTCGCCTCCGCCGTGGTGTCGGCGGCGAAGATGTTGAAGCCGGCCATGACGTAGGGCTTGTCGAGATGTTCCGACGGGCGGAACTGGCGGCGGTAGAGCTCGAGCGCAAAGTCGAGTTCGCCCGGGGCGAAGTGGCTGGCGAAGGCGTAGGGCAGGCCGAGCGCCGCGGCCAGCTGGGCGCCGTAGGTGCTGGAGCCGAGGATCCAGACGGGGACGTTGGTCCCGTAGCCGGGGACGGCGCGGACGCGGGCGTCGGGATTGTCGGGGCCGAGGTACTGGATGATCTCCAGCACATCGCGCGGGAACTGGTCGATGTTGCCATGCAGGTTCCGGCGCAAGGCCTGGGCGGTCAGCTGGTCGGTGCCAGGGGCGCGGCCGATGCCCAGATCGATGCGATTCGGGTAGAGGGACGCCAGCGTGCCGAACTGCTCGGCGATGATCAGCGGGGCGTGGTTGGGCAGCATGACGCCGCCGGCCCCGATGCGGATAGTCTTCGTCTGCTGGGCCACATGGCCGATCACGATGCTGGTCGCGGCGCTGGCGATGCCCTTCATGTTGTGGTGCTCGGCCAGCCAGAAGCGTTCGTAGCCGAGCCGCTCGGCGGTCTGGGCCAGGGAGACGCTGTTGGCGAAGGCCTGGGCGGCGTTGCTGCCCTGGGCGATGGGCGCCAGATCGAGGACGGAGAGCTTGGTCATGGGTTGCATATAGGAACGGACCTGCGCCGCATCCAACAGGCAAAGCTGGCGTTTTATGTCAATAGAGCGTATCAGCCCCGCCCTCCCGCGTGCGCAATTGTGCACTGCACCATGAAACGACCCTGAAATGACCTTCCCCGCCAGCCACCCCGCCCTCGACGCGGCGCTCCTCGAGCGCGGCTACGAAACTCCGACCTCCGTCCAGTCCGCTGTGCTGGAAGCCTCCGACGGCCAGGACCTGCTGGTCAGCGCCCAGACGGGTTCGGGCAAGACCGTCGCCTTCGGCATCGCCATGGCCGAAAGCCTGCTGGGCGAGGCCGAACGGTTCGGCCGCGCCGACGCGCCGCTGGCCCTGATCATCGCCCCGACCCGCGAACTGGCCATCCAGGTGCAGCGCGAGCTGACCTGGCTCTATGCCCAGACCGGCGCCAAGATCGTCTCCTGCGTCGGCGGCATGGACGCCCGGGCAGAGGCCCGCGCCCTGAACTTCGGGGCCCACATCGTCGTCGGCACCCCCGGCCGCCTGCGCGACCACCTGGAACGCGGCAACCTGGAACTGACCAGCCTGAAGGTCGTCGTCCTCGACGAGGCCGACGAGATGCTGGACCTGGGCTTCCGCGAGGACCTGGAATTCATCCTCGAGACCGCGCCGGAAGCGCGCCGCACCCTGCTGTTCTCGGCGACCATCGCCAAGGACATCGCCCTGCTGGCCCGCAAGTTCCAGAACGACGCCCTGCGCATCGACACCACCAGCAAGGACCAGCCGCACGTCGACATCGACTACCGCGCCGTCCGCGTGGCGCCGAACGAGGTGGAGCATGCGGTCGTCAACGTGCTGCGCTACTTCGAATCCCCCGGCGCCCTGGTCTTCTGTCACACCCGTGAAGCAGTCCGGCACCTGCAGGCCAGCTTGAAGGAACGCGGCTTCGCCGTCGTCGGTCTGTCGGGCGAGCTGAGCCAGCGCGAACGCTCCGATGCACTGCAGGCCCTGCGTGACGGTCACGCCCGGGTCTGCGTCGCCACCGACGTCGCCGCGCGCGGCCTCGACCTGCCCGACCTCGGCCTCGTCATCCACGCCGACCTGCCGCAGAACAAGGCGACCCTGCTGCACCGTTCGGGCCGCACCGGCCGCGCGGGCCGCAAGGGCACCAGCGTACTGATCGTGCCCTACACCCGTCGCCGCAAGGCGGAGATGCTGTTCGGCTCGGCCAACATCGACGCCGGCTGGAGCGGCCCGCCCGGGGCCGAGGAAATCCGCGAGCGCGACAAGGCCCGCCTGCTGGAAACGGCGATGACCTTTGAACCGGTCGGTGAAGAGGACATGGCGCTGGGCAAGCTGCTGCTCGAGCAGAAGACGCCGGAAGAGATCGCCGGGGCCTTCATGCGCCTGCAACGCGGCGGCCTGCCCGAGCCGGAAGAACTGTACGATGACGGCCGCGGCGCCGATGCGCGCCCCGCCAAGGGTGCGCCGCGCGAGCGGTCGGAACGCTCCGAGGCCCCGCGTGGCGGCTACGATCGTCCCGAGCGCGTCGAGTATGCGCCGCGCGAGCCGCGCGAAGGCGGCATGACCGACGGCATCTGGTTCCGGCTGAACGTCGGGCGCGGCAAGAACGCGGACCCGAAGTGGATCCTGCCGATGATCTGCCGCCTGGGTCACGTGACCAAGAAGGACGTCGGTTCGATCAAGATCTTCGACAACGAGACGAAGTTCGAGATCAGCGCCGAGGCCTCGGTGCGGTTTGCCGAAGCCGTGCGGGCGACCTCGCGGGAAGACGTGAAGATCGAGCCGTCGAGCGCGCCGGGCATCGGCGACACCCGCTCGCCGCGTCCGGCTGGGCCTGCTCCGCGGCCGGCCGGTCGTTCGGGCGCTGGGCCGGGTGGTCCGCGCAAGCCCTACGGCGAGAAAAAGCCGTTCGAGAAGAAGCCCTACGACAAGAAGCCGCCGTTCAAAGGCCCGCCTCCCGGGAAGGCCGGTTTCGCCAAGGGTCCGAAGCGCAAGGACTAGGCTTCAGGCGCATTCACTCTCCCGCTCGTCGGGAGAGGGTGGCAGCCCGCAGGGCTGACGGGTGAGGGCAGCACCGGCCCTTCAGGACGCGCGCATTCTGGTGCGGTCTGTCCGCCAATCCCATTCCGCTGGCGCTGCCCTCATCCGACCCCTTCGGGGCCACCTTCTCCCGACAAGCGGGAGAAGGAACACTACAGCGCCGCTTCGATGAAGCGCGGGCCGCGTTGGGTCATCGCCCGCTCGAAGGCCGCATCGAACTCTTCGGCCGTGGTCGCCCGTTCGGCCTTGATGCCCAATCCCCCGGCGATCTGTTGCCAGTCGATCTTCGGATTGCTGAGGTCCAGCAGGGTCTTGGCCGCCGGGCCGGGGTTGCCGGCGCCGGTGCGGCCGAGTTCGATGCCGAGGATGCGGTAGGCGTTGTTGGCGAAGACCACGGTCGTGACGTCGAGGTTCTCGCGCGCGATCGTCCACAGGCCCTGGACGGTATACATCCCCGCCCCATCGCCGTTCAGGCTGAGCACCTTGGCATGGGGCGCCGCCACGGCCGCGCCGATGGCCAGCGGGATGCCCTGGCCGATGGCGCCGCCGGTCAGGCAGAGCCATTCGTGGGCGCGCGCCGTCTTCGTCTGGGTGAAGATCGGCAGGCCGGCGGTGACCGCGTCGTCGGAGATCAGCGTCCCTTCCGGCATGTGGCGGGCGATGGAATTGCCGATCGAATAGGGGTCGAGACGGCCCGCAGGCGCGGCGGGCAAGGCCTGTTCGACGACCGGTCCGTGGGCGGGGGCGCCGAGGGCATCCGCGAGGGCAGTCAGGGCGGCGGGGCCGTCGGCTTCCTTGCCGCAGAGGCTGGCCAGGTCGCAGCCTTCGGGGACCAGGACGCTGGGGCGATCCGGATAGGCGAAGAAGGCGACCGGCATGGTGGTTTCCACCAGCACCATCAGGTCGACGCCCTCGAGGTCGGCGATGGCCATCTCGCCGAAATAGGGCAGGCGGTCGGGGGCGAAGCGGCCGGCGCCGCGCGAATGGCGGGCGACGAAGGTGTCGATGAGGATGCGCACCCCGGCGGCGGAGACGCGGGCGGCGGCGGCGATGCCGGGGCCTTGCGTGCAGGAGCCGCCCATCAGGATGACCGGCTTCCTGGCGGCCTTGATGCGCGCGGCGATGGTCGCGGCTTCGTCGGTGGTGACCTGGACGCGGGGCCGGGGCTGCAGGACCGGGCCGGTGACGGTGGTTTCCAGCCAGGCGGTGTCGGCCGGCAGGATCAGGCTGGCGCAGCCGCCGGGGGCGCCGAAGCTGGCCTGGACGGCCTCGGCGGCCAGGGGACCGACCTCGTCGGCGGTCTCGGCAGATTTCACCCAGAGGGAGTTGGGGGCGGCCCAGCCGGCGATGTCGCTGTTCAGCGGGGCGTCGTACTGGCGATGATAGGTGGCGTGGTCGCCGATGACGTTGACCACCGGGGTGCCGGCGCGGCGGGCGTTGTGCAGGTTGGCGCCGCCGTTGGCGTAGCCGGCGCCCAGGTGAAGCAGGGTGCAGGCCGGCTTGCCGGCGATGCGGCCGTAGCCGTCGGCGGCGCCGGTGGCGACGCCCTCGAACAGGCAGAGCACCGGGCGCATGCGCGGCTCGCGATCGAGGGCCGAGACAAACTGCATCTCGCTGGTGCCCGGGTTGGCGAAGCAGGCCTCGACGCCGTTGTCGCAGAGGGTGGTGATCAGGGCGTCGGCGCCGTTCATGGGGGATGTCTCCTCGTTACGGTGGGTCATGCCGGATTCCGCGCGCCGAGGGAATGGCGGGACGACGGATCGCTCTCCCCCACCTGTTGGGGAGTGGATGTGGCGAGCGCTGCAAGCGAGCCGCACCGAGGGGGTCACCCCCGGCGGTCGAGGGTTGTCGTTCTGAACGGGCGGTCCCGCCTCCTGCTCCGTCGCTGGCGCTCCGAACCGTCCTCCACCCACTCTCGTGGCCGAAGAGCGAATGCGCTATGCGTCGGGCAAGGGAGCGGGGAATGACGAGAGACAATCTGGCGAAACTGGCGCTGCTCGCCGCCGTGATCGGCGGGACCAGCTATGTGCTGGCCTGGGGGATGAACCTGCCGCCGGCCTGGGACCTGGCGTGGAAGGGGACCGGGGTCGGCTTTCTGGCGGTGTTCGCAGGCCTGAGGGCGCGCAGCCTTGATGGCTGGCTGCTGACGGCGGTGATGAGCTTCGGGATGCTTGGCGATGTGCTGCTGGGGGTGAACTTCATCGTCGGGGCGCTGGCCTTTCTGGCCGGGCATCTGGTCGCCATCGGCCTCTATCTGCGCAATCGCCGCCCTGCCCTCACCCGCAGCCAGCTGCTGCTGGCCGTGGTGCTGGTTCCCGCGACGGTCGCCATCGCCTTCCTGCTGCCGACGGAGCGGGCCGAGGCGCCAGGCATCGCCCTCTATGCGACGGGGCTTTCGGTCATGGCCGCCTGCGCCTGGATCAGCCGGTTTCCCCGGCTGTGGACGGGGCTGGGGGCGGTGATGTTCGTCGTTTCCGACCTGTTGATCTTCGCCCGCATGGGCCGCATCGAGCCGACCTTCACGGTCGGCCTGGCGGTCTGAGGGCTGTACTTCGCCGGGCAGGTGATGATCTGCCTGGGGGTCAGCGGCAGGCTGGCCGAGAAGACGGCTTAGGCCGCCACCCCGAACAGCGCCCCGACCCCTGCGGTCAGGGCCATGGCCATGGCGCCCCAGAAGGTGACCCGCAGGATCGGCTTGAGCATCGGCGCGCCGCCGGCCCGGGCGCCGACGCCGCCGAGCAGGGCCAGGAACAGCAGGGAGGCGATCGACACCGTCAGGACCAGCAGGCTGAGCGGTACGATGGCGGCCAGCGCCAGCGGAAGGGCCGCCCCGACGGCGAAGGTGGCAGCCGAGGTCAGGGCCGCCTGGATCGGGCGGGCCGTGGTGAAATCGGAGATGCCGAGCTCGTCGCGGGCGTGGGCGCCCAGGGCGTCGTTGGCCGACATCTGGACGGCGACCTGCCGGGCCAGACCGACCTCCACTCCCCGTGCGACGTAGATCTGGGTCAGCTCCTCCAGCTCATGCTCGGGCTGGGTCTCAAGTTCTGCCCGCTCCTTGGCGAGGTCGGCGCGCTCGGTGTCGGACTGGGAGCTGACCGAAACATATTCGCCGGCCGCCATCGACATGGCCCCGGCGACCAGCGCCGCGACGCCGGCCACCAGGATCGGCCCCCGCCCTTGCGAGGCGGCGGCGACGCCGACGATCAGGCTGGCGGTGGAGACGATGCCGTCATTGGCGCCGAGCACGGCGGCGCGCAGCCAGCCGACGCGGTCGATGCGGTGGGACTCTCGGTGAAGGCGGGCCATGGCGGGTTCCGGGTCTGGTTCGACCCTTCAGAGCACGCCGGGAGACGGCGCGCCATGACCCTGGTCAAAACCTACTCCTCCGGCGGCGCGGGAAACACCTCGCGGATCGCCCGGGTGGCGGCCGGGTGATAGATGGTGCTGTGTTTCTCGGCGGGATACGGGGCGTAGGTCCAGGTCACGGCCGGGTTCGGGTTGGCCTTCAGCGCGGCGACCACCAGATCGACGCCGGACTGCATGGTTCCGCCCTCGTCAGCGATGGAGAGCCACAGGGTGCGGGGCGGCTTATCCGGAGCGGCGAGTCTGGCCTGGGCCGACTTCGCCAGCGCCTGGTGGCCCCACCAGAGGCTGGGGCTGATGGCGATGTAGCGGTCGAAGTCGGCGGGGTGGGTGAGGAATTCATCGACCACGAACAGGGCGGCGAGCGACTCGCCGATCAGGCCGTCGGTTCCGTCGGTGCGGTAGGCGGCGTCGACGGCGGGCTTGAGGTCCTGGACGAGGAACTGGCGGAAGGTTTCGGCCTTGCCGTGGGTGGGGAAGTCCTTCTGTTCGCCGGCGTCGGACGAGGGTTGCGTGAACTCGGCCTTGCGGTCGCCGCTCTCGACGCCGACCAGGATGACCGGCGCGCTGATGCCCCAGGTCCCGCCCTGCTGCACGACGCCGGCGATATGGGCGAAGTCCTGCCAGCCGGCGCCGCCGTCGAGCAGATAGAGGACCGGATAGCGGCGGTCCTTGTTCTCCGGGTCGTCGTAGCCGGGCGGCAGCTGGACGTTGATGCGGCGGGGTTTGGGGTAGAGCCGGGTGGGCAGGTCGTAGCCCTGGCCGATGACGACGGGGGTTCCCGAGCCGGCGAAGGGGGATTGGGCGGCGGCGGGCGCGGCGAGGCTCAGAACGGCGAGGGCGAGCGCAAGTAGGAGGCGGCGCATCAGAAAGTCAGCACCCCAGCATCCGGCTCCGCCGCGAACAGCCGGGCCAGCTCAGTCGGCCGCCGTCCCCGGGCCATAGCCTGGTTGATGTAGCCCTTGTCGGTCAGTTCGCCGCTGGCGGCGTCGGGGGCGCCGTCGAGGATGAGGGCGCGCCAGATGCGGCCGCCGCCGCCCTTGGCCGACGCGTTCATCTTCGCAAGGCCAGCTTCTATGACGGCGCGGGTCTCGTCCGGGGTGTGGCGGGCGTTGTAGGCGGGGTCGAGGAAGAGCATCAGGCCGACGCCCTCCTCCCCTTCCCCGCAGACGACGGCGTCGGAGACGGCGCCGCCGATGGCCGAGACGGCAGCGACGCGCAGGGCCCCGGCGGCGACGAAGGTGCCGCTGGCCAGCTTGAAGTTCTCGACCAGGCGGCCGTCGAAGACCAGGCCGGCCTCAGGGTCGGCGTCGTCGGCCAGGCGGGCGGCGTCGCCGAGCTTGTAGAAGCCGTCCTCATCGAAGGCGGCGGCGGAGAGGTCGGGCTCCCCTAAGTAGCCGGGGCTGACCTGCGGGCCGCGGATGCGCAGTTCGAACTTTTCGCCGACGGGGGCCAGCTTGGCGCTGGTGCCGGGGACCGGCAGGCCGCACATGCCGGAGCGGGCGTTCAGCCAGTGGATGTTGCAGGCGGTGGGGCCGGTCTCGGTCGAGCCATACCCCGTGGCGAAGGTGATGCGGTGGCCGCAGACGCGCACTGCCACGGCCTGGACCCGGTCGATGATCGACTGGCCAAGCGAGGCGCCGCCGTACTGCAGGATGCGGACGCGGGCGAAGAAGGTTTTCGCCAGGTCTTCGTCGCGCTCCAGCTCGGTGGCGAACAGGGCCCAGCCGGCGGGGACCATGTTGTGGTAGGTCGGCGAGACCTCTTTCAGATTGCGGACGGTCTCATCGAAGCGGCCGGCGACCGGTTGGCCGGCGTCGATGTAGAGGGTCCCGCCCCGGTGCAGGACCATGTGCAGGATGGCGTTGGCGCCGAGACTGTGACTCCAGGGGGCGGCGTTGACGACGACCGGCGGATCGGGGTCGTCGAAACAGGCGGCGATCTGGGCGGCGTTCAGCGAGACATTACGGTGCAGGCCGATGACGGCCTTGGGCCGGCCGGTGGAGCCGCTGGTCAGAAGATACTTGGCCGTATCGTCGGGGGTGGCGGTGAAGGCGGCGGGCGGGCTTTGCAGGGCCTCGGCGAAGGGGATGTCGCCCGGGCGCGGGTTGCGGCTGGCGATGACCGGCAGACCGGCGAGGAAGGGCGCGGCCAGGGCGCCGGCGAAGGCCTCGGCGTCGTCGGCGTAGACCACGGCCGGCTGAAGCACCTGGCAGGCGTAGTCGAGGCGGGCGAGGTCGGCGCCCTTCAGCCCGTACTGCGGCGAGACCGGGGCGATGGGGATGCCGATGCCCATGGCGGCGTAGGAGATCAGGGCATGATCGATGCCGTTGCGGGCCAGGATGAGCAGGGGCCGGCCGGCCGGGAGGTCCAGGGCTTTCAGGGCGCCGGCCAGGGCGGAGACCTGCCGGTGGGCCTCTGCGTAGGTGACGGCGCGCCAGCCTTCGCCGTCGCGTTCGGCCAGCCAGACGCGGTCGGGGGCCTCGGCGGCCCAGTGGCCCAGCGGCGCGGTGGTGGTCAGGAACCGCTCCGACCAGGAGGTGGGGTTGGTCAGGACAACGCCGCCGTCGGCAAGGCGCTCGACATCGAGTCGGCGCGGGGCGTAGCGGGCGTCGCGGAAGGGTGCGGGGGTGTGGCTGCCGTCCATGACGGCGGTATGCCACGGGCAAGGGTTGTCGGGTAGCGGGTTCAAACTCTCCGCCCTTTGGGCGGAGGACCGCTTTCGAGCCTCCGCCCGCTCGCGGGGGGAGAGTTTCGAGGGTCAGCCCAACCGCCTGCGCTGGCGTTCGAGGTAAAGGCGTTCGGCCGGCGGCGGGTCGAGCGCCAGGGCGGCGTCGTAGGCTGACGCGGCCGCCGCGCGTTGGCCGGTCTGGTCGAGCAGGTAAGCCCGGGCGGCTTGCCAGGGGAGCCAGACCGGTTGCGGCGCGATGGCGTTGAAGGCGCGCAATCCTTCGTCCGGGTCGTAGGCCTCGGCGTAGGCGACAGCGCGGTTGACCTCGCTGACCGGGCCGGGGCGCAGCATGACCAGGGCGTCGTAGAGCCGGGCGATGTCGCCCCAGGGGGTGACGCCGGTTTCCTGGCGCGAGAGGTGGGCGCCGTGGATGGCGGCGAGGATCTGGCGGGGGCCGGGGCGGGCGAGATCGGCGGCGCGGTCGAGCAGCTGGGCGCCCTCGGCGATGCGGTCGCCGCGCCAGAGGTGGGGCTCCTGCAGCGACAGGGGGACCATGGCGCCGGTCTCGTCGAGGCGGGCCGGGCGGCGGGCCTCGGCGAAGCGGACCAGGGCGGCGAGGGCCAGGACCTCGGGTTCCTCCGGGAGCAGATCAGCGAGAAGGCCGGAGAGGCGCAGGACTTCGGGGGCGAAGGTGGCGGCCGTGTCGGTGGTGAGGGCCGCGTCCTCGTAGGCCTGGGCGTAGGCGACTTCCAGAGAGCTCAGGATGGCGTCGAGGCGTTCGGGCCACCGGTCGGGGCCGGGGATTTCAAAGGGGACGCCGGCGGCCGCGATCTTCTTCTTGGCGCGGGTGATTCGCTGGAGCATGGCCGGTTCGGCGACCAGGAAGGCGCGGGCCAGGCGATCGGTGGAGAGGCCGAGCACGATCTTCAGGGTCAGGGCGATGCGGGCGGCGGGATCGAGCGCCGGGTGGCAGCAGACGAAGATCAAGCGCAGGCGCTCGTCCGGGATCGGCTGGTCGGCGGCGATCATGGCGTCTTCCGGGGTCGGTTCGGGTGCGGGCGCATCGTGGAGCGCTTTCGCCCGGGTGCCGGCCCGGCGGATCGCGTCCAGCGCCTTGCGACAGGCGGTGCGCCAGAGCCAGGCGGGCGGATCGTCCGGGAAGTCACGCCGCCAGGCCTCGACGGCGCTGGCGGCGGCTTCGGCGAAGGCTTCTTCGGCCAGGTCGAGGTCGCGGAAACGGGCGGCCAGGGCGGCCACCACGCGCCCCCGCGCGGCCTCGATCAGCCGTCCCTCCATTAGTAAATCATGACCGGTCGGATCTCGACCTTGCCACCTTCGACCACCGGCATGCGTTTCGCCCAGGTCAGGGCCGCATCGAGGTCGGGGACATCGATCAGGTAGTATCCGCCGAGTTGCTCGCGGGTCTCGGCGAAGGGGCCGTCGTGAACGGTCTGCACGCCGCCCGCGCCGGTGGCGACGGTGGTCGCCGTGTCCGTGCCCTGCAGGCCGTCGCCGGAGGCCAGCAGACCCTTCTCGCGCAGTTCCGCCGAGAGGGCCATGTGCTTGCCGACGATCTCGGTCAGGGTGGCTTCGCCGGCTTTCGCGTAGGCGGCTTCGGGTTCGTAGATCAGGATCATGTACTGCATGGGTGGGTCCCCGTCTGGCTGCGACCGGGCGCAGCGCCCGCGTCTGATAGCATAGACGGGCGGGGTGTCGCGGATTCGACAGGGTGGGCCTCAGGCCCCCAGCGTTTCCTGGAACCGCACCGGTTCGCCCAGGGCCGGCGCCACGATCTCGTCCTCGCGCATGACCACCCTGCCCCTGATGATCGTCGCCATCGGCCAGCCGGTGACCTCCATACCGTCGAAGGGGGTCCAGCCGCTGCGGGTGGCCATGTCGGCGTGGCGCAGGGTGCGTTTGGCCTTGAGATCGACCACGGTCAGGTCGGCGTCGTAGCCCTCGGCCAGGCGGCCCTTGCCGGCGATGCCGAAGACACGTTGGGGCCCGTGGCTGGTCAGGTCGACGAAGCGTTCGAGGCTGAGGCGGCCGGCGGCGACGTGGTTCAGCATGATCGGCACGAGCGTCTGGACGCCGGGCATGCCCGACGGCGAGGCCGGATAGGGCCGGGCCTTTTCCTCAAGCGTATGGGGGGCGTGGTCGGAGCCCAGAACGTCGGCGACGCCGCTGGCGATGCCGGCCCAGAGGCCTTCGACATGGTCCGAACTGCGGATCGGCGGGTTCATCTGGGCCAGCCCCTTGAGGCGCTCGTAGGCTTCCGGCGCGTGCAGGGTGAGGTGCTGGGGGGTGAACTCGACCGAGGCCACGTCCTTGTGGTGGGCAAGGAAGGCGACCTCTTCCTTGGTGGTGACGTGCAGCACGTGAATGCGGCGGCCGACCTTTCGCGCGAGCCGGACCAGGCGTTCGGTCGAACGGATCGCGGACTCGGCGTCGCGGACTTCCGGGTGACTGGTCCAGTCGCCGGTGCGGGCCAGGGATCGGCGCTCGGCCAGGCGGTATTCGTCCTCGCTATGGAAGGCGGCGCGGCGGTTGATGGATTTGAGGACGGCCTCGACGCCCTCGTCGTCGGCGACCAGCAAGGTGCCCGTGCTGGCGCCCATGAACACCTTGACCCCGCAGCAGCCGGGGAGGCGTTCGAGCTCACCCAGGAAGGCGGCGTTCTCATGGGTGCCGCCGATGTAGAAGGCGTGGTCGCAGTCCATGCGGTTCTTGGCTCGGGCCAGCTTGTCGGCCAGGGCGTCCGGGTCGGTGGTGGTCGGCTCGGTGTTGGGCATCTCGAAGACGGCGGTGACGCCGCCAAGCACGGCCGCCCGTCCGCCCGTCTGCAGGTCTTCCTTCCATTCGAGGCCGGGTTCGCGGAAGTGGACCTGGCTGTCGATCACGCCCGGCAGGACCGTCAGGCCGGTGGCGTCGAAAACCTCGCCGGCGCTGGCCTGGGACAGGTCACCAATGGCGGCGATCTTGCCGGCCCGAACGCCGATGTCGGCGAAGCCGCGTCCGGAATGGTTCACCACCTCGCCGCCGCGGACGATCAGGTCGTAGGTATCGGGCATCGGGCGGCTCCTCGTCTCGGTTCCATCTCCCGCTTGTCGGGAGGCGGTGGCGGCGAAGCCGACGGATGAGGGCTGCGCCGAAGGTCAGTGACTGTCAGCGCCGACCATCAAAGGCTGGCTCTGCCCTCATCCGACTCCTCCGGGGCCACCTTCTCCCGACTAGCGGGAGAAGGATCAAGCGTTTCCGTCGCCTTCAGCAGCTCATTCGACGCCAGGATCACCGCCTCGGTCGGCAGGTCGAGCATGTGGCCGATGGTCTGGTTGAGGCCGGGGTCGACCTCCTTGAACTGATCGAAGGTCCGGGGGCCGCGGACGACGCGGGTGTGTGTTCCCCAGGGGGCGTAGAGGCGGTCGTCGGAGGGGCCGAACAGGCCGACCGTCGGGCAGCCGGCGGCGGCGGCCAGGTGCATCAGGCCCGAATCGTTGCCGACGAAGAGCCGCGCCCGCTTCAGCAGGGCGTAGGCGGTCAGGAGGTCGAGCTGGCCGGTCAGGTCCAGGCACTGGTCGCGCGGCAGGGAGCGGCGCAGTTCGTCGACATAGCGCACGTCTTCCGGCCCGCCGAGGATGACCAGCCGGCCGCCGGCCAGCGGGCCATCTTCAGCGATCAGCCGCTTGGCGGTGCTGGCGAAGCGGTCGATCGGCCAGGTCTTGCCGAACCAGTTGGCGGCCGGACCCATGGCGAGGATTGGCCCCCTGCCGCCTTCGAGCAAGGCGTCGGCGGCGGCCTGGCGTTCGGGCGAGACGTAGAGGTAGGGGGCCGGGGGATCGCCCTCGATCTGCAGCAGGCGGGCGGCCTCGATCACCTTGTGGGTCGGCTCGCCCTGCGACTTCCTGTGCACCGCCCGGCGCTTGCGGCGCAGGAAGGTGGAGATGGCCGAGCCGCGGGTGTCGATGACCAGACCCCAGGCCGTGTGGCGCACCTGGTTCCAGAGCTTGAACCAGTGGCCGCTGCCCTTCTGCTTTTGCATGACGATGATCCGGTCGAGGCCGGGCAGGTCGGCGAACAGCGGCGCGGCGGCGGGACCGACGGCAATGGTGAAGCGCGCGCCGGGAACCTCGCGGGCGAGCTTGTGGATCAAGCCGGTGGCGAGCACGGCGTCGCCGATGCGGCCGGGGCCAATGAAGAGAATCGGGAAGGGCGTTGAGGCCATTTGCGGGATGATAGCCGGGTTACCTCTGGCGCTCCATTGTCGGGCGCGCCACTTATGCCCGTATGACGATGTCGCAACTGAGGCTGACCGACCGGGCGCTGGTCCGCGTGACCGGCGAGGACTGGCGCGGGTTCCTGCAGGGCCTGCTGACTCAGGACGTGGAGACGATCGGCAACGGCGAGTTGCGGTATGGGGCCTTGCTGACGCCGCAGGGTCGTTTGCTGGTTGATCTGTTCATTCTGGGGACTGACGACGGCGTGCTGCTGGATGTGGCGGCTGACCGGCGCGAAGACCTGATCCGGCGGCTGACGATGTACCGGCTACGCTCGAAGGTGAAGATCGAGGCGGATGAGGCGGGCGTCTTCGTGACGTTCGGCGAGGCGCCGGGCGCCGGCTGGCTCGTCGATCCGAGGCTCGCCGACCTGGGATGGCGTGGCTACGGGCTCGATGTCGGCGAGACGGCCACCCGCGAGGCCTGGGATGCGCACCGGATCGCCCTGGCCGTGCCGGACATGACCGATTTCGGCGAGGACGCCACCTATCCGATCGAGGCCAACCTCGATCTGCTGAACGCCATCGACTTCAAGAAGGGCTGCTTTGTCGGGCAGGAGACGACCAGCCGGATGAAGCGGCGCGGGGTCATGAAGAGCCGGATGCTGCCGTTGCGGTTCGAGGGTCCTGCTCCGGCGGCGGGCGCGGAGGTGCTCAATGGCGAGCTTCGGGCAGGCGTGGCCGCGTCGGGAGTCGAGGGCCTGGCGCTTGGGCTGATGCGGCTGGACCGGATCGACGGCCTGCTGACCGTCGAGGGGCGAAATTTGACCGTCGACAAGCCGCACTGGCTCTGACACCCCCCGCCCGACCGGGGCAGGGAGACTACTGCGGCGCCGCGGGCACCGGAGCGGACGGCGCGAGCGCCGCCAGTGTCGAGCTCTGCGTCACCAGCCCCGGCAGCGGCCCGGTGTAGCGGCCGGCGACGAAGACCTGGAACAGGCCGGGGTCGCTGACCGTCACGGTCAGGCCCTTCAGCGCCGGGACCCGGTAGGCCTCGCCCTGCTGCAGAACGCGGGTGAAGTAGTTGGAGCCGTCAGGCCCCTTGACCTCGAAGACGCCGTTGCGGCGCGCCTTGATGGTCACGCCGGAGGCCGCGCTGACCGGGGCGCCGTAGATCGTGCCTTCGGCCTTGAAGGCCGCGCCGACCGGCAAGGACATCACCGGAGCCTCGGCGGCCTTGGCGGCGGTCTCGCTGCCGTCGCCGTTATTGGCCATGCCGGGGGTGACGTAGGCGTCGGGGGTGGTCGATTCCACCGGCGGGGCCGTGGGGCCGCCGACCTGGATGGGACCGCCGATATCGGCCGGCGGCGGAGGAACCTGGGCTTCGGCGACGATGGCCTGGCTGGGCGCCTTTTCGGCGATGGCCCGCTGGGCGACGTTCCACAGCAGGATGGCGGCGCCGATCAGCAGGCCCGCGATGAGGATCAGGGCCAGGCGCGGATCGCGTTCCTTGCGCACCCCGATCGGAGCGCGAAGGCCCTCGTCATGTTCGGGGTGGTCGTTGCGGAAGCGCTCGACCGCCTCGTCGACATCGAGGCCGAGGTGCCGGGCGTAGGCCTTCACATAGCCGATGGCGAACGGCCGCGACGGCAGTTCGTCGAGGCGCATGTTCTCCAGCGCGTCGAGATAGGACTGGCGAATGCGGGTGGCGTCGGCCAGGTCCTGCAAGGTCACGCCGTGGAATAGGCGGATGGCTTTCAGGGCAGCGCCGACATCGTAGCCGTCCTGCAGGGTCGGCGCATCGTTGCGCAAAACCTCCGCCGAAGGATCGTACTCACCCGTGCGATACAAAGACGTAACCCCGCCGGTATCCAGCGCCATGATCAGGAAAGTCCCCACTCAACGCAAACTGCGAGACTCGCCCACAAGGCGAGTTTCCCGCCGTTCGCTTCCCCTACCGCGAGAAGCGTTAACGATACATTCTGGATATCAAGAAAACGCCCGGAATTCAATGTGGTAACCCCCCATGAGGTTAATGGTCACACTGCGACATACAATTTCCGGGCCAAAGTCTCGATCTCGTTGCGGATGGAGCCCGCGGCGCTCTTGATCAGGGTGTTGACGCCCCGCGCCGCAGCCTCGCGATCACAGGACAGAACCATCTGTTTGACGGGGCCGATGCCGGCCGGCGGCATCGAAAGGCGGTCGAAACCCAGGGCCGTCAGGGCGAAGGCTTCCAGCGGCCGGCCGGCCATTTCGCCACAGACCGAGACAGGCGTTCCCGTTTCGGCACAGGCCGACTGGATCATCTTGAGCGCCCGCAGGGCCGGCGGGGACAGCGGATCGTAGCGGTCGGCGACCCGCGGGTTACCGCGATCGGCGGCGAACAGGTACTGCATGAGGTCGTTGGTGCCGACACTGACGAAGTCGGTCATCGGCAGCAGGGCGTCGAGGTGCCAGATCAGCGACGGGGCCTCGATCATCGCCCCGACGTCGAGCCGGCTGGGCGCCGGGCGCCCTCTGCGCAGGGCCCAGTTCACCTCATTGTCGACCATGGCGCGGGCGGCGCGGAATTCGTCGACGTTGGCGACCAGGGGGAACATGATCCGCAATGGGCGGCCCTTGGAGGCCCATATCAGGGCGCGGAGCTGCATCTTCAGGAGGGCCGGACGGTCCAGGCCCATGCGGATGGCGCGCCAGCCAAGGGCCGGGTTCTCCTCGCGCTCGGCCTCCATGTAGGGCAGCAGCTTGTCGCCGCCGAGATCGAGGGTGCGGAAGGTGACCGGCAGGCCGTCGGCGGCGTCAAACACCTTGCTGTAGAGGCTGGTCTGGGCCTCGAGGCGCGGCAGCTCCTCGGCGACCATGAACTGGAACTCTGTGCGGAATAGGCCGATGCCCTCGGCTCCCGTTTCCCGCAGGATATCGAGATCGACGGCCAGACCGGCGTTCATCAGCAAGGTGACCTTGTGGCCGTCGCGGGTGAAGGCCGGCGTATCGCGCAGCTTGGCGAACTCGGCCTTGCGCTGGGTGCGGACCTCCAGCCGGGCATTCATCGCCTTGATGACGTCGGCACGGGGGCGGAGGAAGGCCTCGCCGCTCTCGGCGTCGACGATGACCGGGTCGCCCTGGCTGAGCCGATCGCGCAGGCCGGACAGGCGGCCGACGCAGGGGATGTCGAGCGCCCGCGCGACGATGGCCGCGTGGCTGGCCGTTGAGCCCTCCTCAAGGAGGATGCCCTTCAGTTTCGTGCGATCGTATTCCAGAAGATCGGCCGGGCCGAGGTTCCGCGCGATGAGGATGGCGTTCTCGGGCAGCTCGCGGGCTACGTCGCCGTCGCCGGCGAGGTGACGCAACAGTCGGTCGTTGAGGTCCTCCAGGTCGTGGAGGCGTTCGCGCAGATAGGGATCCTTGGCCTTGCCCAGGCGGGCCCGGTGTTCGGAACGGACGCGTTCGACGGCGGCCTCGGCGGTGAGGCCCGAGCGCACGGCCTCTTCCAGGGACCGGTTCCAGCCGCGGTCGTGGGCGAACATCCGGTAGGTGTCGAGCACCTCGTAGGAGGCCCCGATCAGGCCGCCCTCGCCTTCCAGCATCTGGTCGATCTGGGCCTGCAGCCCGTTCACCGCCACCTTGAGCTTGGCCTCTTCAGCGACCGGGTCATCACTGAGCAGGTGGCCGACGGCGACCGGCTGTTCGTGCAGCACCGCGATACCGAACGCCAGGCCGTCGGCGAACTTGGCGCCCTTCAGCCTTTCGGGCCGGTGCGGCGCGATCTCGACGTCCCTGAGCTCGGCCTCGCCGAGGATGTCGCCAGAGCCGACCAGCTCGGCCAGCACCATGGCGATGATCTGGAGGTCCTCGACCTCTTCCTCGCTGTAAGTGCGGGTCGTGGCGTTCTGCACGACCAGCACCCCGATGCCCCGCCCGCCGCGCAGCAGCGGCACGCCCAGGAAGGCGTGGTAGGGATCTTCGCCCGTCTCCGGGCGATAGGCGAAAGCCGGGTGGTTGGGAGCGTCTGACAGGTTCAGCGGCCGGCCGAGGCGGACGATCTCGCCAACCAGGCCCTCGCCGGCCTTCAGCCGGGTGACGTGAACAGCCTCGCGGGCCAGGCCCTCGGTGGCGAACAGTTCCAGGTCGCCATGGCTGCGGCGCAGATAGAGGGAGCAGACCTCGGCCACCATCGAGCGGGCAATGATGCGCACGACCATGTCGAGCTTGGCCTGGGCCGGAACCTGCCCGGCCATGGCTTCGCGGATCTGCCGCAGCAGACCGCGCGATCCCCTCACTGCAAGGCCGGTTGGGCCCATGGTCGCTGTCTCTCCCTGTCCCTTACCTAATAGCAGAATTCCGTGAGGGAACGGTGACCTTCGCCGATTGTGCCCGATCAACAACGCTTCTGCACAGATTCCGCGCGGCCCTGTGGCGCAGGGCTGGCGTTTTGCCTACGGCGTGCTAGCAATAACGGTGATCGTCCGGGATAGTGGGCGATGATTGGGGACCGAGAGCCATGATTTTCAACGACGACAGCATGCTGGATTTCCGGGGGACGGGATTCGGCGACAGCGTCATGGACGCCATCTTCGGCTTCGACATGGGCGAAGTGGTCATCACGGGACGGGTGCCGGGCGCCCTCTACGTCGAAGACTTTTCCGAGGGCGAGTACGGCCTGCAACACATCCAGCCGCTGGAATTCGTGCAGGATGAATTGAGCAACCTCGTCGCTGTCGATGTCATCGATATGGCCGACGCCTCCGGCCTGACCGAAGATACCCCGGCCGATGATGGCGAAGGCGCGTCCGACGCCCTGACGCCGGCCAACGACGACGACGCCCCGTCCGCCCTGATCGTGCTGACCCACGGCAAGGACGCCGAGCCGCAGGTCGTGACCGCAGGCGACATTGAAGATGGTGCCGGCGCCGGCGAGCTGAACCTGATCGACCCGTTCGATCTGGCCATCCCGGCCATCCCGCAGCTGTTCAGCCTGGACGCCCCGGCGGTCACTTTGGCGCCGCAGGACGTCGACACGGACGCCCCGCTGATGATCGGCGGCCGCGCCTATCAGTCGCTGTCCTTCCTGATCATCGACACGCCGTTCGCGGTCGGCGACAGCCAGCTGACCGACAACCTGCGTCCGTCGCTGAACGAACTGCTTGGTCTGTCGGCCGAGTCCGGCCTGGGCGAAGACGACGGCCAGGCCTTCGTGCTGCCGGCCCGCAGCTGGCTGCTGCACTAGCTCCAGCGATCCTGAAATTGCGAAGCGCCGGCCTGAAAGGGCCGGCGTTTTTCGTTTGGCCCTGCCCTTTCGGGATTTCCCTATGACCGGGCCATCGCCTAACCTCGCCGCAAATGAGGGGCAGGTCCCCAAGGGGGCAAGGCATGAGTGTTACCGAGACCGGGGCCGACGGGTCCCTGCCGCCTGAGGCCTCCGCGCCCGGCATGACCGCCGGCCAGCGGCTGCGCGCCATCCTCGGCGGCTCGGCCGGCAACCTGGTCGAATGGTACGACTGGTCGGCCTACATCTTCCTGAGCCTCTACTTCGCCAAACAGTTCTTCCCCGAGGTCGACCAGACCGCCCAGCTGCTCAAGGTTGCCGCGGTGTCGATGGTCGGGTTCCTGGCCCGGCCGCTCGGGGCCTGGCTAATGGGGTTGTACGCCGACCGGGCCGGTCGCCGGGCGGCGCTGACCCTGTCGGTGTCGCTGATGTGCGCCGGCAGCCTGATCATTGCGGTCGCTCCGACCTATGCCGTGGTCGGAAGCCTGGCGCCGGTGGTCCTGCTCGGCGCCCGGCTGCTGCAGGGCCTGTCGGTCGGCGGCGAGTACGGGGCCAGCGCCACCTACATGAGCGAGGTGGCCGGCAAGCAACGGCGCGGTTTCTGGTCCAGCTTCCAGTATGTGACCCTGATCGCCGGCAGCCTGCTGGCCCAGCTGGTGCTGGTCGTCCTGCAACAGACCATGAGCGAAGAGACGCTCGAGGCCTGGGGCTGGCGCATTCCCTTCTTCATCGGCGCAGCCCTGGCCGTGGTGGTGTTCTGGATCCGCGCCCGGATGGACGAGAGCCACAGCTTCAAGGCCAAGACCGGCGAGGTCCGCGTGGCGCGGGCGCAGGTGATCTGGGTCACGGCCATGCTGTCGGGCGTGGTGATCGCCGCCATCCTGTCGTTCACGGTCCCGTCGATCCAGGGCCCGGCCCAGATCGCCGCCGTGGCGCTGTTCTTCGCCCTGCTGGCCTCGCTGATCTGGCCGACCATCAAGGCCCACCCGCGCCAGACCCTGGCCGTCATGGGCCTGACCGCCGCCGGCTCGCTGGGGTACTATGTCTACACCAGCTACATGCAGAAGTTCCTGGTCAACACGACCGGGTTCAGCAAGGAGACTGCCACTCTGATCAGCGTCTCGGCGCTGTTCCTGTTCATGCTGGCCCAGCCTCTGTTCGGCTGGCTGTCGGACAGGTTCGGTCGCAAGCCGATGCTGATCGCGGCCTTCGGCGGCGGGGTTCTGCTGACCTGGCCGATCATGTCGGCCATCGCCACAGCGACCAGCCCGGTGACCGCCTTCCTGCTGCTGCTGGCCGCCCTGCTGTTCCAGTCCTGCTACAGCTCGATCTCGGCTGTGGTGAAGGCCGAGCTCTATCCGACCCATATGCGGGCGCTGGGCGTCGCCCTGCCCTATGCGGTGGCCAACGCGGTGTTCGGAGGCAGCGCGGAATATGCGGCGCTGGCCTTCAAACAGGCGAAGATCGAGAGCGGCTTCTATGTCTATGTCACGGTCGTGATGGTGCTGGGGCTGGTGGTCAGCATCCTTCTGAAGGACACCCAGAAGCACAGCCAGATCCTGGAGGACTGAAACGGCCATGATCGCCTGGGACGACCTCGCCGCACTGGTCTTCTTCGTCCTGTGCTGGGTGTTCTACGAGCCAATCCTGCGACTCTTCCGCGGGCCGGCCGGGGTGCTGAACAGCGACATGGCCAGGATTCGGGTGGCCTGGATGCTGGAGATGAGCCGCCGGGCCGGCCGCTTCATGGACGGCCAGCTGCTGGGTCACGCCCTCAACTCGGCCAGCTTCTTCGCCAGCTCCAACCTGCTGCTGATCGCGGCGGTGGCGGGTGTGCTGTTCGGCGGTGAGGACAGTTTCCGGTCGGTATCGTCCCTGGCCCTGATCCAGACGTCCAGCCGGCTGCTGTTCGAGACCCAGCTGGCAGTGATCCTGATCACCCTGGCGCGCGGCCTGCTCGACTTCATCTGGGCCATTCGCCAGATGAACTACACCCTGACCATCTTCGGCGCCGCGCCGGAGCGGGAAGAGGGCCAGCCGGCGCCAGATGCAAAGGTGATCGACGCCATCGGCCAGGCGGGGGCCCGGGTGCTGAACGGGGCCCTGAGCGCCTTCAACGCCGGGGTGAGGGGCTACTACTTCGCCCTGGCGGGCGCCGCCTGGATGTTCGGACCGATCCCCTTCGCCATCGCCACCATGGGCGCGGTCGTGCTGCTGGCCTGGCGCCAGACGCGGAGCCCGGCGGCAGAGGCGGTGCGCAATCTTCGCAAGGCGCTCGACGAGAGCGGCAGCCAATAGCTGCTCAGGCTATTCCCAGTTCCGCCCGCAGCTTCTTGGTCAGCTTGGCCGCGATCAGGCCATGGGCCGACCGCAGCCAGTCCCCGACCTCTGCCTCGTCCTCATCTTTCAGAGACGGAAACTGGACCCATTTGGCCTTGGCGAGATAGGGGGCGGGCTGAGCCCGCCCCGTCTCGGTCAAAACCTCGAAGGCGATGTCGCTGGCCTTGAAGCAAAAGCTGTCGTCCGACGGCCCATAGACGGCGAACATCTTGCCGCCGACCTTGTAGACGTGATCGTCGCCCCACTGCACGTTCATGGTCACGCCCGGCAGGGCGCGGGCGGCCTTGTCGAAGGCCTCTGGCGTCACGCCCCCTCTTCCTCAAGGGAGACGCCCACGCCGATAGGGCAGGTGACGCCGGTGCCGCCGATACCGCAGTAGCCGCCCGGATTCTTGGCCAGGTACTGCTGGTGATAGTCCTCGGCGTAGTAGAAGGGACCGGCCTCGGCGATTTCGGTGGTGATCTCACCGTAGCCCTTGTCAGACAGGGCCTGGGCGTAGGCGGCCCTGGACGCCACGGCGGCGGAGGCCTGCGCGTCGTTCTGCGGATAGATGCCCGAGCGATACTGGGTGCCGATGTCACCGCCCTGGCGCATGCCCTGGGTCGGGTCATGGCCTTCCCAGAAGGCCTTCAGGAGGTCGTCGTAGCCGACAATCCTGGGATCGTAGGCGACCAGCACGGCCTCGGTGTGGCCCGTGCGGCCCGAGCAGACCTCTTCGTAGGTGGCGTTGGGCGTAAAGCCGTTCACGTAGCCGACCGCCGTGGAGTAGACGCCCGGGATCTGCCAGAAAATACGCTCGACGCCCCAGAAGCAGCCCATGGCGAACACCGCCGTCTCCAGCCCCTCCGGCCAGGGCCCGTGCAGAGGGCGGCCATTGACGAAGTGGCGTTCGTGCTCGCCGAGGAGCGGCTGGGCGCGGCCCGGCAGGGCGGTGTCGGCGGTGGGCAGTTCGGCGGTCTTCTTGAAGAACATGGCGGGGCTCCTGCGGCGGTCAGGTCTGTAAGATAGGGCGTCCTGCACCGGATTTCACCCAATGCATAAGTCCGCTTGCTACCGGGGCGCCCCTGAGTATATTGCGCGCCTTCCCGCGCCGGGGGCCGAAAGGCTCCAGCGGCGCAACCGCAGGCCATCGGCATGCGTGGAGAGGTGGCCGAGTGGTTTAAGGCGCACGCTTGGAAAGCGTGTGTAGGGGAAACTCTACCGCGGGTTCGAATCCCGCTCTCTCCGCCATCGCCCCTCGCCACAACTCTCTCTGTGGGCCGGGCGAGACCAGAAAAACCCGTTGTATTACAGGGTTTCGCCAAACTGGCTCCGCACTGCGCTTGACAGGAAACGGCTGATTTTCTCTCCGAAAGCCCGAATAATCTCCAGACCTCCGCACCGTGGCGATTTAGTGTGGAGCCAAACACCACAAGCCTTTTCAGTTAGATAGTAGCTCGGGTAGCCGAGTGGTTTTTGGAGCGCCTCGGCAACCGGGGCCAACCCAGAGCGAACTGGTGCCCTCAAAACCGTCTGACGGCCCTGGCCGGTCGGGACATCAACCTGCCGCAGCTTGGCGACGATCTCTTCGGGCTTGTGGTGCATCCTTGCCATCGTTCCATCCATCCAAAATGGTCCTCAGACCAACATCGGGGATGGATCACTTAAATGGGGTCAGACCACCTCGAGCAACGCCCGCTGCTCTGCCCAGACGATCGGCGACGGAAATCGCCGGCGGCCCGGTTTGAAGGTAGTCTGATAAGATATTCTGAGGTCCGGCCTGATGAACCGACGAAGCCACCTTTTGGGCCTGGGGGCCTCCATCGTTGGCCTTGCCGCAGGGAGTGCCGCACTGGCACGACCGGCCCAATCGCCCAGACGGATGCCTCCCCTAACGCCGCTTCAGTGGGTGACGCCGAGGGTCGAAGGTTCCGGCCTGTCCTTCCACACATTCCGAAGCCCGGCCGCGGGCGCGGAGGTCAGCTTCCACATATACGCGCCTCCAGCCTATGCCGCCGATCCGGACCGCCGGTTTCCGGTCGTCTACTGGTTGCACGGCTCGGGAGGCGGAGTCTCCGGCATCTCCCGCCTGTCTTCACTGGTTGACGAGGCCGTCGCGACCGGCCGGGTGCAGCCCTTCCTCCTCGTGTTCGTCAACGGCCTGCGGATGGGGATGTACGTTGACTGGGCCAATGGTCGGGCACCCCTTGAGACCGTCATCGTCCAGGAACTCCGTCCCCACGTCGATGCAAACTGGCGCACGATAGCAACCCGCGAGGGACGATTGCTCGATGGCTTCAGCATGGGCGGCTACGGGGCCGGGCGCTTCGGGTTCCGCTACCCCGAACTGTTCCGCAGTGTGTCCATGATGGGCGCCGGGCCTATGCAGGAGACGCTGGAAAGGACGCCACGCGCCAGTAGGGTTCAGGCGGAAGACCTCCTCAGGGACGTCTACGGCGGCGGCCAGGACCGCTTCCGGGCAGTGAGCCCGCGCCGGTATGCGGAACAGAACGCAGCCACCCTTGCCCGGGACTCTCGCCTGCGTCTGGTCATTGGAGACCGGGACGAGACCCTGGAGAATAACCGGGACTTCCATGAGCACCTGACCCGGCTGGGCATCCCCCACGACTGGATCGTCCTGCCCGGCGTCGGTCACGACCCGATGGGCGTGTTGACCGCCCTCGGCGACCGGCATTGGGCCTTCTACCGGGACGCCTTTGCAGCGGCGGGCGGCTGACGCAAGCTCAGATCCCAGTCTGATCAGATGCCCGCATCCCTTCGATCCGCATCAATCCCTTAGTCCCTGTCCAGCAAGGAATCTGACATGCTTCTCGCTCGCGCTCTGTTGCTGCTGTTGGCGTTCGTATTGCTGAGCCCTTCCGCCTGGGCCCAGGAAACGCGGGATATCCAGATACTCGTCGACGGGGCTCCGCGACGCGCGTTGCTGGTCAATAACTTTGGGCCAGGTCAGGCGGTTCCGGTCATCATCGTCCTGCATGGCGGTATGGGCAGTGCAGAGGCTCAACGAGAGAGAACGGGTTTTGACAGGCTCGCCGTCACTGAGGGCTTCACCGTGGTTTACGCGGAAGGCACCGAAATTGTGCCGGGTCGACACGCTTGGAACACCGGCTTCCTCATGCGCCGTCAGGTCGGACTGGCGAACGACATTGCCTACCTGGACACACTGATTGACCTCCTGATCCGCGATCACAGCGCCGACCCCCACAGGATTTTCATGACCGGGGGTTCCAACGGGGCCATGATGACCCTCGTCTATGCAACCCAGCGCGCCGAGCGCCTCGCAGCTATCGCGCCCGTAGTCGGCGCCATGTTCAGTTTCGAGATGAAACCCAGCGGACCGCTTCCGATCATGCTCATCAATGGTGCGCAGGACAATGAGGTGCCGATCGAAGGCGGTTTCAGCAGAAACCCTCTGGTGTCCCGCGCACAGTCAGCGCCTTACATGCCGCTGGAAGATACCGTCGAGTTTTGGGTCGAGGCCAATCGTTCACAAACGCCGCCGTTCATTACGACAACAGGAACCGTGACAACCTCCGTCTACGCCCCGACGCCCAATGGCGCCGTCACGATCTCTGTGGTTGACCAGATTGGCGGACACGGCTGGCCAGGCACGAGCCCAGTTCGCGGGACCAGCAACCCCATCCAGTCCTTTGACGGCGCAGAGCGTGTCTGGGAGTTTTTCAAAACACAGTCTCGGGCCCCCTGATCGACGGTGACGACAGGTTGACCGGACCAGATCGTTTGCCGCGCCGGACTTACGAAATCAGTCAACCGCCGCTGTCCAAACGGAAGGCGCGTCGGCTCGGAAGCGCCGAATTGTAGATCTGTCGCTGACCGACGCGAACCCTACGCCCCCAGCACCGTCCGCTGCTCGGCCCACACCACCGGGAACCCCGTCAGCAGCCCCGCCATCGTCATGCCGGCCGGCTGTCGCCCCTCCATGATCGCCTCGATGATCTCGGGCGCCAGGAGCGTCAGCCGCAGCACCCGACCCACGTAGGTCGAGTTGATCTTTTCCGCCCTGGCAACCTCCTCGATGGAGGCATGGACCCCGGTCTCGATCAGCTTTCGCCACCGGAACGCCCGAGCGATGGTCTTGATGATTGTATTGTCGACCCGCGGCCTGGGGGCGGCCCAGATAGGCCCACCGCCATCGGGAGCGAGGATCAGCTTGCGGCCTCCGCGCTTGCGGATCTGCATGGGGATGCGAACCGTGAAGGTATCGGTGGCGCTCATGCCGCGATCCGCTCAGTGGTGCTGATGCTGGCGAGCTCGCCAGCCAGGGATGAGAGACCGTCATTGCGCAGCCGGATCGCCACCTCGTCCTGATGGATGTCGACCCGGTCGACCAGCAGCTGGATCACGCGCGCCTGCTCGCCGGGGAACAGTTCCTCCCAGAGAGGATCAAGCTGGACCAGGGCCTCGCGCATCTCCTGCTCGGTCAGGTCGTCATCATGGCGATGGCCCTCGCGCCATGCCGCGACGATCACCTCCGGCGCGCGCAGCATGTGGCGCACCTGCTCGATCACAGCCGCCTCGATCTCGCCGGCCGGGGCCGTCAGGAGGAACATGTTTCGATGCAGACTATGCTGGGCGCCGATGATCAGCAGAATGCCGGCCGCAACGGTTACCCCCAAGATCCGGGCGGCGAGATCACCGTAGGCCGTAAAGAAGCAGGGGATTGCGGCGTACGCGCTCAGGGAGGCGACAGCAAGATCAACTGGTTTCGGAGCCTGTCGCGACCGAGACGACTAGCCGTCGACGCCATCACCTTTTGCGCTGATCTCCACCAGGCGATGAGGGCGATTTCGCCCCCGAGATAGCCGAGCGCCCAAACCACCCCCCAAGCCAGAGGCCAGACAGCCAGATAGACCGTGACGCCGCTGACCAGGGCAACACTGGCCACCCGAACGGCCAACTGGTCACCGTAGGTCCGACGATAGTAGGTCTCCAGGGTCGCTTGCTGGACCGACGGGGAGAATGTCGCGCTATCCATGTCTCAATGTCGCAATGACGTCTGAAAGATTGTTGAAGACGACCTGCCCTCTTTCTGATCCCTCGATTTGAGCAAGAGCCCGTGATCCAGAAGACGGACCTGAAGACGAACAGGTTCGATGAGGCGCAGTTCATTTCTGACCTTGGTGGGAGATGAGCTGGCGACTGACTGCGTCCACGGCCAGCCAGTCCGAGACTTAGAATCCGGCTGGCCGGCTTCCCTGGAACTGTCGGTGTTTCCCCATGATCGTCTGCAGATTCACTGTAGGCCGCGCATTTGGGCGGCAACGTCGCGGGAGACGCCTGCGGCGCACGCCGGGGTCTAGATCAGGCCTGCCACAAGCGTCATGAAGCCAAGCCCAATCGAGAGCGGCAAGCGAAGGGGCAGCCATCCTGGAGGCGTCAGACCCAAAGACCGAAGCTTCAGATCGACCAGCACGCTGGACATGATCAGGCCCCCCAGAACCACCAGCGAAGGTCCGGTCCAGGCATGCCCCGTGGCCCAGGGCCAGGCGGCCCCGAGGGCGAACAGCGACGGCAGCACCGCGACCGCCCAGACCCAGCGTGGGACAGGCTCATGGGTCGCAGCCGCAAGCCCCCACCAGACGCCGCCCAGAAAGCTGTAGATCAAGGCCGCGTAGGCAAACGCGAGGCCCAGGGCCGTGGGTCTCGTTTCCGGGCCGCCAAGCACCAGGCTCGCCAGCACGCAGGCCTGAGGAAGCAGTCCAGCATAGCCCAGGAACCGGGCAAACGACGGCAAGGGTGACAGGGTTGCTCGGTTCACGGGGTCTGGACCTCTTCACGTTGGAACACAGCGGATCGACGCCGAAGCGCCCGGACCACGCCAATCTGGCTCTTGCGCCAGAAGGCTTTCACCTCGATCCGCCAAGGAGGATCACGTCGCCAAGCTGGACCCCCGACAACCACGCCCCCTCGACCGTTGGCGCGGCCAGCCAGTCGCCACAGAGTCCGAGGGCGAGACCTGGATCCCAGAGTGGTCCGGAACCGTCGGCGGCCGGCCGCGCGTAACGCCAACGATGGGACGACGCTGCCATCACGGTCGGAAGGGATATCGCCAAACGTTCGGAAAACGCCACCAGAAGGTCGGCTTCCACCTGGGCCTTGGGGGCCTCGACATTCTCTTCAGACCACCTGGCCGCCGCCTGCAGCACCCAGGATTCGGGCCCGGTCCGGCCTGGCTTTGTACTGTTGCGCGCCGCCCAGAAAAGGATGGCGTCGTCATCTCCGCGCAGGCCGTCGGGCGCCGTGGGCAAGGGTTCGGACAGGACCAGCATGACGGTCCAGCAGGGTGAACTGGGCCTGGCGATTGCCTGTGCGGACCACTCCGGAACAACACCCTCAAGGAGTTGGCCCGCCTGTTCGGCCGGCAGGGCGATAACCAGAATATCGCACTGGAATACGACGGCTTCCTCGGTCACGACGTCCCAACCGGCCGGGCTTCGGGACAGCTGAACCACGCGCGTGGCCCAGCGGACGTCGAGGTCTTCCGCCATCGCCTTGAGTGGAGCGTTCATGGCCGGAACGCCGACCAAGGCCCCCTCACCGGCTGCCGGCCATGGGGCGACCCTGCCCTCGTCCATCCACCGTCTGACCCTGGCTTCGAAACGTGGATCGGACGGGGTGAAAGACTGCGCCCCATGATCGAAGGTCGCCTCACCCAGGTCCGTCGAAAGCCGTCGCGTGGCCATGCGCCCGCCCGCGCCGCGACCCTTGTCCAGGAGCGTCACCTGGTATCCGGCCTTACTTAATCGTTCAGCGCACGCCAGACCCGCCATTCCGGCGCCGATGATCAAGGTTCGCATTTGCCGTTCTTCTCAAAAGAGCCCGCCCAGTAAGGCGGAGACCCGGGCCGCCCCCTGATTTTCCAAGGATTTGACCAAAGCGCCGTCGATATTGTCCCGCCGCAGTGAAATGGGTCGGGCGCGCTCCATATCCAGCGCATGAGCAATCTGATCGTCTGGTTTGATGGGGACTGCCCGCTGTGCCGCAGGGAAATCGCGTTGATGCGCCGTCTGGACCGGCGCGGATCCATAGACTTCATCGATGTGTCCTCAGCCTCGCCCGAGGCATGCCCTGTCGATCGAAAGACGCTGCTGGCGCGCTTCCACGCCAACGAAGGCGGTCGCTTGCTGTCCGGCGCCGCAGCCTTCGCCGCGATGTGGCGCGCCATTCCCCTGCTCCGGCCTCTCGGGCTGGCGGCAAGGTCGCCGCTTGTGCTGTCAGGGCTGGAGGCCGCCTATCGCGTCTTCGTGCGGATGAGGCCTTCGTTGCAGCGGCTTGCCGGCGGCGGACGAGGCGCATGAGGCCGGAACCGGAGCGTCCCGAGGACGGGCAGGAGAGCGTCTGGGCCTTCCCTCGCCCGGCTGTGGCCGAGGTCACCTCGGCCCACCTGGTCATACGCCATCGCGGGGTGGTCGTTGCCGACACCCGCCGGGCCATTCGCACTCTCGAGACCAGCCACCCTCCCAGCTACTACATTCCCCGCGATGACATCGCGCCGGGCGTTCTGCGCTCCGCAGGCGGCGGCTCGTTCTGCGAATGGAAGGGCGAGGCCCGCTACTGGGACGTCGCGATCGGCGATGTCGTCCTGCCTCGCGTGGGGTGGAGTTACCCGGTCCCGACCCCGGCCTTCGCCCTGTTGCGCGACCATGTCGCCTTCTACGCCGCCCCGTTCGACCACTGCAGCGTCGAAGGCGAGACCGTCACGCCCCAGGCCGGTGGCTTCTATGGCGGCTGGATCACGTCGCGGCTGGCCGGTCCCTTCAAGGGCGGCCCCGGCACACAGGGCTGGTGACGATGACAACCGGAGATGACAGGGCGCGAGGCCGCAGCGTTCCGCACGGGCGGCTGTCGCGGCTGAGCCAGTTTGGCCGCCTCGCGGGGTCGGTCGCGGGCGGCATGGTGGCCGAGGGCGTACGCCGATTGGCCGACGGCGAACGGCCCCAGTTGCGCGACATGCTGCTGACGCCGGCCAATGTCGGCAAGATTGCTGACCGCCTGTCTCATCTGCGCGGCGCCGCCATGAAACTGGGGCAGATCGTCTCGATGGACGCCGGCGACCTGCTTCCAGCCGAACTGACCCGGATCCTGTCGCGGCTGCGCGATGATGCCCATCACATGCCTCCGGCCCAGCTCCAGAAGGTGCTTGCCGGGGAGTGGGGCGCGAACTGGAGGACGAGGTTTTCGCGGTTTGATGTGAAGCCTGTCGCGGCCGCATCCATCGGGCAGGTTCACCGGGCGGTGACACGAGACGGTCGCGAGCTGGCGATCAAGGTGCAGTATCCCGGGGTTGCGGAGAGCATCGACGCCGACGTGGACAACGTCGCCACTCTGCTCCGGATATCGGGCGTCCTGCCGCGGGGTCTGAATGTCGCGCCGCTGCTGGCCGAGGCCAAGCGCCAGCTGGCCGAAGAGACCGACTATGTCCGTGAAGGCCGCCAGATGACCCTGTTCGGTCGCCTGCTGTCCGACACCCCGGAAGTGGTCGTACCCGCTCTGGATCCCGACCTGAGCACATCCCGGGTGCTGGCCATGACCTATCTTGAGGGTGACCCGATCGAATCCCTGGAGACGGCGCCGAGGGACCGACGCGACGCGGTCATCCACACCCTGATGACCCTTGTCCTGCGCGAACTGTTCGAGTTCGGCGTGATGCAGACCGATCCCAACTTCGCCAACTATCGCGTGCAGCCTAAGACCGGCCGGCTCGTGCTGCTGGACTTCGGAGCGGCCCGGCCCGTCGATGCGGCGACCGCGGACGGCTACCGTGAACTGCTGCGCGCCGCGATGGGCGGTGATCGCGCGCGTGTCCGTGACGCGGCGCTGGCGGCGGGGTTCCTTGGGCCTGCCGTCGTAGCGCGGCGCCAGGCCGCCCTGAACGGCATGATCGATGTCATCCTGGGCGAACTGAACCGGCCCGGACCGTTCGACTTCGGCCAGCGAGGCTTTGTCGCAACCCTTCGGGATCAGGGAATGGAAATCGCGGCGGATCCGGCGGCCTGGCATCTGCCGCCCACCGGCGTCCTGTTCGCGCAGCGCAAGATCAGCGGCACCGCGCTTCTGGCGGCGAAACTGGGGGCGCGCGTCGACGTGAGAGCCCTGGTCGGTCCGTGGCTGGACGACGCCCCGGGTATGCGAACAGTTCAGGTTTAGCCAACGGCATGGAGCCCATGCCTAGCCACCGTCCGTTTCGACTATCGGCACGGCCCGCGAGATCATGGCGGGCTACACCCGCATGTTCATGCCGGCGCTTTTCGCCCGTGGCGGACACCCGGCGCTGGTCGCGCGCCGGATCGGCGGCACGGTCGATACCTGGGGGCTCAAGGAGGTCCCGGAGTGGTCGATGATGGGCTACATGCGCTATCGAAGCCGGCGCGACCTCGCCCATCTGGTCTGTGATCCCCGGTTCAGCGGCGCTCACGCGTTCAAGTTCGCCGCCATGCCGCAAACCTTCACCTTCCCGACCCGGCCGATGATCATGACCCTGGCGGGTCCAAGGCTTTCGGTCGGACTGTCGCTGGCCCTCGTCGCCGCGGTGGCCCAGATCGCTCTGCTGCTGTCCGCCGCCCCGAACTGAAAAGCGGTCACGCTTCGCTGACCCAAGCTTGCGGAACAGGCGCCTTCTCGCCCGATTTCATCTACCACCTTTCGCTGCTTCGTGTTTCATTCTCGTCTTGCGTGTTTTGCACATCCGGAGTTTGAAGCCTTGGAGGGCGCTCAATGGCGACCGACCGCACCCCTGCCCTGCTCGTCAAATCCGCCGGAAATCTGAGCTCCGGCCAACTCGGCTTCGGGGCGGTCTCGGTCAAGGTCAGGGCCGAGCCCCTGTTCCAGCACATCCCGGCCGACAGCGACGGGCAACTGGGCCTGGCGGGGGCTGAAGCCAGCTGGCAGCGGCTGACGCTGGAGGACGGCGCCGATCAGAACGTCTGGGACCTTTGCCACGCCCTGACCCGTCCCGGCATGGGTCTGGCGGGCGGCCAGGCGCTGTTCGCCGAGCCCGACCTCTGGCAGCGCTGGAACCATCCGATGGTCGAGGGCGGCCTGGGCGCGGCGGCGACCTGCGGCCCGGCCAAACAGCAGCGCACCGACTTCCAGTGCTTTCCGGGCGACAACTACTGGTTCAGAGGCGCCGACCATTCCGGCTTTGGCGTCATGCCCGGGGGTGCGGACGGAGCCGGCGCGCGGATCGCCCACTTTGACACGGGCATCGACCCCGATCATGCCACCCTCCCCCCGCACATGCGCCTCGATCTGGCGCGCAACTTCGTCGATGCGGGCCGTCTGACCGATGCGACAGACCGGTCCGACGGCCTGCTGGTCCAGGACGGACACGGTACGGGGACCCTGGGCATTCTCGCCAGCCAGGCCTATGGCGGCGCGCCGGGGGCGGAGGTGGTTCCGATCCGTATCGCCGACCGGGTGGTCCTGTTCCGCAACAGCGCGCTCGCCAAGGCCTTCGACTATGTCTACGGCCTGCGAAACACCCCGACCGCAGCCATCGACGTCATCACCATGAGCATGGGCGGCATCGCTTCCCAGGCTTGGGCCGACGCCATCAACCGGCTCTATGAGGCCGGGGTCTTCATGGTCACGGCGGCCGGCAACAACCAGAACAACCTGCCGACCCGCGGGATTGTCTTCCCGGCCAGGTTCCAGCGGGTGACGGCGGCCTGCGGGGTGATGTTCGACGGCCAAGCCTACGCCGATCTCGGAGCCGGGCGGATGGCCGGCAACTACGGACCGCAGGGCAAGATGCGGACGGCCCTGGCCGCCTTCACCCCCAATGTCCCCTGGGCCGTGCGGGGCTGTGGCGGCCTTATCGATTTCAGCGGCCAGGGCACCTCCTGCGCCACCCCCCAGATCGCGGCGGCGGCGGCTGTCTGGATCGCCCACAACCGGGCCGCGCTGAACGCCTATCCCAAGCCCTGGATGAAGGTCGAGGCCGTACGGCGGGCCCTGGCCCAGGCGGCCAGGACCGAGAAGCTGGACCTCTCGAAGCTTGGGGCCGGGGCCCTGCGGGCTGACGCGGCGCTGGGCATCGCCCCGCCGGCCGCCGCCAGCCTGAAGCAGGAGACGAAGGACAAGGCCGACTTCCCCATCCTGAGGATCCTCACCGGTCAGGGCATCGCCGCCGGTGCTCACGGCGCCATGCTGGAACTGGAGGCCCTGCAGCTCTCGCAGTCGGCGGAGATCGAGGGCCTTTTACCCGACACTGATGCGCCCGAGACCGCACTATCACCCGCCCAACGTCGGCGCATTTCACAGGCCCTGGCCGACCAGCCCGGCGCTTCGGCGGCGTTAAAGCAGGCCCTTGGCGTCAGCACGTCGCCGCGACCGGCCGCAGCCAGCCTGCCGAAGGGCGAGACCGCCGAGGCCATGGCCCGGATGCATCTGGAGAACGCCCTCGCCCCGCCCGTCCAGCCGCCACCCAGCCGACGCCTGAGGGTCTACGCCTTCGACCCGTCACTCAGCACGTCGCAGGACACCGCCGCCATCAACGTGGCCCGACTGGAGGTGCGCTGGGAGGACGGGCTGCAGCCCGGTCCGGTCGGCGAGTACCTGGAGGTCGTCGATATCGATCCGGCCAGCGACCGCGCCTACGCCCCGGTCGACCTCAACCATCCCCGTCTGCTCAGCCAGGACGGCCTGGCACCGCACCCGGGTGATCCGCGCTTTCATCAGCAGATGGTCTACGCGGTGGCCATGACCACCATCGGCCACTTCGAACGCGCGCTCGGCCGCACCGCCCTGTGGTCCTCACGGCCGCCGGGCAAGGGGCGGTCGGAGACCTTCATCCGCCGCCTGCGCATCTACCCCCACGCCTTCCGGGGCCAGAACGCCTACTACACCGCCGAGCGCAAGGCGCTGCTGTTCGGCTACTTCCCGTCGGTCGGCGCCGACTGGCGCGACCAGGCGAGCGGCCAGCTGGTCTTTACCTGCCTGTCGCACGACATCATCGCCCATGAGACCACCCACGCCCTGCTTGACGGCATCCACCCCCGCTACCGCGAGGCCACCAACCCGGACGTCCTGGCCCTGCACGAGGCCTTTGCCGACCTCGTCGCCCTGTTCCAGCATTTCACCCTGCCGGAAGCCGTCGCCCACCAGATCGCCGCCACCCGGGGCGACCTGACCCGGGACAATCCCCTGGTCAAGCTGGCCGCCGAGTTCGGCCGCGCCACCAGCCGGGGCGGCGAGTTCCAGACCGCCCTGCGCGCCGCCGTCGACGACGAGACCCGCGCCAGCCTCAACGGCCTGCGGGGTGACGCCGCCGTCCTGCCGATCGAGGTGCATGATCGCGGCGCCCGCCTGATGGCGGCGGTGTTCGACGCCTTCCTGAAAATCTACCAGCAACGGTCCGATGAGGTGATCCTGCTGGCCACAGGCGGCAGCGGGATCCTGCCCCAGGGCCGGCTCTCACAACCGGTGGTCCAGGCCCTGGCCCGGGAGGCCAGCAAGACGGCCGGCCACTTCATGGGCATCTGCATCCGCGCCCTCGACTACTGCCCGCCGGTCGATGTCGAGTTCAGCGACTATCTGCGGGCGATGATCACCGCCGACCGCGACCTCGTCCCCGACGATCCGCGCGGTTATCGCCTGGCCCTGATCGCCGGCTTCACCAAGCGCGGCATCTTCCCCCGCGGCGTCGGCGCATTGTCACCGGGCAGTCTGGTCTGGGAGCCGCCGCCGATCCCGATCACCTCGGCGTCCGCCGTCATCAAGACCATGAATCTCGGCTGGGACCGGCGCAGCGACCGTGAGGTGGCCTGGACCCTGTCACGCGACAACGCCCGGATCCTGCACGCCTGGCTGTCCGGCAAGCGATGGGTAAAGGGCAAACTGCTCGACGACCCGAAAGCGGCCACCGAGGCGGAACTGAGCGCGCTCGGCCTGTATCGCAAGAAGGGCCGCTACGAAGTCGCCCACGAACGAGAGGTCACTGACCGGGACGGCAAGACGACACGCGTGCCGACGACGCCGATCGAGGTGTCGCCGATCGAGGTGCATTCGGTGAGGCCGGCCCGGCGGGTCAGCCCGGACGGGACGGTCGGGGCCGACCTGGTGGTTGAAATCACCCAGAGCTGGGTCGGTCAGGACGGACAGAAGCGGCGCGGCGGCTGCACCGTGCTGTTCGACCTGGAGACCCATGAGGCGCGCTATCTGATCCGCAAGCGGGTGGGCAACCTGGCGCGGATCGAAGCCGAAAAGCGCAATCGCCAGGCGGCGGCGCCAGGCCAGACCCTTTGGGACAGCTACTTCGGCGGCGGCGAGACGAACGAACCGTTCGCCGCCCTGCATCGGCACTGAGGCGGGAGGGATAGGCATGAGCGACCATCGCGCCAGAGTGAGGATGTACCGGCACGGCCTGGGCGACTGCCTGCTGGTCCGGCTGCCGCGTCAGGACGGGACCGACTATCGGATCCTGATCGACTGCGGGATCATCCTCGGCACACCGGATGCGACGAAAAAGGTGCAGGACGCGGTCGACGACATCGTCAAGGAAACCCGCGGCGAGATCGACCTGCTGGTCGCCACCCACGCCCACTGGGACCATGTCTCCGGCTTCCTGCAGGCCCGGGCCAGCTTCGAGAAGGACCTCAAGATCCACAAGGTCTGGATGGCCTGGACCGAGGACCCGGCCGATGCCCGCGCCCAGTCCCTGCTGAGCCAGCGCAACAAGACAAGGGCGGTGGTGCGCGCCGCCTCCAACGCCCTGCGCCTCGCCGCCGGCGGCGGCGGAACCGAGACGGCGGACCAGATCGACAGCCTGCTCGGCTTCTTCGGCGACGACCCGGGCAGCGATGCCGGAGCGTTGGGGGCGGCGGGCCGCAACACGACCGAAGGGGCGATGGAGTTCCTGCGCGGGCTCGGCGAGCTGAGCTATGTGCAGCCTGGCGACGCCCCTTATCGTCCCGAGGGAACGCAGGCCCGCATCATGGTGCTGGGCCCGCCGCGCGACGAAAAGCTGATCCGCAAATCACTGCCGAGCAAGACCAACGGCGACACCTACGAGATGAGCGACGAGGCGATGATGGGCCAGCTCGGTCTTTCCGGCGAGCCGGGCCCGATCACCGACGACCAGGGTGCGGGCCGCCCCTTCACCTCCCTCTACTCCATCCCGCTGAGCGACGCCCGGGCCCTGCCGTTTTTCCGCGAGCACTACTGGGGCGGAGCGGTCACCGGCCAGGACTGGCGGCGTATCGACGACGTCTGGATGGGCAGCGCCGTCGACCTGGCGCTGAAGCTGGACAGCGACACCAACAACACCAGCCTGGTGCTGGCCATCGAGCTGGATGGTGAAAGCATCGCCGGAGCCAGGGAGGGGCGCGACGTGCTGCTCTTCGCGGCCGACGCCCAGATCGGCAACTGGATGTCCTGGGCGACGGTGGCCTGGGACGCGCCTGAGGGTGAGGCGGCGCGGGTGACGGGCCTCGATCTCGTGCGCCGGACCATCGTCTACAAGGTCGGCCATCACGGCAGCCACAACGCCACCCTGAAGTCCTATCTGAAATCGATGGAGCGGCTGCTGGTGGCGCTGAACCCGGTCAACGAGGAAATGGCCCACAAGAAGGGCTGGGCCCACATCCCGCTGCCCTCGCTGCAGGACGCCCTGAGCCGCCAGGCCCGCGACGGCCTGGTCCGCGCCGACCATCCGGCCGATCCCGATCCCCGCCTGCGCCAGGAACCGGGGTACTTCGAGTTTACCGTCTAGGCCCGTTTCGACGGCCTGCTGGCGTCACAGGCGGGGCCAGAAGGCGGCGCGGTCGAGGCGTCTGTCCACCGCCTGGTCGACGACTGAAACGCCGATGCGAGGCCGGGTTTGTGGGCGGACGAACCCACCGGAACGCTGCAAGTTCGAGCTCATGCGCCGACCGCGGGAACGGTCAATGCGCACCGAAGTCGCGCTTTTCACTTTGTTGAGAATATGGACACCCATCTGCCATAATAGGGAATAGAACGTGCCGTCCGCGAGTCGCGTTCGACGAGTATGATCATCCAGACAGTTGGGCTCTCACCGGAATGCGGTCACGACTTTCTGCAAAGGCCGGCCTTGCGATCCGCAAGCTTCGGCTGGCGCGCGGCTGGACGCTGGCGCAGTTGGGCGAAAAGGCGGGCGTGCCGCTGTCGACCCTGTCGAAGGTCGAGTTGGGCCAGACCTCGGTTTCCTACGAGAACCTGCTGCGCATCTGCCGCGGCCTGGAGATCGACATGGAACGGCTGATCGCGGCCGAGGCGGAAGGCGAGGCGGGCGTCGCAACGGCCAGCCCCACCGCCATGGGGCGCCGCGCGGTGGCCCGCGCCGGCGACGGCGTCCCTATCCGACTGCCATTCGGGGCCGGGCGAATCGCCGGCAGCGAGCTGGTCCGCAAGGCCTTCACGCCGGTCATCATCGATGTGATCGCCGACGACCTCGACAGCCATGGCGCCTTTCACCGGGACGAGGGTGAGGCCTATGTCATGGTGCTGGACGGCGCGCTTGCGATGCATTCGGAGCACTATGCGCCCCTGACGCTCAATGCCGGTGACGGCGTCTATTTCGACGCCCGGGCGGGCTATGCCCTGATCAGGGAGGGTGCGACTTCCTGTCGCGCCCTGGTCGTCTTCTCTGGCGATCGTCAAGGCTGACGGCCTGATCCCGGCTGGATGACCGAAGCCCGGTTGTCGAAACAGCGGCAGGCTCATCAAGGTTAACCATTTTTTTTCTCGCATCTGAGAAGTCATGTTCCAGCGAACTTTGAATCGCTTGGGGCGACTCTCGATGGCGTTACTTCTGTCCAGCCTGGGACCGCGCGGTAAGGAAGCCGCTTTGGCCGACCGGCGGTGGACGACGGCTGCAGGCGAACCTGCCTGGGCGGAGCCGCGAAACGACCGCTCGGACGTCCGCATCGGCCGGACCGCGCCCTCTCCCTTCTGCTCGGCCCGCGCCCTCGGCCCCAACGATGACGCCCGGAAGGAGCTCTGCTCATGACCACCGTCAAACTCGACGCCCGACTGACAGCCGACCACGCCGAACCCCTGCGTGCGGCCCTGCTCGCCCACCGCGGCTCTGCGCTGGCGCTGGACGCCGGCGATGTCGAACGCCTGGGCGGGCCCTGCTTCCAGGTGCTCGCCGCCGCCCGCAAAACCTGGGCCGCCGACGGCCAGGACCTGACCTTCACCCAACCATCGCCCGCCTTCACCGCCGGTCTCGCCGTCATGGGCGGGGCCGACTGGATTCCGCAAGAGGATATCGCCTCGTGAGCCTGACCATTCTCGCCGTCGACGACTCCCGCACAATTCGCGAGATGCTCGGCCATACGCTTCGATCCGCCGGCTACCGGGTCGTGATGGCGGAGGACGGCGTCGCCGGCCTCGAGGCGCTGGAGCTGGAAACGCCCGACGTCATCGTCACCGACATCAACATGCCCCGCCTGGACGGCTTCGGCTTCATCGAGGCGGTTCGGGCGGGTGTCCGGGCACAGTCCAAGCCGATCCTGGTGCTGACCACCGAAAGCGAGCCGGAAAAGAAGGCCCGCGCCCGCGCCGCCGGGGCCACCGGCTGGATCGTCAAGCCGTTTGACCCGGTCAAGCTGGTCGACGCCATCAAACGCGTGGCCGCCTGATGGCCGAAGATCCGATGGAGGCCATCCGGGCCACCTTCTTCATCGAATGCGATGAACTTCTGGCCCAGCTGGAAGAAGGCCTGCTGGCCATGGAGCAGGGCGCGGCCGACTCCGAGACGATCAATTCGGTGTTCCGCGCCGTGCATTCGGTCAAGGGCGGGGCCGGCGCCTTCGGCCTCGACCCGCTGGTCCGCTTCAGCCACGTCTTCGAGACCCTTCTGGACCAGATCCGGGCCGGCAAGGTCGAGGCCACGGAAGCCGTTGTGGCCGCCCTGCTGCGCGCGGCGGACATGCTGGCGGACCATGTGGCCGCCGCCCGCACCGGCGCGGTCGCCGACGAGGCGCGCTCCGAGCAGATCGGCGCCGCGCTGATGGCCCTGACCGTCGAAGGCTCGGCGCAGGCGTTCGAGCCGGAACCGTCCGAGATCGAGGGCCTGGATTTCAAGCCGATGACCATCGCCATGGATGGGCCGTCGGATGACATGGGGATCGATTTCACCCCCATCGCCTTCGAACCCGCGGCTCTGCTCCCGGTCGCCGAGGCCGGCTGGGTCATCAACTTCAAGCCCCACAACGCTCTCTACGCCAAGGCCAATGACGCCGCCCTCGTGCTGCGCGAACTGACGGGCCTGGGCGAGGCAACCGTCGCCGTCGACGACAGCGCCCTGCCCGGGCTGGACGTCATGGAGCCGCGCCAGGCCTATATGGCCTGGACCATCCGCCTGCCCGGCTCGGTGGCCGAGGACGACATTCGCGACGCCTTCGCCTTCGTGGACGAGGACTGCGACCTGACCATCGCCCGCGACGTCGAGGCGGAACCGGAGATGGCCGAGGCGCCTGCCGACTGCGACATCTCGGCGCTGATCCAGCCGCCGATCGCGGAAGAAACCCTGGCTCCGGACCTGCTCGGCAGTCTGCTGGCGCAGGTTCAGGAGGCGCCGGCGCCCGCGCCCCAGGCGCCGGCCGCCAGCC
>VYLE01000100.1_pt1 | contig 78883 bp, 71 predicted proteins | sample 5114391 | NCBI WGS metagenome assembly VYLE01 (sample SAMN12291771, study PRJNA351875) | freshwater metagenome | isolation source: freshwater lake | place: USA: Michigan, Kent Lake | collected 2013-08-15 | reverse complement strand
CAAGATGATCTCGGACATGCTGCTGGAAGAGCACGGCGTCTATGTCCAGCCGATCAACTATCCGACCGTGCCCAAGGGCACCGAACGGCTGCGCTTCACCCCGTCCCCCAACCACACCGACGCCATGATGGACGATCTGGTGGCGGCGATGGATCGGCTCTGGACCCGATGCAACGTGGCGCGCATGCCGGCGGCGGCCTGAGCCGCACCCGTCACCCATACCGACGAAAGTCCGCTACCCTCAGCCCGCTTTGGACCCAAACCGTTCGATCCGGAACGGCGACAGGTCAATGGCCGGGTCCGAACCCTCCGCCAGGGACGTCGTCAGCTCTGCGGTGATCGCCGACAGGGTCAGGCCGAGGTGCTGATGGCCGAAGGCGTAGAGGATGCGCGGATCACGCTCCAGTCGACCGATCGCGGGCAGATAGTCCGGCAGGGTTGGCCGCGGCCCCACCCATCGGTCCGGCTCGGGAGAGAAGGCAATTCCGAGACCGGCCAGGTGCCGCTCCAGCGCCTGCCATTTGCGTGGATCGCCGGGTGCATCCGGCGATCCGAACTCGACAAAGCTGGAGGCGCGCAGACCGCTGGTGAAGCGGGACACCACCATCGAATGCTCCTCGAACACGGTCGGTGGCAGGGAGTCGTCCCACCCGTGTTCGACGCTCTGTACCGAATAGCCGCGCTCTCCGATCACCGGAGCCGTAACGCCCAGCCCTCGCATCACCCGACCCGCCCAGGCCCCCGCCGCAACCAGTGCGCCCTCGGCTTCCCGGGCACCGCCTCCATCGAAATGAGCGGTCACACGGTCACCGCTGGAGACACGGGCGACACGAGCGTGAACCACCTCCCCTCCGCGCGCCGCGAAGGCCGCCATCAAGGCGTCGCGGGCGGCCTGGGGCTCACTGACCTGGGCCGTGCCCGAAAAGCGGATGCCCGCGACCGGCGCTGTCTTCATCACGGTCGCATAGAGGGCCAGATCTTTCGGGCTCATCGGGCGAAAGCCGGCGCTGCCGGTCGGTGACCCCTGCCATGTCCGAAGACCCTGCTCCGCCGCCCGCTCCGACATCCAGACCACGGCGTGTCCGTCAGGGCCGACGACGCCGGGCGCGCCGGAAAACTCCGCCAGCCGGCGCCAGGCCGGCAGGGCATGGGCAAGGATGGCGGTCAGGGCCGCCTGCCCGCGCGCGTGCCGGGCCGGGTCCGATGCCGCGATGAAGCGCAGCGCCCACGGTCCCCAGAGGCCGGCGTCACGCCAGCGGAAATCCAGTGCGCCACCGAGGCCGAACAACCGACCGGGAAAGGAGCGCAGGCTCTCGCGCGAGGCCAGGGGCGAGACCTGTTCGGCGGCGATATGGCCGATATTGCCGAAGGAGGCCGCGCGGCGCGGATCGCCCGGGTCGATCAGGGTCACGGCAAAGCCCGCCGCCTGCAGACGCAGCGCCGAGGCGGCCCCGACCAGGCCGCCACCGATGACAAGATAGGATTTCGGCTGCATCGGACTCCCGTTGCCTCGACCTCAGGATCGTATACGATAATGACTCAGATCACTGGAAGCGAGGACCCGATGTCGATTTCCTGGGAGGGCGTAATCCCCGCCGCCACCACACAGTTTGCGGCGGATTTCTCGATCGATTTCGACTCCACGGCCTCCGTGCAGGATGGACTGATCCGTGACGGTGTGCACGGCCTGATCGTCATGGGAACCGTGGGCGAGAACAACTCGCTCGACGCCGACGAGAAGCGCGCCATGCTGGCTGCGACGGTCAAGACCGTGGCCGGGCGTGTGCCCGTGATCGCGGGGGTCGCCGAGCTCGACACCCGTCGGGCGGCGGCCTTCGCCCGCGACGCCGAGGCCATCGGTGCGGACGGCCTGATGGTCCTGCCGGCCATGGTCTATGTGCCGACCCAGGCCGAGCTGGCTGCCCATTTCCGCACCGTGGCGGAGTCCACCGGCCTGCCGATCATGCTGTACAACAACCCGCCCGCCTATCGCGTCAGCATCGGCTTCGAGGCCCTGCATGCCCTGTCGGACCTGCCCAATGTGGTCGCCCTCAAGGAGAGCGCGCCCGATACCCGCCGGTTCACGGACCTGCTCAACGAGTTCGGCGACCGCTATGTCCTGTTCGCAGGTCTGGATGATGTCGCACTGGAAGGCCTGATGCTGGGGGCCCGGGGCTGGGTGTCCGGCCTGACCAACGCCTTCCCCAAGGAGTCGCTGGCCCTGTGGGACGCCTTCAAGCGCGGCGACATGGCCAAGGCCATCGCCATCTACCGCTGGTTCATGCCCCTGCTGCACCTCGACGCTGACCATGACCTGGTCCAGTCAATCAAGATCGCCGAACAGGTCATGGGACGCGGCCATGAGCGCGTCCGCCCGCCACGGCATCCGCTGGTCGGTGCCCGCCGGGCCGAGGTGATCGCCATGGTCGAAAAGGCCGCCGCCACACGCCCGGTCCTCTAGAATGGCGCGGCACGTCTTCCGCTGTATCGACGGCCACACCGCCGGCAATCCCGTGCGGCTGGTGATCGAAGGCGCGCCTGTGCTGACCGGTGACAGCATGAGCGCCCGGCGGCAGGACTTCATGGCGCGCTACGACTGGATCCGCACAGGGCTCTGTTTCGAGCCGCGCGGCCACGACATGATGAGCGGTGGCTTCCTCTATCCGCCGACCACCCCGGAGGCCGATGTCGGCATCCTGTTCATCGAGACCAGCGGCTGCCTGCCCATGTGCGGCCATGGAACCATCGGCATCATCACCTTTGCGCTGGAGCACGGTCTGATCAACCCGCGCACACCGGGCAAGGTCATCGCCGAAGTCCCCGCCGGCGTGATCGAGCTCGTCTATGTTCAGGATGGGTCTCGGGTCCGGTCGGTTCGCATCCGCAACGTCGCCTCATGGCTCGACAAGCAGGGCATCGAGATCGAGGTCCCCGACTTCGGCCCGCTGACGATCGATGTGGCCTATGGCGGCAATTTCTACGCCATCATCGAGCCGCAGGGCCCGTACGCCGGGCTCGACGCCCTCGGCGCCGCTCGCATCCTCCAGCTCTCGCCGGTGATCCGCTCGCTCCTGCGCGAAGCCTTCACCCCGGTGCATCCGCTCGACCCGACCATTCGCGGCGTCTCCCATCTGCTCTGGGCCGACGTACCGAAGGGCGAAGGCGCTGACGGCCGCAATGCCGTCTTCTATGGCGACAAGGCCATCGACCGCAGTCCCTGCGGCACCGGCACCTCGTCGCGCCTGGCGCATCTGCATGCCACGGGCCGCCTGCCGGTCGGTCAGGCCTTCGTCCACGAGAGCTATATCGGCAGCCGGTTCACCGGCCGCGTCGAAGCTGAAACAGAGGTCGGCGGTCGGCCTGCCATCATTCCCTCGGTCGAGGGCTCGGCCATCGCCACCGGTCTGAACGAGATCTGGATCGATGATGAGGACGTCTTCGCCCACGGCTTCCAGGTCGTCTGAGGATGTCGTCCCGCGCGCCGCGCCCACTGCCGGATCAGCTTCTTGCCGAGGCAAGGGAGCGTATCCTGTCGGGTCGCCTGGCTGCTGATACCCCCATCCGTCAGGACGCCCTGGCTCTCGAACTGGGAGTCAGCAAGATACCCCTGCGCGAGGCCCTGGCGCGGCTGGAGAGCGAGGGGCTGGTCGTCTCCCATCCCAACCGTGGCTACATCGTCCGGCCGCTGTCGCGCACCGACGCGGAAGACGTCTTCGACCTGCGCCTGCGTATCGAACCGAACGCCTGCGTTCTCGGTGCTGTCGGGGCAGATCAGGCCGCACAGGACGCCGCCCGCACGGCCTTCGCCGCGCTGGACACAGCCCTGCGCAACGGGCTGGCCGATATCGGTCGGCGCAACCGCGAATTCCATCTCGCGCTGGTTCGTCCCTCCGGCCGTGACGTCACCATCGAGACCGTCGACCGGCTATTGGCCCTGTCGGAACGTTATGTGCGGGTGCATCTCGGCGAGCACCGCCGCCTCGACCGTGCCAGTCACGAGCACGGCATCCTGCTCCAGGCCTGGCTGGAGCGCCGGACCGAAACCGTGCGTCGCGAAGCCCGCGCCCACATCCGCGCGACCCTGTCCGACCTGCGCGCCCAGCTGCCCGAGGTCTAGGCGGCGGGCCAGGCCGGGACATCGGCGAACGGATCGTCGAGACTGTGCTGGGGTCGGGTGAACCATTCCGGCCCTGCATCGGTCATATGGAAATGGTCTTCCAGCCGCACGCCGAACCGGCCCGGGACGACGATCATCGGCTCATTGGAGAAGCACATGCCGGTCGCCAGCGGCGTGGTATCGCCCTTCACCAGATAGGGCCCCTCGTGGATGTCCAGACCGATGCCATGGCCCGTCCGGTGCGGCAGGCCGGGCAGGCTGTAGCCCGGGCCGAAGCCATCCGCCTCCAGCGACCGCCGGGCCGCCGCATCGACGGCCTCGCAGGCAACCCCGGGGCGGGCCGCCTCGAAGGCCGCGGCCTGGGCCCGCTTTTCGGCTTCCCAGACCCGGCGGACCTCGGGCGTCGCATCCCCGAACACATAGGTCCGGGTGATGTCGGAGCTGTAGCCGTCGATCCGCGTGCCTGTATCGATCAGGACGACATCGCCATGGGCCAGGGCGGGGTCGCCCTCACCACCGTGCGGCAAGGAGGTGTCCGCGCCGAAGGAAACGATGCAGAAGGAATTGCCCGATCCGCCGAGGGCCCGATGCTGGTCATCGATGAACCGGACCACCTCCGACGCGCGCTGGCCGGCCTGAAGCTGGTCGCGGGCGCGCCGGTGAACCTCGATCGTGATGGCCTTCGCGTGGGACATCAGGGCAATTTCGGCGGGCGATTTGCGGCTTCGCAGGGCATGGATCAGCGGCCCGGCATCGGCCAGGCGGGCGTCGTCCAGCTCGGCGCGCAGGCTGCGAAACATGGCCAGCGCCATCCGCTCGTCGACCGCCATCCGGCCGGCGGACCCGATCCGGTCGGCGACGAGCCGCCAGGGGCTTTCATCCTCCTCCCAGGTCAGGATCTCGCCCGGCAGACTGATCAGCCCCCCGATCTTCTCCAGCTCGAACTGCGGTGTGATGTAGTCCAGTCCGCCCGAGGCATGGACCAGCGCGCCCACCAGGCGTTCGGATGCATACCAGTCGAGCCCGGTGAAATAGCGCAGGCTGGAGGTCGAACCGAGCAGCACGGTCCCGACACCGGCCGCCTCCATCCCCTGCCTCAGCTTGGCCAGACGCCCCTGTCGCTCGGCCACACCGATCGGAGCAGGCCCCGTTGCTGACATGCTGACCATGGCCCGCTCCCGTCGTCGCCGGATTGAGTATCGTATACGATCGTGCTCAGTTGGGGACGGAACGACAAGGGGGAAAGATCTTGGTTCTGACAATTCTGCTGACGGCCCTGACCCTGCTGGCGACGGTCTTTGTGGTCGTGCTGGGTCGGGCCGCGCTCAAACGCGGGACCGGCACACCCCGACCCGAGGCCGTCATTCTCGGCGCCGTCGCCAATTTCTTCGACACCCTCGGCATCGGTTCCTTTGCCCCGACCACCGCCTGGCTGCGGTTCCGCAAGATGACGCCCGACAGCTTCATCCCGGCGACCCTGAACGTCGGCCACGCCCTGCCCACCATGGTGCAGTCGGCGGTCTTTCTCGTGCTGCTGGGCGTGCACGTCGACCCCATGCTGCTGGTGTCCTGTATCGTCGCGGCGGTGGCCGGGGCCGTGGTCGGGGCCCCGCTGATGGTCCGGGCCCCGGTCCGGGTGGTTCAGGCCATCGTCGGCTTGGCCCTGCTGATCGCTGCGGCCCTCTATGCCATGAGCAATCTTGACCTGATGCCGATCGGCGGGACCGCCACCGCACTGGAACCCCGCCTGATGGGGATCGCCATCGCCGGCCATTTCGTCATGGGCATGCTGATGTCTTTCGGGATCGGCCTCTACGCCCCGGCCCTGATCCTGCTCAGCCTGCTGGGCCTCGACCCGCGCCTGGCCTTTCCGATCATGGCCAGCGCCTGCGCCTTCCTGATGCCGACCACCGGCTTCCGCTACATCCATGCCGAACGGATCGACCTGCGGATCGTCATCGGTATCGCGCTGGGCGGCATTCCCGCGGTTCTGGTGGCCGCCTTCCTGGTCAAGGAGATGCCGATCGAACCGCTGCGCTGGGCGGTCGTGGTCGTGGTCCTCTACGCCGCCGCCCTGTTGCTTCGGACGGCGGCGAAAGGCGATGTCCCGAAAGCCTAGTGCCGAACGCGGACGTAGTCGCCCGGAGCGGCCGCGCCGGCCTTGAGCTTGCCCGAACCGACCTTGCGCGCCTTGACCTTTTCGTCAGCCGCGGCGGCGTCGAGCCAGCCCTGCCACTCCGGCCACCACGACCCGGGCTTCTGCTCCGCATCGGCCAGCCAGGCCTCGGCGTCAGCCGGAGCCGAGTCATTGGTCCAGTAACCGTGCTTGTTGGCCGCCGGCGGATTGATCATCCCGGCGTTGTGCCCTGAACCGCCCAGCAGGAACCGCGTCGGCCCGCCAAAGAAATGCCGGCCGGCGTAGGTGTTCTTCCAGGCCGAGACGTGGTCGTCCTTGAGCGCCACGATCATCACCGGCGTCTCAATGGCCTTCAGGTCAAGCGTGACGCCGTCGATCGCGACGCCGCCATCCTTGAGCTGATTGCCGCGCAGGATCTGGCGACCATACTCCTTGAGCATGCGCGCCGGGATGCGTGAGCCATCATCGAACCACCACAGCAGGTCCGAGGCCCGGACTTCGTCGCCCAGCAGATAGTGGTTCACCACCGACGACCAGATCAGGTCGTTGGCACGCACCGCCGAGAACAGCTTGGTCAGGTCATGCGCCTCGACATAGCCTTTGTCGTCGAGATAGCGGTCGAAGGCGTTGAGGTCCTGCTCGCTCGTGAACACCGACCACTCCCCCATGTCGCCGAAGTCCACGAGGGTGGCGATCAGGGTCGCCGAGGCGACGCGATCGGCGCGGCCGGTCTGGGCGAGATAGGCCAGCGTCATGGCCGAGAGCGTGCCGCCGAGGCAGTAGGACACCAGGTCTGCGTCCGCTTCGCCGGTGGCCAGTTCGACGGCATCGAGAGCCGCGACAATGCCGTCCTTCACATAGGCATCCATGCCGGTGTCGGCGTGGCTCTCGTCCGGGTTGGCCCAGGAGATGACGAAGACGGTGTGGCCCTGGTCCACCAGCCATTTCAGATAGCTGGCCTTGGGCGTCAGATCGAACAGGTAGTATTTGTTGACCAGTGGCGGCACGAACAACAGCGGGCGGCGGTAGACCTTTTCGGTCGTCGGCGCATACTGGATCAGCTCCATCAGGTCGTTCTTGAACACCACCGCACCGGGGGTCGCGGCGACATTGACGCCCAGTTCGAAATCATTCGGGGCGCGACGGCTGACCAGTCCCTGCCCCTTGCCGACGTCTTCCAGCAGGTTGGACAGGCCGGTCATCAGGCTCAGGCCGCCGCTCTCGATCGTCCGGCGGGCGACCTGCGGATTGGTGTGGGGGAAGTTGGTCGGTGCCAGGGCATTCATCATCTGCCGGCTGGCGAAGTCGACCTGGGCGCGGGTGGCGTCATCCACCGGGGCGGTGGCGACGAACTCCTGCAGCTGGCGCGCGGCCAGCAGATAGGCCTGTTTCAGATAGTCATAGACCGGCTCATCGCTCCAGGCCGCATCGGCGAAGCGGCGGTCGCCCCGGGCCGGGGCGGCGACGGGGGCGGGTTCCTGGCCCATGGCCCGCTCGCCCATGGTGCGCCAGAGGGCGGTCCAGTCATTCCAGTTTTTCGCCTGGGCCTCGAAAAGGGCCGCCGGCTGGGTCATCACCGCGGTGTTGAAGTCGATCATCGCCCGCGTCAGCGTGGTCGGATCATAGGGCAGCGCCTGGGGCGTGACGGCCTGGACCATGGTGGTGCGCACCGCGGCGGCCGCGTTCTGCATCAATGTGGTCAGGGCTTCAGCCACGACGGTCGGATCGGGCAGCTGGGGAACCGGCGGCTGGGAGACGGTCATGGGCAGATTTTCCGCTTACAGCGACACAAGAACATCCACGGCCGCGCAATCGCGCGGGGCCACGAACAGCAACGCCAGGGCACGGTCCGGGTTCTCGGCCGCCCAGACCGGGCAGGGCGCGTCGAACGCGTCGATCAGCGCGGCTGTCGGTGTCGGAATAACGGTCCGGATGGCGGGCGTATAGGCGGCGGAATCGAAGGCCATGACGGTGTCCTCGGAACGGAGACGTTCGGATGGCGGCGATATGTCATGGCTTTTATGTTCTGGCGATGCCAGTATTTGCGTAATCGTTGTGCATTTTTGCACAGGAGCGGACCCTGGCCGATTTCAATTGGAACGACCTGCGCGCCTTTCTGGCTGTGGCCAGAACCGGGCGGCTCACCACGGCGGCGGGGCGGGTCGGCATGGACCACACCACCGTGGCCCGACGGATCGCCGCGCTGGAGGACGGACTGGGGGCCCGCCTGTTCGATCGCAGCCCCCAGGGCTACGCCCTGACCCCGCATGGCGAACGGCTCATGCCCACCGCCGAAAAGATCGAGAGCCTGACGCTGCGAGCTGCCAGCGAATTGGGCGAGTCCGACCAGGCCCTGTCCGGCACAGTGCGGATCGGCGCGCCCGAAGGCTTCGGCAGCTATGTGCTGGCTCCCCTGATGGCGAAACTGGCGGACCGGCATCCCGGCCTGGACATCCAGCTGGTGGCCATTTCCGGCGTTCTCAGCCTGTCCAAGCGCGAGGCCGATATCGCCGTGACCCTGAGTGCGCCGCGGGAGGGCCGGCTGATCTCACGGAAACTGACGGACTACGGTCTCAGCCTCTACGCCGCACCGGCCTATCTCGACGCCCGCCCGCCGATCCGCACACGGGCCGACATGGCCGGTCAGCGCTTCATCGGCTATATCGGCGACCTGCTCTACGCTCCCGAGCTTGACTATATGCAGGCCCCGGACGTCGACATTCATGTCGCCCTGCAGAGTTCCAACCTGATCGCCCAGCTTCAGGCGACCCTTGCGGGCGCGGGTCTTTGCGTCCTGCCCGATTTCATCGCCACCCGTGAGACCGGACTGCGGCGCGTCCTGCCCGACGCCGTGCATCTGGATCGCAGCCTCTGGCTGGTGACCCATGCCGACCTCAAGCCGCTGGCCCGAATCCGGGCGGTCACGGCGCTGATCGTCGAGGCGGTCAGGGCCGATCGGGCCATGTTCACCGGCGGCTGACTCTGGACATCCCGACAGAGATGTTTCAAGCTTAAAATATGTCGATGGATCAGCCTGTCAGAAGCATCGCCGTCGTCGGCGCCGGGCCGGGCGGCCTGTACCTCGCGATCTCCCTGAAGCTTCGGGATCCGTCTCTGGAGGTCGTGGTCCATGAGCGCAACCGCCCGGACGACACCTTCGGCTGGGGCGTGGTCTTTTCGGACCAGACACTGGCCAACCTGAAAGCCAATGATCCTGATACCGCGGCCATCATCGAGGCGGCCTTCGTCCACTGGGACGACATCGACGTCCACATCCACGGCCGGACGATCCGCTCGGGCGGGCATGGTTTCGCGGGTATCGGCCGGCAACGCCTGCTGACCATCCTGCAGGAACGCGCCCGTTCGCTCGGCGTCGACCTTCGGTTCCAGAGCGAGATCGCCGACATCCGCGCCCTGCCCGCAGACGTCATCGTCGCCGCCGACGGACTGAACAGCCGTATCCGCAACGATCACCCCGAGGTCTTCGGCGTCGACATCGATGTGCGGACCAACAAATACATCTGGCTCGGCACGAAGCAGTCGTTCGACGCCTTCACCTTCGCCTTCGTCGAGACCCCGCACGGCTGGATCTGGGCCCACGCCTACCAGTTCGAGCCGGGTGCCTCGACCTTCATCGTCGAGTGCTCGGAAGCGACCTGGCGGGGCCTCGGCTTCGACGCCATGGACCACGACCAGACCTGTCGCGCGGCAGAAGGCCTGTTCGCCGACTGGCTGGGCGGCCACGCGCTGATGAGCAATGCCAGACACCTGCGCGGCTCGGCCTGGCTGAATTTCCCGCGCGTGGCCTGTTCCAACTGGCGCGACGGCAAGATCATCCTGCTGGGCGACGCCGCCCACACGGCGCATTTCTCCATCGGCTCGGGGACCAAGCTGGCCTTCGAGGACGCCATCCGCCTGGCCGAGACCCTGACCGAAGCCGATGATCTCGACGCGGGCCTCGCCGCCTATGAGGCCGAGCGCCGGGTCGAGGTTCTCAAGTTGCAAAGCGCGGCCCGCAATTCCACCGAATGGTTCGAGACTATCGACCGCTATGTCGGCCTCGATCCCCTGCAGTTCACCTACAGCCTGCTGACCCGCAGCCAGCGCGTCAGCCATGAGAACCTGCGTCTTCGCGACCGCGATTTCCTGACCGGCGTCGAACGCTGGTTCGCCGAAAGCGCCGGCGCTCCGTCCACAGACAACCCGCCAGCCCCGATGTTCGCGCCGCTGAAATTGCGCGGCCTGACCCTGCCCAATCGCGTCGTCGTGTCGCCCATGTGCATGTACTCCGCAGAGGACGGCCTGGTCGGCGACTTCCACCTCGTTCACCTCGGGGCACGGGCGATGGGTGGCGCAGGGCTTGTCTTTACAGAAATGACCGACGTCTCGGCCGACGCCCGCATCACCCCGGGCTGCGCGGGGATGTACCGGCCCGAACACCGCGATGCCTGGAAGCGGATCGTCGACTTCGTCCATGGCCAGGGGTCCCGCGTCGCCATCCAGCTGGCCCACGCCGGCCGCCGGGGATCAGTCGAGCGGCCCTGGGGCTCCCGTGCCGATCAACCGCTCGAGGACGGCTGGCCCCTGATCGCACCCTCCCCCGTTCCGTGGACGGACAAGGACCAGACACCGCGCGAAATGGACCGGGCCGACATGGACCGGGTGCGCGATGCCTTCGTCCAGGCGACGCGCTGGGCCGACGAGGCCGGGTTCGACATGGTCGAGCTGCACTGCGCCCATGGCTATCTGCTCTCCTCCTTCCTGACCCCGGTCTCCAACCATCGCACCGATGAGTACGGCGGCCCGGTCGGGAACCGGCTGCGCTTTCCGCTGGAGGTCTTCGCCGCCATGCGCGCTGTCTGGCCGCAGGACCGGCCGATGTCCGTACGACTGTCCGCCACCGACTGGGTCGACGAAGGCCTTACGCCCGAGGACTCCGTCGCCATCGCCCGTGCCTTTGCGGAGGCCGGCTGCGACCTGATCGACGTCTCGGCCGGATCCACCACCCCCGATGCCCGGCCGGTCTATGGGCGCATGTTCCAGACCCCGTTCAGTGACCGCATCCGCAACGAGGCGGGCGTCGCCACCATGGCCGTCGGCAACATCTATGAGACCGACCACGTCAACAGCATCCTCGCCGCCGGCCGTGCCGACCTGTGCGCCCTCGCCCGCCCTCATCTGGCCGATCCCAACTGGAGCCTGCGCGCCGCCGCCGAACTGGGTTGGCGCGGGATCCGGCCACCGGTCCAGTATCTCGCCGGCTTTGCCCAGCTGGCCCGGAACCTGGAGAAGCAGCAGCAGGCGGGACCGGTATGAGCCTGACCGGCCATCATGCCGTCGTCACCGGCGCCGGCTCCGGCATCGGCCGGGCCACGGCCGAGAGACTGGCCGAAGCCGGCTGTCAGGTCACCCTGATCGGTCGCCATGTCGCACGGCTGGCTGAGACCGCCGACCGCATCGGTGACCTCGCCTTCGCTGCCCCGGCCGACGTCACCGACGCCGACATGCTGGCCGCCGCCATGGAGGCAGGACGCGACCGGTTCGGGCCGATCGACATCCTCGTCAACAATGCCGGTGCCGCCACCTCGGCCCCCTTCCTCAAGACCGACGCCGACGCGTTTCGCGCCATGCTGGCCCTCAATCTCGAGGCTCCGGCCGAGGCCGCGCGACTGGTCCTGCCCGGCATGCTGACCCGCCGCTGGGGCCGTATCATCAATGTCGCCTCGACCGCGGGGCTCAAGGGCTATCCCTATGTCTCGGCCTATGTCGCGGCCAAGCATGGCCTTGTCGGCCTGACCCGCGCCCTGGCGCTGGAAGTCGCCAGCAAGGGCGTCACCGTCAACGCCGTCTGCCCCGGCTTCACCGACACCGATCTGGTCGCCCGTTCGATCGAGGCCATCACCGGCAAGACCGGCAGAACCGGGGAAGAAGCCCGCGCCGCGCTTGCTGCCTCCAACCCGCAGGGCCGGTTGATCACGCCGGATGAGGTCGCAACGACCATTGTCTGGCTTTGCGGCGATGGGGCCTCAGGGGTCAACGGGACTGCCGTCCCGGTGGCCGGAGGCGAGCTGTGATGCCGGCCCTCACCCCGCTGCCGGACCGCCCCCTGCCTGACAGACTCGGTGGTGCGCCCGATGGCAAGCGGGCACTGCGCCTCTGGCTGCGCATGCTGACCTGTTCAACGCGGATCGAGCAGACGGTCGCCCAGCGACTGCGCGACGAGTTCGACTCTACCCTGCCCCGGTTCGACATGCTGTCGGCGCTGGACCGCGCAGGGGAGGCCGGCCTGACCATGGGCGAGGCCGCGGGCATGTTGATGGTCTCCAACGGCAACGTCACCGGCCTGGCCGCCCGGCTCAGGGCCGACGGGCTGATCGAAGGCATGGCCGGGACCGACCGGCGGGTGCAGCGCGTCCGCCTGACACTTCTGGGCCAGACCCGTTTCGCCGCCATGGCCCGGGCCCATGAACGCTGGATTGAGGCCCTGTTTGCGGACCTGACCACGACCGAGGCCGACGACCTGACCCGCCTGCTGGAGCGGACCAAACGGTCGCTCCACGCCACGACTTACGAGGAGCTCAACGGATGAAGGCGCGCGACTACAAGGCGGCCCATTTCCTGTGGTCGGTCGACGACGATGGCGTGGCGACCCTGACGCTGAACCGGCCAGAGCGGAAGAATCCGCTGACCTTTGAGTCCTATGCCGAGATGCGCGACCTGTTCCGCGCCCTCGTCCACGCCGACGACTGCAAGGTGGTGATCGTCACCGGTGCCGGCGGAAACTTCTCCTCCGGCGGCGATGTGCACGAGATCATCGGGCCGCTGACCGAAATGGACATGCCCGCCCTGCTCACCTTCACCCGGATGACCGGCGATCTGGTCAAGGCAATGCGCGGCTGTCCCCAACCGGTGATCGCAGCCCTGGACGGCGTCTGCGTCGGGGCCGGTGCCATCATGGCCATGGCCTCGGACCTGCGCATCGCCACACCGCGGACGAAGACGGCCTTCCTGTTCACCCGTGTCGGCCTGGCCGGTTGCGACATGGGCGCCTGCGCCATCCTGCCCCGCCAGATCGGTCAGGGCCGGGCCTCCGAACTGCTGTTCACCGGTCGCGTCATGACCGCCGACGAGGGCGAGCGCTGGGGCTTCCACAATCGCGTCGTCGAGGGCGAGGTTCTGTTGGAGACAGCGCTGGAGCTGGCACGCTCCCTGGCCCGGGGCCCGACCTTCGCCCACGGCATCACCAAGAACCAGCTAAACGTCGAATGGGACATGAGCCTGGACGCCGCCATCGAGTCCGAGGCCCAGGCCCAGGCCATCTGTATGCAGACCAACGACTTCCGTCGCGCCTATGAGGCCTTCGCGGCCAAGCGCGAGCCGGTGTTCGAGGGGAACTGAGTCATGGCGGATCGCACCTTCCTCGACTGGCCCTTCTTCGACGACCGTCACCGCGCCTTCGCTGCCGATCTGGACGCCTGGGTGGACCGGACGCCGGCGGTGAACCTGCACGGCGACCACGACCTCGACGGCGATTGCCGCGCCATCCTCAGGGCGCTGGCCGAGGGCGGCTGGCTTCGCAACGCCGTGCCCGACGCCGCCGGCAAGCTCGACGTCCGCACCCTGTGCCTGACCCGCGAGACCCTTGCCCGTCGGTCCGGCCTCGCCGACTTCGTCTTCGCCATGCAGGGTCTCGGCTCCGGTCCCATCAGCCTGTTCGGCACGGACGCCCAGAAAGCCCGCTGGCTGCCGGGCGTGGCCGCGGGCGAGACCATCGCCGCCTTCGCCCTGTCCGAGCCCGACGCCGGCTCGGACGTCGCCGCCCTGTCGACCACCGCACGCCGGGATGGCGACCACTGGGTGCTGGACGGAACCAAGACCTTCATCTCCAACGGCGGCCTCGCCGATCGCTACACTGTCTTCGCTCGCACCGGCGAAGGGACGGGTGCCAAGGGCCTCAGCGCCTTCGTGGTGGATGCGGACACGCCCGGGTTCGGGATTGTCGAACGCATCCCCCTGATGGCCCCGCATCCGCTGGCCACCATCCGGTTCACCGACTGCCGCATCGACGCCGACCGCATCCTCGGCGCGCCCGGCGAGGGCTTCCGCATCGCCATGGCGACCCTGGACGTGTTCCGCTCGACCGTCGCCGCCGCCGCGCTCGGCTTTTCGCGCCGCGCCCTCGACGAGGCCGCCACCCGCACCAGCGCCCGCCGCCTGTTCGGCGCGCCGATGAGCGACCTGCAACTGGTCCAGGCGTCACTCGCCGACATGGCCCTGAAGATCGATGCCTCGGCCCTGCTGATATACCGGGCCGCCTGGCTGAAGGATCAGGGCGCGCCGCGCATCACCCGCGAGGCCGCCATGGCCAAACTGTTCGCCACCGACGAGGCGCAGGCCGTCATCGATGCCGCCGTCCAGCTGTTCGGAGGACTCGGCGTCGTGTCTGGCCATCCGGTCGAGCGGCTGTATCGCGAAATCCGTGCCCTGCGGATTTATGAAGGCGCGTCCGAGGTGCAGAAGATCGTCATCGCCCGGCAGGTTCTGGCCGGTATGGCCGGAGGCCGCTGATGGGGACCAGCGCGCACCTCGACCGGTTCGTACTCGACCATCTGCCTGCAGCGGACCAGCAGCCCGACTTTGTCTTCGACCTGCCCGAATTGGCCTATCCCGACCATCTCAATGCCGCCGCTGAATTGCTGCGCCGGGCCATCGCCGCTGCGGGCCCCGACGGCCGCGCCCTGATCGATTTCGATCACGAATTTTCCTGGTCCCGCGTCGATGCCATTTCGGGTCGGATGGCACAGGTGCTGGTCGAGGAGATGGGGCTGGTGCCGGGCAACCGGGTGCTGCTTCACGGCCCGAATTCCGCCTGGACCGTCATGGCCTGGTTCGCGATCCTGAAGGCCGGCGGCGTTGTCGTGGCCACCATGCCCATGCTGCGCGCCGCCGAACTGGCGACCGTGATCGACAAGGGCCGGATCAGCCATGCGCTCGTTCATGAGGCCTTTGCAGACGTCGTGAAAGAGGCGCGGGCGATCGCTCCATCGCTGACCCGGGTCATGGACTCCGCCAGCCTTCAGAAGACCGCCCAGGCCCTGCCGGCAGGTTTCCGTTTCGACCCCGTCGAAACCGCCGCCGACGACCCCGCCCTGATCGCCTTCACCTCGGGCACCACCGGCAAGCCCAAGGGCTGCGTCCATTTCCATCGCGACATCCTCGCCATGGCCGACACCTTCGGCCACCACATCGTCGGCCTGACGAAGGACGATGTAGTCGTCGGCACCCCGCCCATTGCCTTCACCTTCGGTCTCGGCGGGCTGGTGGTCTTCCCGGCCGCTGTGGGGGCTGCGACCGCCTTCGCTGATCGCCCCGGCTTCGATGCCCTCGCCGAGACCGCGATCCGCCACAAGGCCACGGCCCTGGTCACCGCCCCGACCGGCTACCGCGCCCTGCTCAAGCTTACCGGCGACCTCGACCTGTCGGGTCTGCGTACCTGCGTTTCGGCCGGTGAGACCCTGCCCGCCGCCACCTCCGATGCCTGGCATGAGGCCACCGGCGTCCGCATCATTGACGGCATCGGGTCGACCGAAATGATCCACGTCTTCATCTCGGCCTCGGGCGATGACATCCGCCCGGGTGCCACGGGCAAGGCCGTGCCGGGCTATGAGGCCCGGATCATCGACGCGGACGGCCAGACCCTTCCGGCCGGCGAAACCGGGCGACTGGCCGTGCGGGGCCCCACCGGCTGCCGTTATCTCGATGACGACCGCCAGGCCGCCTATGTCCAGAATGGATGGAACCTCACCGGCGACGTCTATCGTCTGGATGAGGAGGGCTATTTCTGGTTCGTGGCCCGGTCCGACGACATGATCGTCTCGTCCGGCTACAACATCGGCGCGCCCGAGGTCGAAAACGCCCTGCTGCGCCATTCCGCGGTCGCCGAGGCCGCCGTGATCGGCGTCCCGGATTCCGAGCGCGGCCAGATCGTCAAGGCGTTCATCGTCCTCAGTGACGGCCATGCCGCCTCGGATGATCTTAGAACCGCCCTGCAGGATCATGTGAAGCGCGTCATCGCCCCTTACAAATACCCCCGCGCCCTCGATTTCGTGGACGCCCTGCCCAAGACCCAGACCGGCAAGCTGCAGCGCTTCCGGCTCAAGGCTGACGCATGAACGGTCAGGTCTTCACCACTGAACGCCGCGTGCGCTTCGCCGACTGCGATGCGGCCGGGATCGTCTTCTTCCCGCGCTATTTCGAGATGCTGAACGGCGTGGTCGAGGACTGGTTCGCCGGCCCGCTTCAGGTCTCGTTCCGCGAGTTGCACGTCAACCGTCAGGTCAGCGTCCCGACCGCCGCCGTCGAGGCCCGCTTCATCGCACCATCACGGCTGGAAGACGAGCTGACCTTCGCCCTGACGGTCACCAGGCTGGGCCGCTCATCCTGCAGTCTCCGGCACCGGATCAGCGCCGGCGACGCCCTGCGTTTCGAGGCAAGCCAGACCTTCGTCTACGTCGGCCTGTCCCTCAAGCCCGAGCCCTGGCCCGAGGACCTGCGCGCCCGCATGGCAAACTACCTGGAGACAGCCGAATGAACCGCGTCCTGCTGCCCGAGGGCTGGCCGCGCCCGAAGGGCTATTCCAACGGCGTCGAGGCTGAGGGCCGCATGGTCTTCGTCGCCGGCCAGATCGGCTGGACACCCGAGGGCGCGTTCGAGGAGACGGGCTTCGCCGGCCAGTTTCGCCAGACCCTCGAGAATACCCTCGCCGTCCTCGCCGAGGCCGGCGCGGGCCCGGAGCACATCGTGCGCATGACCTGGTACGTCGTCGACAAGCGCGAATACCTGGCCAGCCTGCGCGACATCGGTGCTGCCTGGCGCGCGCTGATCGGCCCGCACTATCCGGCCATGGCCGTGGTCGAGGTCAAGGGGCTGATCGAGGACGCCGCCCGAATCGAGATCGAGACCACCGCCGTCATTCCCGCATGAGGGTTGGCACCGCGCGATTCCGGGGCCACAGCTAGACCATGCGGCTTCACGACGACGTCCTTGGCTCACTCGAGGCCGAGGCCATTCATATCTTCCGGGAGGTGGTCGCCGAGTGCGAGCGGCCAGTGCTGCTGTTCTCGGCGGGCAAGGACTCGGCTGTCCTGCTGCACCTCGCGCGCAAGGCCTTCTTCCCGGCCCCGCCGCCCTTCCCCCTGCTTCACGTCGATACGATGTGGAAATTCCGGGAAATGTACGCCTTTCGCGACCAGGCCGCCGACGCCGCAGGCATGACCTTGCGGGTCCACCGCAACCCGGAAGCCCAGGCCGAAGGCATCAATCCGTTCGACCACGGGGCCAGTGTCCATACGGATATCTGGAAGACACAGGGCCTGAAGCAGGCGCTGGACGCCGGCCGGTTCGACGCGGCCTTTGGCGGCGCACGCCGAGACGAGGAGAAGAGCCGGGCCAAGGAGCGGATCGTCTCGGTCCGGACCGCAACCCACGGATGGGACCCGAAACGCCAGCGCCCCGAGCTCTGGAACCTCTACAACACCCGCCTCCACGACGGAGAGTCGGTGCGGGTCTTCCCCCTGTCGAACTGGATCGAACTGGATGTCTGGCGCTACATCCAGCGCGAGAACATCGCCCTGCCCTCCCTCTATTTCGCCGCTGAACGGCCGGTGATCGAGCGTGACGGTGCCCTGCTGGTGCTCGACGACGACCGAATGCCGTTGCGGCCCGGAGAGACCGCCCGGATGCGCCGCGTGCGTTTCCGCACCCTCGGCTGCTGGCCGCTTACCGCTGCAGTTGAAAGCGACGCAGATACACTGGACGCCGTCGTGCGCGAGGTCCGGGAGGCTTCCGTATCCGAGCGTCAGGGCCGGGCCATCGACCACGATCCCTCCGCCTCCATGGAGCAGAAGAAGCGCGAGGGCTATTTCTGATGTCGGCCCTGAATGACCCCGGCCCGAAGGAAATCGTCCGCCTGATCACCTGTGGCTCGGTCGATGACGGCAAGTCGACCCTGATCGGCCGCCTGCTGTACGACGCCGGTGCCATCCCCTCTGACCAGATGGCCAGCCTGCCCGAGCTCGACGGCGCGCCGGACGTGTCCTTCCTCGTCGACGGCCTGGCCGCCGAGCGGGAACAGGGCATTACGATCGACGTCGCCTATCGGTTCTTCGATATCGGCGAACGCCGCTTCGCGCTCGCCGACACCCCCGGACATGAGCAGTACACGCGCAACATGGTCACCGCCGCCTCGACCGCGGACCTGGCCATCGTGCTGATCGATGCCCGCAAGGGGGTGCTGACACAGACCCGGCGACACAGTCGGTTGCTGGCCCTGCTGGGCGTCCGCCACGTCGTGCTGGCCGTCAACAAGATGGATCTGGTCGGAGGATCAAGGGACCGTTTCGAAGCCATCGTCGATGATTACCGCGCCTTCGCCGACCAGATCGGCCTGACCGATGTGACCGCCATCCCGACCAGTGCCCGGACCGGAGGCAACGTCTCCAGGGCGGACGCCCTGACACCCTGGTACACAGGCCCCGGCCTGATGGCCCATCTGGGGACGGTCGCCCTCGCGGGAGCCGCGCCCGGACCACTGCGCATGACGGTGCAGGGTGTCAGTCGGCCGAACGCGGACTTCCGCGGTTTCGCGGGCCGGATTGTCGCCGGGACGGCCCGTCCGGGTGATCCCGTCCTGATCCTGCCGTCGGGGGTCGGGGCGACCATCTCCGGAATCGTCACCATGGACGGTGACCTTGAGGACGCCTCGACCGGCCAGTCCGTGACCCTCACCCTGACGCCGGATGTGGACGTCTCGCGCGGGAACCTGATCGCCGCCGCCGGGGCTCCGCCCGAGGTCGCCGACCAGTTCGAGGCGCATCTGGTCTGGATGTCCGACCGCCCCCTGCTGCCCGGCCGCTCCTACTGGCTGAAACTGGGCGCGACGACCGTTCCGGCCCGGATCAGCGACCTGCGGCACAAGGTCAATGTCGATACCGGAGAACGGCTGGCCGCGCCGACCCTCGGCCTGAACGACATCGGCCTCTGCACGCTCGCGCTCGACGCCCCTGTCGCGTTCGAACCCTATGCCGTGAACCGCGATCTGGGCGGCTTCATCCTGATCGACCGGATGACCCATGAGACCGCCGGCGCGGGCATGATCCGCTTCGCCCTGCGTCGCTCGGCCAATGTGCGGCCGCAGGCGCTGACGGTCAGCCGGGCTGATCGCGCCTCGCTGAAGCGCCAGTCGCCGCTGGTGCTGTGGTTTACCGGCCTGTCCGGTGCCGGCAAGTCGACCATCGCCAACCAGGTCGAGCAAAGGCTGTTCGCCGAGGGACTGCATTCGGTGCTGCTGGATGGCGACAACGTCCGTCATGGTCTCAACCGCGACCTCGGCTTCACCGACGCAGACCGGGTCGAGAACATTCGCCGGGTGGCCGAGGTGGCGCGGCTGATGACCGACGCAGGCCTGATCGTCCTGGTGTCCTTCATCTCCCCGTTCCGGGAAGAGCGGCGGATGGCCCGGGAGCTGATGGAACCGGGCGAGTTCGTCGAGATCTTCGTGGATGTCCCGCTGGCCGTCGCGGAGGCGAGGGACGTCAAGGGTCTCTACGCCAAGGCCCGGGCCGGTCAGCTAAGCCATTTCACGGGCATCGACAGCCCGTATGAAGCGCCGGACGCGCCCGAACTGCGGATCGACGCCGCCGCCTGTTCCGTGGATGAGGCGGCCGAGCGGATCATCGCCTTCGTCCATGCGACCCGGACGGCCCGAGGCACCGTCTGAGACGTCAGGCGGCGTATTCCGTCACCGTGAACGTCGCCTCCAGCGACACCGCCCGTGCCGGCGGCCGCTGCTCTTCCGGCCGCAGGTCCTGCGCCCGCGAGATGATCGCCATCGGCCCGGTCGTCAGCTTCGCCAGCTGGACCACCGCGCTGTCGAAGGTGAAGAGGTGGGCATAGTCGCCGTGGCCGCTGTGGCCTGAGTGGTCGCCCTCCTCCGCGCTGCCGAAATGCACGAAGGTCGGCGATACGCCCAGATCCACCCGGCCCTTTTCCGTCAGGACGCTCGTTGCGATGGCCCGGCCGGTCAGGTTTTCCGACCGCTCATAGGCGACGACCCCTGTCCCTTCGACCGTCACCCGACCCGGAGCCTCGCGCAGCTGGCGCACGACCTCGGCGGGCAGTTCCAGACGGACGGAGCCGTCGCTGGAATCGGCATCGACGCGCACGGAGATCTGGTTCGTCGCAATCGGAGCGCCGCCCAGCGCACCCGGCGGCAGGGCGAAGACACGCAGCGGATACAGCTCGTCATAGCGATAGCCGAGCCCGCGCGTGGAGGTGATGCGCGAGGCGAGCCAGCGCCCGGTCTGCCGGCCGTCCGGGCCGGTGAAACCGGTCATGGATACGTCCTTCCACGGCCGCGGATAGGCATTGTCGCCGTTCTTCTGGTGCCAGGTCGCCCAGACCCGGTCGACGTTGCAGTGATGCAGCCAGAAGACCGGGTCCAGCGCCGCCGTACGGGTGCTGGCCATATAGCCGCCGACCAGCATGTGGATGATGTTGTGGCCATAGGCCTCGACCCGGCCCGCGGCCCGCTCCCGGCCGCAGAAGGCGTCGAAATTGTCGTCGGATACCCTGGCCACGTCCCGGCTCTGGGCAAACCGGGCCTTCTGGAAATCGAGCGTCTCGGCGGCCGGATCGCGCTGGCGCTCATACAGGGGCGAGGTCGGGTCCAGCACCCAGGGCGGCAGGAACCGGTCCACCTGCCAGTCCCAGTAGGGCATGGCGAAATTCGCATGGCCGGTCACCTGGGCGATGATCCGCTCCATATGGGCCACCTGCAGCCGGTGCCAGGGCAGGAACCGCCAGTTGCCGTGCTCGGCGCGCTGGGCGTGGAGCCGGTTCTGGGCCTCCCAGGACAGGGCGTCCGAGCGCCGCTTCATGAGCCTGACACCGTCGGCAAAGGCCATGATGTCGTCACTGGCCGAACTCAGCGACGACGCCGCCTTGCGCACGCGCCGTGCGTCCTGCGCCCAGGCCTCGCCGGTCGCGAGCGCGGTCATCAGACCGCCCGCCCCCGCCAGCGCACCTCGTCGGTTCAGCAACATCGATCGGCCCCCGCCTTCAGAACGGCGTTACGCTTTCAGAACCGGGCACCCCTGTCCATCGGCATCGCCCGCAGGTTGTCATGCCTTCCCGGGTTCAGATCGCCGGATGCCCAGGTCGCCGTCCTCATCCTGTCAGGGTACCGCGGCGGCTTCCACCCATTGCGGCAGCGTCGGCGGACGCCGCTCGTTCGTCCGCTGCTCATAGGCGTGGCCCAGCGACAAGATGCGGGCGTCGTCCCATTTACCGCCGATGAAGCTGATCCCCACCGGCATGCCCCGGTCGAAACCCATCGGCACGGTCAGGTGCGGATAGCCCGCCACCGCCGCCAGCGAACTGGACGAGCCCTGCGACCGGTCATCATCGGCCGGATCATTGGTCCAGGCCCGTGAGGTCGTCGGCGCGACCAGGGCGACCACCGTGTGCGTGGCCATCATCCGGTCGATCCCCTCCGGCCCCGCCGCCCGGAACGAACGCTCGCGCGCCTCGACATAGGCCGGGTCTTCCAGACCTGTCGTGGCCTCGGCGCGGATGAACAGCTCCTGGCCGAACAGGGGCGTCTCGCGCGGCTCGGCGGCATTGAAGGCGATCAGATCAGCGAGAGTCCGGGTCGGGACCTGCTCCGGGTCGGTCGAGGCAAGATAGAGGTTCAGATCGACCTTCAGCTCGGTCATCAGGACCTGGAAACTGGCCCCCACCGCCTGCATGTCCGGCCCTTCGGTGATCTCGACCAGTTCCGCCCCGGCGTCGCGCAGGGCCTGCAGGGCCCGCTCGAACTCGGCCTGGGTCTCGGTCGAATAGTTGGCGACCAGGAACCGCATCACCCCGATCCGGGCCCCGCTCAGCGAGCCGGCGTCCAGCGCAGCGCGATAGTCGACCTTGCGCGCATCGGCCTCGACCGTCGCGGGATCCAGCGGGTCCGAGCCGGCGATGACGGTCAGGACGATGGCGGCGTCCTCGACGGTCGTGGTGATCGGCCCGGCGGTGTCCTGCGAATGGCTGATCGGCACGATATGGGTGCGCGACACCAGACCCACGGTCGGCTTGAACCCGACCACACCATTGACCGAGGCCGGGCAGACGATCGAGCCGTTGGTCTCGGTGCCGATGGCGGCCGGTGCCAGACCCATGGCGACCGCCGTTGCGCTGCCCGAGGAAGAACCACACGGGGTCCGCGCCGGATCATAGGGGTTCAGCGTCTGCCCCCCGACAGCGCTCCAGCCGCTGATGGAATTGGTGGAGCGAATATTGGCCCATTCGGACAGATTGGCCTTGCCGAGGATGACGGCCCCGGCCTCGCGCAGGCGGGTCACGAGGGGGGCGTCGCGACCGGGGGCGTTGTCGACCATCGCCAGGGAGCCGGCGGTCGTCGGCATGTCGGCGGTCTCGATGTTATCCTTGAGCAGGATCGGCAGACCGCCAAGCACACCGCCCGGGTTCGGCAGGGGCTGGTCGTCCTGCAGGGCCGGACTGACGGCGATGACGGCGTTGAAGGGCTCCGGCCTGACATTGTCGACGCTCCGGATCAGCGCCAGGGAGCCTTCCAGCGCGCCCAGGGCCGGGTAATGCCCGTCCACAATCGCAGCCACGGTCGGCGGCTGGAAGATCCGGCCGCCGTCCTCACCCGCCAGCGTCCAGCTGCCGTCGCCATTGGGTGTGGCACAGGCACCGAGCGACAGTGCGGCAACCGCCGCCGCAATCAGTCCTGCGCGGCGGGTGCCCGCGACCCGATCGTGCGATCGAGGAAGTCCAGATAGGTCCGCCATTGCTGCAGCTGCCTTTCGTTGCCACGCACACCGTGGCGCTGGCCGGGATAGAGCATCATTTCGAACGGTACGCTGCGGCTCTGCAGGCCATCGATGACGCGGGTGGCGTTTTCGAAGATGACATTGTCGTCGGCCATGCCGTGAAGCAACAGAAGCCGCCCGGTCAGCAGGTCCAGCTGGTCGAGGACGTCGGAGGCGGCATAGCCTTCGGGATTGGCCTCGGGCGTCGACATGAAGCGTTCGGTATAGTGGGTGTCGTAAAGGCTCCAGTCGGTAACGGGGGCCCCCGAAATGGCCGAGGTCAGGCCCATCGCCGGCTCGGTCAGCATATGCAGGGTCATGAAGCCACCGTAGCTCCACCCCATAGCCGCTATCCGATCGTCAGCTACATAAGGCAGTGATCTCAGGTAGTTGATCGCCAACACCTGATCTTCGATCTCAGGTTGCCCCATGCGCAGATACAGGGCCTCTTTGAAGGCCGCCGAGCGGTCGCCCTCGCCGCGGTTGTCGAGCCGGAAAACGATGTAGCCGGCTTCTGTCAACAGTTGATTGGTCGCGCCCTGCCAGCTGCGGCGGACGCCGCCGCCCGAGGGGCCGCCATAGACCTGCATGACCACGGGATATTGTTTCGAGGGGTCGAAGCCGGGCGGCGTGGTCATCTGCCAGACCAGGGTCTCGCCGTGGCTTTCCAGCGAGCCGAAGGTCACTGCGCCCCGGCGCGAGACATAGGGATAGATCGGGTGGTCGGCATCCAGCCGGTTCTCCTCGATCCACCGCACAAAGGTCCCGTCGGCGCGATAGAGGGCCGATTGCGTCGGGGTGCTCAGGTCGGTGTAGTTGCCGACATAGGCCGTGCCCGTCCGGTTCATCGACGCGCCCCACCAGCCACCCGCCGGCGTCACTGCCACGGGCGTCACGGTCCGGCGCAGGCTGGCGCGGAACATCTGTTGCTCGATCGGCAGCTCCGCCCCGTCACGCATCGAGGCGGTGAAGAAGACCTCGCCCGTGCGCTGGTTGACCCCGTTCAGGGTCTTGACCGGCCAGTCGCCCGAGGTGATCGCCCGGATACGGCCGCCGTCGCGATTGTAGAGATAGAGGTGCCGCCAGCCGGTCTCTTCCGACGACCAGATGAAGTTGCCGTTTTCGAGGGTCGTGAAGTCGTCGGTCAACGGCACCCAGGCGTCCGAGGTCCGCGTCAGGATCACCCGCGAGGCGCCGGTCGCCGGGTCGACGCTCAGCAGATCCAGGGTCTTCTGGTCGCGCGACTGGCGCTGGACATAGAGGGTGCGGCCGTCGGCGGACCAGTCCACGCGGGCCAGGTAGATGTCCGCATTGGTGCCCAGATCGACCTTCGTCCGCTGACCCGATTCCCGGTCATGCACATACAGTTCAACCACGGCATTGGGCCGACCGGCGCGCGGGTAGCGCTGCTCGATCACACTGGCCCCGCCGCCGGTGATGTCGAGCCGGGGGATGATGTCGACGGTGCTCTCGTCAGTGCGTTGCAGGGCAATACGGCGCTCATCCGGGCTCCACCAGTAGCCGGTGTCGCGGTTCATCTCCTCCTGGGCGATGAACTCGGCCGTGGCCCAGGTGATCAGCCCCTCACCGTCCGTCGTCACCGCGGTCTCGCGATTGCCGTTCAGATCCAGGACGACCAGGTCCTGGTCCCGGACGAAGGAGACGAAATTGCCCCGGGGCGAGACCTTGGCGTCGATCTCGTCGGCCGCGGTTTCGGTCAGCCGGCGCACAGCCCCTCCCGCGCGTTCCGCGAGGAAGATGTCGCCTTCCAGCGGGGCGAGGATGTAGCGGCCCTGCTGGTCCCAGGAGTATTCGACCACGCCGCGCTGGCTGATCCGCATCCGCTCGCGCCGGGCCTTCTCGGCCTCGGACAGTTCACCGGCGTCAGGCACCAGCGCCCGGGCGTCGATCAGCTTGAACGGCTCGCCCTCACCGGTCGGCGCGGCCCAAAGATCCAGCACGTCGACATCGTCCTCGCGCGAACGCAGGAAGGCGACCAGCTCGCCGTCGGGCGACAGGCTGACGCCGCGGGCCACCGGCCCGGCCAGTGACGGATTGGCGAACACCCGTTCGGGTGTCAGGACCGCGGGGTCCGCGGCTTGCGCCATCACGGCGGAGAACGGCGAAAGCGCCGCGAGGAACAGGGTGGAGGCGAGGAGTGTGTTGCGCATGGCGGGAACGCTAGAGGGAGATTCAGGCGTCGTCATCCCCCATGCGGCAAACGCGACAGCCGCATCCCTTCCCCCCTCGCCTCTCACGCCCTAAGAAGCGCGCAATGACCGACGTCGCCGCCTCCCCGCCGCCTGCGAAAGCCTCTGCCTTCCATGAGCTGGAAGTGCTGTGGGTGCGTCACTGGACTGACCAGCTGTTCAGCTTCGCCATCGCCCGGCCCGAGGATTTCCGCTTCCGCTCCGGCGAGTTCGTGATGATCGGCCTGCCGGGTGCAGACGGCGGCAAGCCGGTGCTTCGGGCCTATTCCATCGCCAGCCCCGGCTGGGCCGAGGAACTGGAGTTCCTGTCGATCAAGGTCCCCGACGGCCCCCTGACCTCGCGCCTGCAGAAGATCCAGCCGGGCGACAGGGTCCTGATGGGCAAGAAGCCGACCGGCACCCTGGTATTGGACGCCCTGACTGGCGGCGAGCGGCTGTGGCTGATCGGGACCGGCACGGGCCTGGCCCCCTGGCTCAGCGTGGCGCGCGATCCGGACACCTACAGCCGCTTCGGCCATGTCGTGGTCTGCCACACGGTCCGCCACGAGGCCGACCTGACCTACCGCGACTTCCTGACCTCCGGCATCCACGAAGACCCGTTGATCGGCGAGGAAGCCAGGGCCCAGCTGACCTACTATCCCACCGTCACCCGCGAGCCGTTCGTACATCCCGGCCGGATCACCGAGCGTATCAGTTCGGGAGCCCTGTTCGACGACCTCGGCCTGCCGCACGGCTTTTCGCCGGAGCACGACCGGGTCATGCTCTGCGGCTCCATGGCCATGATCAAGGAAACCGCCGAACTGCTGGAAGGCTTCGGCATGAAGGAAGGCTCGAACGCCGAGCCGGGCGACTATGTGCTGGAGCGCGCCTTTGTCGGATAGCGTCACGATCGATCCGCGCACTGCGCCGGAAGACTGCAGCTCCATGGTCGAGGTACGTCAGGGCGTCGACGCCCTCGACCGTGCCCTCGTCCGGCTGCTGGCCGAACGCCAGCGCTATATGGACGCCGCCGCCCGCATCAAGCCGGACCGTTCGGTGGTGCACGACCAGGCCCGGATCGAGGATGTGGTCGCCAAGGTGCTGGCCGCCGCGGGTCCTGCGGGCCTGTCGCCCGCCATCGCCGAGCCGGTCTGGCGCACCCTGATCGACCGCTGCATCGCGCATGAGTTTTCGGTCTGGGACCGGACGCGGGGCTAGCGTCTCCTCCCCGCCATGCGGGGAGGGGGACCATCCGAAGGATGGTGGAGGAGCACCCGGCTTACCCCCGCAACGACCGCAGCATAAGCGCGTGCCGAAAGGCCGCCACATCGGCCAGGGCGATTTCGAGCGCGTCCCGCACCCGGTCCAGCTGCGGCGGTGCCTCGGCCTTGTCCGCCGCCTCGGCCGTCTGGCAGGCCGCTGCCAGCGTGTCAGCGCCGATGCCCGCGGCCGCGCCGCGGAGGGTATGGACCGCGTCGCGCCAGCCGTCATTGCGCACATCCAGCAGCGGCGACCACATCGCGGCCTGCTGGGCGAACAGGCCCAGCACCTCTTCCGTGATGCCGTCGTCGCCGCCGGTCATCCGCTCCAGCACGGAAAAATCGACCGCGCCGGACAGGTCGCGCAAGGCCATCAGCCGGCCGTCTCCTCGCCCTTGGCCAGTCGGGAGTTCCAGGCCGACCAGGCGAAATAGATCACCAGGCCGGCGAGGTTCCAGTAGAGGAAGTAGAGCTGGGTCGACGGCCGCAGGCTGAAGAAGAAGATCACGCAGCCGACAATGGTGATGCCGCCCACCAGCCACCACAGCGGTGCCTTGAAGACGCGCGGACGGTGCGGGTCGCGGATGCGCAGCACGATCAGGCAGACACCCACCGCCGCGAAGGCCGCCAGCGTTCCGGCATTGGCCAGCGAGGCCAGCTCGTCCAGCCGCATGACGCCGGCCAGCCCGGCCACCACGATGGCGGTGAAGATCGTCACCACCGCGGGCACACCGCGCGAGGACACCCGGGCCAGGCGACGCGGCAGCAGGCCGTCGCGGGCCATGCCGAGGAAGATGCGGCTCTGGCCGAACAGGAAGGCCAGCAGAACGGTCGGCAGGGCGACCACGGCCGAGACCGCGATCCACTGCGCCGCCGTGCCCTGCCCCATTTCGCGCAGGATCAGGGCCAGGGGCTCGGGGCTTTCGGCAAAGCTGGCCACGGGCCGGGCACCGATCGCCGCGGCCGCCACGACCAGATACAGGGCCGTGCAGACGACCATCGAGCCGACAATGCCGATGGCCAGATCGCGCTCGGGGCGCTTCGTTTCTTCAGCGGCCGTCGAGATGGCGTCGAAGCCGTAGAAGGCGAAGAAGATGATCGCCGCCGCCGCCATGACCCCTGTCTGGACCACGGGCTGGCCAGTGATCTGTTCCGCGAACGGAATGGCCGGTGCGCCGAAGCCGTTGGGCATGAAGGGGGTAAAGTTGGCAGGGTCGAAGGCCGGCAGGGCGATGGCCACAAAGGCAATCAGGGCGACGATCTTGATGACCACGAGGATGGCGTTCAGCGTCGCGCTCTCGCGGGTGCCCAGCAGCAGCAGGCCCGTGACCACGGCGATGATGAACACGGCCGGCAGATTGATCAGCCCGCCCTCGACGTGCGGTCCCGCCGCCAGCATGGCCGGCAGCTCAACGCCCATCCCGGCAAGGAAGCCGGTCGCATAGCCCGACCAGCCCACCGCCACGGCCGACACAACCAAGGAATACTCGAGGATCAGGCTCCAGCCGACGATCCAGGCGACCAGCTCGCCCAGCACGGCATAGGAATAGGTATAGGCACTGCCTGCCGCCGGCATCATGGTCGAGAGCTCGGCATAGGCCAGGGCGGCGCAGGCGCAGACCAGACCCGCCAGGGCGAAGCTGATCATCACCGCCGGCCCGGCCAGCCCCGCTCCGACCCCGATCAGGGTGAGAATTCCGGTGCCGACGATGGCTCCAACGCCCAGCGCCATCAGGTGCGGCCAGCCCAGGGTCTTCTTCAGCGCCGGTCCGTCGTGCGGGGCCAACATGGCGTCGATCGAGCGCCGGCGGTTCCAGAAGGCCATGGTCGTTTTCCCCGTCGCCGCTCCCCGGCGGCTGATTCACAGGACCCTAACCCGTCCTGCGACAAACCGAAACGGAGCCGGAAATCTCCTTGCACGCGAGAGGCATTCCCCTTAGGAACGCCGCTCCCCGAAACCGGTCCCGGACTGGAGCAGGGTGAGACGGCACGAGCCTTGCTTGGCACGCGCCAGACGAATGGTTCGGGTGATTAGCTCAGTTGGTAGAGCAGCTGACTCTTAATCAGCGGGTCGTAGGTTCGAACCCTACATCACCCACCATCGTTCCTCTCCCCGATCGGTAAAAGGCGTTTCGGCGCAAGACAGTCCATCTGCTGGACTTCCACCCCACGACAATGTTCATCTCCCCCGCGAAGGACGCGGCCGCTGAGGGCGGCGAGAGACGTCCGCACCTGTCTCCGGGGATGACACACCATGAAGCGCGCTTTTCTGACCACGGTCGCCCTCGTGGCGCTCGCCTGTCCCGCTGGTGCCCAGACGCCTGAGCCCGTCGCCGCCCCCGAAACGGCACCCGCCGTCGCCGCCCCGGCCGAGACTCCCAAATGGGATGTACAGAACCCGCCCGGTCCGTCGCGTGACATCCCCATCGACGTGACCCGTGGCACCTGGATGTCGCTTGACGTCAGCCCGGACGGCCAGACCATCGTCTTCGACCTGCTGGGCGATATCTATGTCATGCCCGTCGCCGGCGGCGAGGCGCGGGCCATCGCCAGCGGCGTGGCCTGGGACATGCAGCCGAAATGGTCGCCGGACGGCCGCCACATCGCCTTCACCTCGGACCGTGCGGGCGGCGACAACATCTGGATCATGGAGGCCGACGGCTCCAACCCGACCCAGGTGTCGAAGGAGAGCTTCCGCCTGCTGAACCAGCCGGAATGGTCGCCGGACGGCCAGTTCATCGTGGCGCGGAAACATTTCACCTCATCCCGCTCGCTGGGAGCCGGCGAGCTGTGGATGTACCACCGCTCGGGCGGCAACGGCGTGCAGATGACCGAGCGCCGGACGCAGCAGAAGGACACGGGCGAACCCGCCTTCTCGCCGGACGGCCGCTATGTCTATTTCAGTGACGACGCCACGCCGGGGGCGACCTTCGAATACTCCAAGGACGTCAACGACCAGATCTACATCATCCGCCGTCTGGATCGTGAGACCGGCGAGATCGATCCCTACATCACCGGCCCCGGCGGCTCGATCCGGCCCACGCCGTCGCCTGACGGCAAGTCGATCGCCTTCATCCGCCGCGTTCGCTACCAGTCGACCCTCTATGTCATGGACATCGAGTCCGGGCGCGAGACACCGGTCTTCTCGGGCCTCGACCGCGACCTGCAAGAAACCTGGGCCATCCACGGCGTCTATCCGGCGATCAGCTGGACCCCCGACAACCGCTCCATCGTCTTCTGGGCCGACGGCCGCATCCAGCGTGTCGAGGTTGCCACCCGGGCGGTCGCTGACATCCCCTTCCACGTCGCCGACACCCGGCGGGTGCAGGATACGGTGCGCTTCCCGGTCGAGGCGGCACCCGACACCTTCGACGTCCGCATGATCCGCTGGGCCCGACCCTCGCCGGACGGGACAAAGGTGGTGTTCGAGGCCCTCGGCAATCTGTGGATCCGTGACCTGCCGACCGGAACCGCACGCCGGCTGACGCGCCAGACCGACCATTTCGAACTCTATCCCAACTGGTCCCGCGACGGCCGGTCGATCGTCTACACGACCTGGGACGATCAGGCGCTTGGCTCGGTCCGGGTGGTCCCGGCATCGGGCGGCGTCGGCCGCGTCGTCACCCCACGGCCTGGCCACTATGTTGAGCCCGTGTTCTCTCCGGACGGTCGCACGGTCGTCTACCGCGCCACCGGCGGCGGCTCGCTGATGTCGGCCCTGTGGACCCGCGACCCCGGCATCTATCGCATCCCCGCGGCAGGCGGAGAGCCGGTCCTCGTGACCGAAGAGGGATCGCGGCCCCAGTTCGCCGCTGACGACGACCGCCTGTTCCTGTCGAGCCGCGCCGGGACCAGCCAGACCTTGATTTCGGTCGATCTGGACGGCGGCGACGAACGCACCCACCTGACCTCGGAATGGGCCAGCGAAATCGCCGTCTCGCCCGACGGGAACTGGGTCGGATGGACCGAGCGGTTCAATGCCTATGTGGCCCCCTTCGTCGCCGCAGGCCGCCCGGTCACCATCAGCGCCGAAGGCAAGTCCCTGCCCCAGGCCCGGGTCACGCGCGACGCCGGCGAATGGCTGAGCTGGTCGGGTGATTCACGACGCCTTCAGTGGTCGCTGGGGCCGGAACTGTTCAGCCGCGACCTGAACCAGGCCTTTGCCTTCGTGGACGGCGCGCCGGAGGATCTGCCCGCGCCCGACGAGACCGGCATCAACCTGGGCTTCACCGCCCAGGCGGACATGCCCGAAGGCCGCATGGCCCTGACCGGCGCCCGGCTGATCACCATGAACGGGACCGAGGTGATCGAGAACGGGGTCATCATCGTCGACGGCAACCGCATCGAGGCCATCGGCCCGGCCGCGAGCACCCCTGTGCCGGCCGGTATCCCGGTCATGGATATGGCCGGCAAGACCATCATGCCCGGTCTGATCGACGCCCACTGGCACGGCTCCATGGGTTCGGACGAGATCATCCCCGAACAGAGCTGGATCAACTATGGCTCCCTGGCCTTCGGTGTGACCACGATCCACAACCCCTCGGCCGACACCAGCGAGATCTTCGCCCATAGCGAACTCGGCCGGACCGGCCGCGTGGTGGCACCGCGAATCTTCTCGACCGGAACCATCCTGTACGGGGCCACCACCGCCTTCACCGCCCAGATCGACGGCCTCGACGATGCCCTGTCGACCCTGCGGCGCATGCGGGCGGCCGGGGCCTGGAGCGTCAAGAGCTACAACCAGCCCCGCCGTGACCAGCGCCAGCAGATCATCGAGGCCGCGCGCCAGCTGAATGTGATGGTGGTGCCGGAGGGCGGCTCACTGTTCCAGCACAACATGTCGATGATCGTCGACGGCCACACCACGATCGAGCATTCGATCCCGCTGGCCCGCCTGTATGACGACGTCCATCAGCTGTGGCGGCAGACCGGCGTGGCCTACAATCCGACCCTGGCGGTGGCCTTTGGCGGCAGCTATGGCGAGAACTACTGGTACCAGGAGAGCGAGGTCTGGGATCATCCGATCCTGAACCAGTATGTCCCGCGCCGCCTCCTGGACGCCCGCGCCCGCCGGCCGGTGACCCTGCCCGACAATGAGTGGAACCACATCTCCGTCGCCCGCGAAGCCACCCGCCTGTCCGAACAGGGCGTCGCCGTCCTGATCGGTGCCCACGGTCAGCGCGAGGGCCTGGCGGCGCACTGGGAGATGTGGATGCTGTCCCAGGGCGGCATGGCACCGATGGATGTGATCCGCGCCGGTACCCTGAGCGGCGCACGCGCGCTGGGACTGGACCGGGATCTCGGCTCGCTGGAAGTCGGCAAGCTGGCCGACATGGTGGTGATGGACCAGAATCCGCTGGAGAATATCCGCAATACCACCTCGATCGCCTTCACCATCGCCAATGGCCGCGTCTACGACACCGGCATGAACGAGGTCGCCCCGCGCCAGCGGGCCCGTGCGCCCTTCTGGTTCACCGAAGCCGGTGGCGAAGCCCTGGCCGCAGGGGCGACCGACACCGAGGCCGACGGCCACGGCCACTGACGGACGGGGAACAGGTTGTCAGGCGGGACCGTTCGCGGTTCCGCCGGCGCCGCTCAGCCCTCGACCACCGAGGGGCGGGCGCGGTTCATCCAGGGCGGTTCTGGCATCGACCGGCGGGCAGCGGCCTGGGCCTGGGTCCAGCGCAGGTGCAGGTCGGCGAAATAGGAGTCGTCCTCCTCGATCCGCCGCTGGTCGCCGCTGAAATAGTCCCGGCGAAGGGTCAGGACGTCGAACGGCGCGCCCACACCGACATTCGACCGCATCGTGGTCGAGAACGAGATCAGCCCCAGCTTCACGGCTTCGGCCAGCGGCGTATCGAAGGCCAGCCCGCTCTCGAGGATCGGCTTGCCGTATTTCAGTTCACCGATCTGGAGATAGGGCGTGTCGCGCCCGCATTCGATGAAATTGCCCTGGCTGTAGATCAGGTACAGCGCCATCTGCCCGCCATTGATCTGGCCGCCCAGCAGCATCGAGGCCGAGGTGTTCAGACTGTCCGCTTCCAGAGCCGGGGCGATCGACAGCCGGACGCTGCGCAGGGCGTGGCCCAGGATCTGGGCACACCGGAACAGGGTCGGTGCCGTCTCCAGGGTCTCGGCCGGCTCCCCGACGTTCAGATGGACGCCTTCCCGGGCCATGGCCAGGGCGGTCTGGGTAACCGACAGGTTCCCTGCCGTGCAGATGCCCAGAACCCGCTCCCCCGGCCGGTCCACGACATGCAGCTTGCGATAGGTCGAGATACTGTCGACGCCCGCATTGGTACGCGTGTCAGCGATCATCGCCAACCCGTCTTCAACCAGCATGCCCACGCAATAGGTCATGCGGCGCGCAATCCCCACTGCCCGTCCGTCATGACGCGCACGCTAACAGATTCCCGCAACGGATAACCCATGGCCTACGCCTGCTGCTGTTCCTGTTGCATGTCGGCATCACGCACGTTCAGCCGTACCGCCAGCCGTTCGCCTCCGCCGCCATAGCTGGCACCACGCACGGGGGCCGCGCCGCGATAGTCGAGGCCCGCGGCCACCCGCACATAGCGGTCCGTGGCACAGATGCCGTTGGCCGGATCGAACCCGACCCAGCCCAGATCCGGGATCCAGGCCTCGGCCCAGGCGTGGGCGGCCTCCTGGTCGTCCTGGCCATCCCGGCGAAGCAGGTGGCCGGAGACGTAGCGGGCCGGCGTGCCCATCTGGCGGGCGCAGGCGATGAAGACGTGGGCATGGTCCTGGCAGACGCCGCGGCCCAGGGCCAGCACCTCGGCCGCCGTATGGGTGGGGGTGGTCACCCCGACCTCGAACGCCACCGATCCGTGGATGCCGGCCATCAGCCGGTGCAGCCGCTCCAGCGGCGGATGGGCGGAGAACTCCGAGGCGAAGACCGAGATCAGCTGGTCGCGCCGGGTAAGGGCCGTATCGCGCAGGAAGACCAGCGGTGACAGCGTCTCCTGCCCTGCCGGAACGACGCCGGCGGTGTCGGTGGTCACCACCTCGCCCGAGACCCGCACCGTCAGGCTCTGGGTCGGCTGCTCGGTGTAGAGGGTGTGGACGATGTTGCCGAAGGCATCCTCGGACTTGCGCAGCCGGGCATCGACATCGGTCTCGACCCGCCAGTTGCGGACCTGCTGGGCCTCGGATGACCGGGGCGTCAGCCGCAGGGTCTGGATGATGAAGCGCGCCGCCCGGTCGTAGGCATAGGTGGTCGCATGGTCGATACGGATGCGCACGCGTCAGCTCAGATACTGGTCATGGATGGCCTGACCCAGCCGGCCGTTCTCGCCGAGGAAGGCCTGGATGTATTCGTGCAGGCCGGACTGGAAGATGTCGTCCATGCGGGAGTTTTCGAACGCCCGCATCCGCTCGGCCGCCAGCCGTTGCGCCGGACCGCGTCGTCCGTAGTCGCTGGCCAGCCGCTCCAGATAGCGGACGATCGAGGCCTGACAGCTGGCCAGGGAGCGCGGCATCTGGCGGTTCAGCACCAGCAGGTCGGCCACCAGCCAGGGCTTGACGCTGTCGCGATAGACCCAGCGATAGGCGGTCAGGGCCGACACCTCGCGCAACAGGGTGGTCCACTGGAAATAGTCCAGCTGCCCGCCGACGCGTTCGCCCTCGGGCAGTAGCAGATGATATTTCACGTCCAGCAGCCGGGCCGTGTTGTCGGCCCGCTCGATGGCCGCGCCCAGCCGCAGGAAATAATAGCCATCGTTGCGCAGCATGGTCCGGCTGGTCGCGCCCTCGACCGACAGGGTGACCGTCTTCACCCATTCGAGGAAGCGGGCGAACTCGTCGCGCCGGGTCGGCTGCCCCTGCTCCTCCAGCCCGTTCCAGGCCCCGTTGATGGCCTCCCAGAGCTCGACCGTCAGGGCCGTGCGGACCGAGCGGGCGTTGGTCCGCGCGCGGGTGATGCAGGCCGTGATGGACGAGGCGTTGTTCGGCGCGAAGGCGAGATATTCCCGCACCGACTTCTCGGTCGGCGACCGGCCCAGCGCCTTGGGAGCCCCCGCGGAGGCCAGGGCACTGGCCCAGACGGTCTCGGCATCGCCGTCACCGCGCGTCGGAATGGCGGCGAGACGCAGCGTCGCCTCGAGGATGCGGGCGAGAAAGTCTGCCCGCTCGATATAGCGGCCGGTCCAGTACAGGCTGTCTGCGGTTCTCGAGAGCATCAGACGTCCAGCACCCAGGTATCCTTGGTGCCGCCCCCCTGGCTGGAGTTGACCACCAGCGAGCCGGGCTTCAACGCCACGCGCGTCAGCCCTCCGGGCGCCACCTTGACCCCGTCCGGGCTCGACAGGACGAACGGCCGCAGATCGACATGCCGGCCATGCAGCTCGCCCTTGTCCAGCGTCGGTGCGGTGGACAGATCGAGCGTCGGCTGGGCGATGAAATCATCCGGGTCGTTGATCAGCTTTTTCCGGAAGGCCTCGATCTCGGCCTTGGTCGCGGCCGGTCCCACCAGCATGCCGTAACCGCCCGAACCGCCGACCTCCTTGACCACCAGCTGGTCCAGTTTCGAAAGCACCTCCTTCAGCGCCTCCGGCTCGCGGCAGCGCCAGGTGGGCACGTTCTTCAGGATCGGCTCCTCGCCGGTGAAGAAGCGGATGATCTCCGGCATGTAGGTATAGACGGCCTTGTCGTCGGCCACGCCCGTCCCGACCGCATTGGCCAGCGACACCGTGCCGGCCTGGTAGGCCGTCATCAGCCCGGGCACGCCCAGGGTCGAATCCGGCCGGAAGGTCAGGGGGTCGAGAAAGTCGTCGTCGATGCGGCGGTAGATGACATCGACCTGCTGGCGACCCTCGGTCGTGCGCATGAAGACCTTGCCGTCGTCGACAAACAGGTCCCGCCCCTCGACCAGATCGACTCCCAGTTTGTCGGCCAGGAAGGAGTGTTCGTAATAGGCCGAGTTGAACGGCCCCGGTGTCAGCACGACGATCGTCGGATCGCCCCCGGCTGCCTCGGGTGCCGAGGCCCGCAGCGAGGCCAGCAGCATGTCGGTATAGGTCTCGACCGGCCGGACCGGATAGTCGGCGAACAGGTCGGGGAACAACCGCATCATCATCTCGCGGTTCTCCAGCATGTAGGAGACCCCGGACGGCGTGCGGCAGTTGTCCTCCAGCACATAGAAGCCGTCCTCGCCGGTCCGTACCAGATCGACGCCGGCGATATGGACCCAGACCCCGCGCGGCGGCCGTCGGCCCTGCATCTCCGGCACATAGTGGGGATTGGTCAGGATCAGCTCGGCCGGCACGATCCCGGCCTTCAGACATTCCTGTGCGCCATAGACGTCGGCCAGGAACAGATTGATCGCCCGGACCCTCTGGGTCAGCCCGGCCTCGAGCCCCGCCCATTCTGACGCGCCAATGATGCGGGGGACGACGTCGAACGGGATCAGACGCTCGCTGGACTCGGCATCCCCGTAAACCGCGAAGGTGATCCCCATGCGGCGGAAGAACAGCTCCGCCTGACGCGAGCGTGCCTGAAGCAGCCCGTCGGGGGCGTCGGCCAGCCAGCGCGCGAGTCCGCGATAGCTGTCGCGGACTCCTCCGCCGTCACCTGACATCTCGTCGAAGGCCATGCTGCTCCCGCTGCAACGTTCTTGCAGCGTGGCCCGACAAACGGCGTTGGCGCAACAGGAATGTTGCGCCGCCGCAAAGGTTCAGTGTCGGCGCGCTATCGCGACTGGAGTGTGGTGGTCCGTCCGGGGAAGACCGTCACCTTGGCATAGCCCTCGGTCCAGGTGTTCTGGCTCAGGACCTCGCCCGCGCCCACATCCCAGCAGCCGGCAGAGAGGGTGAAGGTATAGCTGCCGCCCGGCGGGATGCGATAGCCCGAGGGCAGGCGGTTCAGGCCGTAGGTGTGAGCGTTGCAGTCCGAGACCAGCACCACGTCGATGGAGTTGGTCCCCGACACATTGCGAATCTGCAGGCCGCCCGTGGGCTCACCCGGCCGGATCAGCTCACCGCCGGTGATCAGCGAGGCACAGCCCGACAGGGCGACGAGTGAAAGCGCCACAGCGGCGCGTACCAGGGTTTTCATAGCAAGCCTCCCGAAAATCCAGGCCCAAACAGAGCAGGTTCCGGCTGCGGTGCCTCCCTTCCAATCCTGACGGCAGCGACTTCATAGGCGGCCTACGGACGGATCATCACAACTGCGACTCAGCAGGTTCACCTTGCAGTCGTCGCTGTGTCGCTGACCCGGCACGAACCCGGGCTACGCGGCCCTTTGTATTTGTCGGGGGCCATCATGATTCATCGCACACATCGTTCGTCCATCCTGCTCGGCGCGAGCGCGCTCGGGCTCGCCTGGAGCCTCGCGGGCGCTGCCGCCGCGCAGACCGCCGAACCGGCCCAGCTGGACGAGGTCATCGTGACAGCCCAGCTGCGCGAGCAGAGCGCCACCGAAGTGCCCTTCGCCCTGACGGCCTACAGCGGCGACACCCTGGAAAATCTCGGCGTCCAGGATTTCGAGGAACTCTCGGCCTTCACCCCCGGCCTGCTGGTGCAGAACCAGTCTCCCAACAACCCGGGCTTCGTGATGCGCGGCATCACCTCCGACTCGGGTGAAGCCACCAGTGAACCGCGGGTTTCGGTCTATCAGGACGGCGTCTCGATCTCGAAGTCCCGCGGCTCCTATGTCGAACTGTTCGACATCGCGCGCGTCGAGATTGCCAAGGGCCCGCAATCGACCCTCTACGGTCGCGGGGCCCTGATCGGCGCAATCAATGTGATCCAGAACAAGGCCGACATCGGTGCCTTCGACGCGGCGGGCCGTCTGGCGTTCGGCAATCTGGACTACACCATGGTCGAGGCGATGGTGAACGCCCCCCTCAATGAGATGCTGGCCCTGCGCTTCTCGACCCGGATGAAGACCCGGGACGGCTATGTCGAGAACCTGCTCGGCGGGCCCGACTACAACGGCTTCCAGACCTATGCCTACCGTCTCGGCCTGGCCTTCGAGCCGACCGGGTCCTTCCGCTACGATGTGATCGCCAACTACCAGACCGACGAGGGCCCCGGCACCTCGTTCAAGGCCATGGCCTATTCACCGGCTGACCCCAACACGGGTGCCATCCTCGGCGGCCGCGATCCGTGGGATGGTGCGGCCCTGACGCCCTCGGGCAATTTCGACGGCGGCAAATTCCTCGGCCTAGACCGGACTGTTCGTGGCTTGACCGGTATCGGCCGCTTTGACTTTTCAGACAGCCTGACCTTCACCTCGACCACCGCCTACCGCGATTTCGACTCCTATGAGACCTTCGATCCGGACGGTATCTCCCTGCCCATGCTGATCGCCGGCGAGGACGCCCAGGGCGACCAGTTCAGCCAGGAGTTCCGCCTGAACTGGGACGACGGCGGCCAATTCTCCGGCTTCATCGGTGCCGGCTATTTCAATGAAGACGGTTTCCAGCGCACGCCGACCGAGTTCAACGAACGCGTCGCCCTGGCCCAGCTCGCCGGCCTGCTGGACGGCAATCCGATGGCGGCCGGCACCACCGCCCTGCCGCTGATCGCCTTCTCCAACCCCGCCCTGATCGACCCGATCCTGGCCGGTTTCGGCATCCCCGCCCCGTTCATTGCGGGCATCCGCAACAATCTGAAGGCCTCGCATATCGAGACCGGGACAAACGCCAGCGCCCTGGAATCGTTTGACGTGTTCGGCGACCTGACCTGGCGGCCGACGGACCGGCTGGAGTTCGCGGCCGGCATCCGCTTCACCCAGGACGAGAAGACCACCTCGATCTCCACCGCCGCCCTCAACGGCCGGTCGATCCTCGGCGGCCTGTTGGCCGTGCGGGGCCTCACGGCCCAGATCAACGCCCTGATCGCCCAGGGCACCCCGGCCTCGCTGACCCAGGCCGCCGCCCTCGGTGCCGTGGCCAACGGCTATGTCTTCCAGCTGGCCCAGCCGGGTGCCGCCAACGCCCCGGTGACCGCCAGCTTCCCGCTGTTCGGCCTGACGTTCCAGCCGACCGCCGGCAACGGTTCGGTGATCAGCCAGGACCTCGAGGACGACGGCGTCACCTGGCGCGTCACCGGCCGCTATGCGGTCACTGACGAGACCAGCCTCTACGCCAACTACGCCCGCGGCCGTCGCCCGGCCGTCCTTGCCGCACGCTCGCCGTCGCAGCCCTTCGGTGCCCCGACCTTTACCTTCGTCGACGCTGAACAGGTCGACAGCTACGAGGTCGGTGCCAAGACCGCGATGATGGATGGAGCCCTCCGCCTCGACGGCGCGCTCTATTTCTACGACTACCAGAATTTCCAGACCACGGTTCAGGTCGGGACCCAGTTCATCACCACCAACGCCGGCGAGGCAAGCTCCTACGGCTTCGAGGGCCAGGCCTTCTTCAGCCCGTCCGACAGCCTCGATCTGTTCGCCACCTACAGCTACAACCACTCGCGCTTCGAGGCGGGCATCTTCGACGGCAACAAGTTCCGCCTGTCGCCCGACAACCGCGCCTCGATCGGTGCGACCTGGCGCACGCCCCTGTTCGGCGGCATGGTCGAGGTCCAGCCGACATACAGCTGGCAGTCGGAGACCTTCTTCGACGACAACAACGACCGCGCCAGCCTGCAGACCACCAATTTCGTGCCCGACACCGTCGTGGACGAGGTCCAGGAGAGCTACGGCCTGATGAACCTGCGGATCCGCTACCGGCCGTCCGACGCCAACTGGGGCGTCGAGGTGTTCGGCGACAATCTGCTGGAGGAGGAATACATCAAGGACGCCGGCAACACCGGGGACTCGCTGGGTGTGCCGACCTTCATCGCCGGCGAACCCCGCACCTGGGGTGCCGTCCTCAGCGTGCGCTACTAGGGGCGGGCTGAATGTCCCTGCACCGCCGCGACCTTCTCAGCCTTTTCGGAGCGGGTGCGGCGGGTGCCGCCGCCCCCGCCGCGGCCCGACAGGCATCGTCCATCGCCTTCCTGCACGGGGTCGCGTCGGGAGACCCGCGGCCGGACGGCATGGTCATCTGGACCCGGGTCACCCCGGCCGACCCGTCGGTCCGGGCGGTCCGGGTGGACTGGTCGGTCTGGCGCGAAGGGGATGCAGCGGCTTCGGTCGCCTCTGGCACCGTCGAAGCCGGCCCGGACCGGGACTTCACCGTCAAGGTTCCGGTCTCCGGCCTGCAGCCGGGCGTTGAGTATCGCTACGCCTTCACCGCCGGCGAAACCCGATCGCCCCACGGCCGCGCCCGCACCCTGCCCGAGGGACCGACCCCGGAGGTCGTGCTGGTCGTCGCCTCCTGCCAGCTTTACCCGGGCGGCCTGTTCAACGCCTGGGACGCCGTCTCGAAGCTGGAGCGGGTCGACGCCGTCGTTCACCTCGGCGACTACATCTATGAATACGGGGCCGGGTCCGACGACTACGGCATGGCCTCCGGGACTCCGCTGGGCCGCAGTCCCGAACCGGCCCACGAAATCGTCTCCCTGGCCGACTACCGGACCCGCCACGCCCAGTACAAGTCCGACCCTGACCTGCAGGCCGCCCATGCCCGCGCCCCTTTCATCTGCGTCTGGGACGACCACGAGGTCACCAATGACGCCTGGACCCGGGGTGCCGAAAACCACACGGCGGCGAGTGAAGGCGACTACGCCACGCGCAAGGCGGCGGCGCTGAAGGCCTATTTCGAGTGGATGCCGATCCGCGAGCCGTCCGGCGGCCTGACGCCCGAAGCCATCTACCGCAGCTTTGAGTTCGGCGATCTGGCCAGTCTGCTGATGGTGGAGACCCGGTTGCTCGCCCGCGGCGAACAGCTTCGCTACCTCACCGACATGCCCGTCGTGGACGGTCGTCCCGACGTCGCGGCCTTCCAGGCGAAGCGCAACGATCCGGCCCGCGACCTTCTCGGGGACGGCCAGCGCGACTGGATCCGGTCCACGCTCCAGGCCTCCCGCGGTTCGGGCAAGCCCTGGCAGGTGATCGGCAATCAGGTCGTCATGGCCCGCGTCCAGGGGCCCGACATCTCGACCATGGCCAGTCCGACCCAGATCGCCGGCCTGCTGGCCACCCTCCCCGCCGCCGTCCGTACGCAGGTCCAGCAGTCGATCGAGCTGTTCAAGCTGGGCGTGCCGTTCAACCTCGACAGCTGGGACGGCTATCCCGCCGGTCGCGAACGCCTGTACGCCGCCTTCGCCGAGGCCGGGGTCCAGCCGATCGTCCTGGCCGGCGACAGTCACGCCTTCTGGGTCGACGACCTCAGGGACGTGGCCGGCACCCGCCGCGGCGTCGAGTTCGGAACCAGCGCCATCTCCAGTCCCTCGCCCGGCGACGCCGTGCCCCGCCTGCCGCTGGGGGCCGCCCTCATGCAGGCCAACGACGAGGTCGTCTTCTGCGACCAGTCGGCCAAGGGCTATGTCCTCCTGACCCTGACGCCGGATCAGGCGAGGGCCGAGCTGCGCACGGTCTCGACACTGTTCGCCAAACCCTATGAGGCGGGCGTGTTGAAGACATTCACCGTGGCGCGCGATGCCAATGGGCTGGGGCCGATCGTCGAGGTATGACGCCCGCCCCCCGGGGCCTACTGACCGGCCACCGCCCGCGGCCCGGCGTTCTTCAGATACTGGTCTAGCCAGCGGGTCATCTCCCACTGGGTGTGGCCGACCGATTCCCGCGCGCGGTAGCCGTGAGCCTCCAGCGGCAGGACGACGTAGCGGACAGTGGCGCCGTTGCCCTTCAGGGCCGCATAGAACCGCTCGGACTGGACCGGGAAGGTGCCCGAGTTGTCGTCGGCCTCGCCGTGGATCAGCAGGATCGGCTCATTGACCCGGTTGGCGAAGGTGAAGGGCGACATCTCCGTATAGGTGTCACCCGCCTCCCAATAGGTACGCTGCTCGGCCTGGAAGCCGAACGGGGTCAGGGTGCGGTTGTAGGCACCCGACCGGGCGATGCCGGTGCGGAACAGGTCGGTGTGGGCCAGCAGGTTGGCGGTCATGAAGGCCCCGTAGCTGTGCCCGCCGACGGCGATCCGGTCGCGGTCGGCCACGCCCATCTCCACGACTGCATTGACCGCCGCCTCGGCGCTGGCACTCAGCTGCTGGATATAGGTGTCATTGGGCTCAGCCCCGTTGACCCCCACGATCGGCATCGAGGGGTCGTCCAGCACCGCATAGCCCTGGGTCAGCAGGAACAGGTGACTGATACCGCCCGGCCGGGTGAAGCGGTTGGCCGTGTCGACCACCTGCCCCGCCACGGCGGCGTCGGTGAACTCGGCCGGATAGGCCCACATCACCAGCGGCAGCGGCCCGTCGCGGTCCTTGTCGTAGCCGGCCGGCAGATACAGCGTCCCGGACAGCTGCACCCCGTCGGCGCGGGTGTAGCTGATCAGCTGTTTCGTCACCCCGGCCATCTGTGGTGCCGGATCCGGGAAGCTGGTCAGGGGCGTCGCATCGGCATCCAGATCGCGGACATAGAGGTTGGGCGGATCGTTGCGGGTCTCCCGCCGCGTCACCATGCGGCGACCGTCCTCATCGAGGATGCCGACGACACTCTCATAGACCCCCTCTGCCGAGGTCCAGACCCGCTCGGTCGCGCCGGTGGCCAGGTCGAGGGTCGACAGGAAGGGATACTCCCCCGCCCGCGTCGCGCCCGCCCCGGTCATCAGCACCCGCGACCCGTCAGCGGTGAAGCGGATCACCGGAAAGCCGCTGGCATTGGGTTCGGTCACCGGGTTGCCCGGGTCGTTGTAGCGGTCCTGATAGTTCCGCTCGAGCAGGACGCGCTCCTGTCCGGGGCTCGACGGATCGACCAGATACCGGGTCTCGCGCCGGCTGTTGAACTGTCGGCTGACCACCAGCGCCGTATCGGCATCGCCCCAGACCATACCGGCGTAGCGGTCCTTCAGAGCGATCAGCGGCGTCGGCGCGGCGTCAAACGGGGCCTCGAGGGTGAACACCCGGTCGCGCACCTCGGCCGCGGTGCGGGGATCGCCGCCGTCCTGGGCCTCGACCCAGACCAGGGTCGAGGGCGCATCTGCCCGCCACTGGGCCGAGCGCGGGCCGGGCGCGACGGAATCGAACGGGGTCGGGATGTTGTCGCGCAGCGGCAGATCGGCGACCCGGTGCACCACCACACCCTCAAGATCCGTCACCAGCACCTCGGCCGGGAACAGCGCGGCCGGCACGACATAGCTGTAGGGCTGTTTGACCCGGGTCTGCAGGACGTAGCGCCCGTCCGGTGAAACGCCCGCCCCCAGAAAGACCGCCGGGGCCCCGAGGGTCCGGGCCCGCCCCTCCAGCGGAACCACCGTCAGCTGCGAGGTGAAATAGTGCTGGAACAGGGCCTCGTCGCCGGCGTTGGACAGCAGGTCCTGATAGGTCCGGGCGGGGGCCGTGCGGCCCATGCTTTCCTCAACGATCGGACCCTCGGGCGGCCGGCTCACGTCAGGCGCAGGGCCACGACCCGCCGGGGTCATCCGAACCAGCAGGCCCGAGCTGTCGGGTAGCCAGTCGAAGGCACCGCCGCCCGCGGCATTGACCCGGGCGTCGGTCAGCTTGCGCGCGCTGCCGCTGGCCACATCCACGACCCAAAGCTCCAGCCCGGTCGGGGCATCCATCAGCAGGGCCACCGAGCGGCCGTCCGGCGACCAGCCGGGCGAGAGGAAGCGGGCATTGGCCGGCAGGTTCACTGTCCGTGCAGCCCCGCCGGCCACCGGCTGGAAGCTGAGGCCGGTCAGCCAGGTCACCCGGCTGTTGGCCTGGCCGTTGTTGCGCGGATTGATCCGGTAGCCGGCCAGCCGGAGCATCGGCTCGGCCATTTCGGCGATCGGCGGCAGGTTGGCGCGATCGAACAGGGCCAGCATCGTCCGGTCCGGCGACAGGCTGGGCGTCGGGGTCGGTTTGGTGTCGAGAATCTCGGCGATCGGGGCCGGCGGCTGCTGATAGGTCCGGCCCTCCTGCGCCATCACGGGACCGGCCAGCGCGGCCAGCAGCACAAAGGCGGGCAAGGCCCGGCCGAGCAGATGATGACGCATGATCCATTCCCCAAACAGCAGCCCCGGTAGGGCCAGACACGCTAGGGGCGCGGCAAGGCTCCGGTCAAGGCGCGGGCGGTGCCGGTGCCTGGCTCGCGAAGCGCGCATCCCGGGCCGCGGCCCAGGCCTCGCGCACGCCCTGACGCGGCATGTCGACACCGAAAACCGCCAGTTGACCGACCCAGACCTCTGAAAACTGCTGGATCGTGCCCTGCAGCCAGGACGGGGCCTGCTGCCGTGACCAGTTCAGGGGCGAGACGGCGTTGAACACCAGCAGGAAGGCCGTGCTGATGAGGATCGTGCGGGTGGTCCAGCGGCGGTCCCGGGCGGCGAGGCCTTCGTCGTCCAGCGGCGGGGCGGGCGGAAAGGCGAACCGCGCCAGCGCCACCAGACGGTTCTCGTGCCCGACATTCTGGGCGACGGCCAGATCATGGGCGTCGGTGTTCTGGTTCCAGTCGCTGTAGGACCCGGCCGGTCCCGACGGCAGGCTTTCGTAGAGTGGCGGAAAGGGCGATTCCGGCCGGTGAACCGGAAACGGCTCCAGCGGGATTTCGGGGGGATTGCGTTCGTCGGTCATCGCCGCCTCAGAACTGGAAATAGATGAAGGGGGCCACGCCCTCGGGACGCACGGCCTCGACCAGCAGGATGGCCGCCCCGATCAGCAGGCCCAGGGTGATCGACGGGGCTGCCTTCAGACGCTCGGCCACACCCTCGATGGCGCGCGGCGGCAGCCAGTGCATGGCCAGGCCGCCCAAGATCAGCGTCAGCAGCAGCGGCGTCAGCGCCGTCACCGGCCCGGCCCGACCCAGCCCCTGCAGCATGGCCATGGCCAGTTCGAAATTCTCGGCACGGAACAGGATCCAGCCGAGGCAGACGATGTGGAAGGTGACCAGCACGCCGATCACGGTCGGCACGACCTTGCGGTCACCGAAGGCCGCGCGACCCAGCCGCTCGATCACCTGCACCCCGCCGTGCAGCGCGCCCCAGGCCAGGAAGGTCCAGGCCGCCCCGTGCCAAAGTCCGCCCAGCAGCATGGTGATGAAGACGTTGATGCAGGATGAGACCAGCCCCTTCCGCCCGCCACCCAGCGGCACATAGAGGTAGTCGCGCAGCCAGCTGGACAGGCTGATGTGCCAGCGCCGCCAGAAACTCTGCAGCGACGCTGCGCGGTACGGCTGGTCGAAATTGCGCGGGAATGAATAGCCCAGCAGGGCGGCGATCCCGATCGCCATGTCCGAATAGGCCGAGAAGTCGCAATAGATCTGGACCGCATAGCCATAGGTCGCTGCCGCGATGTCGAAAGCCGAATAGGCGGACGGATCGAAGAACACCGGATCGACCAGGTTCACCGACAATTCGGACGCGATCACCGTCTTCTTGAACAGGCCCCAGACAATCAGCAGCAGGCCGTGGGTCGCCATCACCCGCGTCAGCCGCGGAGCCTGGTCGAACTGCGGCAGCAGGTCCGAGGCCCGGACGATCGGCCCCGCCACCAGATGCGGGAAGAAGCTCATCAGCAGCATGACGTCGAGCAGGCTCTTCGCCGGAGGCGTCTTGCCGCGATGGACATCCACGACATAGCTGATGCCCTGGAAGGTGAAGAAGGAGATCCCGACCGGCAGGATGATCTGCAGCAGCGGCAGGTCCCGCTCCCAGCCGAACCGCATCAGCAGATCGCCGGCCTGTTCGACGAAGAAGCCGTAGTATTTGAAGAAGCCGAGGATCAGCAGATTGGCCGCGACCCCGAGGCCGACCAGCCAGGCCTTCTTCGTCCCCGGCTGCCGTGCGATCAGCGCGCCGACGCCCCAGTTCAGCACCGCCGAGGCGATCAGCAGGACGACGAAACGCCAGTCCCACTGGGCGAAGAAGAACCAGCTGGCCAGCAGCAGGAACAGTTTGCGCCGCCCGTTTTCGCGATCCAGCGACCAGGTGGTGAAATAGACGAAGAGGAAGAAGACGCCGAAGGCGAGCGTGGGGAACAGCATCTATTCCGCCCCCCCGCGCCGTGCCGACCATGCGGCATAGGCTGTCATCAGATCGGCGTGCAGCACCCCGCCGATCCAGTCGGCTCCGGCGGAACTGAAATGCACGCGGTCGCGCAACATGAAGGGCTCGGCCCTTGTCGCCAGTCGATCCGCTGAACAGTCGCCGCCCATCCGCCCGTGCCAGTCCCAGAACGCCACACCCATGTCGGCAGCGACACGGCGTTGCACGTCCCGCACCACCGCCAGCGACGGCGGTGGACGACGGCGACCATCGGCGCTGCAGCCGTTCGACACCCCGTTCCGCAGCGCATCGGGCGCGCCGAGGATCATCATCGAGGCCCCCGGTGCCAGCCGCCGCATCCGGACGATCTGCCCGCGCAGCAGCGCCTCATAGGCTTGCGGGTCCAGACTGTCGTCGAACCCCTCATTGGTCCCGAAGGCCAGCACGATCAGTGCCGGCCGCCAGTTTGCCAGCTGCAGGGCGACCACCGCCTCGTCCCGCGCCGCCAGGTCCCGCAGCGTCGCGCCCACCACGCCGAGGTTGGAAACACTGACGCCCGGCCCGACCGGGGCGAGGCGAATGTCATGCAGCATCAGGACGTCATCCAGCGGCCGAAGCACGATCTCATCAGGTCGCCCGCTGGCCATCATGTCGGTGCAGGAGCGCTTCCGGCCATGCTCATTGAAGAACCGCTCGTTCCACACCTCGTCGTCGGCCCTCATCCAGAGACGGCCCGCGCCCTCGCCGCAGATCGAAACCATATAGAGCGGGGTTTCCGGCCCCTCGATCCGCAACCTCAGCTCGGCGCCGGGTGTCACAGTGATCGACTGCACTCCGGTCAGGCCGACCGCCGTCCGCGCGTAGCCGGCCCGGCCCGCGAGCGGCGCAAGCATCGTGGTCCAGCCGCTTGCGGTCACTTCGACCTGCCTGGGGGCGTAGCCCTCATAGGGCACGCCCGGCGGCAGGACCCCGCGGCCGCCGTCGCCGAAGCGCGCCTGCAGCGCTGTCCTCAGCTTGCCGGTAATGCGGTCGCCCGCTGTGTGGCTGTCGCCGATCTGGAGGATATGGACCGGCGTTCCGCGGCGACCCGCCTCCGTGGCCGCAAGGGCCTCGAATACGCCCGTCAGCGCTTCGGGCTGGCACAGGCCGTCGGGACAGGCGGCGGCACCGGGCACGGGCGCGTCGGACGGTCCATAGGGCACCTGGGCGGCCGCCGCGGACGCCAGAACAGCCGCGACAAGGGCCCCGGCGAGCGACTTCATGCTCAGGCGGCGGGGGCTGCGGGCCGCGCAGCGGCGGGGGACGGCACCGGCGGGCGATCCAGGCCGGCGTCCCGTTTGAGCCTTGCTGCGACCGCCTCGCTCATCCGCAGATACCCGGCCATCGACATGTGGATGCCGTCGTCGGCGCGCATCAGAACACGCCGACCGCCTGCGGTGGGAAGATAGGCCTCATAGCCGCCGTCGGCGTTCGAGGTCAGGGCCACGGTCTCGATCCAGGGCACGTCCAGCGCCCGCATCCGGGCCTCGACCACCTCATTGATCAGCATCATCCGGCCGTCGAAACTGTCGCGCTTCATCCGGGGCAGGCCGACCCAGTAGACCACCACATTTCGGCTGCGCAGCAGGGCGACCAGTTCGTCGATCCGGCTGGCATAGGCGGCCTTCCAGCCGTCGGTTCCGAACATGTGCACGGTGTCGCCGGTGTCGATGCCCTGGGCGTCGTTGGTGCCGAACAGCATCACGGCCACATCGACCGGATGCTCATCCAGCTGGGCCCGGGTTTTGGTGTGAATGTTCACATAGTCGTAGCGGCTCAGCCCGGTCGAAACCTGCGAGAATTTGGTCACCGAGACGTTCGGCTGGTCCTGCAGGTCGCGATACAGGCCCGCGTACAGGCCATCGGCCATGGAGTCCCCGAACACGCCGATGCGCAAGGGCCCCTGGGCCAGCCGGACATTCAGCGGCGTCACACGGGCCATGACAGGGGCGGGCGCGGTCGCGGGCACAGCGGCGACCGGCGCGGACACGGCCGCCGGTGGCGGTGCAGAGGCCGCCGCCTTGTCGCCCAGCATGAGGGTCGGATGGCGCAGCCACGCCCGTCCGTCCGGCGTCAGCGCCAGTCCGGCCAGGACGCCGATCACAAAGACCGCCGTCAGAGCGTTGATGCCAGCACGCAAAGCGTCCCCCGACTGAACCTCGTCCAGTCCGACCTTTTACCCTATCGCCCTGATCTGGCCACCACGCGCCCGCCTCGCGGGAAGATAAAGGTTAATCGCGAGCGGTTCAGCCGAACCGGCGTTCGGCCCACCGCGCGCTGAGATAGCCGCCCAGCGCCGAGACGCTCGTCAGGGTCGTGCCCCAGGCCAGGTCGATCAGGGTGAGGTGAAGCGACCAGACCTTCAGCGTCGCCTGGTTGGTCAGATCGTAGGTGGCGTAGGCCACGAAACCCAGCACCGCCCCATTGATGACCGCCCGCTGCCAGGCCCCGTTGCGCAGGGCCGGTGCGATGGCGAGGAAGACCGTGCCGAAGATGGAGATCAGATAGAAGGCGACCGCCGCCTGCATGTCCGGCTCGTCGGCCAGGATCGGCCCCAGGACGGGCCTGTAGAGCCGGTCGAGCATATTGGTCAGCCAGACCGCGTCGATGGCCGCAAAGGTCACGCCGGCACCAAGATAGGCGAAGATGTATTTGATCATGGCTTCAGATCCTCAAGCCGGCTTCAGAAGATAGTGGGTGACTGCCCAGGTGTTGCCGCCATCGTTACCGAACAGACCGGCCGTGGCCATATAGAACCGCCGCCAGCGCCGCCGCCACAGGGTCGCGTCGGGGCCATAGGTCTCCCGCATCAGTTCCATGACCCGATCGGCATTGGCGTCCATATTGGCCAGCCAGTGGTCGGCGGTGCGCTGATAATTGACCCCGTTCCAGGCCCATTCCTGCTCGACCCGGAACAGGTCCGGGAACTGCCGCATCAGGCCGCGGCTGGGCATGACCCCGCCGGTGAAGAAATGCTGGGCAATGAAGTCCCCGTTATCCGTATGGTCGAACCGGTAGGGCGCATCGCGGTGGGTGAAGATGTGAATGAACATCCGCCCGTCCGGCTTCAGCCAGCCATGAGCCCGGCTCAGCAGGGCGCGCCAATTGGCCATGTGTTCGAACATCTCGACCGAGACGATGCGGTCGAAACCGCCGCCCCCGGCGGGACTGAAATCGTTCATATCGCAGGTGATCACCGTCAGGTTGGTCAGGCCCCGCGCCTTCGCCTCGGCCTCGATATGGCCCCGCTGGCCGTGGCTGTTCGACACCGCCGTGATCGCCGAATTCGGATAGCGCTCGGCCATCCAGAGGCTCAGGGAGCCCCAGCCGCAGCCCAGCTCAAGCACACGCTGGCCATCCGCAAGACCGGCGTGGGCACAGGTGTCGGCCAGCGCCGCCTCCTCGGCCTGATCCAGTGTGGTGTCGGCGGCGGGATAGAGGCAGCAGGAGTATTTCAGCCGTTTGCCCAGGCAGATCTCGAAGAACTCCGGGGGCAGTTCATAGTGCTGGGCATTGGCCGCCGCCGTATGTTCGGCAATCGCGCGCTGGGCCATGTCGCGGGCGAACACGGCCTCATCATGCGGCCCCTCGCGATCCAGCCGGCGGCGCGCCTCGCTGACCAGGCTGTCGATCGCCGGGCGGGCGATGAAATCCGGAAAGGGCGCATCCTGCAGCCGACGTATGGCGACGTTCGCGAAAGACATGGACGCTCCTGGCAGGCCTGATTATTCGACAGATACGGCTCAGCGTAGCATCCGGATGAACCGCATCCACCGCGCTGTTGCCGGCGTATCTGGCCCCGTCAGCAGTAGGAGTCGGCATGCCCCCTCATCTCGTCGCGGAGACGCCCCCCTCGCCCCCGGGAAAGCGCATCGCCGTGGTCGGCTCGGGCATTGCCGGACTGTCGTGTGCCTGGCTCCTGTCGCAGACGCATGACGTCACACTGTTCGAGGCCGACGACCGGCTGGGTGGCCATTCCAGCACCGTGGACGCACCGTCCCCGAACGGGCCGGTGGCCGTCGACACCGGCTTCATCGTCTACAATGAGGCCAACTATCCCAACCTGACCGCCCTGTTCGCGCACCTGGAGGTGCCGACCAAGCCGGCCATGATGTCCTTTGCCGTCTCCATCGACGACGGCGCTTTCGAGTACTGCAGCCAGGGCCTCGGCGCCCTGTTCGCCCAGAAGCGCAACTACGCCAGCCCCCGGTTCTGGCGGATGATTGGCGACCTGCTGCGGTTCCAGAAACAGGCACCGCGTGATCTGGCCGAGCTCGAGCGCACGGGCGAGACACTGCAGGCCTATCTGGCGCGCGGTGGCTACGGGACCCTGTTCCGCGAAGCCCATCTGCTGCCCCAGGCCGCCGCCATCTGGTCCAGCACCCTGGGGCAGATGGCTGACTATCCGGCGGCCTCCTTCGTCCGGTTCTACATGAACCACAACCTGCTCAAGCTGGATCTCAGACCGACCTGGCGCACGGTGGATGGCGGCAGCCGGTCCTATGTGACCCGGCTGGTCGAGGCGTTCCGCGGACAGGTCATCACCAATGCCCGGATCACCGGCGTCTTGCGCGGGCTCGACGGCGCGGCCCTGCGGTTCGACGACGGGCGGCTGGAGCGGTTTGACGCCGTGGTACTGGCCACCCACTCCGACCAGGCCCTGGCGCTGCTGGAAGCGCCGTCAGCGGAAGACCGCCGCCTGCTGGGTGCCATCGGCTACCGGGCCAATCACGTCATCCTGCATCGCGACGTCACCCTGATGCCGAAGCGGCGCAAGGCCTGGGCCGCCTGGACCCATCTCGGCTACTCGGCCCGCGCGGGCGAAGGCGGCGTCACCTACTGGATGAATGAACTCCAGTCGCTGCCGGGTCCGCCGCTGTTCGTCAGCCTGAATCCGGCGAAGGCCCCCGACCCGGCCCTGGTGATCGGCGAATGGGACTATGAGCATCCGGTGTTCGACAGCGCGGCGGTCGCCGCCCAGGCCGAGCTCTGGTCCCTTCAGGGCCGCCGCAATGTCTGGTTCGCGGGGGCCTGGTTCGGCTCGGGCTTCCACGAGGACGGAATTCAGGCCGGACTGGCCGTCGCCGAACAGCTGGGGGGCGTCCGCCGACCGTGGACCGTCGAAAACGAGAGCGGCCGGATTCATCTGCGTCGATCCGCTGACCCTGACCGGCTGACCGAAGCGGCGTGAAAGCGTCTCCGGCCAACACCGCCGCCTCCGGCCTCTATGTCGGCGAGGTCGTGCATCGGCGGTCGCGCACCTTCGACCACCGCCTGCGCTACCGGGTCTGGATGGTGCTGGTCGATCTCGATGAGCTGGAGGGGCTTCAGGATCGCCTTCGACTGCTAGGACGCGGCCGCTTCGGCCTGATCAGCTTTCGATCCTCCGACCATGGCGACCGCTCCGGCCACCCCCTGCGCGCCCAGGTCGAGAACCATCTGGCACAGGCGGGGATCGACATCGCCGGCGGGCCGATCCGCCTGCTGACCATGCCGCGCATCCTCGGCTACGGCTTCAACCCGATCAGCGTCTTCTTCTGCCACACGCCGGACGGGGCCCTCGCCGCCCTGCTCTATGAAGTCACCAACACCTTCCATGAGCGTCACAGCTATCTGGTGGCGGTTCCGGCGGACCGGACCGGACCGGTGCGCCAGACGGTGGACAAACAGCTGTTCGTCTCGCCCTTCATGGACCGCGACCTGACCTATGATTTCACCGTCCGTCCGCCGGGAGACGCCGTGTCCGTCGTTGTCGCCGTGCGTCGGGGCGACACGCCGATCCTGACGGCCAGCTTCGCCGGCCAACGCCGCCCCCTCACTGACGGCCAGTTGCTCCGCGCCTTCCTGACCCACCCCCTGCTGACCTGGAAGGTCACCTGGGGTATTCACTGGGAGGCAGCGAAGATGATGCTCAAGGGGGCCCGCTACCGCCACCGCGGCACCCCTCCCGCGCAGCCGGTGACCGAGGGCTCGGTCCGATCCTGACGGGCCGGAACGCCCTGCTGCGGAGCTTCAGGTCCGGACGCAGTGGACGATCCCCACGGTGTTTTTCGAGGCTCGCCTTGCCCACTCCGCCTGCCCACGGTAGGGACGGACGAGCGCTGCCAATATTCATCGGGCAGTGAAAATATGAGGAAGCGATGCGGAAGATCTTCCCCGACGCGGCGTCCGCCCTCCAGGGCCTGACCTTCGACGGCATGACCGTGATGTCCGGCGGCTTTGGCCTGTGCGGCATCCCCGAGCACCTGATTGCCGCCCTGCGCGACAGTGGTGCCAAGGGCCTGACCGTCATCTCCAACAACGCCGGCGTCGACGGCTTCGGCCTCGGCCAGCTGCTGGAGACCCGCCAGATCGCCAAGATGATCTCGTCCTACGTCGGCGAGAACAAGGAGTTCGAACGCCAGTATCTGGCCGGCGAGCTCCAGCTCGAGTTCAACCCCCAGGGCACCCTGGCCGAGCGCATCCGCGCCGGCGGTGCCGGCATCCCGGCCTTCTTCACCGCCACCGGCGTCGGCACCCTGGTCGCCGAGGGCAAGGAAGTGCGCAACTTCAATGGCCGTGACTACGTCATGGAGACCGGCCTCGTCGCCGACCTGTCGATCGTCAAGGCCTGGAAGGCTGACGGCCGCGGCAATCTCCAGTTCCGCAAGACTGCCCGTAACTTCAACCCGATGATGGCCACGGCCGGCAAGGTCACTGTGGTCGAGGTCGAGCACATCGTCCCGACCGGCTCGATGGACCCCGACCAGATCCACACCCCCGGCATCTATGTCGACCGCATCGTCCTGACCGTGCCCGAGAAGCGCATCGAACAGCGCACCGTTCGTCAGAGGGAGAGCGTCTGATGGATCCCCGTCACCAAGAACTGCTCAAGAGCATCAGCGACAAGCTGACCTGGGGCGTGATTTTCCTGTTCATCATCATGCTGAACACCTGCTCGCTCAGTGATGACATTGAGGACGCGCTCCGCGGTCGCGATGCTGCGGAAGCTCCGCCCGCCGCACCCGCCCAGCCGGTCCCAGCCCCCGCAACCGCGCCCACCGCCGAGGAACCCGCCTGATGGCCCGTACCCGCGAACAACTCGCCGCCCGCGCCGCCCACGAGCTGCAGGACGGCTTCTACGTCAACCTCGGCATCGGCATCCCGACGCTGGTCGCCAACTACATTCCGCACGGGATGGAGGTCACCCTGCAGTCCGAGAACGGCATGCTCGGCATGGGCCCCTTCCCCTATGAGGACGAGGTCGACGCCGACCTGATCAATGCCGGCAAGCAGACGATCACCGAGATCGCCGAGAGCAGCTATTTCAGCTCCTCGGACAGTTTCGCCATGATCCGCGGCGGGCATATCAACCTGTCCATCCTCGGGGCCATGGAAGTGGCCGAGAACGGCGACATCGCCAACTGGATGATCCCCGGCAAGCTGGTGAAGGGCATGGGCGGGGCCATGGACCTGGTCGCGGGCGTCAAGCGCGTGGTCGTGGTCATGGATCACGCCAACAAACACGGTCAGTCCAAGGTACTGAAATCGTGCACCCTGCCCCTGACCGGAACCGGTGTGGTCAGCCGCATCATCACCGACCTGTGCGTCTTCGACGTCAAGCCGGACGGCTCGGGTCTGGAACTGATCGAACTGGCCGAAGGCGTGACCCTGGACGAGGTCGCGAGCAAGACCGAGGCGACCTATACCGTGGCACCCGGGCTCGACTGACCGGCCTCAGGCGCTCGCGTACAGGGTCGCGAGCGCCGTTAGCGCCTGTTCTGCCTCAGCGCGGTCGGGCGTCTCGTCCTCGACGCCATAGCCGACCATCTGGTTGGCACCATTGGCCTGGATGACGATTCCGTCGTGGCGCGGCACCATGCTGATGGCCCGGAAATTGACGGCGTAGGTCAGCTCGGGCTGGGGCGTCAGCCATGCGATCTGGCCCCGGACCGGGATGATGCTCTCGTCCCCGAACAGGGCCCGGGCACCATATCCCGTGCAATTGACCACCACCGGCTCGGCCAGGCTCGCCAGCTCCGACGGATGGTGGAAGATCCGCTGCACGATCCGCCCGCCCTCCATCAGGAAGGCCTCGGTCAGCTGCCGCGCATACTCCGCCACATTGAAAGTCATCTGCGGGACCACCCGGGCGGACGCCACGGGGAACGGGTGCTCGCCCATCCCCAGCTCGCGCGAATGGGGCACCAGGTCAGCCAGCCGGTCGGCATATTGGGCGAACCGGATGCGGCCCGGCGTCGGCGCCGGACCCACCGCACCGTTCCCGCTGCGCTTGGCCACCAGATTATACTGGTCAAGGAACCGCACCGGATCGCCGTCGAGGCCGACAAAAGCGTGATGATCGACCCAGGACCGGCGCGCCATGGCCTCCCAATACGCCGGAAAGTCCTTTGACACGGCGGCATCCGCAGCGATGCGCGAGTCCGGCGACCAGACCCCCGTGGCCCGGGCGGACCGTGTATAGGGAGTGCGTTCTGCGGCATGGATGGTGACCTGCGCGCCGGCTCTCTGGATCTGCAGCGCTGCGGTGAGCCCCAGGGCACCGCAGCCGATCACGGCGACGTCCCGCTGACCGCCCTCCAGCGCCAGATCGCGCACCGCCGCCGCCGATCCCCAGGAGAGGGACCAGCCCGATCCACCGTGCCCGTAGTTGTGGACCACCCGCTTGTCGCCGATCGCTTCCACCTCAATCCGGGGCCCCTCCGCCCGGAACGGCCTTGTGCAGACGGTGATGCGGCTCAGGCGGCCGGGATCGGTCAGCAGCGGCGCAAAGACCCGGTGCTGGAATACCGGGCGCGCCCGGGGGATCAGGGGCACGGGCGCTGAGACGCATCCGGCCAGCCCTGTGGACGCCAGGCCGGCGAGAACCATCCGACGGTGCAACTGAACGTCCAACAGGGGTCCCCCAAGACAGTCGGCCCAAGCCGCCTAACATCCGCTGCGCGACCCGGCAATGCGAGGCCGCGCGACGTCTGTCGTACAACCGGGACAACCTGTACCGTTGCCGCCGGACCAAAGTCGTAGTCATACTCTTTGACCGGTCGCAGAACCGGAGGGGTGGAGTTTGAGTGATGGCGGACGGGGCCTACCGCTGGCTGGGAAATGTGCCAGCGCCTGACGCAGCGCGTGTCGCTGAAATCGACGCCGCCTGGGACGAGTCCGGGGCCGAAGCCTTTGCCGAGCCCGCCCGGGCCGCTGCCGTTGAGCGCATCGAACGCGCCCTGGCCGCCGCCCGGACAGGTGATCTGACCGAAGCCTCGGCCCAGCTGACCCATGCCCGCTCCGTGCTGGACGGCCTCGACCCCGCGATGCTTGAGCCCCGTCGCGGGCTCGCAGGCCTGTTCAATGGTCGCGGCACCCGGCTGAAGCGTTTCCGCGACGCCTGGACCCGGGCTGCGGCCGGCCTTGGCGAAACCGCGAAGGACCTGTCAGGCCGGGTCGAGGGTGCCGGTCAGCGGTCCGGTGCCCTGGACAAGGCCTGGACCGAGATCCGGGACGCACTCGCCGACCTCGACGCCCACCTTGCCGCAGCCTCTGCCCGGCTGGCGGGTCACACACCCGGTGAAGGCGATACTCCACACCCGCTTGTCGCTCGAAAAGCCGCTCTGGAGACCTGTCGCGCCGCCGCCCTGCAGTCCCTGCCGCTGATCCGCAGCGCCCAGAACGCCGACGCCCGTGCCGCCGAGACGCTGAAGGCCTGCGCCGACGGCTTCACCACATGGCGCGAAGACTGGAAGGAGGCGCTCGGCCTGTCCGGCAAACGGCCGAAGAAGGTCCGGCCCGATCTGGAGCGGATGAGCCGCGGACGCAACGACCTCAAGGTCCGTATCGACCGCGCGGTTGCCGAACTGACGGCATCACGCAGCCGCCGCGCGGATGTCGAGAGCCGGATGGCGGACCTGCGCCGCCCTCTTTAGCCCGCGCTGGCGTCGGTCCAGGCGACGATCTGGCTGTTCAGGTCACGCGTGGCAGTGTCGAAGGCCTCGACGATGGCCGATACCCGGTTTTCCGCAGCCGGCTGTTCGACAGTGAAGACCTGCTCCGCAGTGACGGTCCGCTCCGGCACGGTCAGCAACCGGGCCCGCGCCGTCACCACGATGGTCGGTGCCCGGCCCCGAGCGTCATAGCGGGCTTCGAACGAGCGGACGTCGATGTCGAGCGACTTCTGGCCCCGCGTCAGCTCCCGAGCGCCGATCAGCCGGACCCGGGTCGCCTGTGCGGCGAACGCATTCTCTATGCTCTCCATATAGAGGTCGGCGGCCGGTGAAACCCACCGGGCACCCGCGATATAGGCAGTCTCCGTGCCCGTCACGCCCAGCATCCGGTCGCCCTCGACCGCCTCCGGGAACTCGACCCGACGCAGGGTAACCTGAACCGGGCTTGCGACTGCCGCAGCCGCAGTTGACGCCGGCACACCGCCAAAACGATAGGCCTGCACGGCTTCGGGAGTGGACAGCAGGGCGCAGGCCGAAAGGGTCATCGCGGCAACGGTCGCCGCAATCGGGCGGATCAATGAGAAGCGGTTCACGGCTGGACCTCCATTTCCTTGGTCGGCGCGCGGCCGATGAAGTCGCGCGGACTGGACCGGACTTCATCAATCAGCCCCTGCAGCGACCGGGTCGCATCCTCCAGCCCCTGGATCGACTGCTGCAACTGGGGCAGGCCGGTGGTGGAGAACTCGTTCAGCGGGCCTTCGACATTGGTCGCAGAGCGGTTGATCGATGACACGGCCGCCCGCGCCTCCTCCGCCGCCGCATTGATGTTGGCCACCGCCTGGCGCCCGTCGCCCTCGATGAGCCGGCGGGTGCTGACCGCCAGCGCCTCATACTCGGCCACCGCCGAATTGGCCTTGATCAGCGCCTGTTCCAGTTGCTCCAGCACGCCCTTGTGCGCCTCGAGCTCGGTCGTCAGGGCCTCGAAATTCTTCAGGCTGGTGGAGAAGGACCGGATGTTGTCGTCCGAGAGCACCCGGTTGATCCGGTTCAGCGCATCCACCGTCTGGGCCAGCACCGTTCCGGAACCACTCAACAGTTCGGCGATCGGCGAGGGCTGGCTCTGGATGACCGGCACGACATTGTCCGGATACTGTCCCTTCAGACTGGCGCTCTGGGGACTGCCGGCGGTGATCTGGATATAGTTCAGGCCGGTGATGCCCTGCGGCTCCAGCTGGGCACGCGAGGTGACGCGGACCGGCGTGGTCGCATCGACGCGGATACGGGCAATGACCTGGTCGCCCTTTTCCGGGTCAAGGTTGAGATCGGTGACCTCGCCCACGCGGATCCCGTTGAAATGCACCTCGCCGCCTTCCGACAGGCCGCGGACCGGTCCGTAGAAGACGATGTCATAGACGTCGTAGTCATTGTTGAAGGACAGGCGGGCCAGCCACATGGCGAACACCACCGCCGCCGCCAGAAGGGCGATGGTGGCTATGCCGACGGCGGCGTAGTGGGCGTCTCGTTCCATCTCGTCCCCTCTCCTCAGGCGGCCCTGTCGGCCGCGCGACCGCGCGGCCCCAGGAAATACTCCCTGATCCAGGGATGGTCTGAACGCTCCAGTTCCTGAACCGTAGCCTTGGCCACAATGCCCTTTTCAGCCAGCACCGCCACCTTGTCGGTGATGGCATACAGACTGTCGAGGTCGTGGGTAATCATGAAAACCGTCAGGCCAAGGTCATCAGAAAGCTGGCGGATCAGGGCATCAAAGGCTGCGGCTCCGATCGGATCGAGGCCTGCTGTCGGCTCATCGAGGAACAACAATTCCGGATCCAGCGCCAGGGCGCGGGCCAGGCCGACCCGTTTGCGCATGCCACCCGACAGTTCGGCGGGCTTCAGATGGTGGGCCTCGGGCTTCAGCCCGACCATGGCGATCTTCATCTCGGCCAGTTCGCGGATCACGTCGGCAGACAGGCCGGTGTGCTCGACCAGGGGCGAGGCCACATTGTCGATGACGCTCAGCGACGAGAACAGGGCCCCCTGCTGGAACAGGACGCCGGTCCGTCGCTGGACATCCGCCTCATCCGCCTCGGTCATGGTCGCGCGATCATGGCCAAGGATGCTGACCGAGCCGCCCTCGGGCTCCTTCAGTCCGATGATCGAGTTCAGCAGGACGGTCTTGCCGGTGCCCGACCCCCCGACCACGCCCAGCACCTCGCCCCGCTCCAGCGTCAGGTCCAGCCCCTGGTGAATGACACGGTCGCCGAACTGGCTCAGCAGGCCTCGCACCTCGATCAGGTTCTCGGCGGTTCCCGCCGGGGCCGCCGGAGTCATCGCGGCGTTCAAAGGTCGAGCTCCAGGAAGATCATGGCGAACAGGGCATCGAGGAAGATGATGGCGAAGATCGCCTGCACCACGGCGGCCGTGACCCGCCGACCCAGGCTCTCGACGTCGCCCGAGACCGCCATACCCTGACGGCAGCCGATCGCAGCGATCACCACCGCAAACACGGGGGCCTTGATCATGCCGACCAACAGATGTTTGCCCATGTTCGGGTCTTCGGTGACGCGCTGGACAAAGAAGGACGGGCCGTAGCTCAGCTCACTCCAGGTCACCAGCATGCCGCCCAGCATCCCTCCGACCATCCCGATAAAGGTCAGGAGCGGCAGCATGACCAGCATGGCCGCGAGGCGCGGGATCACCAGCGCCTGGAAGGGATTGACCCCCATGACCTGCATGGCATCGACTTCCTGGTTCATCCGCATCGAGCCGATTTCGGCCGCGAAGGACGAGGAGGAGCGGCCTGCGAGCAGGATCGCCGTGATCAGGACCGCCAGTTCACGCAAGGTCGCCACCGCTACCAGCTGCACGGTGTAGACCCCGGCCCCGAACTGGGTCAGCAGATTGGCTCCAAGGTAGGCGATCACCGCGCCGATGAAGAAATTGGTCGTGGCGACGATCGGGATGGCGTCCAGCCCCGCGCGTTCGATCTGGCTGACCCAGGCGGGCCAGCGGATGCGGCCAGGCCGAAGGGCCGAACCGGCCGCGACCATAAGCCGGCCGAGAAAGGCCATGGACAGGGTCGCTTCGTGGAGAATGTCCTCAACACCCCGACCGACCTTGCCGAAACTGCGAACCCATGCCGGCGACCGAGGTGGCGGGCCGGCGCTTTCGCGCTCAAGCTTCTCGACCATGGCATAGGTGCGCCCGGCCCCTGGCCGTTGGGCCCAGGCGGAGGGCGGCAGCACGCAATTGCTGGCCTGGACGATCGCCAGCGCACCCGCCGTGTCAAACCGGCCGAGATAGGTCAGGTCCACCGCATAAATGGGGCGCTCCCGGAGCTCCGCGTCCAGCCGGCGTGAAATCCGGCCCAGTTCGGTCGCGGTCCAGTCGCCGGTCAACCGGAGGGTCAGCCCCCACGCACCGTCCTCGATCTGGAAATCCGCTGCGGCCATACCGTCAAAATAGATGGCCCTGAGCGTTTTGACCACGCTGGCGCGGTGGCAAAGCGGTACCGGTGCTCATTCGGCGGCCCGGTCGTATTCGTTTGGCCACGGTTTCGGCTGGTCAGATTCAGAGCAGGGACGGGTCAGCTCAGATAGTTGAGCAGGGAAACCTGACGCAGCTGGCTGATCACCTGGGCCGAGGCCTGGATGGCGACCTGGGACAACTGCAGGTCGGTGATGGCCGCAGCCATGTCGGCGTCGGTGCGGCCGGCCACCAGCCCGTCGAGCGCAGACTTCTGCGCCTCATGGCCCTTGGTGATGCTCTCCACCTGGTTGGCGAGGGATCCGGTCCTGGCCATCTTGTCGACCACAGCTGTTCCGGCCTGTTCCAGTCGGGCCAGCTGCGTAGTCAGGAAAGCCTTCTGCGGTGCCGTCAGCCTGCCGTCGAGGGGACCTGATCCCGGCGTGGCGTGGAAGGTCTGGATGTCCCGCAGGATGCTCAGCACGTCCGTGCCCAGTTCACTGGCGAGGAAGCCGGTCTCAAGGGTGGTCCCCTCGGCGACGCGGCTGGCCGTCTTCAGCGTGTCATTGCTGAACAGCGAAGTCACGCTCGGCGCGGCAGCCAGTTCCGTGAGACTGGCCGCGGCGACCGGCATGGTCGATGTCGAGGCTCCGGCGAACAGGTAGCCGCCGTGGTGCCGCATGTTCAGGCCGCCGCGCGCAGCCTGGAAATGGCCCTCCAGATCAAGCATCAGCGACCCGCCGGAATCCGTGGCGAGAGCACCGCCGAGCGCCTCGCGGGCACCGGCGATGGCGTCGTTGATCTGGCCGAGGGCCAGGTCCTGGGTCGTGAGACGCGCGCTCACGGCCTCGCTGGTCTCGAGGAACCCCTGGATCCGGCTTTGCGCGCCCTTCAGGGCGGTCAGGGTTTCGGACTGCCGGCCGAAGCCGGTCAGATCGGTGGCGTTCTTCTGGGTCGAGACCCGCTCCTGGGCGTCAGCCGCCCGGGTCTGGGCGCTCATCAGGTCCAGCAGGGCCGACTGATAGTTTCCGAAGGTGGCGACGCGGGTCATCAGACCATCCCCATCAGCGTATCGTACATGTCCTTGGCCGCCTGTATCAGCCGGGCGGAGGCGTTGAAGGCCTGCTGATAGGTCGTCATCAGCACCAGTTCCTCGTCCAGATTGACGCCTTCCTGGGCTGTCTGGCGGGCACCGGCCTCTGTGTAGAGGGCCTTGGCCGTCTCCATCCGGTTCTTGGCCGCAGCCGCCTTGCCGCCGACCTCTCCCGACAGCTCAGCCGCATAGCGGGAGACGGAAATAGAGCCACCGGACGCTCCGCCGGCCGCCTGGAAATTCGCGGCCCGCTGGCCGGCGTCGGCGAGGGCGAGCGCGCCGCGACCGTCGCCGGGGCTCAGGGCCGCCGTTCCCACGGCCGCCGAGAGATTCAACCGCGCCAGGGCAAGTCTGGCAGGGCTCTGACGAATATCCGCGCGCAGGGCGAAGCCGTCAGCCCGCGAGGCGCGCACGCCACCGCCGATGCCGAACAGCTCGGTAGCCGACACCCCTGACGGCACCTGGGTCGTGCGGTCTTCCAGCACGGTCATCGTCGGTGCCGGATTGCCGAAGCCGGTGAAGGACAGCGACCCGTCGGCGGCCAGGGAGAAGGCCCCGAAGCGGCCAACACCGGTCGCGGGATCGTTCAGCGCCGCGACCAGGTCTCCGACCGTGCCGCCCGCCGGGACGGCGACCTGCAGGTCCCGCAGCCGCGAACCGGTCTCGCCGGTGAAGCGGAAGGTCAGCGTCTCCCCGGCGGTGAAGCCGTGCGGCGAGGCGGCCGTCAGGCCGTTGTCGTAGAAGGCGGGCCGATCCGACGATACCAGGTCGTTGAGACCGAAATAGTGGGAGAAGCTTCGACCGGCCTTGGCGGACGGCGCGGTGGCATCATCGGCCACCGCCACGCCATTGGATCCGGTCGCGGCAATGGTCAGCTTGCCGCCACTGAAGCTGGCGGTCGCCGCTCCACCGAGCTGGGCGTTGAGCACGCCGAGGAAGGTAGACGGCGTCGCTGCGGCACCGTTCACCGTCATCGTCGCGCCCGAGAAGACGATATTGGCCCGGGTCTGGATCACCCCGGCGGCATTGGTCACGGCGACCGTGGCCTGTCCCGAGAAGCCGGCGATCGCGCTCTCGAAGGACTGGCCGACGTTGCGACCGGTCAGGCTGGTCGGTGCCGGCACCGCAGAGTTGGCATTGTGGGCTCGGTTCAGCTCATCGGCGGCCTGGGCGACCAGTTCAGCCAGCCGTTCCGCCGCCGCGGGTGCCTCGATATCCCGCAGCTCGACCAGACCCCGGATCTCGCCCGAGGTCACGCTGTCGAGCAGGGACCGCTGCTGTCCGCCCGGCTCGGTGATCCAGACCTCGTTGAACGCGGTCTCACCGGTAACCGTGCCGGCGCGGTTATAGTCGAGGGTCGCAGCGCCCTGGCCGGCCAGAAGCATGCCCGAGCCCGTACGGATCGAGACGCCGCCCACGGGTCGCACGGCAACCCTGATGTCCATGAGCTCCGCCAGCTGACCGATCAGGGCCGACTGGGCCGTCTCGGCGCCCGAAGCGTCGCCGTCGACCGATGTGGCGCGTGCGATCTGGAGGTTAAGGCCCTCGATCTGCTCAAGCAGACCGTTGGCCCGTTCGACGGCACTCTGGATCCGGCTGTCGGCGTCCTGGCGAACCGCCTGGATCTGGCCCGCGATCCGGCCGGCCTCGTCGAAGAGAGCCTGGGTGCGGAACATGGCGTCCTGGCGACGGGGCGAGGACGTCGGGTCCTCGGCACTGGCCGCGAAGGCGGAGAAGACAGCGTCAACCTGCGAGAAAAAGCCCACATCGCCGCCGGGATCGCCGAACAGCGACTGGATGCGGTCATAGAGTTCGTGCCGAACCCCCATACGCGCGGACTCGGCCCCCGCGCTCAGGCTGGCCGCCTGCAGGAAGCGGTCGGTGGCGAGGCGGATGCGCGATACCTCTACGCCGGACCCCAGGCCCTGACTGGTCAGGGTCTGCTGCTCGGCGATCTTGCGAACATAGCCGGGCGTGTTGACGTTGGAGACGTTGTCGGAAACGACACGGAGCTGGGTCTGGGCGGTCTGGAGACCAGAGCTCGCAGTGTTCATGATGGCGTTCAGGGACATCCGAAGGCCTCCAGGATCGCGGCGCCCGGCAAGCCCTGCCACGCGACGCGCGTTTTTTGCCCGGCATCCCGCGAGGGCGGACCGTACAAGCTACTGAAATTACGTGCTCTTGCGTTTCGAGCCTGGTTCATGCGGGACAGGGGGCGCAAGGGCCGGGCCAGTTGTCCTCCGGACCTGACCGACCGATCCGGCTCGCGAAGGGCGCCGGGCAATAATCGTCTCCACGCGGCAAGTTTCGACTGAGCCGTCACGGTGCCCGCCCTCGAGGCAAGAATGTTTTTCTGTTTTATTTCATTACCTTGCAGGCTTCAGTCCGGTTGGCCCGCGACTTGCGCCTCGGGTTCCGAATGTCCGGCGCAGCAGGCGCCCTCGTCCCCCTCGCTTCTGCGAACCGCCTTCCCGGAAACATGTCCGCCCTCAACCTGCTGTCCGTCATCGCGCCAGCCGTTCCCAACGTCCCGCAAGGGCCGTCGGGCGAGGCCGTGTCGGGTTTCGGCGCGCTGCTCGCGACCCTGTCGGGCGAGGATGCGGCGGTTGTCGCGACAGGGAACCCGACCGAACCGGTGAAGCCGGCGGAAGTGTCGGTCGAGGCAGCGGGCGATGCTCCCGCAGAGACTCCCGCAACGGCTGGCTTCCTTGCAGCACCCACGCCGCCGCCGGTGCCCCTGGTGCTGCCGGCTGCAGAGGACGGCAACGCAAAGATCGAAGGCGCGGCTGGTGGATCGGGACCACGATCCGGCGAGCAAGGTGCCGGCGATCCGGATGGACCGCAAGCCACCACCCCGCTGCCAGCGGACAAGGACCTGACCTCAAGGACGGCCGGGCCCGAAGTCCAGCCCCGCGAGCAAACCACGACGCCCTTGCCTGCGGAAAAGCCGGCGGTCTCCAAACCCCCGCGGCCCGAGGTTCAGCCTCCGCTGCGCGATGCCCCCGTGCTGACGGCGGAGACGTCCGGGACGGAACTGGCCGTGGCACAGACCGCCGCCGCGGCCGAGGCCGTCGAGGCCCAGGCCCGCACAGGTGCTGCGCCCACCCCCCAGACCCTGCCTCCGGTGGCCCCGCCCCCGCCGCTCCGGCCTTCAGCGGAACGCACTGGCCGGCTGCTCGGGCCCGTCGACGCCAGGACCGCTGAAGGGTCCGGAACCAAGGATCCGGCCCGGCCCGTACCTGCCACCCTGCCCCCCGCTCCGGACGTGACCGCCAGGCCGGCCACGGGTCCCGCAGACGTCATCGCCGCCGCCGTCTCCCCCGACCTCGCCGGCAAACTTGAAGCCGAAGCGACCGGGTCGGAACCGTTGCCGGCGGTCGAAGGCTCCACGGCCCAGACCAGCACCGCATCCGGCGCACGCGAGACCGGCCTGTCCCAGCTGTCGCGCGCCACCATCGAGGCGACCGCCCAGATCGCCGCCCAGATCCTGCGCCGGCTGGAAGGCCGGTCCACCCGCTTCGAAATGGCCCTGACGCCTGACGAACTGGGTCGGGTGGACGTGAAGCTCGACATCGACTCCGAAGGCCGCCTGAACGCTCGCCTGGCCTTCGACAACCCGGCCGCCGCGACCGATCTGAAGGGCCGGGCCGACGAACTGCGGCGTCAGCTGGAAGACGCCGGCTTCCAGCTGGCCGACGACGCCTTCGAATTCACCGACCGGGACAGCGGCTCCAGCGCCTTCGACCGCGGTCAGGATACCCGGCACGGCTCGTCCCGCGCCTTTGCGGCCGCGACGCGCCTCAACGCCGAAATCGACGTCGCCCAGCCGCCCCGCTGGCTGGCACTCTCACTCTCGCCCTCGGGCGTGGACATGAAGGTCTGATCCGATGGTCGACTCTGTCGCCAATACGACCGCCAACGCCACCAGCCGGATCGGCGCAGGCTCGACCATGCTGGCCTCGAATTTCGAGACCTTCCTGGCCCTTCTGACTTCGCAGCTGAAGAACCAGGACCCCCTGTCGCCGGTCGATTCCAACCAGTTCACCGCCCAGCTGACCCAGATGGCCGGGGTGGAACAGCAACTGCTGACCAACGACCTGCTGAAGGGTTTGCTGGCGGCCCAGGGCAGCGGCGGCCTGGCCAATGCCGCCACCTATATCGGCAAGGAGGCCACTGCCGCCTGGTCGGCCACCAAACTCACGGACGGTGAGGCGACCTGGAGCTATGAGCTGGCGTCGAACGCCGCCTCGGCGACGCTGCAGGTGCTCGACGGCTCGGGCAAGGTCGTCTGGTCCGGTGACGCGCCGGACCGCACCACGGGTGTCCATGACTTTACCTGGGATGGCCGGGCCACCAGCGGGAACGACGGTCAGGACGGCCAGGTCTACACCCTGAAGGTCGTGGCCAAGGACGCCGCCGGCGGCGCCATCGACAGCCAGGTCCTGACCCGCGGCCGGATTACCGGCGTCGAGATGTACGACGGCGTACCGTATCTGACCGTCGGCAACGCCATCCTGCCCCTCTCCACCGTCATCGCGCTGGAGGAGGCCCGGACCCGCACGGTTCCACCACCCGCCAATGACGACAGCGACAGCGCCATGGCCGCCATCGCATCCGCCCTCAATCCAATGAAACTGTTCTCGTAAGGAGCCCCGCGCCATGAGTATCAACAGCGCCCTTCTGGCCGGCGTGTCCGGCCTGACCGCCAACTCCGCCGCCCTCGCGGCGATCTCGCAGAACATCGCGAACGTGAACACCGTCGGCTACAAACGCACGATTGGCGAGTTCTCGACCGTGATCAACAGCCAGTCACAGGGCACGGGCTATTCCGCCGGCGGTGTACTGTCCACTGCGCGTCACTTCACCAGCCAGAACGGCCAGCTGCAGCGCACAACGTCCAATACGGACCTTGGCATCGCCGGCCAGGGCTTCTTCGTGGTCACCGAGCGGCCCGAGAACCTGCAGGTCACCGACACCCGTCTGTTCACCCGCGCCGGTGCGTTCAGCGTCGACAACCTGGGCTATCTGAAGAACACTGCCGGCCTGTACCTGCAGGGCTGGCCGGTCGATGCAAACGGCAATATCGCCACAGACCCCTCCGACCTGAACCGCCTGCGCACCGTCAACGTCGGCTCCGTCGGCGGTACCGCGGAAGCCACCACCCGCATCCAGCTGAACGCCAACATCAAGTCCAGCCAGCTGATCTCGACCGAGGCCACCGACGCCGCAGCCGTTCCGCCGGGCGCGAACGCCTATGATCCCGCGACCAATTCGATGGCGATGTGGGACGCCGAAACCGGCGCGGGCGTGAAGCCTGATTTCGAACTGACGATCCCGGTGTCGGACTCCAAGGGGGGTCAGCGGACCGTGGCGATCTCCTTCCTGAAGAGCACCGTCCCCAACCAGTGGCACGCGGAGATCCGGGCCATCCCGGCCTCTGACGTCGTCACCGGAACTGGCCTGGCCAACGGCCAGATCAGGAGCGGCCTGGTGGCTTTTACCCAGGACGGCCGTCTGGACGCTGATGCCATGGAAGCCCTCGGGGCCAGTGCCCTGTTCCCCGATGTGGCCAATGCCACGCTGAGCTTCGAATCCTCCAGCGCGGGCGCGCCCGGTGCCGGGGAAGTGAAATGGGCCCCCGAGCTCGGTATCGACAGCCAGGACCTGACCTTCGACCTGACCGCCGCAACCGGCGGCCTGACGCAGTACGACAGTGGTTCCGTGGTGCAGGCGATCCTGACGAACGGTACCGCGTTCGGAAACCTCTCCGAGGTCAAGATCGACGACACCGGCTTCGTCACCGCCATCTTCGACAACGGCGTCACCCGGCAGATCGCACAGATCGCCCTGGCCACCTTCCCCAGCCCGGACAGCCTGGCCCAGGCCGCAGGCAACGCCTATCGCGTCAGCCAGGGCTCCGGCACCTACAACCTGAAAGCCGCGGGGACGGGCGGTGCCGGTCTGATCGGCGCGTCGCAGCTTGAGGCCTCGACGGTCGACCTCTCCGCAGAGTTCACCGGGCTGATCACCACCCAGCGTGCCTATTCGGCCTCGTCCAAGATCATCACCACTGCGGACGAGATGCTGGCCGAACTGATCAGCATCAAACGCTGATACTCGAGTAACAGGCCGTAAACCTCAATGAATCCTTCGTTGAATATTGAGTGTGTAGACGGACGGCATTTTAGCCTTTCCTTCACCACGACGCTTAAACGGCCCTTAGCCGCCGACCGCTATTGTCCGCTCGTAGTGGTGGTGGTCAATGAGGCATAAGCCCATGTTGCAAGAGCGACGCCTAAATAATCAGGGCGAACAATACGTGGTCGGGCCGACAGGGACTCCCCTGACGCTGCACGACCTTCCCCCGGCCAATACGGACCGTTGGGTTATCCGCCGCAAGGCGGAGGTCGTGGCCGCCGTGCGTGGCGGACTGATCAGTCTGGAAGATGCGCTCGCGCGCTATCGTCTGACGGCCGAGGAGTTCCTCGCCTGGCAGAAGGCGATCGACAAATGGGGCATGCAGGGCCTGCGCACGACGCGGATCCAGCACTACGGCCGCCCGTAAGGCGACCGCTCCGACGAGATCACGGCCGCTCCCGGTGACGGGGGCGGCCGTTTTCGTTTGCGGATCGGCCTCGAATTCGCGCCGCTTTCGCACTACATGGCCCGCCATGACCCTCGCTGAGGACATCTGCCCGGTTCCGACCATCGCCCGCACCGATATGGATGCGGCGGTCGAGTCCGCGCGCGCGGCGGTCGGCCTGCCGGTCGGATCGCGCGTGGTCGCGGCCATGTCCGGTGGCGTGGACTCCACCGTGGTCGCCGCCCTTCTGCACAAGGCGGGCTATGACGTCGTCGGCGTGACCCTGCAGCTCTATGACCACGGCGCAGCGCTGAAGAAGAAGGGGGCCTGCTGCGCCGGCCAGGACATCCATGATGCGCGGCTGGCGGCCGAGATGCTCGGCATCCCTCACTATGTCCTCGACTATGAGAGCCGCTTCCGGGACGCGGTCATCGACCAGTTCGCCGACTCCTATCTGGCCGGCCAGACACCCGTGCCCTGCATCCGCTGCAACCAGACGGTCAAATTCCGCGACCTGCTGGACGTCGCCCGCGACCTCGGCGCCGAGGCCATGGCCACCGGCCACTATGTCCGCCGTTCCGTCGTCGACGGCCGCGCCCAGATGCGCAAGGCGGTCGATCATTCGCGCGACCAGTCCTATTTCCTGTTCGCCACCACGGCGCAGCAACTCGACTACCTGCGCTTCCCGCTGGCCGATCTGGAGAAGCCGCAGGTACGGGGCGTTGCGGCTGAACTCGGCCTGCGCATCGCCGCCAAACCGGACAGCCAGGACATCTGTTTCGTGCCCAACGGCGATTACCGCACCCTGATCGACAAACTGCGGCCGCAGGGTCGCGAGGCTGGCGAGATCGTGCACATGGACGGCCGCGTTCTGGGCGGCCATGCCGGGATCACGGACTACACCATCGGCCAGCGGCGGGGTCTCAACGTCGCCGTGGGCGAGCCCCTGTTCGTGACCCGGCTGGATCCGGTCAAGCGCCACGTCATCGTCGGCCCGCGCGAAGCGTTGGCGACCGCCGCCCTGACGCTGGACGAGACCAACTGGCTGGGCGACGCGGTCTCGATCGAGGCGGCGGCGGATGCCGGGGTCCCGGTGCTGGCCCGCGTCCGCTCGACCCGTCCGCCCTCGCCCGCCCGCCTGTCATGGATCGAGGGCGCGGTCGCCGTGACCTTCGCCACCGGCGAGGAAGGCGTGGCCCCCGGCCAGGCCTGCGCCCTCTATGACCCGGCTGATCCGGACCGGCTTCTGGGCGGCGGCTTCATCAAGACGACGACGGCCGTTGTCTGACGGGGCCGGGGACGCGCTCGCCGGGCGGGCCTGTCTGCCGCCCGCCTTCCGTTATCTGCTGGATGACTTCCCGCGCGACCGCTGGAGCGCGGCGCTCGACGAAACTGCCGCCTTCTGGCTGCAGATGCACGCCGGCTTCCGTGGGCACCAGACCCATATGGCCGGCCTGGTCGGGCAGTGGCGGACGACCGGTGACCTGACCACCCTGCACCGCCAGCTGATCCCCGCACTCCAGGCCTTCCTGCAACACCTCAACGGCCACCACCGCGTCGAGAGCGGCCAGTATTTTCCGATCATGCGGAAGATCGAGCCGGGGATCGGTGCCGGCATCGACCTGCTGGACCGCGACCATGACACGATACACCAGACGCTGGAGTCCCTGTTCCAGGGCGGTCTGGCCTTTCATCAGGCCATGGTCGGCAAGGCCCCGGACGCCGCTGACCGGGCGGCGCGTCTGTCGGACCTCATCGAGTCCGGTGCCCGCCCGCTTCTGCGGCATCTCGAGGATGAGGAGGACATCGTCATCCCCCTGATCCAGTTGCGCGGCCTCGGCGGCTAGCCGCGGGTCGGCATCAGCTTCCGGCGCTGGCGCACCAGGGCCAGGGGGCGTCCGTCCGGCGCATGGGCCACACCATCCTCCACCGCCCAGCCGCCGCCGACATCACGGCTGGTGAAATGGAAATAGGCCCAGCCCTCCGGCGAGGTATCGGGCGTCAGTTCGGTGAGCAGATCGGCCCGAAGATCAACACTGGCCGAGACATTCGGCGGGGCCGGGAAGGCCGTGAAATAGGTGGGATAGAGCCCGTCCAGCAGGAACAGCAACCGGGCCTCGTCCAGCGGAGCACCATCGATGGTGCGCATCCAGCAGCCCAGTTCCGGCGTCCGGCCCGCATTCGCACCGAACAGCCGCGGGCCATCGACGAAGCGGTTCTCAATGTGACGGGTGAACCAGGGACCGAACATCGGATCCAGTGGCATCGGGTCGAGATCTCTCACAGGTGTGGGCGTCGCTGTCAGCGGCGTCAGCACAGGCCCCGCGACATCACGGCCATAGGTTCCCAGGGCCTGGATCGCGACACGGTCGCCCTGGCCACCGGTGACCGAGGCATAGGCGACGTTGCGACCACCGCGGTTCATCGCCGGTGTGAAAACCGCTTCCTCGAACCGGGCCGCAGCAAGGTACTGGACGGTCAGGGACTGCAGCGGAGTCTCGATTCCCAGCCCCTGACGCATGGCCCCGGCCGCAAGGGCCGCCATCAGGCCACCGAACGGTGCGCCACGCTCCTGCGGGGCCGACTGCGGGGCGTTCGAGAACCCCCCGTCCAGGCGGGCGGTCAGGCCGCCGGCACCATCGTCGCTCAGGGACAGGGCCTCGGCCAGGGTCTGCTGGGTCATCCGGTATCGCTATCCTGCAGGAAAGGCGGGCAGAAGACCGAAATCCTCCGCCCAGGGTCAAGGGATCGGAAAACGCCGCAGCATGTCCGTAGCCAAACAAGACTGACCAAGTCCGTTCAGATTGGCAACCCTCTTGCCAAACGGCTGACGCAGGGTCACTTTCGCAAGATGGGACGCACCGCTGACTACTCACGACAGAGCTGTTCGATCGCCGCCACCCTTGAGGTTATCGGCGACCCCTGGACCCTGCTGGTCATCCGCGACGCCTTCAATGGCGTCAGCCGCTTCGAACAGTGGCAGGAGCGGCTGGGCGTTGCCCGCAATGTGCTGGCCGCCCGGCTGAAGAGTCTGGTCCAGCACGGCGTGCTGGAACCCCGGCTCTATTCCGAACGCCCGCCCCGCAATGAGTATGTCCTGACCGCCAAGGGCAAGGACCTCTACGGCGTCCTGGTCACCCTCCACGGCTGGGGGGCCAAACATGTCTATGGCAATGCCGATTCCGGCGTCTCCATGATCCACAAGGACTGCGGCCACGACCTGGCCCCTCGCATCGCCTGCGGCCACTGCAACGAGATCGTCAAGCCGCGCGACATCCTGCTGACCATGGCCAAGAACCGCCCGACCGTCGGCGAGATGATGCCCCGGGAACGGACCGACGAAGAGGCCGCCTGAGCCTCTTGCCTTTCCGCACGCTCCGGCCCATCCAGCCGCGCAAATCTTCCTCCCAAGGGTAGCGCTTCCATGTCCGATCCCGTCGTCATCGTTTCCTTCGCCCGCACGCCCATGGGCGGCTTCCAGGGGGCCCTGTCCGGCGTCAAGGCGACCGAGCTGGGCGCGACGGCGGTCCGGGCCGCGGTCGAGCGCGCAGGCGTCGATCCGGCAAAGGTCGAGCAGATCTATATGGGCTGCGTCCTGCCGGCAGGTCTTGGGCAGGCCCCGGCGCGTCAGGCCGCGATCAGCGCGGGCCTCGGCCTGCACGTCGAGGCGACCACGCTCAACAAGATGTGCGGCTCGGGTCTGCAGGCGGTGATGATGGCCTCCGACAGCCTCGCGGCGGGCAGCGCCGACATCATCGTGGCGGGCGGCATGGAGTCGATGTCCGGTGCCCCCTATCTGATGACGAAGCACCGCGGCGGGGCCCGGATCGGCCACGATGTCATCTCCGACAGCATGTATCTGGACGGGCTGGAAGACGCCTATACGCCCGGCAAGCTGATGGGGGCCTTTGCCGAGGACTCGGCCCGGACCTACCAGTTCACCCGCGAGGCCCAGGACGAATACGCGCTGGAGAGCCTGAGCCGCGCGCTGGAAGCTATCGCCTCGGGTGCCTTCGAGGCCGAGATCACCCCGGTCGAGGTCACCTCGCGCAAGGGCGTCGTCACGATCACCGAGGACGAACAGCCCGGCAAGGCCATGCCGGAGAAGATCCCGACGCTGAAGCCTGCCTTCTCGAAGGACGGCACCATCACTGCCGCCAACGCCAGTTCGATCTCGGACGGCGCGGCCGCCCTGGTGATGACCCGCGAAAGCGTGGCGAAGGCCATGGGCCTGCCCATCATCGCCCGCATCGTCAGCCACGCTGCCCATGCCCATGAGCCGGGCCTGTTCACCACTGCCCCCGTCCCGGCCATGCAGAAGGCCCTGAAAAAGGCCGGCTGGTCCGTCGAGGACGTCGACCTGTGGGAGATCAACGAAGCCTTCGCCGTGGTCGCCATGATCGCCATGCGCGACCTCGGCATCGACCGGGCGAAGCTGAACGTCAACGGCGGTGCCACCGCCCTTGGCCATCCCATCGGTGCCTCGGGTGCCCGCGTCCTGACCACCCTGCTGGCGGCGCTCCAGGCGCGCGGCGGCAGCAAGGGCGTGGCCAGCCTGTGCATCGGCGGCGGCGAGGCCGTGGCCTTGGCCGTCGAGCTGGTCTGACGCCTGTTCGCCTTGGCGGCCGGCGATTGAGGGCCTAGCTTCGGCGGCAGGAGCGCCACCCGATGACCCTTAACCGTCGAACCGCCCTGGGCCTCGCCGCCCTGGCCGCGACCGCCCGACCCGCCGCCGCGCTGACACCGGTATCGCCCCGGACTGCGCCTCCCGATCCGACCGAGGTCATCCGGCTGTGGCCCGGGGCCGCGCCCGGTGGCGAGCGGGTCACGGTCACGCCCCAGGTGACGGAGCGCTCGACCGATCCCGCTTTTCACGATCGCTTCGCCCGTTACACCACCGATCCCATCCTGACTGTGCTGAGGCCCGCCCGGCCGAACGGGGCGTCGCTGCTGCTGATCCCCGGCGGGGGCTACAGATGGGCCGTGGTCGACAAGGAGGGGCTGGACTGCGCCCGGGTGTTCGCCGCAGCCGGGGTGACCTGTTTCGTGCTGCGCTATCGCCTGCCCGGCGACGGCTGGTCCGCGGGGCCGGATGCGCCGCTGCAGGACGCCCAGCGCGCCCTGAGGCTGGTACGGGCACAGGCGGCCGCCCATGGTCTGGACCCGGCGCGGCTCGCAGTCCTCGGAGCCTCGGCCGGCGGCCATCTGGCCGGGATGCTGACGGCGCGCGCCGACGTCACCTATGCCCCCGTGGACGAGGCCGACGCCGGATCGCACCGCCCCGACCTGTCCATCCTTCTCTACCCCGTGGCGACCATGGCCGACCCCCATGCCCACGCCGGTTCGCGGCGGGAGCTGCTGGGCGAGGCCCCGACGCCGGAAGCGGTCGCGCGCTATTCGCTGGAACAGATGGACTGGACCGGCAGCGCCCCGACCTTCCTGCTGCATGCCATGGACGACACATCCGTCCCCGTCGGGAACAGTCTGCAACTGCTCGCGGCCCTGCGTGCTGCGGCCGTTCCGTGCGAGGCCCACCTGTTCCAGGAGGGCGGCCACGGCTTCGGCATCCGGCTGATCGCGGGCAAACCTGCCGCCGTCTGGCCGCAACTGGCCCTCGCCTGGGCCGCGCGGCACGGCTGGATTACACAGACTTAATGTTCACCGCCTTGTTACATTATACCAGGGGACTAAGGTCCGCGCGGGCTTTCAGATGGGGTAAGTTTCGAATGCGTATCGGTATGTTGCTGGCGTCGGTCGCCGGGGTTTCCCTGATGGCCACGGCGGCCCTGGCGCAGCAGAGCGTCGGCCCGGTCGACCAGACGAAGGGCACGTTCGAAGACAAATTCCGCCAGTTCGAGGGTGAGGATTGGCCCACCCCGACCGACTACCGCAATGCCTCCGGCGCCCCCGGCCATCGCTACTGGCAGCAGGAGGTCGACTATGACATCGACGTCAGCCTGAACGAGGCCACCCGCACCCTGACCGGCCGCGAGGCGGTGACCTACACCAACAATTCGCCCGACGCCCTCGGCTATCTGTGGCTGCTGCTGGACCAGCAGAACTACCGCCGCGACTCCCTGGCCGAGCGCAGCCGGACCTACACCGCCTCGGACACCGTCAGCGTCAACGAGATCCTGCGGGTGCAGCGCATGCAGGGCTGGGAGGGTGGCTTCAACGACCTGAAGGTGACCGGCCCGGACGGCCGCGACCTGCCCTTCACCATCGTCGATTCCATGATGCGGATCGAACTGCCCCGCCCGCTGGCGACCGGTGAGAGCTTCGCCTTCACCATCGACTTCAGCCTGCCCCTGCCCGAGACCAGCGTGGTCGGCGGCCGCAGCGGCTATGAATGTTTCACCAAGCCCGGCGAGGACGGCAACTGCCTGTTTCTGGCCGCCCAGTGGTTCCCGCGCCTGGCGGTCTATTCCGACTATGAGGGCTGGCATAATGCCCAGTTCCTTGGCTCCGGCGAGTTCACCCTGGAGTTCGGCGACTATGATGTCTCCATCACCGCGCCGGCCGATCATACGGTCGCGGCGACCGGCGAGCTCCAGAACACCGACATCCTCAGCGCCGAACAGCGGGCGCGACTGGCAGAGGCCCGCACCGCCGACGCCCCCGTCTATATCGTGACCCCCGCCGAGGCCGCCGCCGCCGAGGCCCGCCCGGCCCGCTCGGGCACCCGCACCTGGAATTTCAGCGCCGACAACGTTCGCGACTTCGGCTGGGCCTCGAGCCGCAAATTCATCTGGGACGCCATGGGTGTCGACCAGGAGAGCGCCGAACATCCCGTGGTCATGGCCATGTCCTTCTATCCGAAGGAGGCCCGGCCGCTGTGGGACACCTATTCGACGCGGTCGATCGCCCACACCATCGACGTCTACAACCAGTTCGCCTTCACCTACCCCTATCCGACGGCCCAGTCGGTCAACGGTCCGGTCGGCGGGATGGAATATCCGATGATCACCTTCAACGGGCCGCGCCCGGTCCGGGGTGACGACGGCCGCCTGACCTATACCGAACGCGCCAAGAACGGCCTGATCGGCGTGGTCATCCATGAGGTCGGGCACATCTATTTCCCGATGGTCGTCAACTCGGACGAGCGTCAGTGGACCTGGATGGATGAGGGACTGAACAGCTTCCTGCAGTTCCAGGCCGAAAAGCTGTGGGACGCCGACTTCCCCGCCCGCGGCGAGCCGTCCAGCATCATCGAATACATGGTCAGCCAGGACCAGGTGCCGATCATGACCCAGTCGGACTCCCTGCTTCAGTTCGGCAACAATGCCTATGCCAAGCCGGCGACGGCCCTGGTGATCCTGCGCGAGACCATTCTGGGCCGCGAACTGTTCGACCGGGCCTTCCGCGAATACGCCCAGCGCTGGGCCTTCAAACGCCCGACCCCCTATGACTTCTTCCGCACCATGGAAGAGAGCTCGGGCGTCGATCTCGACTGGTTCTGGCGCGGCTGGTTCTATTCCACCGACCACGTCGACATCTCGCTGGAGAACGTCACCGCGGCGACGCTGGAGTCGGCCGATCCCGAGGTGCGCAACCGTGCGGCCCGCGAGCGGTTCGAACAGGAGCCGATTTCCCGAACGGTCGAGAACAACCGTGGCATTGAGACCGTGGTCGAGCGCGACCCGGCGACGCGGGATTTCTACAATGCGACCGACCGCTTCACGACCACGGCCCAGCAGCGCCGCGACGCCGAAAGCGCCGCCCGTCGTGCCGATGCCGACCGCCGCGCGGCTCAAGGGTTCGACGACAACATCTACCGCTTCACCTTCCGCAACGTCGGCGGTCTGGTCATGCCGGTGATCCTGAAGCTGACTTATTCGGACGGCTCGGACGAGACGATCCGCATCCCCGCCGAGATCTGGCGCCGCAACAGCCAGCAGGTGATCTGGCAGCATGTGTCGTCGAAGACCCTGGTCTCGGCCGAGGTCGACCCCCTGCGTGAGACCGCAGACGCCAACCGCCCCAACAACCTGTTCCCGCGCCAGATCGACGAGCGGACCCTGCGCCTGGCACCCCCGCCACCGCCGGGCGAGAACCGGATGCGGGACTCGGATGTCGAGGTCAGCCCGGATTCGACCGCGACCCGGGTTCGCCGCCCGGCGGCGGCCGCCCAGTGATGCGGCGGGCGCTGCTCGCGGCGACACTGATCGCCGCCCTGGCCACGCCGGTCCTGGCCCATCGCGGCCATGCCGGGCTGACGGTGGTCGAGATCGATCCGGTCTCGGGCGCGGTCAGTGTGGTGCACCGCTTCGCAGCCCACGATGTCGAGCCGGCCCTGGTCTCCATCGCCCCGGACGCCCAGCCCAGCCTGGACGACCCGCGCGCCGTGGCGGAGCTTGAAACCCATCTGCGCCAGCGGTTCCGGCTCGACATCGACGGAGCCGCCATCCCGGTGACCCATGCCCGCACCGATCTGGCGGGCGACAATGTCCGGGTCGATTTCGTCGGCGAGACGAGCGACCGCAGCATCGCGTCCGTGACCATCGACCTCGACTTCTTCCCCGGCGTCCACGACGACCAGGAGCAGCAGGTCAATGTGCGGATCAACGGCGTGACCCGGACCGTGGTCTTCCGCCCCGGATCGACCGCCCAGACCGTGACCTTCGGCGGCTAGTCCTCGTCCACGACGGCCAGATCCGCCGGATCGAAATCGTAGTCCAGCAGATCTCCGGGCCGGCATTCCAGCGCCGCGCACAGCTTCGCCAGCGTGCGGAAGCGGATGCCCTTCACCTTGCCCGAACGGAACAGGGACAGCTGGGTCTCGCTGAGGCCGACCTCGGCGGCGAGGTCGCGGGCCTTCAGCCCCTTCCTGACGATCAGCTGGTCAAGGGTGACGCGGATCGGCATCAGATCATCTCGTCCAGCTCAGCCTGGACCTTGCCGGCCTGCTCCATGACGCCGCCGAGCAGAAACAGGGCCCCGCCGATCATCCCCAGTGTCATGCCCGCCACGTCGAAATAGGCGAAGCCGCCCCGACCGCCCTCGATCAGGCGGATCACATTGGTGACTCCGAATACGCTGAACAGGCCCCCCAGCCCGAGCGACATTCCCACGCGGCGAAGGGCGTGGACGAGGATCGGCTGGATCAGCCGCCCCTTCGACAACTGGCCCATGGCGGCACCGATCGACCAGACAGCGAACAGATAGAAGACGGTCGGCATCGCCCAGACAATGTCCGACATCCAGCCGCCCGGCGTTCCGTCGTAGTCGCCGCGGGCCAGCATCACCCCGGGCGCGACGAAATGCATGAGCGTCAGCAGGGCGCCCACACTGACCACCATAAAGACGGCCAGCCAGCGGAACTGGGCGCACCGGCTGCGGAAGCGGTCGATATCGGTATGGCTCACGGGTCGGGCTCCGGGGGCGGAAGTCTGTCTGATCTTTAATCTTGACTTAAAGACGCGCGATTTGCAACTTTATGTCTGACTTAAACGATTACGAGTACCGATGATGCCTGACACCATCGCAACACAGGCCCTGACCCGCCGTTTCAAACGCCGTCTGGCGGTGGATGCGGTATCGATGACCGTGCCGGATCAGGCCGTCTACGGCTTCCTCGGCCGCAACGGGGCGGGCAAGACCACGACGCTGAAGATGCTGCTGGGCCTGATCCGGCCCACCAGCGGAACGGCCCGCATCTGCGGCGTCGATGTCGGCACCGACCGGCTGGCGGCCGCGCGCAAGGTCGGGGCTCTGCTGGAGGCGCACGGCTTCTACGGCAATCTGTCCGGTGCGGAGAACCTCGACCTGACCAGGGCCCTGATCGGCCTGCCCCGGACCGAGGTCGACCGGGTGCTTGAGGTGGTCGAAATGACCGAACACGGTCGCCGTCGCGTCTCGGACTATTCCCTCGGCATGCGCCAGCGGCTGGGGCTGGCCCGCGCCATGCTGGGCGCGCCGCCGGTGCTCATCCTCGACGAGCCCACCAACGGGCTGGACCCGGACGGCATCGCCGACATGCGCCGCTTCCTCGGCGAGTTGCCAGCCCGGACCGGGGCCACGGTGCTGCTGTCCAGCCACCTGCTGGGCGAGATCGAACAGACCGCCACCCACGTGGGCATCATCCATCAGGGGCGGATGGTGCTGCAGGGCGAACTGGCCCGGCTGAAGGCCGATCTGGCCCCGGAGATCGCCGTCGAGACCGATGACCCGGAACGCGCCGCCGCCCTCGCCTCGGCCCGGGGCTTCGCCGTCACCCGTACACCCGACCAGATCATCGCCGGCCTCAAACCCGGCGAGGACCCCCGCACCGCCTCAGCCGCCCTGAACCGCGCCCTGCTCGCAGCCGACATCGCCGTGTTCGCCATCGGGCCGCGGGCGCGAACGCTGGAGGGCATCTATCGCGAGGTGTCCGCCCCATCCCCTGCCCAACCCCTCATGCAGCCGGAGCTGGTCTGATGTCCGCCGCCCCCTTCTTCGCCCCCCTCGCCGTCGAGGCCCGCAAGCTGAACCGCTCCCTGGCGGCGCTCCTCGCCGTCGCCGCGCCCGCCCTGATCGGGATATTCCTCTTCTTCATGATCCTGCGCGCCACACACGCCTCCCCCTGGGACATGTGGATGATGAACGCAGCGGGCGTCTGGGCCTTCTTCATGATGCCAATGAGCGTCACGGCCCTGGCCGCCCTCGTGGCCCATATGGAGCACGGCCCCCGCAGCTGGGATCATCTGCGCGCCCTGCCAGTACCTCGCTGGCGCCTGTATGCGGCCAAGGCCGTCTGCGTGCTGCTGGTCGTGGCCCTGATGAGCGTAGCCGTGATCGCCTTCAGCTGGGCCGGGATCAGCCTGGCCGGCGCGATCAAGCCCGAGGTGGCCGCCACCGGCGTGTTCGACCTCGCTGGCTCCGCAAGGCTGATGGGGACCATGTATCTCGCCGGCCTGCTGCTGATCGCGATTCAGCTCTGGACCGCCCTCCGGTTCGCCAGCTTCGTGCCCGGCCTTGTGCTGGGCATTGCGGGGACGTTTTTCGCGGTCGTTGCGACCTCGGCAAAGCAGGGCGTCTTCCTGCCCTGGCAGATGCCGGTCAACATGCTGGCCACAGAGGCCTGGCGGGTGAACACGGCCCTCGGTCTGGGTTGCGGGCTCGGCCTGGTCGCCCTGGCCCTGATGACCATCCATCTGTCCCGGCGCGAGGTACTGTGACGACCCATCCCACCGCATGAGGAGGGCCAGCGACGCGGGCCCGTGGTAGGCAGGATCATGGACGTTCGGAGCATCCCCCATGCGTGAGGACAGTGCGACCCCGCACACCTTGCCCCCTGCCACCGCCAAAAGCTGCGGCGACTGCGGCCTGTGCTGCAAGCTGATGGGCGTGACCGCGCTGGACAAGCCTGCGGGCAAATGGTGCCGCCATTTCAGCAAGTCCGCCGGCTGCGCCGTCTATGAAGACCGGCCGGGCGACTGCCGCGTCTTCAACTGCCTGTGGCTGCTCACCGGGGCGCTGGACGAGAGCTGGAAGCCGACCACGGCTGGCTTCGTCCTGCACAGCGAAATGGGCGGAGCCCGGCTGGTGGTCGAATGCGACCCGGCCCGGCCCCATGACTGGCGGCGCGAGCCTTATCAGGCGGCGCTGCGCCGCTGGGCCGCCGCTGAGGGCCAGGAGGTCCTGGTTTTCGCCGGCTCGCGCGGTGTGCGCCTGGGCGAGCCGGACACGCCGGTACGTCGGGCCTGACCCCTCGCTAGCGGACGTCGACCGACTGGGCGATCTGTTCGGCCAGGTCGCGGTCCGCCCCGTCCAGACTCATGGTCCAGACGTGGATTTCGCGTGGCGTCGCCGTCCGCTGGAACAGATGCTCCACGGCATGGCGCACCCCGTCCTCGGTCGAGAGGATGGAGGCCCGGCCGGCAGCCTCGACCATCTGGCCGCTGTAGATCGGGAACTGCGACGCCGGTCCGGCATAGACCATGACGAACGACTGGGCGCCGCGCCGGATCGTATAGATGCGGAAGTCCGGACCCGGGCGGCCGGTAATGATCTCGAAGCCCGGCGGCAGGTCAGCGGTGAATGGCAGGGCCGCGCGGGCGGCGCTGTCCAGCACTGTGACGGCCGGGGCGGCAGGCGGCGGCGGAGTCGCCGGGACCGGAGTGGAGGCCTCGGCCGGCGCGGCGACCGGGGCTGCCGGCGGCGGCAACAGGACCGGCGCAGGACGCGGCTGTGGCGCGGCGGCGACCG